>ERZ1066136.40-NODE-40-length-186041-cov-15.477412_pt1 | contig 186041 bp, 155 predicted proteins | sample MGYA00382783_ERZ1066136 | MGnify/ENA primary metagenome ERZ1066136 (study PRJEB33369, sample SAMEA5778366) | biofilm metagenome | biome: Industrial cooling water; feature: Water cooling tower basin; material: Biofilm | place: United Arab Emirates | collected...
AGCCTGTCGCATTTTCGCCCGCCACTTCTGTCGCATTTACATCCGCCGCCAACACGGTGACGCAACGGCCGCGGAATGGGGCGCCGAACCGAGTGGCTTCGGGGTTCGCTGTCGACCGAATGCGCACGCACGGAGGGGACACGCCCGCCTGAACTGCGCCGAGTTCGCCGGACACTCCACCCGGTGGGAGGTTCGGAGCTGCGGGCGAGCCGAAGTGGGGCGACTTCTCGCCCGAGGTCGGGGAGCGGGCCATCAGGCTGGTCCGGACGCAGCGTGACCAGTACCCGTGCCGGCGGGCAGCGATCAGTGCGATCGCCAACGAACGGCGTACGACTCGCGAGACCCGCCGACGATGGATGCGGCAGGCGGATCGCGATGATGAGGCGAGGCCGAGGCTGACGACGACGGACCAGCAGCGCCTCGAGCAGCTCGATCGCGAGAACAAGGAGCTGCGCCGCGCCAATGAGATCCTCCACAAGACCTCGGCGTGGCTCACACAGGCGGAGCTCGACCGCCGCAGTCCGTGATGTCCGCGTTCATCGACGCGCATCGCGCCGAGATCGCGGTCGCGCCGAGCAGGCGTGCGGGGCACCGGTGGCAACCGACGCAGCGCTCGTCGATGCGCACAGCGCCTTGCATCGAGCGCGGGTCGTCCGGCGTCCGCGTGGAGGCCGGGACGACCTCGCTAGCAGGCTGCTGAAAAACGAACGAATTCGCGGAAACCTGCTTTTCGCGGGGGTGGTTGAACCATTCGTCGACCCAAGATCGTCGCTCTTGGGCGATTCTCGCGGGAAAATTTTGCTCGCGGATCAACTGTCGATTTACGCCGCGACTTTTTCAGCAGCCTGCTAGTGTGGCGTCCCAGAGATTCCTCGCAGAAATCCCGGCCCGTCACGTGCCGGCCTGCGTTGGGGCTCCTCGCCGTGCCTACGGGCACGACTCGTCGCCCCGCCTTGGCAGACACGCGACGGAACGGGATTTCTCGTGCAAGGAATCTCTGGGACGCCACACCAGAAGCTCGTGGCGATCATCACCCCGTACTGGAATCCGGGCCCCTGCTTGGACACGCCACCGATCCTGCCGTCGTACCAGTAGGCGCCGACTTCCGGCAGGATCGACATGGTCGCGTTGATGCTCCGGAGCACCCCGACCGCGGGACCGAGGATGTTGACGAAGTTCGATCGGGCTCCACCCGCTGCGGTCGGAATGGCGAGGTGCACCCCGCGAGCCATGACGGTGAGGTCGGTCCGCTCGCTCATCCTCATCGTGCCCAGCGCGGCCGCGTTGGGGCTGTAGGCGAGTCGCGTGTTCCCCTCGATCACGACGTGGGCGCCGCCCACGCCGAGGACCACCGACGATTGCAGCCGGCGTGCCTTGTTCGTGAACCAGTACTTCACGTCGAGGTTCGCGCCGAATCCCGGGCCCACGATGGAGAAGGGGAGGAGGATCGGCGCGAGCCGCAATCACACATCGGTTCGATGCCCGAGGCCGTAGCGGAACCCGGCGTGCGGGATGGTGAGGAACGCTCTGGTCTCGCGCGGATTCCCCAGACGAACCACCTGGCCACCGAGCCCGGCGGCGAAGCCGATCTTGCCCTTCGGCAAGGTCATGGCCGTTCCGAAGTTCGCCACCCAGAACCGGCGCGTTCGGACGGTCGTGATCTCATGGTTCTCGTCGCGCTCCGTCGGCTGCAGCGGCGCATGCGACGGCTCGGCATCGGCCGATGGCGCGGACGGGCCTGATTGGGCCGCCAGGCGCTGCGGGGAGGCGGTCGCGAGCAGTGCGCATGCCAGTGCCAACCCCAAGCTCGGCGATGACGGGGGCAGTGAACGGAGCATGATCGGGCGCGGTACCGGGGGCAGGAAGCGAATGATCAGCATGAAAACGCCGGGGCGTCGGCCGTCCGCGGCACATCGACGCGCGCTCCGCACGGAGCATTCGTTCGACCGGTGCATGACACGCGTGTCGTCGTGTCGTGTGCGCGCACGATGATCGCCGTGCTCCACGCCCTCATCGGCATGCGTGACGCAACGACCGAGTCACAGCGGCACGAGAGGATGTTGCCGGCCGAATCGGTGGGCGTGGGCGCCAGCCACCACGGGCGGTAAGGTCACCGGCGCCCATCGAGTCTTCGTCCGGCCGGCTCACTGGCTCCCCGACGCGTTCGATGCCGCCCATGTGCGGTGAGGGTGCTCACGTGCGCGGCGGCGCACGAGGCGATCCGAGCCGTCGCGATGCGGCGCGGCCGCGCAGGGCCGGCTACGGGCCCATTTCGCTGCCCGGTGGCAGAGGGTGCGTGAAGTAGACGGTGCGTGAAGTGTGCGAACCCGGCAGCCTCGAGTCGCCCGGTGATGACCCCGACTACGTGCTCCGCCTGGACCACGCCGATGTTCGGGGGAATGGTCCTATCGCTCCGGTAGGTCGCGCGCGTGACGTCGATGTCCTGGAAGAAGCTCTCGGCGCCGGCGCAGTCGACGTACCGTGCGGCGCACGCCATACGAAACTCGTCGAACACCACCTGCCAGAAGGCGTCGTTCGAGATCGGATGTTCGGCGAGGATGCCGGCGAGGTCGTACAGGTCCTTCGCGCGAACCGCACGGTCGCCGCCGCCGAGCTTCTTGCGGTGGGTCGGGAGCGTCGACAGGAAGGCGCGGAGCTTCTCGCCGGCGAGGCGTTCGAGCGTGTAGGCGGAGACCACGTGGTTGCCGAGGTGGAGCGGTGCGATCGCATGCGCGCCGAGTGGTTCCGGCATCGCCGCTGGCGGCTCGCGAAACCGGCACGCAGCGTTCGGCATATCCGACTCCGTAGCCGACCCCACGGCCGCTGCCAATACGCCTGACGATGTGACGCGACATGTCCGTCAACTCCAGGCCTCGGTGTTTTTCCTCACCCTGCCAGGGAGCATATGAACCCGGACACTGCCTGCGTGTCTCGCTTGCGCTTGATGTTTAACGGATGTTATACTTTCCCGTTGTCCGCACGTGCCCCACGATGACGCTCGCGCACTTCGGAGAGTTTGTATGGTTCAGATCGTCACGCTCAAGAAGATCGGCGGCTCGATCGGCGCCATCATCCCGAAGGACATCGCGGGGCGTCAGCATTTCGCAGCGAACGACGAGGTCTTCGTGGTCGAGCGCCCGGACGGCATCCTGCTCACCCGTGTCGATCCGGCGATGCAGGACGCCCTGAACGCCTACGCCGAGCTGGCGAAGGAGAACCAGGCGGCCATGGCCGCGCTGGCCAAGCTCTGAGCCGGACGCCACGCTGGCTGGATCGCCGTATCCTCGACGCGATCCAGGAGGACCAGCGGCGACAGCACGGTGGCAACAGCGGAGTGCTGAACGAGGGCTCCATCGAGTCCGCACTCGCGCGACCGCAGCACCTCCATGCGCACACCGGGAAGGACGATCTCGCGTGCGCGGCCTCGCTGCTCTTCGGGATCGCGAAAGACCACGGGTATCAGGACGCGAACAAACGCACAGCGTACATGGCCGCGCTGACCTTCCTCCGGATCAACGGGATCTGCATCCGCGCGGCGCCGCAGGAGATTCTCTCCCTGATGGTCGGGGTCGCGACTGACGCGCTCAGCGAGGCGGCGATCGAGGCGTGGCTACGCGGGCATCAGGTGCCGTGTCCGTAGTGTGCTGTCCCAGAGATTCCTTGCACAGGACATCCCGTTGTGTCGCGTGTCGGCCAAGGCGGGGCGACCAGTCGTCTCAGTAGGTACGGAGAGCAGACCCAACGCAGGCCGGCACGCGGTGGGGCGGGATTTCTGCGAGGAATCTCCGGGACACCGCTCTGGATCGGCGTCCCCGCCGGGGCCGAGAGGCCGTGTCCGTGGTCACCATATGCTCGCCACAGCGCGCCATTCCGGGCGAACTCAGGCATTCGCCGTCACGCGTAAGTCGTTGAGATTCAACGATCATCCACCCCGATCGACCCCCCGAAAACCGAATGGGTTCCCGGGGGGCGCAGGTTCGAATCCCGCCGTCCCGATGTTCGTGGAGAAGCTGTGCGAAGACGAGACGGGCGGCCGAGCGATCGGCGGCCCGTTTTTCGTCGGTTATCGATGCAACGGGCGCAGGGGGGAGGGCATCGCCGGCGAGCGACCCGCTGCACGATTCGAGGTCGCCGCGGCTGGCGAATCGAGGGTTCCCAGCGATCGCATCGCGTCCGGAGCATCACTCGACTCGTGCATCGCACGCATGATCGACATCGCGCCCGGCGTCGGGCACAAGATTGCACGCGACGCATGGCTGGCTGACCGCGCATCCCTTCTTGCATGGAGACGCATGCGCGCGGGGTGCCCTACCGGCAGTGGTGAGCCGGCGGAGCGGGGGAATCCATGCAGACCACGGTCGGCGTCGCCGACGTGGTTCGTGCGTCCTCGACCGCCCGGAAGCGGCGGATGTCACGGCGAGCGGCCGCAACAGTTTCGCCGCATGCATACAACAGGTCGCGAGCACTCGTCTCGAGCCGCCATGCCGCCCCTCGGCCGCAAGTCGTGTCCCCGCATGCGGTTACCGGCGGACACATGCATTGATAGCAACGGATGAGCTCGGCACATGGGTTGCCCGACCGTGGCGCGACCGCGTTCCGCAACTCCTACCTAGGACAGACTCATGACCACGCTTTCCGCAGTCCGGCGCGCCCTCGGCGTCGCCTCGCTCGCGCTCGCCTCGACGACCGTCGGCGCGCAGAACGTCGGGACGTACACCGCCGGCGGTGGCACCGGCAGCTGGGGCGCCGCGATCACGGCGAACAGCCTCACGCAGGTCTCCATCTCCGACTTCTCGACCTTCAACTTCGGCTCCGTCCAGATCCTCGCGCTCAACAACGCGGACAACGACGCGATCGAGAATGCGGTCACCGGTCGCTTCGCCGACCTCGTGACGTGGGTGACGAACGGCGGCAAGCTGATCATCCACGATCGGTGGGCGACGAGCACCGCGTGGATCCCGGGTGCCGGGAGCATGATGCTCACGCGCGATCTCGGGAGCGATCTGCAGGTCGTCACGGGCGGCAACGCCGTCGTGAACGGGCCGTTCGGGACGATCACCAACACGTCGCTCGACAACGGCAACCTCTCGAACCACGGCTACGCGCAGATGCTCCCGCCGGGCGCTACCACGTTCCTGTCGGTCCAGGGTGACCCGAACAAGGCCGTCTCGTTCGTCTACGGCCTCGGCTCCGGCTTCGTCTTCTACTCGACCATCCCGATCGATTTCTACCAGTCCGGCGTCGGCAACAACCCGCCGGGTGACGACATGCGCAACGTGTACGCGCCGAACGTGCTCGGCTACATGAACGGCCTGAACACCAACGTCGTCCCGGAGCCGTCGACGTTCGCGCTGAGCGCAGCCGGCCTCGCCGGGCTCGCCGCGGTCGTGCGTCGCCGTCGTCGCGCCACGGCCTGATCGGTCATCGGCTCGGCGGTCCATGCGCGGGGGCTCGCAGACGCGGGCCCCCGCGCTCGTTTCATCCCTGTCCCCGCCTCGGCACTCCTGACGAATTCCTGATGCCCGCCCGCCCACCCCTGACCCCGCCCTGACGCCCGTCGCGCGAACGTCGAAGTGTCCCTCATCCATCGAGCACACTTCGTGTCCACGTTCGTCGCCGAATTCGTCGTCGCGATCCTCCTGGCCGGCTACGCCGGCGCCTTCGTCGCCTACCGCCGCCTCTGCGAGCGGCTCTGAGGCGACCATGACCACCGTCCATCTCGTCGCGGCGCTCGTCGCGCTCGCGCTGCTCGGCTACCTGGTCGTCGCGCTCCTCGTGCCGGAGGCGTTCGAGTGACCGCGCACGCCATCGCCGAGTTCGCGCTCGTCGTCGGTCTCGTCATCGGGCTCGCGGTGCCGCTTGGCGCGTGGGTCGCGCGGGTGCTCGAGCCGGGCGAGCGCGCGCTGCCGCTCGCAGGCGTCGAGCGGCGCATCCATCGGCTGCTCGGCATCGACCCCGCCGCCGACATGTCGTGGTCGCAGTGGGCCGGCGCGGTGCTCGGGCTGAGCGTCGTCGGCGTCGTGCTGCTCTACGCACTGCAGCGGCTGCAGGGCGTGCTGCCGCTCGACCCCGTGGGGCTTCCGGGCGTGCCGCCACTGCTCGCGCTCAACACGGCGGTGAGCTTCGTCACCAACACCAACTGGCAGGCCTACGGCGGCGAGACGACGATGAGCGTCCTCACGCAGATGGCCGGCCTCACGGTGCAGAACTTCGTCTCGCCGGCCGTCGGCATCGCGATCCTCGCCGCACTGGTGCGCGGGCTCGTGCGGCGCGACGCCGCGGGGCTCGGCAATCTCTGGGTGGACGTGACGCGGAGCCTGCTGTACGTGCTCGTGCCGCTCTCGCTCGTCGTCGCGCTCGTGCTCGCGTGGCAGGGCGTGCCGCAGACGCTCGACGCATCGCGCACGGTGTCGCTCGTCGAGCCCCTCGCCACCGACTCGACGCCCGTGACGACGCAGACGGTGCCACTGGGCCCCGTCGCGTCGCAGGTCGCGATCAAGCAGCTCGGCACCAACGGCGGCGGCTTCTACAACGTCAACTCGGCGCACCCGCTCGAGAACCCCACGCCGCTCACGAACCTCGTGCAGGTGGTGAGCATCATCCTCCTGCCGGCCGCGCTCTGCGTCACCTTCGGGCACCTGGTGCGCGATCGGCGGCAGGGGTGGGCGATCCTCGCCGCGATGACGCTGATCCTCGTCGCGACGACGCTCCCCACGATCGCCGCCGAACAGGCGGGGACGCCGTCGCTGCACGCGGCCGGCGCGTCACTCACGCACGACGTGACGAGCGGTGGCGGCAACATGGAAGGCAAGGAGCTTCGCTTCGGCATCGCGTCGTCGGCGATCTGGGCGACGATCACCACGGCGGCGTCGAACGGGTCGGTCAATGCGATGCACGACTCGTTCACGCCGATGGGCGGCCTCTTCCCGATGTGGCTGATGCAGCTCGGCGAGGTCGTCTTCGGCGGCGTGGGGTCGGGGCTCTACGGCATGCTCGTCTTCGCGATCCTCGCGGTCTTCCTCGCGGGGCTGATGGTCGGCCGCACCCCGGAGTACCTCGGCAAGAAGATCGAGGCGCGCGAGGTCAAGCTCGCCGCACTCGTGATCCTCGTGCCGAGTGCGTTCGTGCTCATGGGGACGGCGGCGTCGCTGCTGACCGAAGGCGGTCGCGCCGGCATCTACAACCCCGGGGCGCACGGCTTCTCCGAGGTGCTCTACGCGCTCTCGAGCGCGTCGAACACCAACGGCTCCGCCTTCGGCGGCCTCGGTGCCAACAGCACGTGGTACAACGTGCTGCTCTCGACGGCGATGTGGGTCGGCCGCTTCTTCGTGATCGTGCCGGTGCTCGCGCTCGCGGGGGCGCTCGCACGCAAGACACCCGTCGCCCCGGGGCCGGGCACACTGCCCACGCACGGCCCGATCTTCGTGGTGCTGCTCGTCGGCACGGTGGTGCTCGTCGGTGCACTCACGTTCCTGCCGGCGCTGGCGCTCGGGCCGATCGCCGAACAGCTGCAGATGACGACGGGAGGCCGCTGAGATGACCAACCGCAACACGACGTTCGACGGCGCCGCACTCCGGCGCGCGACGCGCGACGCCTTCGTCCGGCTCGATCCGCGCACGATGGTGCGCAATCCGGTGATGTTCGTGGTCTGGGTGGGTGCGGTGCTCACGACCGGGCTCGCGCTCAGCAACGCCGAAGGCGGTGCCGGCTTCGCGGCCGCGATCGCGGTCTGGCTCTGGCTCACGGTGCTCTTCGGCAACTTCGCCGAAGCGGTGGCCGAGGGTCGCGGGCGTGCGCAGGCCGACGCGCTGCGGGCGAGCCGCGTCTCGCTGACGGCGCGCAAGCTCGTCACGCCGACGAACCATCTCGACTTCGCGGTCGTGGCCGCGTCGGCGCTGGTCAAGGGCGACGTGATCTTCGTCGGCGCGAACGAGACGATCGCCGCCGACGGCGAGGTGATCGAGGGCGTCGCTTCGGTGGACGAGAGCGCGGTGACGGGCGAGAGTGCACCGGTCATCCGCGAATCGGGCGGTGATCGGTCGGCGGTCACGGGTGGCACGCGCGTGCTCTCGGACTGGCTCGTGATCCGCGTCGCCGTGAACCCCGGCGAGAGCTTCCTCGATCGGATGATCGGGCTCATCGAAGCGGGCGCGCGTCGCCGCACGCCGAACGAGATCGCGCTCGGCATCCTGCTCGCCGCGTTGTCGCTCGTCTTCCTGCTCGCGGTCGCGACGCTGCTGCCGTTCTCGGCGTGGAGCGTGGCGACGGCGGGGCGGGGGACGATCGTCACGGTGACGGTGCTGGTGGCGCTCCTCGTCTGCCTCATCCCGACGACGATCGGCGGCCTGCTCTCGGCGATCGGCATCGCGGGGATGGATCGCATGATCCGTCGCAACGTGATCGCGACGAGTGGTCGCGCGGTCGAGGCGGCGGGCGACGTGGACGTGCTCCTGCTCGACAAGACGGGGACGATCACGCTCGGCAATCGGCAGGCGGTGGCGTTCCACCCGGCACCGGGCGTGACGCCCGCGCGGCTCGCCGACGCGGCGCAGCTCGCGTCGCTGGCCGACGAGACGCCCGAGGGGCGGAGCATCGTCGTGCTGGCGAAGGAGCAGAACGGGCCGCGCGCGCGCGATCTCGCGGCAGGTGAGGCGACGTTCGTGCCGTTCAGCGCGGAGACGCGCATGAGCGGCATCGACATCGGCACGCGCCGGCTGCGCAAGGGCGCGATCGACGCGGTGGCGCGTGCGGTCGGTGGTGCGCTCCCGCCGGATGTGGATGCGACGGCGCGTCGCGTGGCGAGTGCCGGTGCGACGCCGCTGGTGGTGGCCGAGGGCGATCAGGCGCTCGGCGTGGTGGAGCTCAAGGACATCGTGAAGGGCGGGATCCGCGAGCGCTTCGCCGAGCTCCGCGCGATGGGGATCCGCACGATCATGATCACCGGCGACAACCCGCTCACCGCCGCCGCGATCGCGGCCGAGGCGGGCGTGGACGACTTCCTGGCGCAGGCGACGCCCGAGGACAAGCTGCGGTTGATCCGCCGCTACCAGGCCGATGGGCATCTGGTGGCGATGACCGGCGACGGCACCAACGACGCGCCCGCGCTCGCGCAGGCCGATGTGGCGGTGGCGATGAACTCGGGGACGCAGGCCGCCAAGGAAGCGGGGAACATGGTCGATCTCGACAGCAATCCGACCAAGCTCCTGGAGATCGTGGAGACGGGGAAGCAGATGCTGATGACGCGCGGCGCGCTCACGACCTTCAGCACCGCGAACGACGTCGCCAAGTACTTCGCGATCATCCCCGCGGCGTTCACGGGGACGTATCCCGCCCTCGGCGCGCTCAACGTGATGGGGCTCGCGACGCCGACGAGCGCGGTGCTGTCGGCGGTGATCTTCAACGCACTGATCATCGTGGCGCTGATCCCGCTCGCGCTGCGTGGCGTGACCTTCCGGCCGATGAGCGCGGCGATGCTGCTGCGGCGCAATCTGCTCGTGTACGGCCTGGGCGGCATCGTCGCGCCGTTCATCGGCATCAAGCTGGTCGATCTCGTCCTCGTCGCGCTCGGAGTGGCCTGACCATGCGTACGCATCTCCGCCCCGCCGTCGTGCTCCTGCTCGTGTGCACGGTGCTCACGGGTGGCGTCTATCCGCTGCTCGTGACCGGCCTCGCGTCGCTACTCGCACCGGTGCAGGCCTCCGGCAGCGTCATCACCTTGAACGGCACCGCGATCGGCTCGCGGTTCGTCGGCCAGCCGTTCAGCAGCGCGACCTACCTGCACGGGCGTCCGTCGGCGACGTCGGCGCGGCCGTACGACGGGGCGTCCTCGTCGGGGTCGAACCTCAGTCCGACGAACCCCGTGCTCGACTCGCTCGTGCGCAGTCGCGCCGCCGCGCTTCGTGCGAGCGAGGGACTGGCCGCCGATACGCCGCTGCCGGTCGATCTGCTGACCGCCTCCGGAAGCGGCCTCGATCCGCACGTGTCGCCGGCCGCCGCCCGCCTGCAGGCGCCGCGCATCGCGCGTGCCCGCGGCATCTCCACCGATTCCGTGACGCGCGTGCTCGACGTCGCGACCGCGCCGCGCTGGCTCGGCGTCGTCGGCGAGGCGCGGGTGCACGTGCTCCTGGTCAACCTCCTTCTCGACGGGCGCGTGCGCCCGGGTAGCATCCAGCCATGATCCCGCTCCTGCTCGCGGTCGCGTTCCAGGCGACCGATACCCTCACGGTCGCGCGCGACACCACGCGCCGTGACACCATCCCCACCCGCGTCACCATCGGCGCCTTCGTGGACGGCTACTACGCGTGGGATGCCGGTCGCCCGCGCGCCTTCGATCGTCTCTACACGACGCAGCCCGCGCGACACAACGAGTTCAACGTCAACCTCGCCTTCGTCGAGGCGGTGCTGACCGGCGAGCGCGTGCGCGGCCGGCTCGCACTGCAGGCCGGCACGTCGGTGCAGAGCAACTACTTCGCCGAGCCGCAAGTGGGGGCCGTCTCGGGTGGGGTGCTGTCCCGCAACATCCAGGAGGCGACGGTCGGCGTGCGCCTCGCGCCCACGCTCTGGCTCGACGGCGGCATCTACTTCTCGTACGTCGGGCTCGAAGGGTGGATCTCGCGCGACAACCCGACCTACACGCGCTCGCTCATCGCCGACTACACGCCGTACTACCTCAGCGGGGCCAAGCTCACGTGGCAGGCGACGCCCACGGTCTCGGCGCAGCTCCACCTGATGAACGGCTGGCAGAACGTGTCGGAGACCAACGGCGACAAGGCCGTCGGCACGCGCATCGACTGGACGCCGCGCCCGTCGATCCTGCTCGGCTGGTCGACGTTCGTCGGCAACGAGCAGGCGGACTCGCTCCCGTCGCGTGTGCGCATGCTGTCGCAGTTCCTGAGCCGGTGGACGCCCGAGAACTGGGAGCTGTCGGCGGTGGTCGATCTCGGACGGCAGACGCGTCCCGGCGGCGGGGCCGACACGTGGACGGGCTCGACGCTGATCGCACGCCGCGCGATCACCTCCACCGTCAAGGTGGTGGGTCGTGTCGAGCATCTCTTCGATCGGCAGCAGGTGCTGGTGGTGACGGGGGCGCCGGGTGGCTTCCGCACCGGTGGCGCATCGCTCGGCCTGGACGTCGCACCGCAGCCGCGCGTGCTCTGGCGCTCCGAGGTGCGAGGCTTCCGCTCGCGCGATGCGATCTGGCCACAGGGCGGTCGCCTCGCCGAGAGTCGCACAGGGCTGCTGTTCGTGACCTCGCTCGCGCTCACCTTGTGACGCCGTGACGGAGCCGATCGCCCGTCCCGATCCCGACGCCCTGCTCGCCGAGCTCCGGCGCGCCGAGCCGACCGCACCACGCGGTCGGCTCAAGGTGTTCGTGGGCGCCGCGCCCGGTGTGGGCAAGACGTTCACGATGCTCGAGGCGGCACGGCTGCGTGCGCGCGACGGGACGGACGTCGTCGTCGGCGTGGTCGAGACGCACGGACGAAGCGACACCGCGGCGATGCTCGAGGGGTTCGAGCTGCTGCCGCGTCGCAGCCACGGCTACCGCGGCACGACGCTCGACGAGTTCGACCTCGAGGCCGCGCTGGCTCGACGTCCTGCGTTGCTCCTGGTCGACGAACTCGCGCACACCAACGCGCCGGGTGCCGCGCACGAGAAGCGCTGGCAGGACGTGCGCACGCTGCTCGACGCGGGGATCGACGTCTGGAGCACGCTCAACGTGCAGCACCTCGAGTCGCTACACGACGTGGTCGCCGGGATCACCGGCGTGCAGGTGCGCGAGACGATCCCCGACGCGGTGCTCGACGACGCGGACGAGATCGAGCTCGTGGACGTGAGTCCCGAGGTGCTCGAGCAGCGGCTGCGTGACGGCAAGGTGTACGCGGCGCCGCAGGCGGGGCGCGCACTCGAGCGCTTCTTCCGGCGCGGCAACCTGATCGCGTTGCGCGAGATCGCGTTGCGGCGCATGGCGGAACGTGTCGATGCGCAGATGCGCGGGTGGCGCGCATCGGCGGGGATCGCACGTGCCTGGGCGGCGTCGGAACAGGTGGTGGCGGCGGTGGGCCCGTCGCCGTCGGCCGCGGCGATCGTGCGTGCGGCGCGGCGCCTCGCGGGGTCGCTGCAGGCGCCGTGGCTGGTGGTCTACGTCGAGCAGCCGGGCGACGCGACCCGTCCCGTGGCCGAGCGCGAGGCGGTGCAGGAGGCGCTCGCTCTCGCGGAAGCACTCGGTGGACGCACGCTGACGGTGGCGGGGCACGATCTGGCCGATGAGCTGCGTGCGGTCGCGGCACGGCACAATGCGACGCGCGTGCTCGTCGGCCCCACGCGTCGCGGCATCGCGCGACTCATGCCGTGGCGTGGCATCGCGGCGCGACTCGGCCGCGATGCGACAGGGTGGGACGTGGTGATAGTCGGCACGGAGCAGACGGCGCCCGCCGGCGGCGCGCGTCCCCGGCTCACGCTCCGGCGCACGAGCGGGTGGCGCGCCTATCTCGACGCGAGCGCGTGGGTGCTGCTGACCGCCGCGCTCTCGCTCCCATTCCGCGAACGGCTCACGGAGATCGACACGGTGATGACGCTGCTCCTCGGCGTCGTGATCGCGTCGACGCGGCACGGCCGCGGCCCCGCGCTGGTGGCGACGACGGTGGCGGTGCTCGTCTTCGATCTCGTCTTCGTGCCGCCGTACTACACGTTCGCGGTGAGCGACACGCGCTTCCTGCTCACGTTCGTGGTGATGTTCGTGGTGGGGGCGGTGATGGGCGGGCTGACGCGTCGCATCCGCGAGCAGGCGACGGCCGCGCGTGATCGCGAGCGGCGCACGGCGACGCTGTACGCGCTCGCGCGCGACCTCGCGGCGGCACGGCATCGCGGCGATGTGGCGGCGGCGGCGCTGCGCCACGTGCAGGACGCGTTCGGGGGGACGGTCGCCTTTCTGGAGCCGACGGACGACGAGGCGCGCGCGCTCACGCTCGTCGCGACGCGGCCGGCGGGGGCGTGGCCCGACGCGGATCTCGCGGTCGCGCGGTGGGTGCACGATCGCGGGCAGCCCGCGGGACGCGGCACCGCGACGCTGCCGGCGGCGCGTGCGCGCTACGTGCCGATCCGCACCGACGAGCGTCGCCTTGGCGTGATGGGACTCGTGCCCGAGCCCGAGGAGCGCTTCGACGACAGCGACGAACGCCAGCTGCTCGACGCGATGCTCGGGCAGGTCGCGGTGGCGCTCGACCGCACGGCGCTCGCCGACCGCGCGCGCGTCTCGCACCTCGAAGCCGAGGCGGAGAAGCTGCGCAACGCGCTGCTCAGCTCACTCTCGCACGACCTCCGCACGCCGCTCGGCAGCGTCGAAGGGGCGGCGAGCACGCTGCTGCGTGACGATGCGCTTCCCGCGGCGCAGCGGCGCGACCTCGCGAGCACGATCGTCGAGGAGGCGCAGCGCATGGGGCGCCTCGTCGCCAACCTGCTCGACATGGTGCGTGTGGAATCGGGATCGCTGCAGGTGCACGCCGAGTGGCACGTGGTCGCCGACGTGATCGGCGGCGCGGTGCTGCGCGTCGAATCGCGGTTGGGAGGGCGGGCACTGCACGTGGACGTCCCGCCGACGCTGCCACTCGTGCGCATGGACGACGTGCTCGTCGAGCAGGTGCTCGTCAACCTGCTCGAGAACGCGTTGCGTCACACGCCCGCCGACACGCCGATCGACGTCGCGGCGACCGTGCGCGGCCGCGAGCTGCTGGTGACGGTCGCCGATCGCGGCCCGGGGGTGCCGGCGGCCGATGCGACGCGCATCTTCGGCAAGTTCCAGCGCGGCGAGACCGGCGCGAGTGGCATCGGGCTCGGGCTGTCGATCTGCGCGGGAATCGTGCAGGCGCACGGCGGGCGCATCCGCGTGGATCCGCGCGCGGGTGGTGGTGCGGTGTTCACGTTCACGCTCCCGATGACCGACACGCCGCCCGAGATCGAACCCGAAGCCGAGGACGAGGACGCATGACGGGCGCGTCTGGGCCGACGGTGCTGCTCGTGGAAGACGAGCCGCAGATGCGGCGCTTCCTGCGCGTCGCGCTCGAGGCGGAGGGCTATCGCCTCGTCGAAGCGACCGGTGCCGGCGAGGGGCTGCGGCACGCAGCGTCGTACAACCCCGAGCTGGTGCTGCTCGATCTCGGCCTTCCCGACGGCGACGGCGTGGACGTCACGCGCCAACTGCGCACGTGGTCCGCGGTGCCGATCATCGTGCTCAGTGCGCGCGGGCAGGAGGGTGACAAGATCGCGGCGCTCGATGCGGGTGCCGACGACTATCTCACCAAGCCGTTCAGCACGGGTGAACTGCTGGCACGCATGCGCGTGGCGTTGCGCCGTGCCGAGCAGCGCGACCTGCCGGAGGAAGCGGTGTTCACGGCGGGGGCGTTGCGCGTCGATCGTGCGCGGCGGCAGGTGTTCGTGCAGGACCGGGAGGTCCGGCTCACGCCGACCGAGTACCGCCTGCTCGCCGAGCTGCTGCAGCACGCGGGCAAGGTGCTGACGCATCGGCACCTGCTGAAGGAAGTGTGGGGCCCGGGGCGCACGTCGCAGACGCACTACCTGCGGGTGTACATGCAGCAGTTGCGCGAGAAGCTCGAGCCCGATCCGGGGCGGCCGCAGTGGTTGCGGACGGAGCCGGGAGTGGGGTACCGGTTCGTGGTGGAGGCGCCGGGGCGGGGTTAGGCCGTGGTCGTTGCCTTCGGGTCGTGGTGGCGATACGGATCAGGCCACATGTGTGCAGGGCTTTACGCGCAATAAAGCCACGTCTACCTTGCGCGCGTCCGAGCCGACCATGACCCGACGACGCGCTCCCGTCCCCGCGCCCGCGCCCGCCACGACGCCGCGCCTGCACGACACCATCCGTCTCTCCGCGGATGGTCTCGCCAAGGTGCTCGGCGACCTCGAGGCGCGGGTGCTCACCGTGGTCTGGACGTTCGACGCGCCGGTTCCCGCGCGCGTCGTGCACGCGGCGGTGGTGCGCGAGCATCCGGTGGCGCCGCTCACGGTGACGACGGTGCTCAACAAGCTGGTGGACAAGCGGATCCTCGTCCGGCACAAGGTCGACGACCTGCTGCACTACGGCGCGCGGCTGTCGAAGGCGGAGTTCCTCGCGCACGTGAGCCGCCGTGTCGCCGAAGGCGTACTCGCGCTCGAGCCGGCACGGGTGGCGGCGTCGATGATCGACGTGCTCGCCGAGCGCGATCCGGCGCAGCTCGACGAACTGGAGCGTCTCATCCAGGCGGCGCGACGCCAGCGCGACGCGGCCGCGGGCGGCGCGTCGTGAGCCTCGACGCCGATGCGCCGACACCGGCACTGCGCGCGCGCGAGCGCCGTCGGCGTCGCGTGCTGCTGGTGACGCTCGCGCTCGCGTTGCTCGTGAGTCTCGCCCCCATCGTCGGCCGCCATCTTGTCGGGCTCACGCACCAGCCGCTGACGGGGGTCGATCACGTGGGCGCGCTCTGCCTCGTGGCGATGCACCTGCTCGTCGCGCCGGTGCATGCGCTCCTGCACTGGCTGGTCGGCGCGGGCATCGTGCTCGCCGTCGTCGAGCGCGCGGTGGCGTGGTGGCGCGCGCGGCGCGTGCTGGCGCAGCTGGTGAGCGCACGCCCCGTAGCGGGCGACGCGTTCGAGGCGGCGTGCCGGATCGCGCAGCTGCCCACGCACGCCGTGTCGGTGGTGGATGGGCTCCCGGTGCCGGCCTTCACGGCCGGCTGGCTGTCGCCGACGATCCACGTGGCGCGTGCCCTCGGCGAAGGCGATCGTGCACTCCCGCGCGAGCAGCTCGCCGCGGTGCTGGCGCACGAGGCGTCGCACCGAGTGCGACGCGACCCGCTGCGGCTCTTCGCATTGCGGGCGCTGTCGCGCGCGCTGTTCTGGCTCCCCGGCCTGCGCGCGCTCACCGACGACGTCGCGGACGAGGCCGAGATCCGTGCGGACGACGCGGCGATCCGTGTCGTCGACCGACTCGCGCTCGCGTCGGCGCTGGTGGCGCTCGGCCGATGGAGCGTACCGCGTTCCGCATCGGCGACGCTCGGTGCCGGCGTCGCCTTCGTGCGTGCGGACCTGCTCGACCGGCGCGTGCGTCGGCTGGCGGGTGCAGACGTGTCGCTCGGCTCGCGGTTGTCGCGCGGGTCGGTGCTGTCGGCGGCGTTGCTGGTCACGCTCGCGTGGACGTCCGCGCTGGTGGACGTGCACGATCTCGCGCACCCCGCGACGGCGACGGCCGAGGAAGCGCACTGCCACCACCTCGCCGGCTCGCCGTGGGCGCACCTGTTCTGTCGACACGGTGTCGGGGGCGTGCTGCTGCCGCAGACGGGCGAGGATTGCCCGCACCGCCACGCACGATGACCGCATGCCCGCTGCGCGGCGACCGTCGGCCGACGGCACTCTCTTCGCACACGCTCGCATGACGCATCGCACCATCGCCCGCGCGATCGCTATCGTCGCCACCGTCACGGTCGCGACGACGGCGCGGGCACAGAAAGACTACTTCAACACGGATGCCGGCCGGCCGCTGACGATCGAGGACGCGTACGCGCTCGAGCGGCGGTCGATCGAGATCCAGGCGGCGCCGCTCCGCGCGGAGCGGCTGCGTGGTCAGTACCGGTGGGGGATCGAGCCGGAGCTGTCGGTGGGGCTCTTTCCGCGCACGCAGATCGAGATCGGCGTCCCGCTCGTCTTCGTGGACGATGCGCGCCAGGGAACGCAGCGCGCGGGCGCGGCGGGCATCGACATGTCGGTGCTGTACAACCTCAACCGCGAGACGAGTCTGCCGGCGTTCGCGATCGGCGTCGGGGCGCTGCTCCCCGCCGGATCGCTCGGCCCGCGTGATCCGTACGGCAATGCGAAGCTGGTGATGACGCGCACCTTTCCGGCGTTCCGCGTGCACGCCAACGCGCAGGCGACATTCGGGCCGCGTCTCACGCTGCCGGCGGGGTCGCCCGATCCGATCGGTGGCAATACGCTCGAACTCTCGCGCTGGCTCGCCGGCGTGGCGGTGGACCGCACGCTGCCGCTCCGCTCGCTGCTGCTCGCGGCGGAAGTCTTCGCACGGGCACCGCTCGTGCGCGGGCAACCGCTCGAGTGGAACGCGGGGGTCGGCACGCGGTGGCAGGCCGATCCGCGCTGGGCGATGGATGCGGGGATCGGTCGCCATCTCACGGGCGACGATCGCGGCTGGTACCTGACGGTCGGTGCGGCGTACGCGCTGAGCTGGCCGTGGCGGACGGGCCCACGCTGAGGTGATGCGACTCATGACCACGATCCGACACATGCCGATCCTTCGCGCCATGCGCCGAGTCGCCGTGCCACTCGGACTGCTGTCTTTCGAGGCGGTCGTGCCGATGCGTGCCGCCAGCGCGCAATGGTCCACCGTGTACGAGCAGTTCTACCTGCAGGCGCCGCACAACTGGGTGTTCCGCACCGAATACACGCACGCCGACCGCCTCTTCAACGCGTTCGATTACGGCCACGCGATCCTCTACGAGACGCTGTGGACGAAGCCCGATGCGCCGGCGTCGCTGCTCGAGGAGCGCATCTACGACCGGCTGGTGCATCGCGTGCTCGTGCGGCCACCGCGCATCCCGCTCGAGGAAGCGGCGATCGAGCCGATGTACGCGCGACTCGCGCCCGAGGCGAAGGTGATGTTCGACTGGGCGCACATGCTCCATCGCCAGCTCTACGACATCCTCGCCGCGGAGTCGCTCGACGACGCGGCGAAGGACCGCGAGGTGGCGCGCGTGCTCGCGTACTACAAGTCGCGTCCCGATCTCGCCTTCAGCTCGAAGCCCAAGAGCATGGCGCTGATGCAGGAGCAGCCGTACTCGCTCGCGTTCCGCGAGAAGTTCCCGAAGTTCAACGGGTTGATCTGGGGCTACCACTGGCTGCAGATCGCGCTCTACGAGCCGCTGCTGGTCGGGACGACGCGCGAGGCACGTCAGGCGGGAATCCGCGCGACCGTCGCGCGCTTCTGGCAGATGCTCGGCGACGCGCCGCGCACGATGCCGCACCAGATGCCGATGACGCCGGCCGTCGCCCCGGTGTTCGCGCGCCGGTATCCGGAGGCCGGGATCATCTTCGACAACCTGCACAGCATGCACGACGTGGTGAGCGACATCCTCGCCAATCCGGCGGTGCCGCGGCAGGCCAAGCGCGCCGAGATCATGCGTGCGGCGCGCCTCTTCCGCGACGACACGTCGTACGTGATGGCGTCGCCCGCGGCGTGGGTGCGCATGTCCGAGCACATGGGCGTCGAGAACATGGGCGGACCGGCGGTGGGCTTCCTGCCGTCGCTGCCGACACCGACGGTGACCTACGGCGCGGTGATGACGCACGACGATCGCACGGGCGAGATGACGGGGTTCAAGTCGGGGCGGGCGACCGGTGGCGCGCATGCGGGACACGGCGCCGACTCGTCGTCGCACGCGGGGCACGGGGCGGCTCCGGCGGCGCCGACATCGCACGAGGGACATGGTGCCACCCCAGCATCGCCGGCCGCGCCGGCGGCAGGCGCGGCACCCGCCGATCCGCCGGCACCGGTGACGGCGTCGCCTCACGCAGGCCACGCATCGCCGTCGCCGTCGGGTGCACCCGCTGCGGCGCCGGCGACACCGAAGAAGGCGACGGTCAGGCGCCGCGCGCCCACGCGGGCGCCCGCGCGAGGCACGGCCACGGGGACGCCGGCCACGGGACGGCCGGCGGCGCCGAGTCGATAGACTGCACGCGCGCGGCACCGTCGCCGCGTGCGACCGTCCGCACCGTCCCGCCATGTCCACCTCGCGTCCGTCCAGCCTGACCTATCGTGCCCGCCGGATCCACCGCTGGCTGGGGCTCGTGATCGGCATCCAGTTCATTCTCTGGACGATCGGCGGATTGTACTTCTCGTGGACCGATCTCGACGCGGTGCACGGCGACCATCTCATGCGGCCCGTGGCCGGTGTCTCGCTCGAGGCGGCGACGGTGACGCCCGCCGCGGCGTTGCGTGCGTTGCGTTCGGCCGAACGCGTGGACTCGGTGGCGTCGATCGACCTGGCGATGGTCGCCGGTGTGCCGACCTATCGTGTGGTGGCGCACGTGCGTGAGGCCGACGGCGCGTCGCGTAGCGTGCGGCGGCTGGTGGATGCGCGCACCGGTGACGTGCGCGGAGCACTCACGCGCGACGAGGCGGTGCGGGTCGCGCGTGCGAGTTACACGGGCACGGCAGCCGTGACCGACGTGCGCCTGGTGACGAGCGATTCGGTCTCGGGACACCACGAGTTCCGCGGCCAGCCGCTCCCCGCGTGGGCGGTGCGCTTCGGCGACGGCGAGGGCGCGACGGCGTACATCCCCGCCGAGACGGGACAGGTGCTCCGCATCCGCAACGACCGCTGGCGCATCTTCGATTTCCTCTGGATGCTGCACACGATGGACTACGCGGGGCGTGACGACTTCAACAACGTCGTACTGCGCGCCTTCTCGGTGCTCGGCCTGGTGACGGTGGCGTCGGGGATGACGCTCTTCGCGATGACGTCGCCCGTGGTGCGGCGCCGCCGACGCCGTGGAGCGGCGCTACCGGAGCCGGCGGTCGAGGCGAGCGTCGGCTGACACGCTGCCGAACACGATCACGCGACGGCGACCCGTGAGACGTCGGCGGTGCGGGCGACCGACGCGAAGCACGCCCGCCCCGATCTCGAACCGCTGACATTGTGGCACGGTGGGACGATCCGGCACGAAGCGCCGCTGGTATGCGCCCTGCGCCATAGGGGAGTGGCCGCCACGAGGGTGCGGCCAGTCATCCCGCCGGTACGGTTCCATGCGTCGCACTCGTCATCTCGTCCACAGCACCGCCACCGCCGCGCAGCGCATCGAGCGCCGCGCCCTCGCGCTCCTCGCCGCACTGCCGCGGGGAACGCCGGGATACGACTACGCCTGCACGGCGCTGCTCGGCGTGATGGGGATCGCAGGGTTGGTCGGCGGGCAGTTGGCCGTGGCGCCGCCGGCATTGTCGGGCAACTGAGCGAGACCGCTCCGAGCGGCCACGTCGCTCGTGACAGCTTCGCGACCGGACGGCATCATGAAGCGGATCGTGAGAGCACATGCTCCGCACGACCTCCGCCCCTGCCGCCCATGGATCGACGACACTTCCTCCGCGCCGCCGGTCTGTCGGTGGCGGGCATGGCCCTCCACGACCGGTTGCTCGCCGATCCGTACACGCGGCTCTCGCGCGTGGCCACCGTGCCGCGCCCGGTCCGCATCCGTGGTCGCGTGACGGGCGGCGGTCGCCCGCTGGCCGGTGTTCGCGTGACCGATGGTGTCCACGTCGTCCGCACCGGCGCGGACGGAGGCTATGTGCTCGTCAGCGATGCGTCGAACCCGTTCGTCTCGGTGAGCACGCCGGCCGGCTGGCAGGCACTGCTCGGCCCGACCGGCGTCCCGCGCTTCCACCGATCGATCGGCATGGAAGCCGAGCAAGAAGCATCGTTCGAACTGGTGCCGCGTGCGGGTGATGCACGTCATTCGGTGCTCGTGCTCGCGGATCCGCAAACGGAGAATCGAATCGAAACGGAGCTGCTGCACACGGAGACCGTTCCGGATGTGCAGCGGACCGTTCGCGCACTGGGCGACAGGGTGGTCGTGGGCGTGGCGTGCGGCGACATCATGTTCGACGACCTCACGCTCTATCCCGAGTGGGAGCGTGCGGCACGGCGGATGGGCGTGCCGTTCCATCACGTGATCGGCAATCACGATCTCGATTTCTCGGCCCGCACCGACGAGGGCGCGAGCGACACGTTCCGGTCGCGCTTCGGGCCCGTCTCCTACTCGTTCGATCTGGGTGCCGTGCACTACGTCGTGCTCGACAACGTCTTCTGGCACGGCGCCGGTTACCTGGGCTATCTGGATCGACGCCAACTCGACTGGCTCGCCGCGGATCTCGCCACCGTGGAGCGCGGTGCGACGGTGGTCGTGCTGCTGCACATTCCGCCGCTCAGCACGTACGACATGCGGGCCACGGGTGCCAGGCGTCCATCGCCCGGCAGCTCGACGATGAATCGCGAGGCGCTCTATCGCCTGCTCGAACCGTATCGCGCCTATCTCGTGAGCGGGCATCAGCACGAGATGGAGCATGTCCGCGAGGGCGGAGCGACGCACGTGGTCGCAGGCGCGGTGTGTGGGGCATGGTGGAGTGGCCCGATCTGCTACGATGGCACACCGTCGGGCTATCTCGTGCTCGATGCGGACGATGCGTCGGTGCGCTGGCGCTACCAGTCCACCGGTTTCGCGCCGGATCACCAGATGGCGATCTACCCTCGCGGTGCGGAGCCGCGTGCGCCTGACGAGGCGGTGGTCAACGTGTGGGGATGGGATCCATCGTGGACGGTGCGCTGGTTCGAGGATGGCGAACCGCGCGGACTCGCCGCACGCCGCTCAGGGCGCGACCCGCGCTCCGTCGAACTGCACACGGGAGTCGACCGTCCGGTGCGCCGACCCTGGGTCGAGCCCGTGACGACCGATCATCTCTTCTACGTCCGTCCCTCGCCCGCGGCGAAGGTGGTGGCGATCGAGGCGACCGACGGGTGGGGGCGCAGCTATCGCACGCAGGTGACTCTGTGAGTCCGTGGATGCATCCCGGTCACACGAACACCGAGGGCCCGCACCGGCATCACCGGGCGGGCCCTCGGTCCTCTTGCACGTCCAGACTCGATCTCAGTGCACGTAGGCAGGTTCGAAGCCCTGACACCCACTGAGCGGCGTCACGACGAGATGCAGGTCGGCATGCTTAGGATGACCGCACTCCTCCACCAGCGTCTCCGGTGCGGTGCGCTCGCGGCGAATGGCGACGATACGCTCCTGCTCCTGTCCGTGGTGCTCGCCGAAGTGGGTGCACAGCCCGCACTGACCTTCGCGTACCTGCTGCATGGACTCCTCCGGGTCGAATGACCAATCGTGGCGATCGGACGAGGCCGCCCGATGCGCGCCCCCTCCCGCATCACCCTACAATGCAGCAAGCGGGCCAGCAATGGTGCATTGTCCCCCCTTTCACCGCGGAACCGTCACCCACGTCCCGTGCGCAGCGTGCGGAAGGTGATCGAGTACCGGCGGTCGGCGACGGGCGGGACGCTGTGCTCCCACTCGCGCCGCGCGTCGCCATCGAGCACGTAGATCGAGCGCGGCTCCACCGTGCGCGCCATGCGCTCCCAGCGCGTCGGCATGACGGGATCCGGGCGACGCATCCGCAGACGGCACGACGACAGCAGCGACACGCCGACGACGAGCCCGAAGACGCTCCTGTCGCGATGCCAGCCGATGCCGGCGCCCGCATCGTACTCGGTGACGAGCGCCTGTTCGAGGGTCACGGGCGGCACACCGGCCGCGAGAGCCGCCGCGTCGCGCGCCGGCTCGAGAAACGCCGGCATCGGCGCCGTCTCGACGAGCGCTTCCGCACTGAAGTCGTACCGCCACCCGAACGACACGGTCCGCCGGCGTCCCGTCCAGCCGTGGAACTCGAAGGCGCGAAAGTCGAGCGTCGCGCAGTGTTCGAGCAGCGAGCGCTCGGCCTCCGGCGAGATCGCGTCGGCGTGATACGTGAAGCCGTCCGGTCCTGTCTCGCGTTCATCGAAGAGGGCGAGCTGCGATGAGGGCATGGGCCTGATACCCGCACATCGCCGGGCCGTGCCGGGGCGCTCGCCCGACGCGCCGGCAACCCACACGGGTCACCGGCGCGTCGCCACTCACGCAAGGTCGGCCGATCTCACCGACGCCATGCGAGCGCCACGATGATCCGGTTGAGATCGAACCATCCGACGCCCTGGTGCTCCACGACCAGTTCGGGCGTCCCGACACCGCGCAGTGCACCGATCGGCAACGAGACGCCGTACGACGGCGTCAGCACGACGTCCAGTCCGTCACGCGAACCGACACGCCCACTGAAGTTGAGGAGGCCCGCGCCCAATCCGACACGCGGACGGACGCGTGCGATCATGCCGAATTCATAGAGTGCATTCGCCGCGATGTACGTGGACGTACCGCCGTTGCCGAAACCGAACGCGAGCTCGGGCACGAGGCGGATCGCACTGAAGCGGGGCGAGACGGAGCCGAGGTCGACGCGGCCGCCGAGCAGGAACTGCCCACCGTCCGAGATGGTGCTGCCGGAGTAAAGCAGGAGCCCCTGCGGTCCATCGCTGAAGAAGGCGCCGGGGGCCGCGGTCGTCACCGTCCGCGTCTCGACCACGGGCGGCTGCGAGGCCTGTGTGCGGGCGATCGCTTCACGCACGGCGGCCTCGCGCTCGACACGTGCGCGTTCCTCCGCCTCACGACGCACGCGCTCCCCTTCCTCGCGCACGAGCGCCCGGACCTCCTCCGCCGACATCCCCTGCCGAGCGGCGGCACTGTCGGCACGAAGCGCCTCGTCACGTCCACCGGGACTCGTCATCGACGACTCGCCGGCACGCGCGGTGACGCCCTCCTTGCGCACGTTGCCTCGCGCCGCCATCGCGGCACTCGCGTCGGGCGCCGGCACCGTCCACTCGCCCGTGTTCGGTGCGGCGCCCGGACCGAACTGTGTCGCCGGCTGCGCCACCGGGAGCGGCAGGAACTCGCGCGTCACGCGATTGGTGGACGGCGTCCGATACTCGCGCACGATGCGGTTGCCGTCCTGATACTCGCGGACGATGCGACGATCGGGCGCCGTCCACTCGCGGATCGGACGTCCTGCGTCGATGTACTCGCGCACGACGCGATTGTCGGCCTCGCGGAACTCCCGGACCGGCCGACCGCGCGAGTCGGTGAACTCACGCAGCAGGGCGCGCTGCGGCGCTGCGGCAGCGGGCTGGCCCGCGATCGCGCCGCCGGTGACGATGACCGGCTGCGGCGCGGGTGCGATGGGACCGTAGCGGACGATGATCTCGCCCTGCGTGGGGACGACGATCGGCACGGTGCGTCCGCTCGCGAAGCCACGGTCGGCGGCCATGCGCTCGTCACGACCGAGCGAGTCGGTCATGAGCGAGTCACGCATGTTCGCGCGGGCCCGACCGCCGCGGGCGAAGCGTCCGATGCCCAGGACGCTGTCCGCGCGTGCACCACGGAGGGTGTCACCCTCGGCGGTGATCACGAAGGCATCACGAATGCCGTCCCGTCCCCGCTCATCCGCATCGCGACCGCCGTTCGCGATCTTCTCGGCGGAGCGCACACGCATGCGGCCACCCGCACTGTCCACGTAGACCGTGTCGGTCGTGCGGCGGGCCACCTCCCGCCGACGATTGCCGCGGCCGCCGAGGCCGAAGCTCAAGCCCAGCGCGTACTGCCAGTTGCTGCGCAGCTGCGAGACGTCGGCGGCATCCTCGGTCGGGCCACCGCGTCCCATGAGCCAGTTGCGCGCGCTCGCGGTGACGACGAGGCGGGACCCGATCGGAATCTTGGCGCCACCGCCAAGGATGAGCGCCGTCTGGTCGGCGGGTACGACACGCGCCGCGCCGACACCGACGCGATCGTAGCTGCCCGTGAAGTCGACCTGCCCGGCGCCGGCGATGACGAACGGATTGATGCCGGGCCCCGCGTTCAACGCGAACTGGGCCTCACCACCGAAGCCCTGGACCCCCTGCGTGCGGTTAAAGTCGTCGTTCGTGCCACGCCAGTAGAAGCCACGCAGCCCGACGAGCGGACCGAAGTCGATACCGGTCCGCACACCGACGATGTTCTGCCGCGGAATGTTCGAGGAATTCGCGAAGTCGAAGCGCCCCGCGAAGACGTCGACCGGCAGGGCGACATTGCCGAGCTGGTACTGCGGCGTGTCGTCGTAGGTCACCGCGCCGCCGCCGAGCGGGATCGTGACGCCGGCGCCGTACGTGAGATTGCTCCAGAGACGGTTGGCATCGGCGTCGATGATCGTCGGCGAGCCACCGGTCGGCAGGCCGATGAGCAAGCGGCGATCGATGCGGAAGCGCATGTCCTCGAGGAAGACGTTGAAGCGCAGGCTGCCCGGCTTGCCGAAGCGGAGGCCACCGCCGTACGTCAGCGCGATGCGCTCGGAGACGTCGCCGCCCTGCGGATCGAAGCGCAGCACGCCACCGCCCGCACGCAGGAAGGGCGTGAAGCCACCCACGGCGAAGTTGTAGACGACGGCGGCTCCGTAGTGCCGTACGTCGAGCCCCGGGTTCTGCGGTGGACGCTGCTCGACGCCGAGCCGGTCGTAGAGATCACGGATCCCGCTGTCGGTGCCGCGGTTCGTGAGAAAGAAGCCCTGGAGTTCGATGCGACGCCCGAACACGAGCCCGGCGCGTCCGCCCCAGAGAAAGGTGTTGTCGAGACCGAGCGCGTCGTTCCAGCGGAGCTGCTGGCCGCTGGGCGTGAGACTGTAGCGCAGGTCCTGCGCGTCCGCGGCGAGCGGCATGAAGGTCACTGCGGCCGCCGCACCGAGAGCACGACGGCAGAGGCGGGCTAGACGCCGACGCGCGCGGCGGAGTCGCGAGCGGGTCGCTGTCGAATCGTCGGACGAAAAAGGTTCGTGCATCGGGGCTCCACGGATGCGGGCATGAGCGACGCATGAGGATCGACGACCGCGATGTGCGGTGCGAGCCGTCGTGCGCCGGAGACCGAACATCCGTGCGCCGCGCACGACCTGGGTGAGGCGGCACCGGAGCAACGCATGTGCCATGTGTCGTCGTGCGATGACGTGCGGGTGCATCGCGAGCACCCACACGGACCGACGCACGCACGCACGCCGGTCGCCGCGCACGTCGTTCGCTGCGCACGTCGCTCGCTACCCTCTTCGATCGTTGCGCACGTCCCTCGCCACATACGTCGCGTCGGTCATCTCGTGCGGAGATCCAATGTGCGGTGAGCGGCGTAGTCCGTGCACCGCGCTGACACCGATCGCGGTGACACGCGACTCCTCCACCACATGCCAGGGCTCCCATGTCGACGTTCCGCCGCTCGCTCATGCTCGTCGCCGCGCTCGCCTGCGGCGCATCCGCACTCGCCGCACAGGGGCTCGCGTATGCCCTCGTGACGCTCTCCGGCGATCGCCAGCAGCTCGTGCGATTCGCCACGAACGATCCTATGTCCGTCACCACGATCGGCTTCACCGGCGTGACGCTGACCGGGCTCGATGTGCGTCCCTCCACCGGCATGCTGTACGGACACGATGGGCGCGATCTCTTCATCGTGGACCCGGCGACCGGCGTGGCCACGCGGACGGCGACCGTCTCGACCGCGATCACCGGCAACGGGGGCTTCGATTTCAACCCGACGGTGGACCGCATTCGCATCGTGGCGCCGGGTGGGACGAATCTGCGCGTGAACCCGATCACCGGCGAGGCGATCGTGGACGGCGCGTACCGCTACGGCCCCGGCGATGCGAATGTCGGCGCGACGCCCTCGTTCAGCGGGATGGCGTACACCAACAGCGATACCGATCCGAACACCGGCACCACGCTCTTCGGCATCGACACGCAGCGAGGCGTGCTCGTGCGGATCGCGGCGCCGAACGGCGGCGACGTCTTCACCGTGGGCACGCTCGGTCTTGGCATGAACCCGATGGTGACCGCCTTCGACATCCTGACGAGCGGCGGGACCAACACGGCGTTCATCACCGTGAACATGGGCGCCGCGATGAGTCGGCTCTACACAGTCGATCTGGCGACCGGCGCGACGACGCTCGTCGGCTCGATCGGCGCGATGCGCGCGGTCGACGCGCTCGCCGTGACGGCGGTGCCCGAACCCGCGACGTCGGTGCTGCTGGCGGTGGGACTCGCGCTGCTCGTGCCGATCGCACGCGGTCGCCGGACATCGCAGCGCGCCTGAACGCCCCACGCACGACCCCCGCTGTTCCCCTGCGCGACTCACTCCACACGGAGGATCGATGGCCGGACCCGACCACGAGCTCGTACTTTCACGGGCGGACGATCTGCTCGACACCGCCACGCGGCGCGGCTTCCTGCGTGCGCTCGGCCTCGGTGGCAGCGTGCTGCTGCTGCCCTCTCTGTTCACGGCCTGCAGTGACGACGACGACACCACGGGTCCGGGCACGGGTGGCGGTTTCGCGCTCGACCTGCGCAGCGACACCGGCATCCTGAACTACGCGTATGCGCTCGAGCAGCTCGAGGCGGCGTTCTACACGGCGGTCGTGGCGTCGGCGCCGTTCGCCGGCATGACGGCCGAGCAGCGCACCGTGCTCGTGGAGCTTCGCGATCACGAAGTGATCCATCGCGAGTTCCTGCGTGCCGCACTCGGCTCGGCGGCCATCCCGACGCTCGCGCTGTCGGCGCAGGCCGTCGCATCGGTCACGGCGAACGCGCCCACCATCCTGCGCTCCGCCGAGACGTTCGAGGATCTGGGCGTCGCGGCCTACAACGGGGCGGGGAAGTACCTCACCGACGCCGACCTGCTCACCATCGCCGGCAAGATCGTCTCGGTCGAGGCGCGGCATGCCGCCGCGATCCGCGATCTGCGCGAGGCCGCGGGCGTCACCGGTGTCGCCGCGGGGACGCGCTTCGCCGGCGACGACGTGGTCGTGCCGCCGGGTGGTGTACTGCAGGGGCTCGACGTGAAGCTCGAGCCCGCGCCGGTGCTCGCGCGTGTCGCCGCCACGACGATCGTCACGAGTCCCCTGTCCATCGGTTCGCCACCGCCGACGCGGTCCGGCACGCCGGACAGCGCCCCGCCCACTCTCGCCGCGTGACCCGCGCTTCGGAGCCATCCATGATCAACGATACCCGCCCGCTGCTGGACGCGATCGATCCGGACCTCACCGAACGGCTCCATTCGCGCCGATCGGCGATCGCGCACGGCGCGACCGTGAGCGGGGGCGTCGCTGCGGCACTCGCGCTCGGTTCGGTCCCCGTGGCACTCGCGGCGCTGACGCGCGAGGCCGGCGCACAGACCACCGGCGTCGTCGACGTGCTCAACTTCGCCCTCATGCTCGAGATCTTCGAGGACGAGTTCTACAAGGCGGTCCTCGGCACGAGCGCGAGTGCCGCGCAGAATGCCGCGTTCGCGAGCGTGCGCGCGCAGGTCCCCGCCGGCGCCCTCGCCGCGCTGCGGCAGATCCAGCGGCACGAGGCGTCGCACGTCGCCTTCCTGCAGGCGCAGGGCGCGACGAACGTGCTCAACCTGTCCGCGACGACCTTCGACTTCACCGGTGCGCGCGGTGCCGGCAACGGGCCGTTCGCACGTGCCACCACCGAGCTGTCGTTCCTGCTGCTCGTCGCGCAGGCGGCCGAGGATACCGGTGTGCGCGCGTACAAGGGACAGGCCGCGAACCTGCGGTCGTCGCCGGTCGCTCTCGAAGCGGCGCTGCGGATCCACTCGGTCGAAGCGCGGCACGCGGCGCACATCCGTCGCCTCCGTCGCGCGGCGGGCGCCACGTCGATCGCACCCAGCGGCACGATCAGCGGTGGCGGTGCCGCTGCAGCCGGTGCGGAGACGATCGCCAATCCACCAGCCGCCGCCGTCAGCACACTGGCGTCGATCTACGCGGGACAGGGGCTCTCGGCACAGGCCGGGGTCACGCTCGCGACGCTGCCGAACCTGCCGTCGGGCATCAGCGCGGCGTCCTTCGGGCAGGCGTTCGACGAGCCACTCACGCGTGCCCAGGTCCGCGACATCGTCCAGCCGTTCTTCGTTCCGACGATTCCCTGAGATCCGGACGCTTCGCTCGCGTAACACGGTAGTCGGTCGTCAGCGGCCACTCGTCCCCCACGGTCCGGGGCGAGTGGCCGTTCGGCTCGTGGTTCACGAGAGATGCATCGTGTGACGGAAGTACACCGCAGTGGGCCGAATCGGCGCGAGCGCGAGTGCATTGGATGGACCGTCGCTTGCTCTGCGCAAGCCACATCCACGGGTCGATGCGACGGTGAAGTGCACCGGTCCGTATCGCCCCGATCCACCACGTCAGGGATGACGGAGGCACTGATGCAGACGACTCGTACGATCATGGCCACACTGGCGGCCACCATGGTGACCGGCACCGCCCTGCATGCGCAGGCGACGAGCAGCGGAATGGGTGACACCACCGCGACCGGTACGCGCGCTCCGGCGCGCAGCGGGATCGCGCTCGGCATCTCCGGCGGGGTCACGTTTCCCGTCGGCGACACGCGTGATCGCGCGCCGACCGGCTGGAATGCCGGCGCACACCTGGACCTCGGCCGCGACGTCGGGCCGTTCGGTGTACGCATCGAAGGGGCGTATCACGGCTTCAGCGACTCGGACGTGATCGAGACGGCGGGAAGCGGGACCACGTTCACCTTCTCGAACAAGTACAGCATCGCGCATGCGGGCGCGGCACTCACGTTCGGCATTCCCGCGTCGTGGACGGCGGTGCGGCCCTACCTGATCGGTGGCGTCGGGGCCTACTGGTTGCGCAATGCGCCGCAGTGCGTGAATGGCGGCCAGAGCTGCCCGCCGGGCGACGCGCGGCTGTCGGTCGGTGAGGACTGGCGCCTTGGCCTGAACGGCGGCGGTGGCATCGAATTCGGACTGGGTGGTGCGTCGGCCTTCCTCGAAGCGCGCTATCACCACGCGCTGCGTGGACTGCCGAGCGCGGCGTGCCTGCGTGAAGGCACCTGCACCGATCGGTCGCCGGCGCAGATCGCACCGGTGAAGGCCGGGCTGATCTTCCGCTTCTGATCGGGCGCGGCGTTCCCGCCGCCCGTGCACGGCGGCACGATGCGCGATCGGGTCCGGCTGCGACACCACGACTTGACGCACGGACCCGGTCGCTCTAGCGTTCGAACACAATCGGAGCCCGTGGTCATTTGCCGCTATTGCCGCCACGCTAAACAAGGAGCTAAAACGCGAAGCACGCCCGGCGGCCTCCCGTCGGGCGTTTTTCGTCGTCGGATCCGTCGCTGCGCTCTCGCGGCGTGATCACTCCCTGTCCCGCGAACGGTGCCGGTGGCGGGCGATCGGGGCGCGTCACGCACACCCATCGGGCCATCACGGCGATGGGTGCGTCGACGACACACGTCCACCGTGAAGCGAGTTCCATTATGTCCGTCGTTCCGCGCCCGATCGCGATCCTGCACGAGCATCCCGACTGGTTCCGTCCGCTCTTCACGCTCCTCGACGCGCGCGGCATCCCCTACGAGCGGATCGATGCGGCGTCGTTCGCGTTCGATCCGGCGGCGACCGAGCTGCCGTGGTCGCTGGTCGTCAATCGTGCATCCCCGTCCGCCTATCTGCGCGGCCACGGCAACGCGACGTACCAGGTGCTCCACTTCCTGCGCCACGTCGAGCGGCTCGGCGTGCCGGTCGTCAACGGGAGCGCGGTGTATGGGCTCGAGCTGAGCAAGTCGTCGCAACTGGATCTGCTCGCCACGCTCGGCCTCCCGTTCCCGCGTGCGATCGCGATCAACGCGCCGGCACTGGCGCCGGTCGTCGCGTGCGACCTGCGCTTCCCCGTGCTCGTGAAGGCGAACGTGGGTGGGAGCGGTGCGGGCATCGTGAAATACGACACACCCGAGGCGCTGGCCGACGCCGTCGCGCGCGACCAGGTGGCACTCGGCGTGGACGGGACGGCGTTGGTGCAGGAGGCCGCGCCACTGCGCAACGGCCACATCACACGGGTCGAGACGCTTGACGGGCAGTATCTGTACGCGATCGACGTGTATCCGGCGACCGGATCGTTCGATCTCTGCCCGGCCGATGCCTGCCAGACCACCGGCGGCGTGGAGCTCGTGCGCGGGGCGTGCGCGATCGACGCACCCAAGACCGGGCTCCGGGTCGAGGGCACGACGCCGCCGGCCGCCATCATCGCCGAAGTCGAGGCGATCTCGCGTGCGGCGAAGCTCGATATCGGCGGCATCGAGTATCTCGTCGACGATCGCGACGGCCGGCACTACTTCTACGACGTGAACGCGCTGTCGAACTTCGTGGCCGATGCACCGAACGTCGTCGGCTTCGATCCGTGGGAGCGCTTCGTGGACTACCTCGTCGCGCGCGCACGTGGCGAGATCGGCGGCTTCGCCGAGTCGACGGTGTCGGCCGCCACGGCGGGAGCCCGCTGATGCGCTACGGCTACTGGCTCCCCGTCTTCGGTGGCTGGCTGCGCAACGTCGCCGACGAAGGCATGGACGCGTCGTGGGAGTACGTGCAGCGCCTCGCACGGCGCAGCGAGGCGCTCGGCTACGACCTGACGTTGATCGCCGAGCTGTTCCTCAACGACATCAAGGGGATCGACGCGCCCTCGCTCGACGCGTGGTCCACCGCGGCGGCGCTGGCGGCGGTGACGGAGCGGCTCGAGCTGATGGTCGCCGTGCGTCCGACCTTCCACGATCCGGCGACGCTCGCCAAGCGTGCGGCGACGATCGACCGGATCAGCGGCGGACGCCTCTCGCTCAACGTGGTGTCGAGCTGGTGGAAGGACGAAGCGCGTCGCTACGGCATCCGCTTCGACGAGCACGACGACCGCTACGCGCGCACGCGCGAGTGGCTGGCGGTGCTCGACGGCGCGTGGTCGCGCCCGCGCACGAGCTTCGAGGGGCGCTACTACCGCGTGGACGACCTGATCGTCGAACCCAAGCCGGTACGCACGCCGCGTCCGGTGCTCTACGCCGGCGGCGAGAGCGAGGCGGCGAAGGAGCTCATCGCCACCGAGTGCGACGCGTACGTGATGCACGGCGATCCGCCGGAGCGCATCGCCGCCAAGGTCGCCGACATGCGTGCACGCCGCGAGCGCGCGTCCGAACGGCTGGGGCGCGAGCTGCCGCCGATGCGCTTCGGGGTCGCCGCGTACACCATCGTGCGCGACAGCCACGCCGAGGTGCGTCGCGAACTGGCGCGCATCACCGACGTGCGCGAGGGATCGCCCGGCTACGGCAACTACGCCGACTGGCTCGCGAACACGCAGCTCGACCAGCGGGTGTCGCTCGAGGATTACTCGGTGTCGAATCGTGGCCTGCGTGCCGGGCTGACGGGGACGCCCGAGCGTGTGGCCGAGCAGGTGCGCGCCTTCGAGGAGGCGGGCGCCGATCTGCTGCTGCTCCAGTGCTCACCGCAGCTCGAGGAGATGGAGCGCTTCGCGGCGCAGGTGATGCCACTCGCGGGTCGGGCGACGCCAGTCGGGTCGGCGGTACCGGCCGCCGCCTGACGCGACGCGCGCCACGCACGGCGTCGCGCGACGGGGCGGAGTAGCTTCCGCCCGTCGCGCGCGCCTGCGGGCGACTGCGCATGTCCACGTCCCGGAGTCGATCATCGGCAGCACCACACGCGCCTCGTACCGCGACTGGCGCCACGTTCCCGTCCGCCTCGGCGCGCGCACCGTCACGATCGCGACGCGTCCCGGCGTCTTCGCCGATGGTGGCGTGGACGACTCGGCGCTGCTGCTCGCCCGGCACGTCGCGGTCAGGCCAGGTGACACGATCGTCCACCTCGGCTGCGGCAACGGGCTCGCGGCGGCTGGCGCCACACCGGCTGCCACGGCGCTGCTCGCGGATCGCCACATCGCGAACGTCGCCGCGGCGCGGTGGACGCTTGCGCTCAACGGCATCGCCGGTGAGGTCGTGCACGCCGCCGGTGCGACACCGCTCGCACACGGAGCGACTCCCCGGGCGACCGACGATGCACTGCTCGTCGCGGACGGCAGCGTCGACGTGGTGACGATCCGCATCCCCGTGGAGAAGGGCGCCGTGCTGCCTCTGCTGCGTGACGCGCATCGCATGCTGCGTATCGGCGGACGCTGCTGGCTCGCCGGCGGCAACGACGAGGGGATCAAGCCGGCGGTGCGGCTGCTCGAGGCGCTGTTCGGCGGCGTCGCGGTCGCGGCGCAGGGCGGGGGCCATCGCCTCGTGGTCGCGACGCGGCGTGACGCGCCGATCCCCGATGACGAGACGCTGCATTCGCCGTGGCTCGACCGCGACGCGTTCCGCGAGGTGTCGATGACGGTGCGCGGCGAGCCGCTGGTGCTGTACACGCGGCCTGGCGTCTTCTCATGGGAGCATCTCGACGAGGCGACGTCGCTGCTCGCGGAGGCGATGCGCATCCCAGACGGCGCGCGTGTGCTCGATTTCGGGTGCGGCGGGGGGGTGCTCGGTGTCGTCGCGTCACGACTCGCAGGCGTGCCGGCGACGTGCGTCGATGCCGACGCGGAGGCGCTGCGTTCGGCGCGCCGCACGCTCGATGGGGCGGGGCTCCGCGAGGCACGCGTGCTCGCGAGCGATGCCGGCGAAGCGGTGCTCGAGGAACGTTTCGACGTGGTCGTCACCAACCCGCCGTTCCATCACGGCAAGGCGACGACGCTCGACGTGCCGCGACAGTTCATCGCCGATGCGCATGCGGTGCTCGAGCGCGGCGGTTGGCTGCAGCTCGTCGCCAATCGCACGCTTCCCTACGAGGGCGTGCTGCGCGAGTACTTCGGAGACCACGCGGTGCTCGTGGAGAATCCGCGCTTCAAGGTGCTGGCGGCACGCAAGCGCTGAACGCACGCGCCGTTCGGACGGACGCGGCGCGCGCCCGCATCATCCACGCAAGGCCGCGACCTCGTCGGCGTCGAGCGTGCGCCATGCACCCTCGGCGAGATCGCCGAGCGTGATCGGCCCGAAAGCCGCGCGATGGAGCGTCACCACGCGGTTGCCCGTCGCACCGAACATGCGCTTCACCTGATGGTAGCGTCCCTCGGTGAGCACGAGGCGCACCGTACGCTCGCCGAGCACCTCGAGCGTCGCGGGGCGGAGGGCGTCGGTCTCGCCGTGGAGGACGAGCGTGCCGCTCGCGAACAGCGTCGCCTCGTCGCCACGGAGCGGCTCCGCCAGCGTCGCCTCGTACGTCTTCGCGCGATGGGAGCGCGGTGACGCGAGCCGGTGATTGAGCGGGCCGTCGTCGGTGAGGAGCAGGAGCCCGGTGGTGTCGCGATCGAGGCGTCCGATCGGGGCGACGATCGGCCGGCGCGAGCGGAAGCGCGGCGGAAGCAGGTCGTAGACGACGGCGCCGGCGTCGCTGGTCGAGGTCACGTAGCCCGCCGGCTTGTGCAGCATGACGACGCACCGGGGTGGCGGGTCGAGCGGCACGTCATCCACGCGGATTTCCTCGTGCGGCGCGACGTCGCCGGCACGCAGCACCCGCCCGTCCACATGGGTCACGCGGCGCGCGCGCACGAGCGCCTCGACCTCGCGGCGTGTGCCGTAGCCCAGCGCGGCGAGCTGGCGAACGAGATCCATGCGAAAGGGATGGGCGGGGGGCGGGTCGTGTCGCCGATGGGCAAACGCGTGACGTCCGGAACGTTCGCACGTCGGGGGAGTGCACGACGACCGCGGGGCCGGGGGGCGCCCCGTCCCGTGGCTTGGCCGTGCGCGCTGCCGATACCTTCTCCTGGCGACCGGCCGTCGCGGTCGCTCCTCCCGTCGCATGGCGGGTCCAACGCCGGACCCTCACCCGACTCCGATGTCCGCTGCCGCGCGCTCCCACCCGGGCGTGACGCTCCTCGAGCTGCTCGTGGCCCTCGCCGTCGTCGGCGCCGGTGCCACGCTCGTCGCCCCGCTGCTGCGTCTCCCGACGCGCGCGGAGCGCGGCGACGACGTCGTGGCGCGTACGCGCGCACTGGCGCTGCGACGAGCCGAGGCGATGACGCTGGTGGTCGGGGCCGACGGCGCGTGGCGCATCGGGCCGACGCGCGCGGACGGTGGCGAGCCGCTGGCGAGCGGACGCCTCGAGGCCGCCCGCACCGACTCGCTCCCGGGCGAACTCGTGGTGACGCCGCTCGGCCACTGCCTCGCCTTCGCGCGCCGCGCCGCGGGCGGTGCGTGGGATCCGGTGCGATGCGCGCCGGCCGCACGCTGAGGCGGCACCGGTGACGCTGCTCGAGACACTCGTCGCACTCGTCGTGCTGGGGCTCGCGGCCACCGGCTTCCTCGAGCTGTTCCAGCGTGCGAGCACCGCGACCGTCGATCGTGCGGCGTGGCAGCGCGCCGTCGCGGTCGCGGAGACGACGATGGAATCGGCGCTCGCGGGCGACCGGATCGCGAGCGACACGCTCGACGGGCTGCGACGCCGCCTCGAGGTGCGTCCGTACGGCGGCGGACTGCGCGAGGTCGTGGTGACGGTGACGCTCCCCGGTGCCGGCGGTGCGCGCGTGGAGCTGCATCGGCTGGCGGAGGCGCGGTGACGCGCCGCGGCTTCACGCTCATCGAGGTGATGATCGCGCTCGTCACGGGCGCGATCGTGGTGACGCTCGCGTACGCCACGCTGCAGGCCGGCACCGACACCGAGGCGCGTCTCACGCGCGCCAACGAGCGCGAGGCGGCGCTCGCGCATCTGCGCGCGATCGCGGGCGACGTCGTGCGCCATGCGCTCCCCGGTGCGACGAGTCTCCAGGTCGTGCGCGATGACCGCGGCCACGCGACACGTGTCGACATCGCGACGCGCGGCGTCGTGCCGCCCCTCGGTGCCGGCGCGGCGTGGATGGTCGTCGTCGAGCGCGGCGCGGACGGCGTGCGGTTGCGCGCGTCGGGCGGCGTGAACGGCGAGCGCGCGCTCGTCACCATGGCGCGCGGCGTGGCGGGCTTCGATGTGCGCTTCCGCGGCGACCTCGATGCGACGTGGCGCGCGGAGTGGCGCGACACGCTGCGGCTCCCGCAGGCGATCGAGCTTCGCTTCCTCGATGGCGACGGACGCGATCTGGCGGCCCCGCTCGTCGCGCGCACGTCGCCCGTGGGTGGCGCGTGATGCGCGCCGTTCGCGGCCGGCGCGGCGTCGCGCTCGTACTCGTGCTCTGGGTACTCGTCATCCTCGGCGGCATCGCGGCGGGGGTCGTCGGCGCGACGCGCACGGCCGGTGACGCGACGACCAACCTGCGTGCGCGTGCAGTGGGCCGGTACATGGCGGAGAGCGGCATCGTGGCGGCGGTGCACGCGGTCGATCGCGCGCTCCTCGCCGCCGCCGACGACAGCGCGGCGCGCCGCACGGCGCTCAACGCGCTCGACCGCACGATCGCGGGCGTCGACTCGCTCGCGCTCGGCGAGGGGGTCGCGCAGGTGGCGGTGATCGATGCCAGCGCGCGGCTCGACGTGAACGCGGCGACCGAGGCGCAGCTCGCGGCGCTCTTCGCGCGCACCGGCTCGCCGGTCGAGGCGCCCGTCGCGGCGCGCGCGATCCGCGCCTACGTGGACGGCGACGCGCAGGGGGCGCGGCTCCTGCGATCGCTCGACGAACTGCGTCGCATCCCCGGCGTGAGCGAGCCGCTCGCACGCGCCGCGGCGCCCTATCTCACCGTGGACGGCGACGGGCGCATCAACCGCGTCACCGCGCCGCCGCCGGTGCTCGCGGCCGCCGCCGGTGAGCTGCACGACGAACCGTCGCGGCTCGTCTTCGTCTCGCGCGGCTGGCAGCGCGGGCATCCGCTCACGCACGAAGTGCAGGCGGTGTACGCGGTGCAAGGGACGCGGCTCGTCTTCGTGCACTGGCGGGAGCGCGATCTGTGAGCGCGGTCGTCGGCATCGAGATCGGGACGCACGAGCTGCGCGCGGTCGTGCACGCGGCGCGTGGCCGCGTGTCCGGCGTGCATGCGGTCGCGTGGGATGCATCGCGTCCCGACGACGCGGTCGCGGCGCTGCGTACGGCATGCGGGCCCGTCTCGCGCATCGTGCTCGCGATCGGGCTCGCGCGGCTGCACGTGAAGGCCGTCGCACTCCCGCCGATCGATCCGGCATCGCGGCGTCAGGTCCTGCGCACGGAGCCCGAGCGCTTCTTCACGGTGTCCGCCGCGACGCCGTTGGCGGTGACGGTGCTCGATGGCGCGTCGCTCGCGCTCGCGGCCGACGGCGCCGACGTGGAGGCGTGGGTGGCGGCGTTCGAAACGTGGGCGCCGGTGACACGCGTCGAAGGCGCGCCGGTGGCGCTCGCGCGCGCCCTCGTCGCGGCCGGCGTGCGCGATACCACCGCATCACTCGAAGCCGGCGACGGCGAGCAGGGGCGCATCACGCTCCGGGACGGCGTGCTCGCGGCCGTGCGCCGCACGATCGCCATCGGTGACGCGACACCCGCCGATCCGTCGACGATCGCGATCGAGGCGGTCCCCGCGACGCACCTCGTCGCGCACGGCGCCGCGCTCGGCGCGCGCGACGCAAACGTCGCCACGCGACTGCTCACCGCCGATCACGACGCGCGCATCGAGCGCGACGTCCGTCGTACACGATTCGGGTGGGGCCTCGCCGCCGCCACCTGGTGTGCGGTCGCGCTCCATGCCGCCGGCTGGTCACGCGACCAGACGCTCCTCGCCGTCGAGAACGAACTGGCCGCGCAGCGTCCGGCGCTCGCCGTCGCGCAGGCCGTCGCCGACACGGTGCGTCGCCTCGACCTCGAAGTCGATGCGATCGAGGCGCAACGCACCACCACACGCGACCCGCTCGACGTGCTCGGTCTCGTCGGCCGTCGCCTGCCCGAGGATGCCGTCGCGCAGCGGCTCCGCATGACGGGCGACGGCTGGACCGTCGAAGGCAATGCAGCGGCCGCCACCGCCGTCCTCGCCGCTCTGGCGGCCGAACCGCGCTTCACCGACGTGCGCTTCCTCGCGCCGAGCACGCGATTCCGCGACGGCAGCGACGATCGTGAGAGCTTCGCCATTGCCTTCGTCGTTCGCTGACGCCCTCGCGCCGCGCGATCGCCGCGCGCTCCGTCTCGGCGCGATCGCCGTGGCGGTGGTCGTCGCCGTGGCGATCGCCATGCCGGCGGTGCTCAACTGGCGCGATCGCGAGGCGCTGATCGACGCGCGCCGCGCGGAACTCGCGCGCGTGCAGGGGCTCGTGCAGGCGACACCCGCGTTCCGCACCGCGATCGAATCACGCAGCGGCGCGATGCTCGGCTACGCGCAACGCCCGCTCCGCGCCGCCACCGGCGCACTCGCCGCCGGTGTGCTGCAGGGCGAACTGCAGCGTCTCGCCGAGGAGAGCGGACTCACCGTCGATCAGCTCGACGTCACCGGCGACGCCGACAGCGTCGCCGCGCCGCTGCCCGCGATCCCCGCCACGCTCGTCGCGCTCGGCGACGTGCACGGCGTCGCCGATCTCCTCGCGAAGCTGCGCAGCGGCCCGCACCTCGTCGACGTGCGCGAGCTCGCGGTGCAGGTCAATCCCGCGCTCAAGTCGTCCGGCGGTGGCGAGCTGCTGCAGCTCACGCTCGTCGTGCGTGCCCCCTGGACCACCGACTGACCGATGGCCGACCGACTTCTCCTCGCGTGCAAGGGCATCTCCCTCGCCGCCGCCGTCGCCGCCGGGGCGTTCGTCGCGACGCCGCCCGCGGTGTCGGTGACGCCGGTCGCGCCGACGATCGCTCCGACGCGCACGGCACCCATCGCCGTGCCCGACTCATCGCCCGAGGCGGCGGCACTCGTCGTCGCGACGAACGTCTTCTCGCCGACGCGCGAGGCACCCACCGAGCGCACGTTTGCGGGCGGCGGCGATGACGAGTCGGACGAGGCGGGCGCGATGGGCGCCGGCGACGTCGCGTTCGATGGTGGCGTCGCCACGAGCGATTCGCTCGCGCCGGCCGCCGAGGATCCCGTGCCGCATCTCTACGGCATCGTGCAGGGCCCGGCGGGTGAGAGCGCGCTGCTGCGACTCGATCGCGCGGGCAGGGGCGGTCGGCTCTTCCGCATCGGCGACGGGGCGGGCGGCTGGCGCGTGGCGTCGATCGGCTTCGATCAGGTGACGCTCACCGGCACGAACGGCACGCGCGTGCTGCGCCTCGCACGGAGGACGCCGTGAGCCGGCGCGCAGCCAGGATCGGCGCGCTCGTTGCGCTCGTGGGTGCCGTGGGTGGCACACCGACGGGTGCACGCGCGCAACCACGCGCCGCGACGTCGGTGCGCTTCACGGATGCCCGCCTCGAAGACGTGATCTCGGCGCTCGGCCAGTCGCTCGGCCTGACCGTCGTGACGTCGGACATTCCCGACAAGCGTGTCTCGCTCTCGACGCCGCCCGGCATGCGTGCCGGCGAGTTGAACGGCGTGCTCGAGTCGCTGCTCGAGGCGCACGGGCTCGTGCTCGTGCGTCGTGGGACCGTCGTGCAGGTCGTGCCGGCGTCGCAGGCGCCGACGGGCGGCGACGTCGGTGTCGGCTATGACTTCCCCGATCCGCCACCGGTGGGGATCGTGACGCGGCTCGTGCCGTTGCAGCACCTGCGCCCCGACGAAGCGCTGGCGGCGGTGAAGGCGATCGCGGGGCCGACGGCGCGCGTCGAACCCGTCGCGCGGGCGAACGCGCTGCTCGTGAGCGATCGCGGTGCGTACGTCGCGCGCTACCTCGAGCTGCTGCGTCGCCTCGATGTCGCGTCGCAGGCCGAGGACGGCTTTCGCACGTACGTGATCCCGCTCCGCTACGCCGCGTCCGACGATCTCGCCGCGGCACTCGGGCAGCTCTTCGGCGTCGCGGTCGCATCGCCGCGCCGCGGCTCGCTCGACGACGCCTCGCTCAGCCGCAACCTCGAGGGGTTCCGCACCCGCGAGAACGACATGTTCCGACAGCGGCAGGCGCTCACGCCACCGGCCGCGACGCCGACGCCGGCGACGGGCGCCGTGGCGGGGACGGTGAACGCCGGCGGGCGCGATTCGTCGCGCTCGGGGCTCGCAGGGCAGACGACCATCGTGTCGAACGCGCCCGGCAACTCGCTCGTGATCCGCACCGCGCCGGGCAACATCGCGCTGTTGCGCGAGACGATCGACTCGCTCGACCGGCGCCCCGCACAGGTGCTGATCGAGGTGACCGTCGCCGAGGTGACGCTCGGTCGCGGCCTCGAGTACGGCGTCGACTGGTCGGCGGCGGCACAGCGCGCGGGGACGAGCGGCGGCGCGTCGTTCGGCACGCCGATCGTCCCCGACTCCAACTCGCTGCTGCAGAACCCGATCTCGGACTTCCTCGCCAACGTCACGCGGCTCGGATCGGTGGACGTGCGCGCCGTGCTCCGCGCGCTCGCCAGTACGAGCGAAGTGCGCGTGCTGAGCACTCCCGAAGTGCTGGCGACCAACAACCGCGAGGCGCGCATCCTCGTCGGGAGCAAGTTCCCCTTCGTCGCGTCGCAGCGCCTCAACAACGACGTCGCCATCGACCGCGGCGTGCAGTACCAAGATATCGGCACGTCGCTCCGCATCGTGCCGACCATCAACGACCAGGGCTACGTCAGCGTGCAGGTGCTGCAGGAAGTGAGCACGATCACCACGCAGACGGTCGCCGCCGCACTCAACGCCCCCGTGATCAACACGCGCGAGGCGAGTACGCGTGCCGTCGTGCGCGATGGACAGACGGTCGTCATCGGTGGGCTGATCGGGTCGTCGAACGAGGTGGTCGAGAGCGGTGTCCCGTTCCTCAAGGACATCCCGCTCCTCGGGCTGCCGTTCAAGCGGCAGTCGCGCTCGCGGGCACGCACCGAGCTCGCGATCTTCATCACGCCCTACATCATCCGCAGCGACGCCGACGCGGACGCCGTGCGTGAGCGCGCGAAGAGTCGCGTCGGTGAGGTACGGCCGGGCGATGCGGGGACGATCCGCGCACCCGACGTGCCGCCGTCGCCCGCGGCGCCGCGTCGTCCATGACGAGCGTGGCCGCGCTCCCCGTGCCCAACGTCGCACGCGACCTGCGCGAGGCGGCCAGTGCGCCGCTCGCACAGCGGCTCGGTGCGCGCTGGCTCGAGGAGCACACCGTCCTCCCGCTCGGCGTGGACGACGGTGGGATGGTGGTGCTCGCGGCGGCCGCACCGCCGCACGAGACCGTGCTCGACGAACTCGCGCGCCTCTTCGGCCGCATGGTGCGCGTCGTCGAACATCCCGCGGGTGAGATCCGCGCCGCGCTGCTGACCGCCGAGCGTGATGCCGGCGCGACGGCCGACGTCACGACCATCGACGACGGCGCGGACGACGCCCCGCTCGACGACCTGCGCGCACTCGCCGACCAGGAGCCGGTGATCCGGCTCGTGAACGTCACGCTGCTCGACGCGCTCCGGGCCGGCGCGAGCGACGTGCACATCGAGCCGCTCGCCGACGAACTGCGCGTGCGGTATCGCCTCGACGGTGTGCTGCGCGAGATGACGCGAATCGGCCGGCAGTATCAGGCGGCGGTGACGAGCCGCATCAAGATCATGGCGGGGCTCGACATCGCCGAGCGTCGCCGGCCGCAGGACGGTCGCATCCGCTTGCGGCTCGAAGGGCGTGACGTGGACCTGCGCGTGTCGTCGCTCCCGGGGCTGCACGGCGAGGGGCTCGTGCTCCGCCTGCTCGACGCCGGCACGACCACGCGCGATCTCGCGACGCTCGGGATGCCGCCCGCGATCGAGGCCTCGATGCGCACGCTGCTCGCGCGCACCGGCGGGCTGGTGCTCGTCACCGGGCCCACGGGCTCCGGCAAGACGACGACGCTCCATGCCGCGCTCGCACGCCTCAACACGCCGGCGGTCAAGATCGTCACCGTCGAGGATCCGGTGGAGTATCGCGTCGAGGGAGTGACGCAGGTCGCCGTGCAGGCAAAGGCGGGGCTCACCTTCGCCGGCGCACTGCGCTCGATGCTCCGGCACGATCCCGACGTGATCATGGTCGGCGAGCTGCGCGACGCCGAGACGGCCGCGATCGCGATCCAGGCCGCGCTCACGGGACATCTCGTGCTCGCGACGCTGCACACCACCGACGCCGTCGGTGCGGTGACGCGACTGGTGGACATGGGCGTCGAGCCGTATCTCGTCGCGGCGACGCTGCAGGGCGTGGTGGCGCAGCGGCTCGTGCGCGTGCTGTGCGATGCATGTGCGGCGCCGCGCGCGATGACGCCGGCCGAGCGTGCCGCCTGGGGCGACGATGCACGGCCGCGGCGCGCCGTCGGCTGCGAGGGCTGCGCGGGCTCGGGCTTCCGCGGTCGCATGGGCGTCTACGAGCTGCTCGTGCCGGACGACGCGTTCCGCAGCCGCATCGTCGCCGGCGATGCCGCGGTGCCGTTGCGTGCACGGGCGCGTGCGCTCGGCTGCGTCCCGCTCCGCGATGAAGGCATGCGCCTCGTGCGCGAGGGGCGCACGACGGCGGACGAGTTGCTGCGTGCCGTCGGTGAGGAGCTCGCGTGAGCGCGGGCGTCGCGTTCCGGTATCGCGCGTCGGACGCGGCGGGCACGCTCGTCGACGGCGTCGTGCGCGCCGCCACGCGTGACGCGGCGCTCCGTGAATTGCGACAGCGCCAGCTCTGGCCGGTGCAGGTCGAGCCGATCGCGGCCGCGGGCGGCGCGACGCCGTCGCTGCTGCGCACACCGTTCGGTGGTGCCGCGCGCCGTCGCGCCGTCGCGGACTGGGTACGTACGGTCGCCACGCTGCTCGCCGCCGGTGCCCCGATGGATCGCGCATTGCGCGTGGCGCGTGCACAGGTCTCGCAGCCCGCGTTCGTCGGCGTCGCCGACACGGTATTGCGCGACGTGCGCGGCGGTGCCTCGCTGGCCGGGGCGTTGCGTGCGCATCCCGCGTGGTTCGGCGCACTGCATGTCGGTGTCGCCGAGGCGGGCGAGGCGGCGGGGGCGCTGGACCGGTCGCTCGACACGCTCGCCGGCTTCCTCGACGAGGAGGTCGCGCTGCGCGCGCAGCTGTCGTCGGCGCTGCTCTATCCGGCGCTGATGGGCATCGTCGCGTCGGCGGGGATCCTCGTGCTGCTCTTCGTCGTCGTGCCGCGCTTCGCGACGCTGCTCGCGGAGCTGGGCGGCACGCTCCCGCTCGCGACTCGATTGCTCGTCGGCGCCGGCGACGCGGTGCGCGGGTGGTGGTGGCTGATGCTCGTCGCCGGTGTCGGTGTCGTGGTGGTGGTGCGCGCATGGCTCGCCACGCCCGGTGCCCGCGCGCAGTGGGCAGCGGTGCGCATGCGGCTGCCGGTGCTCGGTGGTCTCGAACGCACCCTCGCGACGGCGCGCTTCACGCGCGCGCTCGGCATGCTCCTCGACGCGGGCGTGCCGGTGATCGGCGCGCTGCGGCTCGCACGGGGGAGCGTCGCGAACGACGCGCTGTCGGACGCGTTGCGCGGAGCGGCCGAACGTGTCGCGCGCGGTGAGCGGCTCGGTGCGGCGCACGACGGGATCCTGACACCGCTCGCGGTGCAACTGCTCGCCGTCGGTGAGGAGGGCGCGCAGGTGGGCGCGCTCGCGCTGCGGGCGGCCGAGCGGCACGACGAGGAGGCGCGTCGCGCGCTCCGCACACTCGCGTCGTTGCTCGAGCCGGCGCTGATCGTGGTGTTCGGGGCGCTGGTCGGGTTCGTGGCGCTCGCGATGCTCCAGGCCATCTACGCGGTGAACGCGGGGATCCGGTGATGACGATGACGATGACGATGACGAGGACGATGACGAGGACGAAGACGCGGACGATGCGACGGACGATGCGAACCCGACGCACACGCGGGGCTGCACGCGCGGGCCTCACGCTCATCGAGCTGCTGGTCGTGCTGCTCGTGCTCGGTCTCGTGGCGGGACTGATCGGCCCGCAGCTCTTCGGTCGCGTGAGCGAGGCGAAGCAGACGACCGCGCGCACGCAGCTCGAACTGCTCGGCGTGGCGCTCGACAGCTATCGGCTCGACAACGGCCGCTACCCGACCGGTGCGCAGGGACTCGAGGCACTCTGGACGCGGCCGACGGGGTCACCGGCGCCGACGAACTGGCGTGGCCCGTATCTGCGGAAGCCGGTCCCGCTCGACCCGTGGGGGAAGCCGTACCAGTACCGCGCGCCGGTCGCGGGGGGCGAGGGCTACGAGCTCCGTACACTCGGACGCGACGGCGCCGAAGGGGGCACGGGCGAGGATGCCGACGTCGGCGGACTGCCGACGGCATCGCCGAGAGGCCGACCGTGACGACCCGGTACCAATAGTCGAGCTCGGCACGAGAGGTGCGTCTTCACTCTCGCGGCGGGCGGCGCCGTGCGGTACATGTCCGGAGAGTTACCTCGCGACGCCGCCCGGCGTCTCACTGTCCGTGAGGCGGGGCAGGGCCATCACCCGCGCGACCACGATGTCGTGGCGCGCCGCACCGATGGGGGGTTGGATGGGGACGACGCTCGAGTCGCAGGCGCCCGGAGCGCTCCACGAGGCCGAGACCGCACAGGCGGTCGACGACGCCGCAACCGGGGCCACGTCCCCGTCACCCGACAACGCGCCGCCGCCGTCGCGTCGCGGCTTTCTCGCCGCCGCCGCGGCGATCGCGTTGACCGGCGGCACCGCCGGCGCGCAGGTCCGCACAGCGACCGCCCGCCCGCCGCAGCCGCGTCCCGGCCGCACCCTGTCGCCGGCGCTCGCGCGCGTCGCGACACCGCCGGACCTCTCGGCGCAGTGGCGTGATCCCGTCACGCGCCTCGTGCGACGCATCACTCTCGGCATCAATCGCGAAGAGCTCGCGCGGGCGAAGCAGCTCGGCTACACGCGCTACCTCGAGGAGCAGCTGCGCCCGGCGCGCATCGACGACCGCGCCTGCACGCAGTTCGTCGCGCAGAACTATCCGACGCTCGCGATGACGCAGGAGCAGCTCTTCCGCGCCGACCAGGGCGCCGTGAAGACGCAGCTCCAGGAGGCGACGCTCTATCGCGCGGCCTTCTCGCGCCGCCAGCTGCACGGGCGCATGGTCGAGTTCTGGTCCGACCACTTCAACATCTGGTACGACGGCGTCAGCTGGCTCAAGGCGGTCGACGATCGCGACGTGATCCGGGCGCACGCCCTCGGCAACTTCGGCGCGATGCTCCGCGCCAGCGCGCACAGCGCGGCGATGATGGACTACCTCGACCAGAACCGCTCCTCGCGTCGCTCGCCGAACCAGAACTACGCGCGCGAGATCATGGAGCTGCACTCGGTCGGCGTGGACGGCGGCTACACGCAGGACGATGTCGCCGAACTCTCGCGCGTCTTCACCGGCTGGACGATCTCGGGTCGCGGCATCTTCACCTACGATGCGAGCCTGCACGACTTCGGCGCGAAGACGGTCATGGGGCAGTCGTTTCCGGCCACCACGCCCGGCACCGGCCTGGCGGGCAAGGCGGAGGGCGAGCGCTTCGTCGACTTCCTCGCCACGCACCCGAACACCGCGCGCTACCTGGCCAAGAAGCTCGCGAAGTTCATGCTCGCCTACGATCCGCCGCAGACCGTGATCGACGCCGCGGCCGCGGCCTTCACGCGCTCGCGCGGCGACATCCCGTCGATGCTGCGCGTGATCCTCGATCAGCGCGTGCTCATGGCGGCGCCGCCCAAGTACAAGCGGCCGTTCCACTTCGTCGTCTCGGCGACGCGCGCGCTCACGCCGACCACGACGAGCGTCTCGCTGATGCGCCAGCAGGTGGATCAGATGGGACAGTCGCTCTTCGCCTGGGAGACGCCCGACGGCTACCCGGACAAGATCGAGTTCTGGAGCGGGCTCGTGATGCAGCGCTTCAACGCGGCCAACGCGCTCGCGAACGCCGGTGGGGCGGCGTTCCGCGTCGACCCGGCGGGCTTCCGCGGCACGACGGCGGAGCTCACCGCCGACACGATCTGCGAGCGCTGCTTCGGCAACGAAGTCCCGGCGGGCTTCCGCACGCGCCTCGCCGACTACGTGCGCCCCGCACTCGCCAACGACACGCGCATCCGCGAGGCGCTCGCCCTCGCGCTCTCGTCCTCGCAGTTCCAGTGGTACTGACCGGCGACGCCGCCGACACACGCAGAGGCTTTTCACCATGTGCGGACACGTGCCGGACACCGGCTGCGCCGAGTACAACGCGCTCTCGCGCCGCGGCTTCCTGGAGACCACCGCCGGCCTCGTCGCCGGCTCGGCGCTCGCGAGCTGGGTGCCCAAGGTCGTCCTCGCGCAGAGCGCGACGAGCCGCGACGTCATCCTGTCGATCTTCCTGCGGGGCGGATCGGACGGACTCGGGATGGTCTACCCGTTCCTCGACAACTTCTACTACCAGGGCCGGCCGACGATCGTGAACCCGCGGCCGGACAGCGGGCTCCCGAACCGCGGCATCGTCCTCGACGACCGCTTCGCGATGGCCGCGCCGATGGCGTCGCTCGTGCCGGCGTTCCAGGCGCGCGACCTGCTCATCGTGCACGGCTGCGGGCTGCAGGACACGACGCGGTCGCACTTCGACGCGCAGCGCTTCCTCGAGGTGGGCAAGGCGCGCGACCCGAACGTGATGACGGGGTGGCTCGGCCGGCATCTCGCGACGGTGCAGCCGATGCGGAACGACGCACCGCTGCGTGCGCTCGGGCTGTCGTCGGGGCTCCAGCGCTCGCTCGTCGGCGCGCCGAAGACGCTCCCGATCCCGAACCCGGCGAACTTCGGCCTCGGCGGTGACACGACGACGCGCAACGCCCGCGCCGACTGGCTGCGCGAGGAGTACACGGCGAGCGAGGCGGTCGTCGGGGCGCCGGCGCTCGACGCGCTCAACACGATCGCGCTCCTGCAGCGGATCAACTTCACCGGCTACACACCCTCCACCGGTGCGGTCTATCCCACGTCGGGTTTCGGGCGCGGCATGCGCGCGGCAGCGGCGCTGATCCGCGCCGACCTCGGCATCGAGGCGATCCAGCTCGACATCGGCGGCTGGGACACGCACGCGAACCAGGGGACGACGACCGGGTCGATGGCGAACACCATGCGCGATCTCGCGAACAGTCTCGCCGCCTTCCACGCCGACGTCCTCACGGGTGCGACGGCGACGCGGGTGACGGTGGTGGTGGTCAGCGAGTTCGGACGCAACGTCCGTGAGAACGGGAGCTTCGGCACCGACCACGGGCGCGGCACCGTCTTCTTCGCGATGGGGCCCGGCATCGCCGGCGGCCGCGTGATGACGCAGAACTGGCAGCCGCTCGCGCGCGAGAACCTCGAGATCGGGCAGGACCTGCGCGTCACGATCGATCACCGCGACATCCTCGCGGAGATCGTGCAGCGCCGGCTCGGCAACACGAACCTGGGCGTGATCTTCCCGGATTACGTGCCGACCGTGCGTGGAGTGACGCGGTGATGCGTACCCGCCTGCATCGCCTCGTCGCCGGTGCCTGTCTCGCGATCGCCGTCGCCGCGTGTGGCGGCGGCGGTGACGCCACCGGATTGCCGCGTCCCTCCACGATCGAGATCACCGCGCCCGCACAACAGCTGTTCGTCGGGCAGTCGGTGCAGCTGAGCGCCCGCGCGCTCGATGCGGCCGGTGGCGATCTCGCATCGGGCGAGGCGACGTGGGCGTCGTCCAATCCCGACGTGGCGACCATCACGCCGACGGGGCTGCTGACGGCCGTGTCGCCCGGCACCGCCACGCTCCGCGCGACGATCAACGGCCGCGCCGGCACCGTGCCGATCACCGTCGAGGGCGCGCCCGTCGCGCTCGCGACCGTCACGATGCCCGGGACGAGCTTCTCGCCGTCGAACGTGCTCGTGCGCGCGGGCGGACAGGTGGAGTTCGTCTTCCCCGTGCTCGCGCACAACGTGACGTTCCAGGGCACCGCCACCGGAACACCGCTTCCCATCCCCACGACCAGCGGCACCAGCGTCCGCCGCAGCTTCGGCAGCGTGGGCGACTTCCCCTACGAATGCACCCTGCACGCCGGCATGACCGGCGTCGTGCGCGTCCGGTGATGGCGCGAGCATCCGAGTAACGCCGAACAGCTGGGGAACGGCAGGCAACGACAGGCAAGGACAGGCAACGACAGGAAGCGACAAGGACGGCATGGTCGGCTAGGGCGACGTGATTTCGGCACGTCTCGCGTCCACGATCGGCACGACTGAATCAGGCGTTCCTGTCGTTCCTGTCGTTGCCTGTCGTTCCTGTCGTTGCCTGCTCTTCCATGGCTGTTGACGTGCCCTGAACCGGCGCGCGGCCAACCACGGCGCACCGAACGTCAGAACCCCATCTTCTCGAGGAGGTACGGCAGCATCTTGCGCCACCACGGCCAGTCGTGGTTGACATCGTGGCCCCAGACGTCGAGCCAGTGGGGGATGCCCTTGGCGTCGAGGATCGACGAGAAGCGGCGCGAGGCCTCGGGGGCTTCGTAGGCGCCCTGGCCGGTGGCGAGGACGATGCGGGAGTGCTGGCGCACGATCTCGAGGTGGCGGCCGCCCATGTTGGGGACGTACCACGCCGGGTTGTTGAAGTAGCAGTCGTCGTTGCTGAAGCCCTTGAAGTAGCCGCGGGCCAGGTCGTAGAACGCCGCCATGCCGATCACGCCACCGAAGAGCTCCGGGCGGCGGAAGAACTGGTTGGCCGCATGGAAGCCGCCGAAGCTCGCCCCGGTCGTGATCGCCCGCGCGTGCGGATCACCGCAGACGTGGCGCATGTAGGGTACCACTTCCTCCTCGACGTAGCGCGAGTACATCGCCTGCCGGCGCGCCTGCTCGGGCACCGGCAGCGTGCGATCCATCCACGCGTGCGCGTTGATGCTGTCGATCGAGAAGAGCCGGAGACGGCCCTGGAAGAGCAGCGGCTCGACCGCCTTCACCAGGAAGAAGCGCTCGTTCTCGAGATAGTCCGCCGCCGCCGTCGGGTAGAGCAGCACCGGCGGGCCGGCGTGGCCGTAGGTGACGATCGGCATCTGCAGGCCGAGCGACGGGCTGCGCCAGCCGTCGAGGCGTCGGGGGAGAGTGGGCGAGACGAACTGCATCGGAGAGCGGGCGGAAGAAAGAGCGGGCGGCGCCGGCCGCCGGAGGCGAGGAATCAAGCGGGACCGGGCGCGGCGGGCGAGGGTGGCGGGTCGTCACCGGGAGGCGTGACGCGGCGACCCATGGCATGCGCTCTGCCGCGTGAGGTGGCAACCCTCCGATGGAGTCGCCATGCAGAAGCCGATCACCCCGACCGTCCACGGCGCGCTCGACTACGCCACCTCGGCGCTCGTCGCCGTCGCCCCGCGCGTCTGGGACTTCCCGAAACCGGCACGTGTGCTGTGCGACTCGCTCGCGGCCGGCTACACGGGACTGTCGAGCGTCACCGACTACCCGCTGTCGGCGCGTCGCCTCGTCCCGTTCAAGGCACACGGTGCTGCCGAGGTCGCGATCGGGGCATTGCTGCCCGCTGCGCCCTACCTGTTCGGTTTCGCGGAACACAAGGCGGCGCGCACGTTCTTCTTTGCGCTCGCCGGGGTGACGGCGGTGGTGGCCGCCCTCACCGACTGGAGTGCGCGCGAGTGATCGTGTCGTGCATGCGCGAGTGGTGGCGCGCGTTCAGCGCGTCACCGCCGGCGCATCGGCGCGCGACGTGACCGCGGCGTTGAGCGCGATGATCGTCGCGTTGAGCTTCGTCGCGACCGAGACCCACAGCAGATACGGCGCGACGCAGAGGCCGGCGACGACGTCGGCATGCAGGCAGATCGCGAACAGCGCGACGATCGTCGCCAGCAGCGGCACGCAGACCCAGAGCGCGACATCCGGCCGACGGGCGCGGAAGAAGGCGACGCTCCAGCCGATGTTGCTCAGCGCATTCGTGATGGCGGCCACGACGAGTGCGACGCGCCACGGTGCGTCGAGCAGCGGCCATGCGCGCAGCAGCGCGATGCCGACGCAGGCGAAGACCAGCGTCCACACGACGGGGAAAGCCCAGTCGGGTGGCTGCCAGCGCGGCTTGGCGAGGCCACGATACCACGCGTCGAGCTTCGTCGCCCATCCGCCGATCATGGCGGTGGCGACGATGCCGCCCAGGAACGCGGGTGCGGCGGGGTCGGCGAGCAACGAGGGCAGCGGCATGATGCAGGTGCTCCGGTGACGGACGATCGACCCGGACGGCTCGTCCGACGCGACTGGAACGGATGAAGTGCCGGTTCCGTGCCGCGGGCGCGCCGTGCACGCGGGCCCGATGCACCGGCGGGAGTGTCGGCACGCTGCGGCACGGGGCGTGAGAGGAGACTGCCGTACCGCTACGATCACCACACGATCACAGTCACGGCATGACCTCGGGCTGGCCGTCCGTGCGACGCGTGCGTCGGCGGGCGACACGCCGACCATCACCTCGCATCGACACTCACCATGTCCGATCCTGCCGCTCGCAACGCGCCCGCACTCGCCTCCGATCCGGCCTGGACGGCCTACGGCGACACCATCCTCGTGATGGGGAACGACGACATCCTCGCGCGTGTCGATCTGCGCCGCCGCCTCACGACGGGCATGCGCGACCTGCTCGTGACCATGGCCGGTGGCGAGCGCTTCGGGATCGTGACGCCGCACGACCCCGGTGGTCGCACGCTCGACGACGCCGAGAACGCCGCGCGGGTGCGAGCCCTTCGCGACGAGCTCGAGCGGGAGGGACTGCCCTACTTCCGCGCCGATGGGCAGAACGAATCCGGATCGCACGTCGAGCGCGGGTTCGCGATCGTCGCCGATCGCGAGACCATCCGCGGCATCGCCGGTCGCACGGAACAGACCGCCTTCTACTGGTTCGACGGCGAGCGGATGTGGCTGGTGCCGACGCGACCCGATGAGGCGGCGGTCGCATTGCCCACGACGCCCGATGCGCTCGAGGACCATCTCGACGGCGATGACGGCGATACGCCGTGACGGACGTGCGGCGGCCCGCCGCGTGCACGGGGCGTGAGTGGTTTCCACCACGCCCACTCACGCCCCGGAGGTCACCATGTCCGACATCGACGATCGACTCCGCCCACCGCCGTCCACGCGCATGTCGGGACCGGCCCAGCATGTCGACCTCGCCGCCGCGCTCCGCCAGCTGCGCGCCGAGCCCCATCTCGATTCGAACGGCTATCGCACCGTGACGCTCGTGCATCGCGACACGCTGCGTGTCGTGCTGATGGCGTTCGACGCCGGTGCGCGCATGCCCGAGCACGATGCCAACGGCCCGGTGACGCTGCAGGTGTTGCGTGGCCGCATGCGCGTCGGGACGCACGAGGGGTCGATCGAGCTCGTCCCGGGTCACCTGCTCGCGCTCGAGACCGCGCTCGCGCACGACGTCGAGGCGCTCGAGGAGAGCGACCTGCTCCTCGGAGTGCACCCGCTCGATCCGTACGCACCGCCGACGCCCGTATCCGACGCGTGATCGGCTGCGCAGATGACGAACCGGGCACGATCCGATGAACGGATCGTGCCCGGTTCGTCATGTACGACGTGCGATCGTGCAGCCCTACTCCGGCGGGGTGTCCAGGAAGCCCGCGCCGTGCCGCTCGTCCTCGCGAAGGATGCCCTCCTCGTGCGGCTGCTCGTCACCGAGCAGCGCCGACTCGAGCTCCTCGATCGATCGCGGTTCGGCACCGAACCCCATGTTCGCCTCGTCCACGATGGGGCGTCGCGCACCCGAGTCCACGGTCATGTCGGAATCGGAATGCAGCGGGAGCGCCGCACCGCCGTAGCGGTCGTCCGCGTCCATGGACTCGATCGCGGCATGGATGGCCGCCTCGTCGTCCTCGTCCGCGCCGTCCGGTACGTGCACCGCCGCGAGTTCGGGCGGGAGCGGATCACCGCCACGCCCCACGTCGGTCACGACTGGGTCCCCCAGCTGTTCCCTTCGGACTGCGCGCGCCACGGGTCGGTCGGCGAGCTGCTGCCGCCGATACCGCTCGTGCCCGACAGCCCGGACTCGCTGCCGCCGAAGTCGTTCTCGGACGACGATGCCGTCCGCGTCGCATGCTGCGCGAAGGCACCGCCCTCGGCCATCTGCTTGAAGTTCTTGAGCGCCGTGCGCACTTCCTGCTCCGGCGACTTGCCGAACATCGCGGCGACGGCGGCGCCCAGCTTGCCCGCGGGCGGCTGCGCCTCCATCGAGACGAGCACCTCGGTGCCGCGACCGTTCGGCGCGGTGATGAAGTGCACCGACCCGCGGTTCGGCACCTGCGCCGGCTCGACCGACTGCCACGCGATATACTCGTTCTCGCGCTCGTCGGTGATCTCCGCATCCCACTCGACCGTCGTGCCGGCCGGCGCCTTGGCGACCCAGTGCGAGCGGGTCGGCGTGATGACGTCGACGCGCTCGAGATGATGCATGAACTGCGGGAGGATCGAGAAGTCACGCCAGATCGCGAACAGCTCCTCACGCGGCCGCTCGATCGTCTCCGCATGCTTGACGGTCACCGCCGCCTCGGGCTGCACGCGGGCGCTGCGCTCGGTCTCGTACGGGCTCTCGGCGCGACGCGCCGTGTTCATGTCGAGCGCCTTGTAGGCCATGCACTTCCCCGTCGCGCCACGGCGCACCAGCTCCGCGCCGAGCGCCGCCGCGCCCCATCCGACGACGCCCTTCTTCTTGAGCCCCCACGCGCTCAGCAGGCCACCGGCCACGGCGCTGACGACACGCTCGGTCCCGCCGACGTTCATCTCGCCCGCGCCGCGACCCATGTCGTTGCGCCAGTTCAGCCCGTTGCCGCTCCGCGAGCGGCGCCCGTCCTTCATCTGCTCCACCATGCGTTCGATCCGCGATGCCATGCGGCGCCTCCGACTCATGTCTGTCGACGTGGTCTCCGATGGGACGATATTGCGCGCGTACCGACCGACGGCCGCGACTGCGTCCCGCGAGCTGTTCCACTCGGGCAAGCGCGATGCCACATGCACACGGTCGCCGATGCCGCTCGCCGACGTCGATCCGCGTGCCGGTTCGACACACGCGCCGCTGGGGTCGCACGAGCTCCCGCGTGCGAAACCGCGTCGACACGTGCGACGTAGGGCGCGGCATCGCTCGCACACCATCCTCGTCGGAGCTTGGCTCATGCTCGCCTCCATCGCCCGTCTCTTCGCACTTCGTCCGTTCCTCGCCGCGTCGATCGTCGGCGTGCCGGTGCTCCTCGCGCTCGTCGTCGGCGCGGCGGTCATCTGGGCGGCGAAGGTCGCGATCGCGATCGTCCCGGTCCTGCTGGTCATCTGGCTGCTGCGCCGGCTCTTCCGCAGCGACAAGCACGATGGCGTGGTGTCCCCGGCGTGATGCACGGCCCGCGCGCGTCGTGACACGTCGCGTGGAAACCGCCCTCGTCGCAGGATCGTAGCGGCCACGGGCGGCGCGGACGCGCCGCCCAGCTCGAGTGCCCACCCTCGCGCCGGCTCCCGGATCGACACGATGCCGCTCCGCCCTTCGCGCCTCCTTCCGTTCGTGCTGCTGGTGGCCGTGCCGCTGGCGGCGCAGCAACCTGCTCCCGCGGCCGGTGACAGCGCCCCGGCGCGCCCCGCCGATGTGGTCGGTGCGAACGCACCTGCGGGGACGGCACTCGACGCGCCGGGCCTCCTCGCACTCGCGCGACGTGCGCGCCTCGCGCAGGATGCCGCGCTCCAGTCGTACGACGCGCGCAGTCGCGAACGCTTCACCGCCGCGGTCGGCCTGCGCGACGTCGCGCGGGAGCGCACGGTCTGGCGGCAGGAGACGGCCGCGCGCGTACGTTGGTCGCGCGCTTCGGGTGTGCACCTCGACCTCACGGGCCGGCGCTTCTTCGCCGCGGGCTTCGGCCCCACGTCCGGCACCGGCGGCCCCGACGGCTTCACCGGCGTGCCGTGGTATCCGGGGCGGGACGCCCTCTGGATCGGCGGCGGCAACTTCGTGCGCGCCGACGTGGACGAGTCGAAACTCGTGCACCCGCTCGCGAATGGCGCGGAGAAGTTCTACGCGTACACACGCGGTGACTCGCTCCGCCTCCGACTCGGCGACGGGTCGAGCATCACGCTCGTCGAGCTGCGCGTCGCGCCGCGGTCACCGCAGTGGAAGCTCGCGGTCGGCTCCTTCTGGCTCGACGATCGGTCGGGGCAACTGGTGCGCGCCGCCTTCCGGTACTCGGCACCGATCGACATCTGGCAGGAGGCGCGGGCCGACACCAATCCCGCCAACCGTCCACCACGCTGGGTGACGTGGCTCGTCTCGCCGCTGCGTGGCGAGATCACCGGTGTCACGATCGAGCACGGCCTCTACGAAGGACGCTTCTGGCTGCCGCGGCGGCAGGTGGCCGAGGGGCGCATCCAGTCGCTCAACGCGCGCGTGCTCGTGCGCGTCGAACAGCGCTACGACTACGACCACGTGAACGGGTCGTTCGAGGCGCCGCCCCGCTTCGCGACCGAGCGCATGGCGGTGCGCGCACATGTCGACTCGATCGAGACCGCCGACAGCCTGCGCCGGATCGCGCTCGCCGACACGCTCGCGCGCGTGCGCACACGCGCCGATTCCACCGCGCTCCGCACGGCGTTCCGGACGTGGCGCGATTCGTCGTACGCGCGCTGGCGCACGCGAGCCGACAGTGCGCGCAAGGCCGAATGCGCCGCGACGGGCTCCTACACGCGCACCAGCTCGCGCTACGGCGACCGGCTGCCGGTCCAGGTGGTCGTGCCGTGCGACGAGGCCAGGCTCGCCGCGTCGCCCGTCTTCACCACCGAGATCCTCGCCGACGACGAACGGACCTGGGGCGGGTCGGAACGCGAACAGCTCGCCGCGTCGCTCGACCTCGGGCGACAGCCCGTGTGGGCACCGCAGCGCCCGACGCTGCACGGCTTCACGACGGAATTCCTGCGGTACAATCGCGTCGAGGGCGTGAGCGCGGGCGGCGCCGTGCGCCAGCAACTCGGTGCGGGGTGGGACTGGGAGGCGTCGGCACGGATCGGCCTCGCCGACCGGGAGCCGAATGCGGAGCTGACGGTGCGCCGCGCGAGCGGGCGGAGTGCGGTGCGCGCGGCCGCATATCGCCGGCTCGTCCAGTCCGACGACTACGGCGCCGCCTTCACCTTCGGCGCCTCGATGCAGAACCTCGTGTCGGCGCTCGACGAGCAGTTCTACCATCGCGCCGGCGGGATCGAACTGCAGGGGACGCGCGAGTCGTTCGCGCGTGGTGGCGTGACCTGGCGCGTCTTCGCCGAACATCAGTGGGCGGCGCGGCAGGGGACCGATTGGGCACTCGGCCGACTCTGGAACCGCGACACGCGATTCTCCAACAACATCATCGACACGATCGCGACGCGTGCCGGCACCATCGGCGGCGTGGCGACGCGCTGGCGCAGCGTCGCGGGCGACGATGCGACGCCGTGGCGCGTGAGTGGCGACGTGCGCCTCGAGGCGGCGGCGGGGAGCTTCGCGTACGGACGCGGCGCGTTGGACCTGACGCTCGAACGGCGCCTCCCCGGTCGCCTGCGCCTTCTCGGCTCCGGCAGCATCGGGTCGAGCGTCGGCGACATGCCACCGCAGCGCTGGTGGGCGGTGGGTGGATGGCAGACGGTGCGCGGCATGACCGCCGGCTCGCAGCGCGGTGATGCCTTCTGGCTCGGTCGCGGCGAGCTCTGGTGGCAGCGCAAGGGCTTCTTCCAGCCGGCGACCTTCTTCGACATCGGCTGGGCCGGTGCACGCGCGGGCATCTTCGACGGCGCGCGTCCGATCCGCAGCGCAGGAGCGGGTGTCGCCTTCTTCAACGGACTGTTCCGCTTCGATGCCGCCCGTGGCCTCGATGCGGGTGGACGCTGGCGCTTCGAGGGGTACGCGGTCGCGCGCTTCCAGTAGTCGAACGTCGATCGCATCGAGCGCGACGACGTGACGCACGGGCGCGCACCATCGGGTGGTGCGGCGTCGTGACCGATGCGCGCTGTTCGCGCTGCGCGGTCGTGCCGACACTGCTGCGGGAACGGCGGAGGGAGCCCGCCCGCACTCGCACGCCCGGAGGTCCGCTTGCGCGCCCTGTTCGACCGTCCGATCCGCGTCCAGTTCGCCGCCGTCATCGCCGTGCCGACCTGTGCGGCGCTGCTCGCCGTCGGTGCCGCCGTGATCGCGGGGCGCGAGGCCATCGATCGCGCCGCACAGCAGGAAGCGCAGGTCGGCACGCCGCTGGCGACGATGGCCGCGCTGCAGGGACAGACGTGGCGGATGCGCATGTACACGCGCGACGTGCTGATCGAGGTCGCCGACCCGGTCAAGCGCGGACAGTACGCCGACTCGATGGTGGCGATCCGCGGTCGCATCGACTCGACGCTCGCCGCGCTCGCCGGCATGCCGCTGCCGCCAGGCGTCCGCGCCACGATCGAGCCGCTCGAGACGCGCTTCGGCGTCTATCGACGCGGCGTCGACGGCTTCGTCCCGCTCGCACGCGATACGGTCGGCCTGGCCACGCTCAAGGCGTACATCCGCGGCGACTGGAAGCGGTGGGCCGAGGATTTCGTGACGGCGATGGACGCGACCGTGGCGGCGCAGCGCGCGACGGTGGCGTCGGTGGGGTCCGAGGTCCGCACGCGCGTGGTGAGCGTGGTCGGCGGCGCGGTCGCGTTCGCGCTGCTCGCCTTGTGCGCGGCGCTCTGGCTCGCGCGCGCCATCTCGCGGCGCGCCGCCGGGTCGCTCGTGGCGATCGCGTCGCGACTCGAGGCGCTCGTCACCACCGACGTCGTCACCGTGCGCGCCGCCAACGCCGCGCTCGCGGCGGGCGATCTCTCGGTGCCCGTGGCGGTGACGACCGACGCGCCGCACGTCGCCGGTCGCGATGAACTCGGGCGCGTCGCGCTCGCGCTCGGCACGCTCGTGGAGGGACTCGGCGCGACCGTCACCGACTTCGCCGGCGCCCGACGCCAGCTCGACGCGGTGCTCGATGACGCCACGCGCGTGGTCGGTGCGATCCGCGGCGGTGAGCTCGGCACGCGCGGCGACGCGACGCGCTTTCGCGGCGTCTACGCGCGGCTGCTCGACACGCTCAACGAAGCGTTGCAGGCGGTCGAGGCACCGGTGCGCTCGACCGCCGATGCCCTCGACCGCCTCGCCGCTCGTGATCTCACGGGGCGCGTGGACGGTGCGCATCCCGGTGACTTCGCACGCATCGCGACGGCGATGCATCGCGCGACCGAGGCGATCGGCCGCTCGCTCGCGCAGGCGGGCGTGACCGCCGACGAAGTGGACGAAGCCGCGCGCGACGTCGCCACGGGGGCGCAATCCGTCGCGGCCGGTGCCGCGGAGCAGGCCGAGGTGACGTCGCGTGCGCTCGCGACGCTCGAATCGGCACGCAGCAGCACGACCACCACCGCGACGCATGCCGGCGAGGCCGCGGCCGTCGCCGCCGAAGCACGCACCGCCGCCGCGGATGGCCTGGCGCGCGTCGCCGAACTCGAGGCCGCGATCGCGCGCATCACGAGCGCCGCGAGCCGCACCGCGACGATCGCCCGCAGCATCGAGGAGATCGCGTTCCAGACCAACCTGCTCGCGCTCAACGCGGCCGTCGAGGCGGCGCGTGCTGGCGAGGCGGGGCGGGGCTTCGCGGTCGTCGCCGAGGAAGTGCGGTCGCTCGCCCAACGTGCCAGCGCATCCGCCCGCACGACGCACGAGCTGCTCGCCGAAGCCGAGGCGAGCGCCCTGGCCGGGAGCACCGCGGCGACGGCGGTGAGCGTCCAGTTCCGCGCCCTCGACGGCGGCGCCGAGCGCGTCGCGGCGGTCGTCGAGGACATCGCGCGGGCCGCCTCCGCGCAACGCGCCGACGTCGATGCGGTCACGCACGAACTCGAGGAAGTCGAGGCGGTGACGCGACGTGCCGCCGCCACCGCCGACGGCGCCGCGAGTGCGGCCGAAGAGTTGTCGGCGCAGGCGCGGGTGTTGCGCGAGACGGTGCGCGCCTTCACGCTCGTCGGCGACGACGTGCCGGCCGCGCGACCGCGTCGCGTCGCCTGATCAGCGCGGTCGTACGCGGAGCAACTGGCCGTCGCCGGCGTCGGTGACGACGTAGACGAAGCCGTCGGGCCCCTGCTGCACGTCGCGGATGCGCGCGCCGAGCGATCGCAGGTAGCGTGACTCGCGCACCACGCGTCCATCGCGCAGCTCGAGCCGCACGAGTGCGCCGGGGTTGAGCGACCCCACGAGCAGCGACCCGCGCCAGCCGGGGATCGCGTCGCCACTGTAGAACGTCGCGCCCGACGGCGCGATCACGGGATCCCACCAGTACACGGGCTGCTCGAGCCCGGCCTTCGCCGTTCCCTCGCCGATGCGTGCGCCACTGTAGTCGACGCCGTAGGTGATCGTCGGCCAGCCGTAGTTGCGGCCCGCCTCGGGTGCATTGAGTTCGTCGCCACCGCGTGCGCCATGCTCCACCGTCCACAGGCGCCCCGTCGACGGATCGAGCGCCGCCGCCTGCACGTTGCGATGGCCGGTCGACCAGATCTCCGGGCGCACGCCCTGTCGGCCCACGAACGGATTGTCGCTCGGCACCGCGCCGTCGGCCTCGATGCGCACCACCTTGCCGAGCAGCGACTGCGGATCCTGCGCCTGCGTGCGATAGTCGAAGCGGTCGCCCTGCGTGACGAAGAGCCGTCCGTCACGCGCGAAGACGAGTCGCGAGCCGAAGTGGTTGCCACCGGCGACCTTCGGCTGCTGCCGATAGATCACCTGCAGCTGCGTGAGTGTGCGTGCGTCGTCGGCCAGACGCGCACGGGTGACCGCGGTGCCGGCCGTGTTGCCCTCACCGGGTTCGGCATACGACAGGTAGACGAGTCGCGACGTCGCGAAGTCGGGGGCGAGCGCGACATCGAGCAGGCCGCCCTGTCCACGTGCCGCGACGACGGGTACGCCCTGCACGGGTGCCGATAGCGTGCCGTCGGTGCCGACGACACGCAGCCGCCCGGGTCGCTCGGTGACGAGCATGCGCCCGTCGGGCAGGAGGGCGAGCGCCCACGGATGCTCGAGCCCGCGCGCGACGACGTCGGTGCGGACCTCGTCGTCCGTCGTCGCGGGAGTCGGCGAGCGCGGTGCGGTCGTGGCCGTTGCGGCGCCACCTCCGCTCGTGGTCGTCGATCTACCGCCGTCCGCCGCGCTACCATTGCCGGCGGCACCACCGGTGCACGCCGTGGCGACGAGCGCGAGCGCGAGTGTGGACAGCGACGATACGAACTGGTGGCGGGCGAACGGCGACATGCACGGCTCCGTGGGGTCGGGTGCGTCGTCGCGCGGCACCCCGATGGCGCAGGCAGCGACGTATCGATGGACGATGCGGCCACCCGCCCGCTTCGGCAACGCACATGCCAAGCGCACATGCCATGGGACACGGCACGGGCACGGCACGGGCCCTCGGTCGGCCACCGACCGCATCGCCACCCGCACGCGCTCGTTAGCATCCGCCGATGCTCAAGACCCTGCACGTCGTGGCGGCGGTGCTCTTCGTCGGCAACGTCGTCGTCACCGGCATCTGGGCGGCGCTCGTCTTCGGTGCGCGCACGCGCGCGGCCGACTTCCGCGTCGCCGCACGCGCGATCTGGGTGACCGATGTCCTCTTCTCCATCGGCGCGGCGGCGCTCCTCGTCGGCACGGGCGTCGCGCAGGCGATGCTGGCCGGGATGCCGATCGTCGGTACGCCGTGGATCCGCGATGCCATCGTCGCGCTCGCGCTCAGCACCGCGCTCTGGCTGATAGTGCTCCTGCCGGCACAACGCACGATGAGCCGTGCCGCTGCGGCCGACGACGATGCGACGCTCGGCGCGGCCTTTCGACGATGGACCGTGTGGGGCTGGCTCGCGACGGCGCCCCTGGTCTACGCACTCTGGCGGATGGTCGCGAAGGACGGGTGATCAGTCACAGGGCGCGGCGACGCGATGATGCATCAGGCGCACGACGCACGCGGCGCGTGCGGTGATCAGCCGACGCTGGCCATCGGCCCGGTGATGGTCCGCCGGCGGGGGCGCGGCCGTACCGGCGCACCATAGCTCGGCAACGGCAGCTCGAGCGCGCGCGCCAGCCACGGCACCACGTCATCGTTGGGCAGCGGGCGCGAGAAGAGATAGCCCTGTCCGTGCTGACAGCCGAGTTCCGCGAGGATCGCGCGTTGTGCGTCGGTCTCGATGCCTTCGGCCACGGTCTTGAGGCCGAGGGACTGTCCGAGCCCGATGATGGTGCGTGCGAGCGCCGCTTCGTGCCCACCCGCGCGTCGCAGCCCGTCCACGAACACCTTGTCGATCTTGAGCACGTCCACGGGAAAGCGCTGGATGTAGCCGAGCGAGCTGTAGCCGGTGCCGAAGTCGTCGATCGCGAGCGCGACGCCGAGCGCCTTGAGCTCGCGCAGCCGGTCCGGCATGGCGCCCGTCTCGCCGACGAGCCCCGTCTCCGTGATCTCGAGCGTGAGCAGCGACGGCGACAGTCCCGTCTCCTCGAGCACCTCGCGCACCTGCTGCACGAGCCCCGGTTCCTCGAGCTGTCGCGGGCTCACGTTGACGGCGATGCCGATCCGTTCGACACCGCCGAAGAGCTGCTGCCACCGCACCGCGGATCGGCACGCCTCGCCGAGGATCCATCGGCCGAGCGGCACGATCAGCCCCGTCTCCTCGGCGAGCGGCACGAACACGTCCGGGCCGACGGGACCGAGTGACGGATGCACCCAGCGCACCAGCGCTTCGAAGTGCGTCGGCCGCCCCGACTCGAGCCGGACGATCGGCTGGAAGACGAGCGAGAACTCACCCGACTCGATCGCGACGCGCAGGTCGGCCTCGAGCTGCATGCGCGCGACGGCCTGCACGTGCATGCGCGGTTCGAAGATCGCATGACGATTCTTGCCGGCCTGCTTGGCGTCGTACATCGCCACATCGGCGTCGCGGAGCAGCTCGTCGGCGCTGGCCTGCTCGTCGGCGCGGACGATGCCGATGCTCGCGCCGACGGTCACCTCGCGTCCCTCGAGCAGCACCGCGGTCTGCATGCTCGTGAGCACACGCTCGGCGACGATGGTGCAGTCGGCCGCGTTCCGGATGTTGTCGAGCAGGATCGCGAACTCGTCGCCACCGAGCCGCGCGACGGTGTCGCAGCCGCGCGTGGCGTTGAGCAGTCGGCGCGCGACCTCGAAGAGGAGCTGGTCGCCGGCGGCGTGGCCGAGGGAATCGTTGACGTGCTTGAAGTTGTCGAGGTCGAGGAAGAGCACACCCACCGAACCGGGTCGATCGCGGCGTGCGAGGAGTGCGCGTTCGACGCGATCGCGGAAGAGCGTGCGGTTGGCGAGGTTCGTGAGCGGATCGTGGTACGCCTGCCAGGTGAGCTGCGCCTCAAGGGCGCGGCGCTCGGTGATGTCCTGGAGCATGACCACGAGCCCGCCGCGGTCATCGGGCGCTTCGGCGCGCGAGACGGTGAGCTGCGCCCAGACGACGCGCCCGTCGCGGCGCACGAAGCGCTGTTCGATCGTCGCCGATTCGTGTTCGCCGGCGGCGATCGCATCGAGCGCCTCGCGCGCGGCGGCGTGGTCGTCGTGCGGCACGAAGTGCAGCCACGGACGCCCGAGCAGCTCGTCGGCGCGGTGACCCAGCACGCGCTCGATCGCGGTGTTCGCCTCGACGAAGGCGCCCGACAGATCGGTGAGCGCGATCGCGACCGCGGCCTGGTCGAAGACGGCCCGCAGCCGCGCCTCGGAGTGACGCACCGCGTCGGCGCCGCGACGCTCGTCGGTGACGTCGCGCAGGATCGCCAGCACGTGCCCCGATGCGCCCGGTACGGTGCGCTGCATCGGCGCGAACGTCGCCGAATACCAGCGGACGCCGGCCGCGGAACCTCGCGCGCGCAGCAGCACCGAGCGTGGCGCCCCGGTCGTCGCAGTCGCGAGCGTCTCGAGGGCGAGCGGGACGTCGTCGGCGAGCAGGAGCGCGCCGAGCGCGTCGTGCTCGAACGTGCCGCCGTGCGACGCGACGGCCGCGTCGGCGGCACGATTGCGCTGCCGCACGCGGCCGTCGGGTGCGAGGACGAGGATGATGTCGCTCGCCGTGTCGAGCACCGCGCGGTGCTGGGCGGTGCGGCCGCGGAGCTCCTGCACGATGCCCGTCATCACGAGCGCCATCATGCAGGTGAAGATCGCGAACACCACGCCGGTCGCGGCGGCGATCTGCGGCTCCTGCGCGATGCGCCCGAAGCCGAACAGCGGCGACGCCCCGACCACACCCTGCACCTGGGCCGCCAGCAGGGCGACGAACGCGAGGATCACCGCACCGCTCAGCGTCGCCGCGAGCCGCGGCTGGAACGCCGCGTGGACCGACGCGATGATGAAGAGGTAGCCGAGGCTCGTGATCCACAGCCCGCTCCCCGTCAGCCAGACGAACGCGGTGCAGCAGACGATGTCCACGACGTGCGAGACGACGACGTGCGTCGTGCCGTATGCGTGCCCGTCGCGCAACCGACGCGCCATCCACTCGTACTCGAGCGCGTGCACGCCGGCCCACGTCGCGGCGAGCACGAACGCCGTCGCCGGCAACTCGGCGAGCGCGATCGTCGCGAGCCCCGTCAGCGCGGCGAGCGCGACGAGACACGCGAGGCGGAGCCGCGTGTTGAGGTGGTGGCCGGTCCGTCCGGTCCTGGTGGGCGTCGCGTCCATGCGGGGCGGAAGGAGGAGCGTGCGTCCTCCTCTGGTATCGGCCCGCGCGTGCGGCCGCTGGAGTCAGGTCATGCATGCACGGCATCGATCCGCGACCCGAATGCGACGTCGCGCGACGGCTCGAGGCTCCGTCGCGCGCCCGTGCGTGTTCAGAACCAGCGGCCGAAGCGCAGGAACCAGAGGCCGCGGTCGGCGTCGTTCCACCCGTACTGCAGCCGCAACGGGCCGACGGGCGTTTCGGCCCCGAGGCCGACGCGCGTGCCGACGAGCCAGTCGCCATCGAACGGCCGTCGCGCATCGGCACTCGACTGGCCGGCCATGACCGAGACGACGACGTCGAGCGGCCCTGCCAGCGTGCGTGCGAGGTCGGTGGCGACGTAGAGCTGCGAGACACCGAGGCGGTCGCCGATGCCGAGCCCCGCGAAGCCGTCCCGGTCACCGAGCGGCAACCAGAGATGGAGCGGTGCCTGCTCGTTCATCCACGCCGCGCGGATCGTGGGCGTCGCCTTGAAGCGGCCGCGCTGCAGCAGCGCCGACGCCGCGATGGTCCCGCGGAGAAAACGCGAGTTCGCCTCGACCTCGCCGACGAACGCGCGTTGCCACGTCGGCCAGGTGGCGACGAGTCGCGCGGTCGCGCCGACGGCGACCCGGCTCGACAGCTCGCGGAACCGTTCGTTCCCCCACCAGGTGCGCGCGATCGTGCCCGCGCGCAGCTGCCACCCTGCGCCGAACGGACGTTCCCAGCCGGCGCGCAGCACGACCTCGCGAAGCTCCGGCTGGAGACTGCGCGCGATCTCGTCACCCGCGCCGTCGAAGAGGCGGACCCGCTCGTGCCCGTAGACCGCGCTCACGAAGGGGCTGCCTTCGTACTCGGGATTCTCGTTCGCGCGACGCGCCGTCAGCTCGACGTCCTGCCGGAACTCGCCGAGCGTCGCTCGGACCGCACCCTCGAGGCGATCGCGGAAGAGGCGGCGATCGACGAGGCCGAACCAGACGCGTCCCCCGTAATCGCTGTCGAGCGCGAGGCCGCCGGCCATCACGCGCCGCGGTGCGTAGATGAGCTCCGGCGCGAACACCACCGAATCGCCGCGCGGCCGCGGATTGAGCCAGATCGCGCTCACCGTCTCGGTCGACGAGATGCGGTCGAGGCGCGTCATCACCGAGTCGAGTTCGATGCGGCTGCGCGGTCCGAGGCCGAGCGTCGCCTCGAGGAGCCGCCGGCCGGCGCGCGGGGTCGCGGGATCGACGATCGCGCGCGCCACCACCGGCACGCGCCCGCGCACCGCCGCACGACGCGGCAGGCACGAGTCGCTCGCGAGCGCGGCGCCGGCCCGACGTCCCTTGTCCAGCATCTTCGCGATGGTCGTGTCGGAGAAGTCGAGCTGCATCGCGCCACTCACGTCGCTCACGACCTGCTGGTCGCCGGGTGCGAGCCTGGGCACGTTCTGCTCGAAGAGCAGCCCCATCATGCGCGTGGCGATCGACGACCCGGTGGGTTGGACCGCGAGCTGCACCGTGTCGAGCAGTTGCGAGACCAGTACGCGGCGCGCACCGAGTTCGCGCGCGACGCTCACCGGCACGTTCTCGGCGATGCCGCCGTCCACCAGCGGATGGCCGATCGAATCGAGCAGCGGGTTGAAGACGAGCGGGATCGCGAAGCTCGTGCGCACCGCGCGCGCGAGGTCGCCGCTGCCGATGACGACGCGCTTGCCGGTGACGATGTCGGCGGCGACGGCGCGGAACGGGATCGGGAGGCGATCGAAGTCGCCGCGCGCGATCAGGTTGCCGCGCAGCATCAGCGCCGACATGAGGTTGTTGACGCGCGTCTCGTCGGCGGCGCCGAGATCGAGTGCGAAGCCGCGTCCCGCGCCCTGCTCCCAGCGGATCAGCGTCGGCGCGGTGCCGAGCGAGCGCGGCGTGCGGAAGTAGGTCTGCAGGCCGATGGCACTGGCGATGGGAAAGCGCGTCGCGAGCGCCTCGAGTTCGCGCCCGGTGTAGCCGCTCGCGTAGAGCGCGCCGACGATGGCGCCCATGCTCGTGCCGACGACGAAGTCGGGGCGGATGCCAAGCGAATCGAGCGCCTGGATCACGCCGATGTGCGCGATCCCCCGCACGCCACCGCCGGGCAGGACGAGCGCGAACGGCCCCGTGCCGCAGACCGGCGCCGGTCGTGCGAGCGGCGCGTCGGCCGGGATGGGCGTGAGCGGGAGCGGGACCGCGGAGGACGGAGCCTGCGCGGCGAGCGGTCGAGCGAGGGCGGTCGCGCAGAGGGCGACGGCGACGAGCGGGCGGAGATTCGACACCCGCGTACGCTAGCACGCGGAACAGCCGGCGTTCACCCGCTCCCGAAGGGCCGGACGGGCGCGCGCCGCGCCGCGACCGTCAGAACTCGCGCCGCTTCATCTCCTTGAAGATCTCCGTGGCCTCGGCCGAGTCCTCGGGGTCGGGGCGGCGCGTCGCATCGAGCGTCGCATCGAACGACGGCTTCGGCTTGCGCGCCTTGGCGTCCGCGGCCGCCTGCGCCTTGCGCATCATCTTCGCGAGCTGGCTGTCCTTCATCGTGCGCCCTCCTTCGTCGTGGGCGGGTCGTGACGCGCATGGCGGCCGAGGGCCGCATGGCGCGAATCGTCGTGCCCCGCAATCTGCGGCGCGCCGTGGCGACGACGGTAGGGGCGCGACGGTCACGACCCGGCGGCGGCGAGGGGGGCGTCGCCGTCACCACTGGTGAGGAGCGTGTCGCGGCGACAGGATGCGCGACGCGCTCCGCCGGTCGCGTCCGCCTCCTGCCTCCCGTCCCGCCTCCAATCGATGCGCCTCCTCCTCGGCTCACTTCCCGTCGCGCTCTGCGTCGCCTGTGGCGGCGCCGGCGATGCCGCTCGCCGCGACAGCGCGGCCGCACCGGCGACGTCGTCGGTCATCCGCGACAGCACCGTCGCCGATCGTCCCGCCACGCCTGCACCGGGCGCGCTCGCGCCGCTGACGGTGCCCGCGGGCGCGCGCGCGATCGCGGCGCGCGTCGCGCGCGACACGACCAGCTACGGCAGCGGCCCCGCATGGGCCCGCCTCGCGAGCGGCGACTCGGTGCGGCTCGCCGACAGCGCGGTCCGCGTCTGGCGCGTCGGCGACGGGACGCTCGTCGCGTGGTCCGGCACCGACGGGGCAGGGGGCTTCGAGAACGAAGGGCAGTCGCTCATGGTGGCCGATCTCGCGCGCGGGACGCGCACCCGCGTCCTCGCCGACTGGTTCGCGATCACCGACGTGCAGGAGGCCCGCAGCGGCGAGGCGCGCGCGCTCCTCGTGCACATGATGGACGGTGGCCGCGGCTCGATGCACGTCGCGGTGGTCGATCCGGCGCGCGGCACGGTGTTCCGCGCGATGAACGCACGCGGGAGCGTCGCCGACGGCAGGATCGTGGTGGAGAGTTTCGGTGACGGCGAGGAGCCGGTCACGCGCACCGATCGCCGCACACCGCTCCGGCGCGACACCATCGATCCGACGACGATCGCGTCGCTCCCGCTGCTCGTCGTCCCGCATTCGGCGCCGCGATGAGCGGGCCGTCGCTGTCCGTCATCGAGCAGCGCACGCGTCGCGCGCTGATCATCGCGTGCGTCGTGTCGTCGGCGCTGCCGACGCGCGCTGCGGTCGCGCAAGGCGCGACGCCCGCGCGGGCTTCCGCATCCGCGTCCGTCTCGCCGTCCGGTGCCACCGCTGCCGCACGTCGCGCCACGTGGCCCGTCATTCGCCGCGACGCGACGCTCGAGCGCGAGCTGCGCGCGCTCGCGGCCAGGGTGCGCGGCGACGTCGGCATCTACGTGCGGCACCTCCGCACCGGGCGCGGCGTCGCGATCCGCGCCGACGAGGCCTACCCGACGGCGAGCATGATCAAGGTGCCGATCATGATCGGCATCCACGACGCCGTCGAACGCGGGCGCCTGTCGTACGCCGACACGCTCGTCTGGCGCGACAGCATGCGCTACCAGTACGAGGACGACGTCTTCAATCACCTCCGCGACTCGACGCGCCTGGCGCTCCCCATCATCCAGATGATGAGCATCACCCACAGCGACAACGCGGCCAGTCTCTGGCTGCAGTCGCTCGTCGGCGGTGCGGCGATCAACGACTGGCTCGCGTCGCACGGCTTCGACTCGACACGCGTCAACTCGCGCACGCCCGGACGCGAGGCGGCGCGCAGCCGCTACGGCTGGGGGCAGACGACGCCACGCGAGATGGCCGAGCTGCTGGTGCGCATCCGGCAGGGGCGCGCCGTGTCGCCCGCCGCCGACGCGGTGATGTACCGCACGCTGACGCGCATCTTCTGGCACGGCGAGGCGCTGTCGGCGATTCCGCCGTGGGTGCAGGCGGCGAGCAAGCAGGGGTGGGTCGATCGCGCGAAGAGCGAGGTCGTGCTCGTGAACGCGCCATCGGGCGACTACGTCTTCTGCGTCACCACGAAGAACCAGCAGGATCCGCGCTTCAACGACAAGGCGAACGAGGGCGCGCAGCTCATCCGCGACGTCTCGGCCGTGCTCTGGCGCCGCTTCGAACCGCGTCACCCGTGGACGCCGCCGGCCGGGTCGGATCGCTTCGTGCCGTGAGGCCGCGCACGCGCGGCGCACGCTGACGGCGGTCACGCTCCGCGTCCGTGTCGAGGAGCACGCGGCGCACCTCGTCGCCGTGCGACGCTTCGAACTCGCAGCAGGTGACGCGACCGCGCGGCCGCGCGTCGCCCGCCGAGCCCGCGCACCCCACCAGGTGACGCGACATCCGGTGCCCGTCGACGCCGACGCCCCATGCCGCCTCGCCTCCGCTCCCGCCGCGCCCGCGCGGCCCTGCTGCTGCTCCCGCTCGTCGCCTGCGCCGACCGCGGGACGTCCGGTCCCGTGGCCGCCGATCCGGGTGGCGCTGCATGGAACGGGCAGCTCGCGCGCAGCATGGGGCTCTGGACGCCCTCGCGCTTCGATACCTGCACGCAGGGGCAGCACGACGCGTGGGCGGTGACGGGCCCCGACGGCCGCCGCTACCCGACGTGGCATCCACCTGTCGATCCGACGACCGGGTGCACCTACGGCCACGAACACGGCGCCGATCCGCGGCAGTCGCACCTGTACGACGAGAGCGGCGGCATGCCCTTCGGCTACGTCAACGAGGTGCTCGCCGATCATCGCCCGGGCAGCGCGCGCCCCGAGGATCACGTCGGGCACAAGGTCGAGTTCGTGAACGACGTCGAGCTCAAGTTCGAAGGCGGCGGTGGCACCGGCATCACCTGCGACTTCCTCGTCAAGCTCCATCAGGGGACGCACAGTCGTGACGAGTTCACCAACAACCTGCACGAGCTCTTCTACCACGTGCGCTGCAGCGACGGCACCGTCATCCACTGGCGCAACCTGACGCCGATCGGGCGCCCCGGCCATGTGGTGCCGTCGAGCACGAACACGCAACTCGTCTTCGCCGGCGCACCGCTCCCCGCCGACTCGCCCAACGAGCAGGGGGGCATCGGCCGTCGCGTCCCCGACGTGCCGCGCGTCCTCACCGGCTCGCTCGGCGAGAACTGGTTCACGCACAACTTCTTCGGGCTCCCGGGCGGCGGGCGCGTCTTCTTCGATCCGTACTTCGACATCTTCGATCCGAGCCGGCACTTCGACGCCGAGTCGCCGACGATGATGGGACGCCCGATCGACGTCTGCCTGCGCGCACAGCAGCCCATGCGACACGCGCGCTGTGACAGCGTCCGCGCGCTCGGCACCGCCGTGACGTGGGACGACCCGCGCTCGCCCTTCCGTGGCACGATGCGCAACGTCCACGTCAACTCGATCCAGCTCGTGAACGCGAATGGCCGCGACTCGGTGTGGACCGACGTGTACGGCTTGAACGCGGCCGAGCGGCCGTTCACGGGGAGCGTGCTCCAGCGCGTCGCGCGCATCGACAACCGTCACGCCGAGCGCCGGATCCGCAACAGCGTGCTCGATCGCGGCTTCGGCACCGAGCTGCGCCGCGACTACCACGCCCGCGGCGTGCACGCGCCGAACTGAGCGCGATCGTCGTCGACCGCGGCGTCACGTCGAGCGCACGACGCGCTCGCGACGCACTCACGACGCACTTACTGCGACGTCGTGGTGCCCGGTGCGGGCGCGAGTTCGCGCACGAAGAGATGTTTGCGCCCGATCGAGAGCTCGGAGCGCGAGATCGCCTTGTAGCGCCACGTCTTCTCGGGGAAGTCGTCGAGGTTCGACTTGGTGAAGCCGCAGCGCAGGAAGAGCGTGTCGGCGAGCGAGACGGCGATGATGCGCGGATGCCCGCGCCGTGTCGCGAGCGCCACCGCCGCGTGGATCAACGCCGCCCCGAGCCCGCGCCCCTGCGCCTCGGGGGCGACCGCGAGCGACACGAGCTCCACCAGCGACGGCGAGTACTCGTCGAGCGCCACCTGGCCCACCACGTCGCCGCGCGAGCCGCGCACGATGCGGAAGTCGTCGAGGTGCGCCTGCACGAAGGCCGGCGTGCGCGGCAGCGTCAGTCCCTCCGGCGCGAACCGGTTGTTCAACGCGACGATCGCCGGCACGTCGTCGTCGGTGGGGCGCACGACCACGCCGCGCGTCGTCGTGCCGGTCGACAGGCCAGGGGTCATGCCGGTCGTCATGCCGCCTCCGCGGCGAGCGTCGCGAGTGCGTCGCCGGTGAGGCGGCAGAGCTGCCATTCGCTCATGCGCCGCGCACCGAGTCGCTCGTAGAAGCCGATCGCGTCCGCGTTCCAGTCGAGCACCGCCCACTCGAGCCGACCACCGTCACGACGCACCACCTCGGCCGCGAGCCAGCGCAGCAGCGCACGCCCGATGCCGTGCTCGCGATGCGCCGGCCGCACGAACAGGTCCTCGAGCCAGAGGCCGGGCTTCGCGAGGAAGGTGCTGTAGTTCGGGAAGAACAGCGCGAAGCCCGCCACCTCGCCGTCGCGCCGCGCGAGCACCACCTCGGCCGCCGGTCGCGCACCGAAGAGCGTCGCACGCACCGACGCCTCCGTCGCCACGCACGCGTCGGCGAGACGCTCGTAGTCCGCGAGCGCGTGGATCAGCGCGGTGATCTCGGGGACGTCGTCGGGACCGGCGGGGACGATCTCGATCATGCAAACGGATGACGGAGAAGAAAGGGCAAACGGACGTTGCCTCAAGTATCGCACCGGCCGACCGAGAATCGCGAGCATATGTCGGCTTCCGTCGTCCGCCCGCTGCCGTACGCGGCCGAGTCGGCGTCCCTCGCCACCCCTGCACGGGTGGACTCGGGCGCACGCCTCGCCAGCGCGATCCTCGGTTACCTGCTCCTCCTCGTCGGCGCGCTGACGCTGATGCCGTTCGCGTTCGAGCAGCCCGTGGTCTTCCGTGTCGTCCTCGCGTGGACGCCGCGCGACGTGCTGCTGAACGTCGCGCTCTTCGTCCCGATCGGCTTCGTCGCACGGCGCGCATGGCGCACGCGCGGCGATCGCTACGGCCTCGGCGTCCTCGCGCTCGCGGTGGCGACGAGTCTCGTGATCGAGATGCTGCAACTCTTCGAGCCCTCGCGCTTCGCGTCGCCGTGGGACGTCGCGGCGAACGTCACCGGCGCGGTGATCGGCGCGTCGATCCTCGAACTCGTCGCGCGTCGGCACGAGGACGAGGACGAACTCACCACCGACGTCCTGCTCCTGCAGCTTCCGCTGATGGGGCTCGTCTACCTGCTCGTGCCGCTGCTCTGGGTGAGCGGCATGGCGGCCGAGGGCGATCCGCCGCGGCTGATCCTCACCCTGCTCGTCGGGCTCACCGGTGCGTCGATCCTCGGCTCCGTCGCGCGCGCGATGGCGCCGATGACGCTCGAGCGGAGCTGGTGGAGTCTCCCGGCGGCGGCGACGGCATGGGCGACGGTCGGGCTCCTGCCGGCGGTGCGACTCGACTGGCGGCTCGTCGTACTCGCGATCGCCGCGACCGGGCTCCACGCCGGCTGGCGCGGTCGCATGTCGGCGCCGCCGTTCTTCGAGCGGCGCTTCGAGGTGCCCGCCCTCATGGCGGCGACGCCCTTTCTCGCGCTCTTCCTCGTCGGCTCGGCGATCTGGCCCGCGCGCGGCTTCCGCACGGTGCCGCTGTGGCACGTCGGCTTCCCGACGGCCGATGGCGGCATGGCGCTCGTGCTCCCGGTGATCGAAGCGCTCGTCGGCATGACGGTGCTCGGCTACGTGATCGCCGAGTTCCAGGGGCGCAACGAGTTCGGCTTCCGGAGCGCGTGGCCGCGCGTGGTACGCTGGGCGCTGGCGGTGCTCGTCGGCGGCGAGGCGTTGCGGAGCGTACTCGCGTACGAGGGGGCGAGCGTGCTCCGTCTGGCGCTGTCGTTCGCCTGCTGCGTCTACGGTGCGTGGCTCTACCACCTGCAGCGCGAGCACGTGAAGATCGTCGCGCGGCGGCGTCGTGAAGCCACCGCGGTCCGCGACGCGTCACGCATCGCGACCTGACAGATCGCCCGAGTGCGCGTGCCCGTCACGCGCACCGGGGCGCGTCAGTCGACGACGCGATCGACGAGCGATGACTGGGAGCCGGCCGCCCGTCCGATGACGGGGTGCGTGCGGCGCGGCAGCGCACGCGAGACCATGCGCCAGACCAGTGCGATCGCGAGAACCGTGAACACCGCCGGACGCATGTCGGGACGGACGATCGCGATGGCGCCCGCGAGCACGACGACGATCGCGATGATGCCGGGTCCACCGCGGTGGGCCTTCGCATCGGTGGACAGTTGCGTGCGCGCCGCCTGCTCGCGCATGTCGTCGCTCACCCGATGCCGCGTCGCCGCACGTGCCGCGACGCCCGGCGCATCGAGCAGCGCGAGTCCGTAGCGCACGGCGTCCGACAGTCCGAATGGAATCTCCGGGCGCTCCGGTGTCGGCTCCAGCGGTGCCGACCACGATGACGGCTCGTCGAGCGGCCGGTCGTCCGTGGCGCCGTCGGTGACGAGGCGCATCGACGCGGGCGTGAGTCGTGCGACGTCGCGCGCACCGTGTGCCGCGTGCGCGTCGTCCGCCGCATGCGACGCCGGCAGGCGACCGAGCCGCGCGAGCACCGCGTACCAGTCACGCACGGGGAGCGCGGGCGCGAGCGCGACCGCATGCGCCAGCAACGCGTTCGCCTCGGCCGCCTGCCCGCTGCGCGACAGCACCGCGGCACGCAGCACCAGCAGCACCGGATCGTCAGGATGGAGCGCGTGGGCGTGCGCCGTCGCGAGATGCGCGGCCGCATCGTCGCCGGCGATGGTCGCGTGCACGCCGAGGAGGTAGAGCAGCGCCGGTGACGACGGGAGCTGCGCGATCGCCTCGCGCAGGAGACCGGCCGCATCGTCGTGGCGCGCGAGCAGTTCGAGGGCGGCCGCGCGCAGGTACCAGGGCGAATCGTGCGCGAGCTGCGACGACCAGATCGTGTCGAGCGCGGCGAGCACCTCGTGCGCGCGCCCGCCCTGCAGCGCACGCGTCGCCTGCTCGAGCGCGATCGCGAGGGCGGGCGCGGGGGGCAGCGCATCGCCCGACGCGAGCCGCCCCGCGAGCGTGATCGGCGGGGGCGCCTCGGCGTCGGGCGCGTCGGCGGCACCGTCACCGCCACGCACCGGATCGACGGGCGGCACCGCTCCCTCGATCCGCCCGCGTCCCGGCACGACGGTGAAGACCGGCCCGGTGAACACGGGCGGCACATTCCCGTCGCCGCCGATGCGACCGATCGAGGTCACGGGCGTGCGCGCGGAGAGACGGTGCGACCGGTGGGCATCACTTCAAGGATCGGCCGGCGACGCGCAGCACACGAGCGTCCGCCGCGCGACCCGCCCGCCTCACCAGTGCTGCGGACCCCCGCGCCAGTCGAGAAAGACCGGCTCACCGTCCGGCGGCGGCGCGTCGAGCCGCTCGAGCAACGCCGCCGCCACCGTCTCCGCATCGGCCTGGAAGGCGAGCCCCGCCGGGTCCGTGCGGTATCGCCCCGGATTCGCGACCACCGTCGCGATGCCGCCGCTCGCGAGGTCGTGCTGCAGCGTGCGCGCGAGCATGAGCTGCGCCGCATGCGGCACCGCGGCGAGGTGCTCGCCACCACGGATCTTGGTCGTCGTGCTCCCGAGCCAGCTCGCGAGCAGCAGCACGCGCGCATCGGGCACGTCGTGCAGGAGCGTCGCCGCCACCTGCGTGGCGTGGAGCGTCGCCGAGACGAGCGTCGCGGTCGCATGGACGATCGGGGCGGCGTCGAGTGCGAGCATCGCCGGCCGCAGGTCGTCGGCCATGTCGTCGGTCGGCGGCGTGAGCGGCAACTCGGCGACGATCGCGCGGTCGATGCCGCCGAGCGCGGCGCGCACCTGCTGCACGACACGCGCCTTGCCCGTCGCATCGGTCGCATCCCACGCGATCACGTGGATCCGCCCCGGATGCTCGTCGGCCAGATCGGTGAGCGCCGGCACACGACGTGGCTCGGGCACCGTCACCGCCGCCGTGTGCCCGCTCGCGAGCACCTGCCGCACGAGCGCGGCGCCCAGCGGCCGATGTGCGCCGGTGACGAGCAGGCGTCGCGACGTGTTCATGCCGTGCGCGTCGCGAGATGCAGCGCGATGCCGCCGAAGAGGCGCGTCTCGACGGTGTCCACGCGGAAGCCGTGCCGCCCGCAGCGCGCCGCGAACGCCTCGGCCGTGTCGAACGCGGCGATCGACCGTGCGATGTAGCCGTAGATCGCCGGCGTCCGGTGCCACCACCACCCGACCACGTCGCCGGTGACGCGCAGGTAGCCGAGGAAGAGCGCGCGCCACAGCGGGTTGGCGGGATCGAAGAAGTCGAGCGACGCGAGCACGCCACCCGGCCGCAACACGCGCGCGCACTCGGCCAGCGCGGCATCGGTGTCGGGCGTGTTGCGGAAGCCGTACCCCGCGGTGAGCAGGTCGACGCTCGCCGTGTCGGCGGGAGTGCGCGCGAGCGTGCCGTCGGCGAAGGTCACGTGCGAGACACCGTCGGTGCGTGCGCGTGCCCGCGCTGCCTCGAGCATGCGCGCACTGGGATCCACGCCGGTGACGCGCGCGGTCGGCACGCGCGTCGCGAGCGCGAACGCGAGATCGCCCGTGCCGCAGGCGAGATCGAGCACCGTGCGCGGTGCCGGGCAGGCGACGAGCGCGCGATCGACGAGCTCACGCTTCCACGCCGCGTCCATGCCGAACGAGAAGAGGCGCGTGAAGTCGTCGTAGCGCGGCGCGATGACGTCGAACATCGGCGTCACGAAGTCCTGCTTCCGCGCCGGATCGGCGAGCATCGCGTCCACATCGAGCGCACGGACGGCGGAGAGCGGATCGCGGGTCGGGGTCGCCATGCGCCCGACAGTACCGGGTCGGGCGGCGGGCGGCAACGGCGTGTACGAGAGATCGCGCGATGCCGTGCGTAGCGCAGCCCGCGACGCTTACAACCCCAGCGCGAGCCGCCGCCGCGCCTCCTGCACCGCACCCGCGAGCATCGGTGCACACTGCACCACCTCGCCGAGCGTCCGCTCGACCGTCCGCGTCCGACGCGCGACGTACCCCAGCGCCACCACCAGATCGACGGCTCGCGCGCTGTCGAGCGGTGCCGCCATGCGACGCAGCGTGTCGGTGACTGCGCCGAGGTCGCGGCGACGCTCGCGATCGGCGAGGAGCCCCGCGAGCGCCGCCTCGCGCACCGCGGCACCGCCGGCGGCGAGTGCGGTGGCGAGCGCCGCGTCGCCGGCGCCGGGAATGCGGCCGAGCACCCGCGCCGCATCGGTCCGCAGCGCCGGCGGTGCGTCCCACACGAGACGCTGCAGGGCGCGCGACGCACCGTCGGCATCGCGACCGGCGCGTGCGAGGATGCGCACCGCCGTCGCGACGCGCGACGCCGCATCGTCCGCGGCGAGCACGGGGAGCGTCCGCGTCTCGTGCAGGATCGCCTCGCCGATGCGCGTCGCGGTCGTGCGTCCCGGCCTCGCGTCGAGCGCGTCGAGCGCCGCCAGTGTGGCACCGCGCACGCGCGCGTCGTCGTCGGCGAGCCGGTCGCGGAGTGCGTGGATCGTCCCGCGCGACGGCGTCGCCCGTGCGAGCGCGGCGGCGGCCCGAGCGCGCGTGCGCGCATCGCTCGTGTCGAGCAGTGCGCGGAACCGCGCGGACGTGCGCGGTGCCACGGCCAGCAAGGCGATGCCCGCATCGGCGGCGACGAGGGCATCGTCCTCGCGCCACGCCGCCCACAGCACGCGCTCGCTCCGGGCCGCCGCGGGACCGAGCGCGCCCAGCGCGCGGATCGCGGTCCGGCGCACCGCGAGGTCGGGATCGATCACGAGCCCCGTCAGCGCGGGGACGGCGCGGATCGCATCGCGGCCACCACGGGCCAGCGCCTCGGCCGCCGCCTGGCGCACCACCGGCTGCGGGTTCGCGAGATCGTCCGTCCACTCGGCCACCGTGCGGCCGAGGAGCGGCGCATCGCCCTGCGCACCGAGTGGTGCGGCGGCGAGGAGCGCGAGAGCGACGGTGGCGACGGACGGAAGGCGCATCATCCCGGGAGTATCGGTCGCCGGGGCCCTGCGGGTCGAGTGCCGCTCAGCGCGGCGGGGCAGGGCGCAGCGCGCGCACGCCGTCGTCCGGGAAGTCGGTGAAGATGCCGTCGACCCCCGCCGCCGCGAACGCCTTGTGCTCGGCGGTCGCGTCGCCACCCCAGCGCGCGGCGAGGAAGGGCGCATCGCTGCGCAACGTCCAGACGTGCACCAGCAACCCCGCCGCATGCGCCTCGCGCACCAGCGACGAGGGCGTCGCCGCGGCGTCGCTCCCCAGCACGAGCCGCTTCTCGGCGCCGATGCCGTCGGCGTAGCGACGCACCGCGCGCAGCCCCTCGGGCGTGAGCATCGACGCGTAGGACACACTGTCGCCCCACGGCCCGCCGATCGGTGCGACCAGCTGCACGAGGCGCACGCGCGTCATGCCGCGCAGCGCCTGCAGGTTGCCCCGTTCGAAGCTCTGGATGAAGACGGGTGCGTCGGCGCGGTCCAGCTTCGCGCGGCGCAACGCGGCGAGCAGCGGCTCCTCGAGGGGCAGCCCGATCCGGCGGAAGTGCGTCGGGTGCTTCGTCTCGGGGTAGACGCCCACCGGGCGACCGCGCTCCCGTCCGAGACGATCGGCGAGCGCGAGCACCTCGTCGAAGGTCGGGATCTGCGATTCGCCGTCGTGCGCATGGCCGCGCGACGCGAGCCGTTCACGCGTGCGCAGCGACTTGAGCTCCGCGAGCGTGAAGTCCTCGGTGAACCAGCCGGTGATCGTGTCGCCGTCCACCACCTGCGTCCGACGCCGGTCGGCGAACTTCGTCGCCACGTCGGTCGTCCCGCCGATCTCGTTCTCGTGCCGGGCCACGAGCACGCCGTCCTTCGTGCGCACGAGATCGGGCTCGATGTAGTCGGCCCCCATGCGCACCGCGAGCTCGTACGCCGCGAGCGTGTGCTCGGGGAGATGACCGCTGGCACCACGATGCGCGATCACGATCGGCAGCGGCGCGCGCGTCGGGGAATCGGTCGCGGGCGGCGCGATCGACGCGACCGCGATGGGCACCAGGGCGAGGGCGAACAGGGCGCGGCGCATGCCGCAAGCTGGCGCGACGCCGATCGGGGCGGCAGCGCCGTCACGTCCTCGTGACGGTCGTGCGAACGCTCAGCGCAGCGGGACGAGGCGCGCGAGCACGATCGCGGTCATCGCCGGTGCGGACGGTGTCGGCGACGCGATCGCCGGCAGCGCCTCCGGTACCGGGACGCGCGACTGGCGGATCGCGTTCACGCCCATGATGCTCGCTGCGAGCACCGTCGGCGCATCGTCCGCCATCACCGTCACGACGACACCCGCCACTGCGTCCGCACCCTCGCCGAGCGACACACCCGCCGCCGCTTCGGCGACGCGCAGGTCGCCCGCGGCCACGCGACCGATCGGCAGGCGGTAGAGAATGCGCGCCGTCGCGCGATCGGCGGCACTCAGCGTCGCGACCTCGACCCACGGCGCCATGATGTCGCGCGCATCCGACGTGTGACTGAGCCCGATCACGTGCCCGATCTCGTGCAGCGCCACGGCACGCAACGCCCGCGGATGCTGCACGACGCCGTCACTCGCGTGCATCGCGAGCGTCACCTGCGCGCGGCGGATCCACCCGTCGGTCGTGCTCCACCACACCGTGCGCCCGCTCTCGCCCTGCGACAGCCGCTCGGCCCACAGTACACGCACTTCGGCCGACGCCGAATCGGCGACGATGCGGAAGCGGACCGGCAGCCCCACACGCTCCCACTCGCCGAACGCCTCGGTCACCATGGCCGGAAAGCTCTCGTTCCAGCCGGTCAGCGGGCGGCCGGGCTGGATCCAGACGCGGATCGGGTCGTGCGTGCGATCGGACCAGCGACGCAGCAGGCTGTCGCGTCCGATGAGCAGTTCGCCGAAGTAGTTTCGCTCGTCGTCCCTGTCGCTCGACGTGAGGGGCGCGGCGTGCCGGTGCCCGACATTGTGACCGGCGGCAGGATGCGTCGCCTGCGCATCGAGCGACGCGCTGGCGGCGAACAGGCAGGTGAGGGCGAGGAGTCGGCGAACCATCGAGCCATCCGGTGATCGGGAGGTGTCGACGCGGCGTCGCGTGCACCTTCGGGACGAATCGTCGGGTTCGGCGTAACTGCACCCAAAGCGTTGAAAATGAACGACATGCGAGATCGCGACGGACGGCGCAAGACGGCGATTTTCGAGGCGCGGACGCCACAGGCGACGGGCGTCGACACGCGCCCGGTCGCCCCGTTTCGTGGCGCGCGCGCAACGGACCGGGGCCGCCGATGACCGAGGTGTGGACGCCGGACCCCAGGCACGCCGCGCATTCGGCGCTCGCCCGCTTCCAGCGCGCGATGCGTGCGACCCACGGCGGCGACGCGGTCGGCGACGACTGGGCCGCGCTCCACGGCTGGTCGGTGCGCGAGCGCGCGACCTTCTGGCGCGAATGCTGGCGCGTCGTCGGCATCGTGGCCGAAGGCGCCGATGGCGGCGATCCGACGCTCCCGGTCGGCGAGCATCTCGACCGCATGCGCCCGCCGCGCGATCCGGACGGCCCGCGCTGGTTTCCCAACGCGCGATTGAACTACGCCGAGCAGTGCCTGCGCTTCGCCGACCGCGACTCGCCGGCGATCGTGTCGTGGACGGAGCGCGGCTTCACCGACGCATGGACGCACGCGGAGCTCGCCGCCGATGTCGCGCGCGTCGCATCCGGGTTGCGCGCGCTCGGTGTCGTGCCGGGCGATCGCGTCGCCGCGTTCATGCCCAACGTCGGCGAGACGATCGTCGCGATGCTCGCCACGGCCGCCATCGGCGCGACGTGGACGTCGTGCTCACCGGACTTCGGCACCAAGGGCGTGCTCGATCGCTTCGGGCAGGTCGAGCCGAAGGTGCTGATCGTCGCCGACGGCTACCGCTACGGCGGTCGCACGCACGACACGCTCGACCGCGCGCGCGAGATCGTCGCGGCGCTGCCGAGCGTGCGCACGACGATCGTCGTGCCACTCGTGCACGAGGCGCCGTCACTCGGGGCGCTCCCCGGCGTCGTGCGCTGGGACGCACTCGGCGACGCCGGCGGTGCGGCCGCCATCGAGTATGCGCGTGTCCCGTTCGATCATCCGCTCGTCATCATGTACTCGTCGGGGACGACAGGGCTCCCGAAGTGCATGGTGCACGGGCACGGCGGCACGATCCTGCAGCATCTCAAGGAGCACGTGCTGCACGGCGACGTTCGCGAGACGAGTCGCGTCTTCTACTTCACCACCTGCGGGTGGATGATGTGGAACTGGCTCGCGAGCGTGCTCGCGACCGGCGCGGCGATCGTGCTCTACGACGGTTCGCCGTTGCCCGCGCACGAACCCGGGTTGCTCTGGCGCATGGCGGCCGAGGAGGGCGTCACGCACTTCGGCACGAGCGCCAAGTATCTCGCGCTGGCCGAGAAGAACGGGCTGCACCCGGCGCGCGATCACGACCTGCGTGCGCTCGAGGTGGTCTTCAGCACCGGGAGCCCGCTCGCCGATCATTCGTACGACTGGGTCGCACGCGAGGTCGGGCCGGTGCGGCTGAGCAGCATCAGCGGCGGCACCGACCTGATCTCGTGCTTCGCGCTCGGCAACCCGGTGCTCCCTGTCCGGCATGGCGAACTGCAGTGCCTGGGGCTCGGCATGGCCGTCGACGTGTGGGATGCCGACGGCACGCCGGTGATCGGGATGCCCGGTGAGCTCGTGTGCACGAAGCCCTTCCCGAGCATGCCGGTCGCGTTCTGGCACGACGACGACGGGTCGCGGTATCGCGCGGCCTACTTCGAGCGGTTCCCCGGCGTCTGGCGGCACGGCGACTGGGCGCAGCGCACGCCGCATCACGGCCTCGTCATCCTCGGCCGCAGTGACGCGACGCTCAACCCGGGCGGCGTGCGCATCGGCACGGCGGAACTCTACCGACAGGTCGAGCAGGTCCCCGAGGTGCTCGAAGCACTCGTCGTCGGCCAGGACGTGCGCGTCGATGGTGCGCCGGACGTGCGCATCGTGCTCTTCGTCCGCCTGCGCGACGGTGTCGAACTCGACGACGCGCTCGAGCATACGATCCGCATGCGCATCCGCACCGGCGCGAGCCCGCACCACGTGCCCAAGGTGATCGTCGCCGTGCCGGACATCCCGCGCACAGTGTCGGGCAAGATCACCGAACTCGCCGTGCGCGAGATCATCCATGGGCGCACGGTCACGAATGTGGATGCGCTTGCGAATCCGGAGGCGTTGGCGTGGTTCCGCGATCTACCCGCGTTACGGACCTCGTAGGTTCCTTTCATGACAGCGGGAAGCACGTAGGACACGTAGGACACGTAGGTGTTCGCGCGGGAAGCACGGCACCGTGCGCACGTGAGCTCTGGCGATTTGGATGGGCTGAATGAGCATCTGCGCTTGAACTTGCGGCGCATGGTCATGCCAGCCTTATCCAGCATATCAATCGTGTCCTACGTGTCCTACGTGTCCTACGTGCTTCTCGCTGTCAAACGCCGATGTTCGCTTAACGCACCGTGATGGTCACCGGCGCCGAGACGAGATCGGTCGAGATGACGCGATGCTGGTGGTCGCCGAGCACCGCGCGGAGGACGTGGCGGCCCTTGGGCAGGTCGACCACCGCTTCGATCTGTCCCTTGCCATAGTGCAGGTGCTGCGCGTCGGTGGGGATGACGGTGACGGGTGCCGGCACGTCCGCGTCGATCAGCAGGTGGAAGTGCCCCGCGTTCGGGAAGTCGATGCCCGCCGGGGCGACGCCGTAGTTCGACAGGCCGAAGATCACCGTCACCTTCCCCGCGACACGTGCACCGTTGGCGGGAGCACGCAGGCGGATGCTCGGCCTGGGCGCCGGTGCGGCGGCGGTGGTTGCAGCGGACGATGTCTGCGCGCCGAGCGGCGTGACGACGAGCGGGGCGGCGACCGTCGCGGCGACGGCGGCGGCGAGGACGAGCGTGGGGCGGGGCATCGCGGTCGTGGGCGAAGTGGAATCGTGAGGCGACTACACGAGCGTCGAACGCGCGCTCGCCATGGGCACAACGCGCGGGCGGGCATCGACGTTCGCCGATGCCCGCCCGCGGTCCACCGGTCGCGACGCGGTCAGGGCACCGTGCGCTGCGCTAGCCCGACCTGATCGAGGATGAAGGCGTAGTCGAACGCGATCTCGCGCAGGCGCTCGTAGCGACCGCTCGAGCCGCCGTGCCCCGCGCCCATGTTCATGCGCAGCAGGAGCGGGTTCGTGTCGGTCTTCGTCTCACGGAGGCGCGCGACCCACTTGGTCGGCTCCCAGTAGGCGACGCGGCTGTCGTTGATGCCGCTCGTGACGAGCATCGCCGGGTAGGCTTGCGCCGTCACGTTCTCGTATGGCGAGTACTGCCGCATGTAGGCGTACTCGTCGCGCCTGGCCGGATTGCCCCACTGCTCCCACTCCTGCGCCGTGAGCGGGATCAACGCGTCGAGCATCGTGTTGATCACGTCGACGAACGGCACCGCGGCGACGATCGCCTTGAAGAGCTGCGGCGTCTCGTTGGCCACGACACCCATCAGCAGGCCGCCGGCGCTGCCGCCGTTCGCGACCATGCGATCCGACGACGTGTACTTCTCGGCCACCAGGAAGCGACCGACGTCCTCGAAGTCCCAGAAGGTGTTGCGCTTCTTCATCATCTTCCCGTCGTCGTACCAGGAGCGTCCCATCTCCTGCCCGCCGCGGATGTGGGCGATCGCGTAGATCATCCCGCGGTCGAGAAGCGACAGCCGGTTGCTGCTGAACGTCGGCTCGGTCGTCGCGCCGTACGACCCGTACGCGTAGAGCAGCAGCGGCGCCGAGCCGTCGCGGCGGACGCCCTTGCGGTGGACGAGACTCACCGGCACCATCGCCCCGTCGCGCGCCGGCGCCATGCGCCGCTCGACGACGTACTGCGAGCGGTCGTAGCCGCCGAGGACGTCCTGCTCCTTGAGCACCGTCCGCGTCCGCGTGGCGAGGTCGTAGTCCACGACCTGGCTCGGCGTCACCAGCGACGAGTAGCCGAAGCGGAGCGTCCCCGTGTCGTATTCCTCGTTCTGCGTGGGCGAGACGCCGTACGCCGCCTCGGGGAAGGTGACGTCGTGCGTCTCGTTGGTGGCGAGCCGCGTCACGCGCAGCCGGCGGAGCCCCTCGCGACGTTCACGCACGACGACCCAATCTTTGAAGACGTCGAGCCCCTCGACGAACGCCTCGGGACGCGCGGGGAGCCAGTCGCTCCAGCGCGACAGGTCGGCCGCGTCGTCGGCGACGCGCACCACGCGGAAGTTGGGTGCGCCGTCGTTGGTGACGATCCAGAACTGCCCCGCGCCATGATCGAGATCGTACTCGACGTTCAGGCGCCGCTTCGCGATGAGCCGCGGTGCGCTCGCTGGCCGCGACGCGTCGATCACGCGCCACTCCGACGACGTGAAGCTCGACGTCCCGAGCAGGATGAAGCGCCCGCTCCGGCTCCGCGAGACGCCCACCCGGAAGAGCACGTCCGGCTCGTGGAAGATCGCGACGTCCTGCCGCACGCTCGTCCCCACGCGATGCCGCCAGATCCGGTCGCCGCGCTTGGCGCTGTCGCCGGTGACGTAGAACAGCGTCCGGTTGTCGCTCCCCCACGCGAGCCCGAAGTTCAACTTCTCCTTGCGGTCGGGAAGCCACCGCCCGGTGCGCAGGTTCTTCACGCGGAGCGTGAAGTCCTCGTAGCCGGTCGTGTCCACCAGCAGTGCGAGCAAGGTGCCGTCGGGCGAGACCTCGAGGCCGCCGAGCGTGTAGAACTTCCGCCCCTTCGCCGCCTCGTTCTGGTCGAAGTAGATCTCCTCCGCCGCCTGCAGCGATTCGCGCTTCCGGCAGAAGATCGGATACGCCTTCCCCTTCTCGGTGCGCGTGTAGTACCACCAGCCGTCCTTGCGGTACGGCACGGAGAGGTCGGTCTCCTTGATGCGCCCGAGCATCTCGCCGTAGAGCGTCTCCCTGAGCGGCGCGAGCGATGCCTGCATCGCCTCGGTGTACGCGTTCTCCGCCTCGAGATGCCGGATCACCGCCGGATCCGTGCGGTTGCGGAACCAGAAGTAATCGTCCCGCCGCACGTCGCCGTGCAGGGTGTCGATCTTCGGCCGCTTCTCGGCGACCGGTGGACGAAGGGCGGGCGCTTGTGCGGACATGGACGGAGCCAAGGCGACACCCAGCAGCGCGATCGCGACCGCTCGGCGAGAACCATCGAACCTATGCATCACTGACCGACTCCTGGCTGGGGCGGGACATGCATCATCGCCGATCGCGTGCGTCGCTTCCAGTCCCTCGCGACAGGCGATCGTCGGAACGGCAGGAACGCAGAGGTCGCGGAGTGAACCGCGAGGTCGCAGAAGGTTCGAACGGCGCGGCATCGGAGCGACACGGGAACGGCCGACCGCGGAGATGCGGGGGAACGCGACGGGACGCGGAGGACTGACTTTGGAAAACGTCGTCTCCGTCCTCCGGCCCCCTCCGTTCCTCCGATTTTCCCAGTCTGTTCAGGATCGTGAACTGCCATGAAACGTCCGAGGAACGGAGAAATCCGGACGACGGAGACAGCGGGCTCGGACGGCGCGGCATCGAGGCGACACGGGTACGGCCGACCGCGGAGATACGGGGGAACGCGACGGGACGCGGAGGACTGACTATCCAAACATCTGTCTCCGTCCTCCGGTCGTCTCCGTTGCTCCGAAGTTCTATTGCAGTTCGAGATCCTGAACAGACATGGAAGTTCAGAGGAACGGTGGGGGCCGGAGGACGGAGACGACGTTTTCCAAAGTCAGTCCTCCGCGTCCCGTCGCGTTCCCCCGCTTCTCAGCGGTCGGCCGTGACCGCGTCACGTCCAATCCGCCCACCCACACCCGCAGCGACCTCGCCGTCCGCTCTGCGCCCTCTGCGTTCCCGTGGTTCCGTTCACGCACGACAGCACGCACGCACGCACGCAAGGAGCCGAACGGCAGATCACTGCCCCTGACCGAGCGAGTAGCCCGGCTTGCCGTCGAACAGGAACAGGTGCTCGGTCTTCACGGGATCGAGCCCCGCGTTGCCGATGCGCATGATGAGCGACAGCACCTGCATCACCGTCACCGGCCGACCCGGGAACGCGCTCTCGAAGCGGCAACGCCAGTGATCGGTGCAGAACGTCTCGGGGATGCCGTCGGGCCAGACCTTGACGCCGCGGTTGCTGATCATCGTCAGCCGCACGCCGTCGCCGTCGAGTGACGACAGCGTCGCGCCCAGCGTGCCGGCGTCGCCGCGCCAGTGGAGGAAGACGTCCACGCCGACGCGTTCCTTGCTCGCGGGCTTGGTCGGCGTGATGCGGCTCACCACCGCCATCGGCGCGCCGCCGGCGTAGCTCACCGGCGCGAGCTTGGTGGGCTCCTGTCCGAGCCGCTCGATCACGGCGTCGGCGAAGCCTTCGGTGCCCACTTCGAGCGCGCTCACCTTCTGGCTGAAGATGTCGCCGGTGTGCACGCCGTCCTCGATCGCGCGCAGCCACGCGTTGTGGAGCCGTGTGGCCACGTCGCCCTGGCCGATGTGCACCAGCATCATCACCGCGCCGAGCAGCAGTCCGCTCGGGTTGGCCACGCCCTTGCCCGCGATGTCGGGCGCCGAGCCGTGCACCGCCTCGAACATCGCGCACTGGCTCCCGATGTTCGCGCTGCCGCCGAGCCCCACGCTCCCCGTCACCTCGGCCGCGATGTCGGAGAGGATGTCGCCGTAGAGGTTGAGCGTCACGATGACGTCGAAGTCGGCCGGGCGCGTCGCCACGCGCGCGGCACCGATGTCGATGATCATGTGGTTCGTGGCGATGTCCGGATATTCGGCCGCGACCTCGTCGAACACCTTGTGGAAGAGCCCGTCCGTGATCTTCATGATGTTGTCCTTCGTCATGCAGGTCACGCGACGTCGCCCGTTCGCGCGTGCGTACTCGAACGCGTAGCGCACGATCTTCTCGCAGCCGGGGCGCGAGACGAGCTTGAGGCACTGGTAGACCTCGTCCGACTGCCGGTGCTCGATGCCGGCGTAGAGATCCTCCTCGTTCTCGCGGATCACCACCAGGTCCACGTCGCGGTGCACCGAGTCGACGAATGGGTGGTAGCTGACGCACGGCCGCACGTTGGCGTAGAGGCCGAGCATCTTGCGCACCGTCACGTTGAGCGACTTGTAGCCGCCCCCCTGCGGTGTCGTGATCGGCCCCTTGAGGAAGACCTTCGTGCGGCGGAGCGAGTCCCACGCGCCCGGCTCGATGCCGCTCGTCTGGCCGCGCAGGTAGACGCGCTCGCCGATCTCGATGTATTCCGGCGTGATGCGGGCGCCGGCCGCCTCGAGGACGCGCAGCGTGGCGCGGACGATCTCGGGACCGATGCCGTCGCCCTCGGCGACGGTGACGGGGACACTGTTGCGGAGCGCGGACATGCGGGGGAGGGGGGCGTGTGTCGGTGCCGTGCGCACGGTGCGCTCGGCGCCCGCAACTTCACCCGGTCACCCGTCGCCTGCCACCGTCGCCGAGAGCGCGTCTTCGACCGCTGCCGCGAGCGCGTCGATCGCGACCGGCTTGTCGAGCAGCGTGACCACGCCGAGCGCCCGTGCATCGCGCGCCGTCGCCTCGTCGAGGAAGCCGCTGCAGAGGAGCACCGGCATCCGCACCCCCGCCGCGCGCGCCGCCGCGATGAGCTCAAGTCCCGTCATCCCGGGCATCGTCAGGTCGGTCAGCAGGAGGTCGGCGCGCGTCGGGTCGGTGCGCAACGCGGCGAGTGCGTCCATCGGCGCCGCATACGTCTCGACGCGATAGCCGAGCCGCGCGAGGCCGCGCGTCGTCGTGCGGGCGACGAGCGCGTCGTCGTCCACCACCATCACGCGTGCGCTCGTCGGCGCGCGGTGCTCGGCCGACGGCGTGGACGCGCCGCGCACGCCGCCCTCGACCGACGCACCGTCGGCCACGTGGTGCGGCAGCACGATGCGCACCGTCGTCCCCACCTGCTCGCGCGACGCGAGATGGAGCGTCCCGCCGAGTGCGTGCACCACGCCGTGCACGACAGCGAGCCCCATCCCCGTGCCCTCGCCGACGCCGCGCGTCGTGTAGAACGGTTCGAGCGCGCGTTCGAGCACCGCGGGGGCCATCCCCTCGCCGTCGTCCTGCACGACGAGCTCCACCTGCTCGGCGCGGACGCCGAGCGCGATGCGCAACGTGCCGCCGCGCGCGCGCATCGCCTGCAGCGCGTTGCCGCACACGTTGACCACCACCTGATGCAGCTCCGCCGGATCCGCGAGCACCGTCGCCGGGCGACCCGCGTCGTGCACCTCGACGGTGACGCCGGCCGGCAACTGCGGACGGAGGAGCGTCACGACCTCGGCGACGACGGCGCCGAGATCGATGGGGGCGCGTTGCGTCGGCTGCCGTCGCGCGAACTGCAAAATCCGGCGCACGAGGGTCGCGCCGCGGTCCGAGGCGTGCTCGATCGCGTCGAGATCCTCGTCCACGCCGGCGCCGCGCCCCTGCACCTTCGCGAGCTGCGCGTAGCCGGTGATCGCGGCGAAGACGTTGTTCAGGTCGTGCGCGACGCCGCCGGCGAGCGTGCCGAGCGCTTCGAGGCGACGCCCCTGCGCGAGTGCGGCTTCGGCCTGCGTGCGACGCGTGATGTCGACCGCGAGGCCACGGAAGCCGCCCGCGTCGTCGTCGAGCGCGGCGAGTGGTTGGCCGCTCAGCGCCAGCCAGCCGACCGTGCCGTCGGGACGGACCACGCGCACTTCGAGATCGCGCAGCGGCGACCGCGTGGCCGCCGCGTCGCGAGCGGCGCGGACGAGGCGCGCGCGATCCTCGGGATGCACGAGCGCGAGCGCGCGCCGCCCGTGCACGGCGGCGTCACTCGCCCCGATGAAGTCGAGGCCCGCAGCCGAGACGAAGCGCACGCGACCGCGCGCATCCACCTCCCAGACGATGCCGATGCGCTGCTCGGTGAGTTCGCGCCAGCGGCGTTCCGCGGTCGCGCGCGCGCGGGCGTTCCGTCGCACCGATTCGGCGAGGGCGAGCGCGCCGAGGGTCAGGAGCACGCTCGCCGAGAGCAGCACGGCCGACGTGCGCGTCGCGCCACGATTGCGCCGCGCGCGCTGGCCCGCGTCGGAGCGGAGCGCGGTCTGCAGCGCCGTCGCACGCTCGAGCATCGCGCCGTATTCGGGCTCGCGGGCGCGGAAGGCGGCGAGCGCCGGGCTCCCCTCGCCGGTCGCGAGCGCGTCGGCCTCGTCGTGCCGCGCCGCGTACTGACGCCAGGCGGCCGCGAGCGCCGTCGTGCGCCTCGCGGCGATGCTGTCGGCGGCGAAGCCCGCGAGTGCGACGAGGGTGCGGTCAAGCACCGCGGCGGTGCTGTCGAGGACCGCCTGCGGTCCCACGCGCGCGGCAGCGTCGGTGGCGAGCGCGTAACGCGCTTCGGCTTGCCGGAAGTCGCGCGCGGTGGACTGGAAGGTCGCGAGCGCCGCCGAATGCGCGATCCAGCCTTCGGCCAGTGCCTGCGCCTCCGTGCCGAACCGCACCAGCTGCCGGGCCACCGCCACGTTCAGCAACACCGCGGCGGCCCCGATCCCCAGCGCGAGACCGAGCGCGGGGCGGAGGGCGCGGAACCGGGTGACGAGGGGACGCGACGAGGGCACGGAGGCGTGGTGGAGGGACGAGGGACACGAACGCCGGGCCGGCCCCGATGTCGATCGCCGCGCGGAGCACGGACCCTGCTGTCATGGTATCATCGAAACCTGCACGCGATCAGCCCCGGATCGTTACCGACGCCTGCCGTCTCCGATGCCCATCACCACGACGCCTCCCGGCCTCACCACGACGCGCGCCCCGTTCATCGAAGCCTGCCAGGCCGCCGGTGAGCTCTACATCACGCAGCCGTACGACCAGTACAGCGACGCGAATCACGATACCTGGCGCCGGCTCTACACGCGCATGCGACCGCGCTGGGAGCGGTACGCCAACGCGCGCTTCCTCGAGGGAATCGACACGCTCTGCCTCGACCCGTCGCGCGTGCCGCGGCTCGAGGACGTGAACCGGTTCATGAGTCCCCTGACCGGCTTCCGCGCGAAGCCGGTGAGCGGCTACGTGCCGGCGTTCCTCTTCTTCGACTGCCTGCGCAATCGCGAGTTCCCGACGACGATCACGATCAGGGACGGCGAGGTGCTCGACTACCTCCCCGAGCCCGACATCTTCCACGACATCGCCGGCCACGTGCCGATGCACACCGACCGTGCCTTCGCCGACACGCTGGTGCGCTTCGGCGAGTGCGCGCACACGGCGGCCGACATCGTGCGACGCATCCCCGACGCGCAGGAGCGCGTGCGCACGCTGACGTCGATCCAGCAGGCGATGGCGCGCTTCTTCTGGTTCACGATCGAGTTCGGGCTGATGCGGAACGCGGATGGCGTCAAGGTCTACGGGAGCGGGCTGCTCTCGAGCTTCGGCGAGATGCAGCACGCCGTCGAGAGCGACGCGGTGCAGCGCTTCCCGTTCCAGCTCGAGTGGGTGGTCAACCAGTCGTTCGAGATCGACCACTACCAGCCGCTGCTCTTCTGCGTGGACAGCTTCGAGCACCTCTTCGACGAGGTCGGGCGCCTCGAGCAGTGGATGAAGGACGGCAAGCTCTCCAACGTCGCCCCCGGCGAACCGGCGATCGGCGAAGCGGATCTCGCGAGCTTCCTCGAAACCGAGCGGTAGGCGCGATTCGCGAACTCCGATGTGGCGCCACCGAACTGCGTGAACGCAGAGGGCGCCGAACGAACGGAGGGCGCGCCACCGAACTGCATGAACGCAGAGGGCGCAGAACGAACGGAGGGGGCGCAGAGGGTCGGCACAGGCAGTTCCGTTTCCAAAATCATCATTGGCTTTCTTGAAGGGATCGTCGCTCGCCGAGCCTCTGCGCCCCCTCCGTCCATTCTGCGCCCTCTGCGTTCATGCAGTTCAGCGGTGCTCGTGGTGCACCGACCGCGACGATACCACGACGAACATGCAGTCCGACCCCTGGCCACCGCGCTCGGACGGTGAACCGCTGCGCCACACCGGTCGATACCCGACGTGACGCAGGAGCGACCGGATCGTCGGCCCCCTGCGGGATCACCCTGGGGAGGCGGAGCGATGCGGCTCGGCGCGTGGGCACGGCGCGGGACGATGCTGGTGGCGATGGCGATGGGCGCGGGGGCGTGCACGGTGGTCCGGGCGCCGCAGGGCGACGGCGCGCCGATCGTGAGCGGGCGCGTGCGGCAGGTGGGACCGGACGGCACCGGCGCGGCGCTGCGGATCGCGACGAGCGACCTCGGGGGCGCGTCGGGACGCGCGGTCTCGGTGCTCGTGCCCGCCGGCACGCCGCTGCTCGATCCCGACGGACAGCCGGTGGATCGCGTCCGGCTCGGTGACGACGTGCTCGTCTGGAGCACGCAGGACGCCGGCGATGACGCACGCGTCGTCGCAACGATGATCGTGACGACGCCGAGCGGCTTCGCGGTGCGCTGAACGCGTCGCCGGACGCGGGGCGGGGCAGGCGGCGACGGAACGTCGCCGGGTCGGGAGCGCTATCTTGGAGCGCATCGGCGCGAACACGCGCCGCGCCACACCCGACCCGGTACCCGGAGCGCCCATGGCCACGCAGAACATGCCGGTGCCCAGCACCGCCCAGGACACCTTCCCGATCAACGGGACCGACTACGTCGAGTTCTACGTGGGCAACGCCAAGCAGGCGGCCCACTTCTACCGCTCGGCCTTCGGCTACCGGCTGGTCGCGTATCGCGGCCCCGAGACCGGCACCCGCGAGACGACGAGCTACGTCCTGCAGCAGGACAAGATCCGTCTCGTCCTGACGAGCGCCTTCGACCCGACGCATCCGGTCAACGAGCACGTGCGCCTGCACGGCGACGGCGTGAAGGACATCGCGCTCTGGGTGGACGACGCACGCGAGGCCTTCCGGCTCGCCACCGAACGCGGCGCCGTCGCATGGGCCGAACCGCAGCTGCACGAGGATGCGCACGGTCGCGTCGTCACGGCCGCGATCCGCACCTACGGCGACACGATCCACACCTTCGTCGAGCGCAGCGACTACGCCGGCGTCTTCCTGCCGGGCTTCCAGCCCGCCGACTCGCCGTACCAGCCGTCGCCCGTGGGGCTGATGTACGTGGACCACTGCGTCGGCAACGTCGAGCTGGGACGCATGAACACGTGGGTCAAGTTCTACGAGGACGTGATGGGGTTCCGCAATCTCATCTCGTTCGACGACAGCGACATCAGCACCGAGTACACCTCGCTGATGTCCAAGGTGGTCGCCAACGGCAACGATCGGATCAAGTTCCCGATCAACGAACCCGCCGCCGGCAAGAAGAAGAGCCAGATCGACGAGTACCTCGAGTTCTATCGCGGCGCCGGCGTGCAGCACCTCGCGCTCGCCACCGACGACATCGTGCGAACCGTCACCGAGTTGCGCGCCCGCGGCGTCGACTTCCTGCGCGTGCCGACGACGTACTACGACACGCTGCTCGAGCGCGTCGGCACCATCGACGAGGACCTCGCGCCGCTCAAGGAGCTCGGCATCCTCGTCGATCGCGACGACGAGGGCTACCTGCTGCAGATCTTCACCAAGCCGGTGCAGGACCGCCCGACCGTCTTCTACGAGATCATCCAGCGCAAGGGGGCCCGCAGCTTCGGCAAGGGCAACTTCAAGGCGCTCTTCGAGGCGATCGAACGCGAGCAGGCGCTGCGCGGCAATCTCTGACCCACGATCCGATGCCCTTCTACCACACGCTCGGCACCGTGCCCCGGAAGCGGCACACCGCCTTCCGCCGCCCCGACGGCGGCATCTACAGCGAGCAGCTGATGGGCCACGAGGGCTTCACCGGCACCTCCGCGCTGCTCTACCACGTCCATCCGCCGACGACCGTCCGGAGCGTCCGCAAGCTGCGCGATCTCGCGCTCGAGGCGCACGACGACGAGACGCTCAAGCATCGCAAGTGGGAGACGGGGCAGCTCGCGAAGGGCGGGAGCGCGGTGCTCGATCGCGTGCCGATGCTCTTCAACGCCGACATCGCGATGTACCATGTCGCGCCCGACGAGACCGACCCGTTCTTCTACCGGAACGCGCAGGCCGACGAGTGCGTGTACGTCGCGAAGGGGCGGGGGACGCTCGAGACGCAGTTCGGTGACCTGCCGTACCGCGAGGGCGACTACGTCGTGATCCATCGCGGGATCATGCATCGCTGGAAGCTCGATCCCGCCGGCGGCGAGACGGTGCTGCTCGTGCACGAGAGTCGCGGCCACATCCGCGCACCCAAGCGCTACCGCAACGAGTTCGGCCAGCTGCTCGAAGGGGCGCCGTACTCGGAGCGCGACATCGGGCGCCCGATGGAGCTCAGGACGTACGACGAGAAGGGCGACTTCCCGATCCTCGTCAAGCAGTACGACGCGCTGCACGAGTACCTGCTCGACCATCACCCGTTCGACGTCGTCGGCTGGGACGGCTACTTCTACCCGTGGACGTTCAACATCCACGACTTCGAGCCGATCGTCGGGCGCATCCACCAGCCGCCGCCGGTGCACCAGACCTTCCAGGGCGACGGCTTCGTCATCTGCTCGTTCTGCCCGCGGCCGTACGACTTCGATCCGAACGCGATCCCCGCGCCCTACAACCACAGCAACGTGGATTCGGACGAGGTGATCTTCTACGCGTCGAACGAGTTCATGTCGCGGAAGGGGGTCTCGTTCGGCACCGTCACGCACCATCCGGACGGCATCCCGCACGGCCCGCACCCCGGGCGCGCCGAGGCGAGCATCGGGCAGAAGTGGACCAACGAACTGGCGGTGATGATGGACTCGTTCCGCCCGCTCAAGGTCGCGAGGCCGTTCGCGGCGGTCGAGGTCGCGTCGTATCACCAGAGCTGGATCGAGGCGCAGCACAACCTCGTGGCGCCCGGGGCGATGATTCCCTGAGGCCGCCGCGTTCGTCCGGGCGGTGACCGCGCCCTCCGATGCTCCGGCGTCGGGGGGCGCTGTCGTCGATGCGCCGATCGCGACCGGGGAGCCCCGGAGTGGCGCGGGTATGCGGCGGCCGATGAGACGGCTGACGCCGCGAGTGATACGAATCGGTCGATGTCGACGTATGGCGCGCCCGCGCCACGTCGGGACGCCACATTCGTTGCATTCGAACGACATTACCGCCGAATGCCCCTGGAAAGTCCGCCGAGCTGGCGGGATGCATAAATGCAAGAACCGCAATGTTTTCCAGCGGCCGTGCTCGGTTGCATGCATCGATTGCATGCTGGGGGAACGCCTGATGCCATGGCCTCAGGCTGTCCTCAACCGGAGCAGCACCTCATGATGCGTTTCCGCACCGCCCTCGCTGGCGCGGCGCTCGCCCTGTCGGCCCCGATTCTCGCCGCGCAGAACGTCCTCATCGTCAACGGCTCGAGCACCACCACCGAGCCCGGGACCACCACGAACATCACCAACAACCTGCGGACGCTGCATCAGGCCGTGGGGAACACCGTCACGGTCGTCGACGCCGTGCCCATGAGCCTGGCCGGCTTCCAGCAGGTGTGGGACATCCGCTTCTTCGGCGCCGGCGCGTTGAGCCCCGCGCTGCAGACGCAGTACCTCACCTACCTGCAGGCGGGTGGGCGCATGTTCCTCATGGGCGAGAACTCGGGCTTCATGGCCCGCAACAATTCGATCTTCGCGCTCATCGCCGCGGCGGGCGGTGGCAACCTCGGCTTCACGGGCGGGCTCTGCACGAACGACCGGCAGACGGTCAACGCCCCCTTCACCGGCCCGGCGCCGGTGGCGACCGTCGAGTACCCGTGTGCCGGCAACTTCAACGGCCGCGGCACCGGCTCGTGGATCACCAATGACGGCGCGATCGGCGCCGGCGTCGCGTTCACGATCGGCACGCTCGCCAACGCCAGTGCGGGCGCACTCACGAGCATCCTCGACGTGAACTTCATGGAAGGGAACCGCGGCGTCGAGCTCCAGAACCTGACGCGCAACCTGATCGGCTTCACGAACGCCCCGCCGCCGCCGCCGGGTGTCGTGCCGGAGCCGTCCACGTACGCGCTCATGGCGACCGGTCTCGTCGGCCTCGCGGCACTCCGTCGTCGTCGCCGCCGCGCCTGATCGAGGGTCCACGACCCACGCTGCCGTCTCGCACCGCCCCCCGTCGCCAGTCGCGACGGGGGGCGGTGTTCGCTGTGCGCACCCGTCGACGCGGGTACTGAACCGAGCTCGTGTGTGTTGTGGTCGGAACGAAGCACCCCGTGTTGGATCGGTGCTACGGCCGAGCTCGTTGCGGCGCGTAAGTCGTTGCCGGACAAGCGTCCGCACTTGGCACGATGGCTGCTCGGCGTGCAACCGGCCCCATCCGTTCCGCCGGGGCCGCGTGCGGCGACGCGTCGTCGTCGTGCCACCACTCGCCTCGAGTCAGAATGCCCGTGACCTCCGTGCGCCTCGCTGCCGCCGCCATCGCGCTGGCGTGCGCGCTCCCCGTCCACGCCCAGGCGGCTCGCGTCTGGAACCTCGGTTCGTTCCCGGCGCCGACGCCGACCCCGGTCGGCGGCTGCACCTTCGTCGGTGGCAACACCACCGTCGGCAATCGCGCGGACTGCCGCGCCAATGGCACCACCACCACGTCGCTGACCGTCCGCGCCTTCAGCCTCACCGGCACCACGGGCTCGAGCACCGTCACCACGGCCGCCGTGCGCTCGCACGGAACGTCGGGACTCGGCGTCTGCTTCGCCGGCGAGCAGTGCACCTCGCCCAACCACGCGGTGGACAACATCGGGCGGGTCGACTTCCTGCTGCTCGACTTCCTCGTCGACGCCCGATTGCAGGAGCTGAGCATCGGCTGGGTCGGCACCAACGACTCGGACATCCAGGTGCTCCGCTGGACCGGCGCGGGCAATCCCCTGACGGCACTCGAGAATCCGGCCACCACCGCGAGCGCGCTCACCGCAGCCGGCAACTGGTCGGTCCTCGCCACCCGGTCCAACGCCGGAATGGGCGTCGAGAATCTCTCGAACACCACCGCGGTCTCGCGCTACTGGCTCGTCTCGGCCTACAACCCGGCCTTCCAGACGGTCAACGGGCTCACCATCGGCGACGACGCCTTCAAGCTCGCGAGCGTGACGGCCACCGTGGTGCCGGAGCCCTCGACGTACGCGCTCCTCGCGACCGGCCTCGCCGGCCTCGCGGTGCTGCGCCGCCGCCGCGCGCGCGCCTGATCCGTCGCCGATCGCGCGGCTGCACGGCCGTGTGACGAAGCCGCCCCTCGTCGCCCTGCGCGACGGGGGGCGGCTTTCGTTTCGACCGTCAGTCGCCGCGCAAGGCGACCGCCGCGATCACACGATGACCCCTCATGCACGTGCGCCGTACACCGTTGCGCGCGCGCGAGGCGCACGACCGCGTGCATCTTCTCCGCGTGCCGCACGCCTCGACACCCGCGCCGCCGCGCCGACTCGGCCTCGCCGGGCTCGTCTTCGTCGTCTTCTTCACCGTCTCGGGCGGCGCCTTCACGCTCGAGTCGCTCGTCGTCCAGCTCGGCCCCGTCACCGCACTGACGGCGCTGCTCGTGATCCCGATCCTCTGGGCGATTCCCGAGGGGCTCATCATCGGCGAACTGGCCGCACGGCTCCCCGAAGCCGGTGGCTACTATCGCTGGGTGCGTGCCGGCCTCGGTGAGCGCGCCGCACTCACGAATGCGTGGTGCACGTGGTGCTACTCGCTCGTCGAGATGGCGCTCTATCCCGTGCTCGTGCTCGTGTACCTGGAGTCGCTCGTCGGGCCGCTCGGCCGAGTCGCGAGCCTCGCGGTGATCGTGAGCGTGATCTGGATCCCCACGCTGCTCAACCTGCGCGGCGCGGTCATGGTGGGGCGCGCGAGCATCGTCGTCGGTGTCGCGGTACTCGCGGCCTTCACCGTGCTTGGATTGCTCGCGATCCCGCGCATGACGCACGCGCCGTGGGCGACGCTCGGACCTGCGCGACCGCTCGATCTCTCGACACTCGGCGCGGGGCTCAGTCTCGCGCTCTGGAACTGGATCGGCTGGGACAACGCGAGCACGATCATGGGCGAGGTGCGTGAGCCGGCGCGCACCTATCCGCGCGCGCTGGCCCTCGCGATCCCGCTCGTCGCACTCGCCTACGCGGTGCCGCTCCTCCCGGCGCTCGCCGCGAGCGACTGGCGCACCTGGCACGAGAACGGCTGGCCCGCGATCGCGGCGACGGTGGCCGGCGATGCGGGGCCGTGGCTCGGCACCGTGATTGGCGTGCTGGCGGTGCTCTCGGCGACGGCGATGTTCAACTCGCTCCTGCTGTCGTACTCGCGCATCCCGCTCGTCGTCGCGCGCGACGGCCTGCTCCCCGCATGGCTCGCTGCGACCGACGCGCGCGGCACACCCGTCCGGGCGGTGCTCGTGTCGGCGACCTGCTACACGCTCCTCGCGCTGCTGCCGTTCGCCGAACTGGTGAGCGCGGACGTCGTGCTCTACGCGGTCGCGGTCTTCATGGAGTTCGCCGCGCTGATCGCCCTCCGCCGACGTGCGCCCGATGCGCCGGCACCGTTCCGCATCCCGCTCGGCACCGTCGGCGTGTCGCTCCTCGCGGCCGTCCCCGCGTGCGTGCTGCTCACGATCATCGTCATCGACGTCACGGTCGGCGAGTACGGCGGTCGTGCGATGCTCCTCGCGCTGGCGGTCGCGGCGCTCGGGCCGCTCCTGCACCGGTGGCGTGCGGGGCGTCGTGCGGCGGCGGCGGCCGCCGCGTGATGCGGGGCGCGCGCCCGCGTCCTATCTTCGCGCCATGACACGCCGCCTCGTGCTCCCGCTCGTTGCCGCCCTGCTCGTCGCGGCCTGCCACACCACCGCGACCGGCGGCACCGTCGCCGCCGTCCCCGCCACGGCCGGGGCGATGTACACGCCGGTCGTGCGCGCCGGCGGGCTGCTCTTCCTCGCCGGCAAGGTCGCGAGCGACTCGCTCGGGCGCGGCATCCGCGCCGAGACGCGCGAGATCCTGGCGAACATCCGGCGCGACCTCGAGCGCGCGGGGAGCGGCATGGATCGCGTCGCGAAATGCACGGTCTTCCTGGTGGACATCGCCGAGTGGGGGGCGATGAACGAGGCGTACGCGCCGTTCTTCCCCGGTGTCAAGCCGGCGCGCACGGCGGTGCAGATCGTGGCGACGCCGCGTCAGGGCGCGCGCGTCGAGATCGAGTGCATCGCCGCCGCACGCTGAGCCGCGCATGGATCGTCGCGACTTCCTGACCGGCGCGCTCGGCGCGATGGCCGTGCCGGCGGCGCTGCCCGGCTTTCGTGGTGATGCGCTGCGCACACTCGTGCGCGCGAACGAGCGGCACGGCTTCGCGATCGACGGTGGTGCACCCGACGACGAGGACTACTGGGCGACGGTGCGCCGCGCCTTCGATCTCGACGACACGTGGACGAACCTCAACAACGGCGGCGTCTGCCCGACGCCGGTGCCGGTGCTCGAGGCGATGATCCGCGACCTGCGCTGGACGTCGACGCTCCCCGTGGAGCACATGTGGAAGGTGATCGAGCCGCGCATGCCGGCGATCCGGCGCGAGCTCGCGCGCGAGTTCGGCTGCGACGACGGCGAACTCGCCGTCACGCGCAACGCGAGCGAGGCGATGGAGACGCTCATCCTCGGCCTCGACCTGCGTCGTGGCGACGAGGTGGTCGTCACGACGCACAACTACCCGCGCATGCTCACCGCGTGGGAGCAGCGTGCGCGGCGAGACGGCGTCGTCGTGCGACGCGTGACGTTCCCCGTGCCGCCCGGCGACCCGATGGTGATCGCCGATCGCGTCTGGGCCGCGGTCACCCCCGCGACGAAGGCGATCGAGCTTCCGCACATCACGAACCTCACCGGCCAGATCACGCCGATCGCCGAGATCGTGCGGCGGGCGCGCGTGCGCGACATCCCCGTCTTCGTGGACGGGGCGCACGCCTTCGCGCACTTCCCGCTCACGCGCGACGAGCTCGGATGCGACTACTACGGCACGTCGCTCCACAAGTGGCTGCTCGCGCCCATCGGCACCGGCTTCCTGTACGTGCGCCGCGATCGCATTCCCGGCATCTGGCCGCTGATGGCGGCGCCACAGGCGATGGATGCGGACATCACGAAGTTCGAGGAGATCGGGACGCACCCGCAGGCGAACTTCAACGCGATCGCCGTCGCGCTCTCGTTCCATCGCGGCATCGGCGCCGAGCGCAAGGCGGCGCGCATGCGCTGGCTGCGCGACCGGTGGGCGCGGCCGCTCATGGCCGTGAGCGATCGGGTGCGGATCCTCACGCCGCTCGACGATCCGCGGCAGGCGTGCGGCATCGGGTTCGTGTCGGTGTCCGGGCTCGATGCGGCGAAGCTCTACAGCTGGCTGCGATCCCGGTGGCAGATCGTGACCACGCCGATCGTGCACGACGAGTTCACCGGGCTTCGGATCACGCCCAACGTCTACACGATGGCGCGCGAGGCCGACCTGTTCGTCGAGGCGGTGACGGCGGCGATCCGGAAGGGAATCGCCTGAGCGGTCACACGGTCGTGGTCACGCGGCGGGTCCGGCCGGCGCGGTGTGACGAGGTTCCACGCGCGGCACGCCCATCGGTGGCGTGAGCGTCGCCGGCGGCGCGTCGGTGACGCCGCCCGAGACGATGAACGTCATGAGCTCGGCGTTGCTCGCCTGCAGCGGCGCGACGTGGTGCGTGGGCACGAGGAGCAGCTGCCCCGCGAAGCTGTACGAGAACGGGAAGTACACGGCCACGTGATCGGCGAGGCCGAGCGTGGCGAGATCGCGACGCGTGATGAAGCCGAGCGCCTTGGCCTCGCTCGCCGCGTGCAGCACGACCATCACCGGGCTGTCGAACTTGCGCTTGTCCCCGACGACCGCCTCGGCCAGATCGCGCGCGGAGCCGTACAGCAGCCGCACGAACGGGAGCCGCTCGAGCAGCCGATCGAACGCGCCCACGACGCCCTGCGTCAGCACGTTCGACGCGAGGATCCCCGTGATCGTGATGACCACGATCGTCAGCAGGAAGCCGAGGCCGGGCAGCGGCAACGTGATCCACGTGTCGATGGCGACGAAGACGCGCCAGCAGACGTAGACCGTGAGAGCGATCGGTGCGACGAGCGCGAGCCCGCGCAGGAAGTAGCCGACGAGGCGACGCATGATGCGGACAATCTAAGCGCCCCGCCGTCCGGCGACGCCTTCCTTCTGGCTCCGGTCGGTGGTCGCGCATCTGGCATGCTGGTCGTGCGGATGACGCGACTGGACAGTTTCCAGTCGTCTTCGGCAACGCCAAAGACGGGAACGCAGAGGTCGCAGAAGTACTTCGCGGTCGCAGAGGATTGCTGCACGAACCCTTGGCGACCTCGCCGTACCTTCTGCGTCCTCTGCGTTCCCGCCGTTCAGGCGCTGATCGGAAAGGGACTCGCGAAGCGAACCTCTGCGATCTCTCCGTCCGTTCTGCGCCCTCTGCGTTCCCGCCGTTCAGGCGGAATTCGGAGGCACGACGTCACCGGGTCAGAGCCACCCCGCGAGCTCGTGCGCGAGCACCGATTCGAGCACGTCGATCGCGGCCGGCGAGTCGTTGAGGCAGGGGACGAGCGAGAACTGCGTGCCGCCGTGCGCGAGGAAGTCGTCGCGCGCGGTCACGCCGAGCTCCTCGATCGTCTCGAGGCAGTCGGCGGCGAAGCCAGGCGCGATGACGGCGATGCGTCGCGTCCCGGTCGTCGCCAGATCGCGGATGGTGACGTCGGTGTAGGGCTGCAGCCACTCGGCCGGACCGAAGCGCGACTGGAAGGTGACGCGGAAGCGGTCGTCCGGCAGACCGAGCGCGCGCTGCAGCAGGCGCCCGGTCTTCATGCAGTGGCAGTAGTACGGATCGCCCTTGGCGAAGCTCTTCTTCGGGATCCCGTGGAACGACGCCACGAGCACCTCCGGCTCCGCCGGCAGCGATGCGACGTGCGCGTGCCAGCTCGCGGCGAGCGCGTCGATGTACGCGGGGCGGTCGTACCACGGCGTCGCGACGCGGAGCGCGGGCTGCCACCGGAGCGTCTTCAGGGCGTCGAAGACGGCATCGCACGAACTGGCCACGGTCGTCGCCGAGTACTGCGGATAGAGCGGCACCGCGAGGATGCGGTCACAGCCGGCGCGCGCCAGTGCCTCGATGCGCGATCGGGTGGACGGCGTGCCGTATCGCATGCCGAAATCCACGAGCAGCGCGTCGCTCCAGCCGGCGACGCGGGCACGCACGCCATCGGCCGTGGCGCGCGTGGTCGTCAGCAGCGGCGACTCGTCGCGCGTCGTGTTCCAGATCGCGCGATACTCGCGTCGCTTCGAGAAAGGGCGCGTCGAGAGGATCGCCGCCTGCAGGATCGGCCACCAGACGACACGCGGCAGCTCGACGATGCGACGATCCTGCAGGAACTCCGAGAGGTATCGCCGGATGGCGAAGTAGCCCGTGCCACTCGGCGTGCCGAGGTTGAGCAGGAGGACGCCGATGCGTCCGGCGCGTAGGGGCGGATGCGGTCGAGGTGGGATGGTGCGCGGGGCGGGCGACGTCACCGGCCCCGCGTGCGGTCCGACGGTCGGCGCCATCGGTGGCGCGACGTCGGCGAGCATCGTGTCGGGGGGCATGCCGCAAACGTCGCCTGCGACGCGACGCGCGGCGTCCGGAGCGCACCGGTCGGGAACTGTGCGGACGGTCGTGTCGGCGTCCGTGCGAACGGACGGCGCGACGGCCGCGTAAGTCCCGATGCGCGCCGGTCAGGCACCGTTCCCGGCGCGCGTCCATGGCTTTCTCTCCCGGCCTCCATGCGCACGCTCCTTCCGCTCGTCTGCGCCGCGTTCGTCGGCGGCGTACTCGTCGCCCAGCCACCCGCGCCGACCGCCGCGACCAGGCGCCCGATCACGCAGGACGATTACGATCGCTGGCGCACCATCGCCGGTGCCGCGCTCTCGCCCGACGGCCGCTGGGCGGCGTGGACGGAATCACCGGTCGTCGGCGACGGCGAGATCGTGCTGCGCGAGACGCAGGGGACGCGCACCGCGCGCATCCCGCGCGGCTTCACCGGTCGGCCCGTGACCGGCGTCACCGACTCGGCCTTCACCGCGCCAGCGATGCAGTTCTCGGCCGACGGCCAGTGGCTCGCCGCGATCGCGTATGCGCCGCGCGCGGCGTTCGACCGCGCCCGCACGGGGCGGCCGCGTCAGCCCGCACCGCGCGCGAGTCTCGTGCTCGTGCCGCTCGCCGGGACGGGTGCGCTCCAGCCGGTGACGATCCCGCGTGTGCGCACGTTCCGCTTCGCCGAGAAGGGAACGACGGTGCTGGCCTACCAGCTCGAGGCGGACAGCGCCGCGACGCCCGGCGCGCGTGGTGGACGACAGCCCGGTGACAGCGCCGTCGCCGACACGGGCCGGCGTCCGGCGGCACGCCAGTTCGGAAGCACGCTCGTGGTCCGCACGCTGGCGACGGGCGCCGAAGTGCGCATCGCCGATGTGTCGAGCTACGTGCTCGATCCGGCCGGGAAGTGGCTCGCGTATGCCGTCGTCTCGCGGGCGAACCAGCGCGACGGTGTCTGGCTGCGCGACCTCGCGAGCGGGAGCGAGACATCGCTCGTGAGCGGGATCGGCAACTACCGCGGCCTCGCCATGGACAAGGCGGGGCGGCGACTCGTCGTGGCGACGGATCGCGATGAATACGCGACGTCGTCGCAGCCGCGTGCGTCGCTCTACGTCGCGGACGTGGGCAGCGCGAACGCCGCGACCCGCGTGGTGGCCGCCGGCGAGTTCGGCGACACGCTCCGTGTCAGCGATCGCGGGCTCGGCTTCACGCGCGACGGCGGGACGGTCGTCTTCGGCGTCGCGCGTGTCCTCCCCGACTCGATCCCCGCCGACTCGCTCGCCGACAAGGCGCAGGTGGATCTCTGGCACTGGCGCGACGGACGCCTGCAGCCGCAGCAGCGTCTCGAGATCGGCCGCGATCGGGAGCGTGCCATCACGGCGATCCATCGACTCGCCGAGAAGCGCACGCGCATCCTCGGCACGGACACGATCACGCTCGTGCAGTTGAGTGACGACGGCACGGTCGGCCTGGCGACGACGGGCGTGCCGTACGAAGTCTCGCGCATGTGGGGCGACGACGGGCAGGACGTCGTCGTCGTGGATCCGGCCACCGGCGCCGCGCGCACGATCGCGCGCAAGGTGCCGTTCGGTGCGCAGCTCTCGGCGGCGGGCCGGTACGTCGCGTGGTTCGACGACGGCAAGTGGTTCGTGCACGACATCAAGGCGCGCACGACGCGCGACGTCACCGGTGCGCTCGCCGGCGTGCGCTTCGACCAGGAGACGTGGGACACGCCGAGCGAGCCCGCGCCGTGGGGGATCGCCGGCTGGACGACGGGCGACCGCACGCTGCTGCTGCACGGCCGCTTCGACGTGTGGGAGATCGACCCGACGGGACGCACGCCCGGGCGCGTCGTCACCGACAGCGCCGGCGTGCGCGGTCACGTCGTGCTGCGCGTGGTGGACGTCGATCCCGACGAACGCGCGATCGACGCGACGCAACCGCTGCTGCTGCGCGCCTTCGACGAGGACGACAAGAAGAGCGGCTTCTGGCAGGATCGCATCGGCGCGGTCACGCCGCCCGAGGTGCTCGTCATGGAGGACGCGGCCTGGCAGTTCGTGAGCAAGGCGCGCGACGCCGAGCAGTGGCTGCTGCGTCGCGGCACCTTCACCGAGTTCCCGGACCTGCGCACCGGCTCGGCGATCGGCCGGACGACGCGCATCAGCGATGCCAATCCGCAGCAGCGCGAGGTCCGGTGGGCGACGAGCGAACTCGTGTCGTGGCGCTCGCTCGACGGTCGGTCGCTGCAGGGGCTGCTCTTCCTGCCCGAGGGACACCGCCCCGGTACGCCGCTCCCGCTCGTGACCTACTTCTACGAGCAGCTCTCGGACGGCCTGCACAGCTACACGCCGCCCACGGGGCGCAACGTCGTCAACCCGGTCGTCTACGCGTCGCAGGGGTACGCGGTCTTCTTCCCCGACATCGCCTACGAGAACGGCTTTCCGGGTCAGAGCGCGTTCAAGTCGATCATCCCCGGCATCGACATGCTGATCTCGCGCGGCATCGCCGATTCGAGCAGGCTCGCCATCAGCGGCCAGAGCTGGGGCGGGTATCAGGTGGCGTATCTCGTCACGCAGACCGACCGTTTCAAGGCGGCGTTCTCCGGCGCGCCGGTGGCCAACATGACGAGTGCGTACGGCGGCATCCGCTGGGAGAGCGGCATCGCGCGCGCCTTCCAGTACGAGAAGGGGCAGAGCCGCATCGGCAAGTCGATCTGGGAAGCGCCGATGCGCTACCTCGAGAACAGCCCGCTCTTCCAGGCCGACCGCATCCGCACCCCGATGCTCATCATGAGCAACGATGCCGACGGCGCGGTGCCATGGTACCAGGGCATCGAGCTGTTCGTCGCGCTGCGCCGCTTCGGGCGCGAGGCGTACCTGCTCAACTACAACGGCGACGGCCACAACCCGCGGAAGCGTGCCAACCAGAAGGACGTCGATCGTCGCACGCTCGAGTTCTTCGGCCATCACCTGCGCGGCGACCCGATGCCCGAGTGGATGAAGCGCGGCGTGCCCTATCTCGAGAAGGGGCGCGACCAGTTCCCGCGCGTCACCACCGCGCCGCAGCCCGGCGTGCCGGCGACAGGGGCGAGCACCACGACGACGGCGCCGAATGGAGCTGCGACGCCTCCGTGACGTGTCTCTCGTGACTGGCTTCGCCAGACTTCGTCAGCGAGCGACGCACGAGGCGACGGCGAAGAACCGATGAAACGCAGGGGGCGCGGGGGTCGCGGGGAAGACCAGCTGTTTTCTGACTTGTCTGCGCCCCCTGCGCCCCCTGCGCCCCCTGCGTTTCCATCTGTTCCACGCTCGACCCCGATGCGCGCGCGAGTGGTGCAGACGACCCGCGTCAGGACTGGCGGCGTTCGAGCGCGTCGTTGATGAGGCCGAGCTTCGAGCCGCGCAGTGAGGCCGACGCGGGGCGCAACGCGTCCATGTCGGACTGCGCGCGGCGTACAGGTACTACGAGTGACGGTGTGGTCGGCCCGCCGAAGATGTTCGTCTCGTCGAGCGTGCGCTGTACCGCGCGCAGCAGCGCTTCCAACTCCTCGGTCAGCTTGGTGAGCGCGCGTCGATAGCTCCAGCGAAAGAGCCCGAAGGCCGCCGCCGCCGCGCCTGCACCGATGACGAGAGCGGGAAAGAGGGCGAGCAGCATCGACTGCTCTCCCAGGCCCACCAGCATCCCGGCACCCGTCCCGACGATGCCGCCCGTCGTCCCCATCGTCACGCGGCTCGAACGCACGTTCTTGCGCTGCCCTTCGCGCAGGTCGCCGCTGATCACGATCTCCGTCTGCGGCCGTTCCGGCGTGCCGCGCGCGGCGAGCGTCACGTTCAGCACCTCGAGATCGACCTGCGCGGCGCGATAGCAGAGCGCCGGGAGCATACCGCTCGTGTTCATGCGCGTCGCCATCGCCATCACGCCGGGTATCCGGAAGCGCAGGATGCCGCCGTCCAGCGGGTGGCCGCCGACCACCTCGTCGAGCGAGAGATGGAACGGGGCACCGGTGGCCACGCGGCCGAGCGTCTCGAGCACCTCGCGCGGCGACGCCGCGATGAGGCGCGACACGTTCACGCCACGCTGCGTGACGCCCAGCATCGTCGTGACGCGCCGATCCTCGACGTCACCCACGACGAGTGGCGCGCTCGCGCCCGCGCCCTGCCGCTCGGCGAGCGCGATCGCCACGTACTGGCGCGAGATCCCCGCCTCGACGGCCGCCGCCTCGACTTCGCGCGCGAGGAAGGCGCCCGTGGGCGCATTCGCGCGAGGGTCCGCGCCGGCCGGGGCCTGCTTCTGCAGCGTCACGGTGCGCTCCATGCGATGCGCGGCTTCGGCCTGCAGCTGCGCGGCACGTTGCCAGATCGCCATCGCCTCGGCTTCCGACAGTACCGCACCCGGCGCTGCGACCGCCGCGGCATGCTCGGCTTCCTGCGCGGCGGCGAGCGCGTCGTCGAGTGCAGCGGCGAGCGATTCGGCGCTCTGCCAGCGCTGCGCCGGGTCCTTGGCGAGACACCGATCGATCACGCCCACGAGGGCGGCCGGCACGTGCGGCGCGACGCTCGCGAGCGACGGGGCCTGCCGCGTGACGTGCGCGACGAGGACGTGCTGCGGGGCGCCGTCGAACGGCAGCGTCCCGCTCAACGCCTGATAGCCGATCACGCCGAGCGCGTAGACGTCGCTGCGGCCATCGAGTGCTTCGCCGGCGGCCTGTTCGGGGCTCATGTAGTGCACGGTGCCGAGCACGTTACCGTCGGCGGTGAGACGCGAGTCCACCACCGCGAGATCCCGCGCGATGCCGAAGTCGGTGACGAGCGTGCGTCCCGATTCGCGGTCGAGCAGCAGGTTGTCGGGCTTCACGTCGCGGTGCACGACGCCGCGTGCGTGCGCGTAGGCGAGCGCCCACGCGGCCTCGCGGAGGATGCGCACCACGTCGGCCGGCGCGAGCGTCCCGCGATCGCGCAACCGGTCACCGAGCGATTCACCCTCGACGAAGCCCATGGTGAACCAGGTCGTCCCGTCGCTCTCGTCGGCGCGGAAGATCGGCACGATGTGCGGATGGACGAGCCGGGCCGCGGTCCGCGCCTCGCGCAGGAAACGTTCGCGCTCGTCCGCGCCCGTCCGTGCGCCGAGCAGCACCTTGAGCGCGACCAGCCGGTCGAGCATCCGGTCGCGGACGAGCCAGACGGCGCCCATGCCGCCCGCACCGAGCGGGCGGACGACGTCGAACTGGGTCGCGAGCGGGGCGGGAAAGGGCGGGAAGTCGGCCGTGGCCATGCGGGCGAGTGCGGAGACGCCGGACATACGAGCGGAGTCGTGCATCCGTGTCAACGCGCGTCGGTCGTCGTGACCGGTCCTTCGTATTCGGCGACGGGCCGTGACCGGGCCGAGGCGGTCGTCCGGCCGTGACCCGGTCGTCGCGACGATCCGTCGCGCAGCCGCGCGGTGGCATGCACGCTGGAGCATACCCCCGGGGTCCCGGTCGCCCTATTCTTCCGCCCCATGACGACGCTCCGCCTGCCGCCTTCCGAGGCCGCGCCCGCCGCCGCCTGGGACACCGACGCCGCCCGCGCCCTCTACAACATCGAGGGGTGGGGTGCGGGGTACTTCGACATCAACGAGCAGGGGCGCGTCATCGTCCGACCGGACAAGCGCGAACCGGCGCACACCGTCGACCTCTTCGAGCTCGCGCAGGATCTCGAGGCGCAGGGGATCGCGCTGCCGGTGCTGCTGCGCTTCTCGGATCTGCTCCGCTCGCGCGTCGCGCAGCTGGCCGAGGAGTTCCAGTCGGCGATCCGGGAGTTCGACTACGAGGGGACGTACACGACCGTCTACCCGATCAAGGTCAACCAGCAGCGCCACGTCGTCGAGGAGATCGTCGAGTACGGGCGCCCGTACGGCGTCGGGCTCGAGTGCGGCTCCAAGCCCGAGCTGCAGGCGGTGCTCGCGCTGTCGGAGCGCACCGACCAGCTGATCGTCTGCAACGGCTACAAGGATCACGAGTTCATGCGGCTCGCGCTGATCGGGCAGAAGCTCGGCCATCGCGTCTTCATCGTGATGGAGCAGCTGAGCGAACTCGACGTGCTGCTCGAAGTGGCCGACGAGCTGCAGGTGACGCCGCTCGCCGGCGTGCGCATCAAGCTCGCGAGTGCGGGCTTCGGGCGCTGGGCGCAGTCGGGGGGCGAGAAGAGCAAGTTCGGGCTGAGCGTCGCCGAGCTGGTCAAGATGGTCGACCGGCTGCAGGCGCTCGGCCGCCTCGACATCCTCAAGCTGGTGCACTTCCACCTGGGCTCGCAGATCCCCGACATCCGCTACATCAAGGCGGGGCTGCAGGAGGTGGCGCGGTTCTACGTCGAGATGCGGCGCGCGGGCGTGGACATCACGCACGTGGACGTCGGCGGCGGTCTGGGCGTGGACTACGACGGCACCGGCAGCACGAACAACGCGAGCGTCAACTACACCACGCAGGAGTACGCGAACGACGTGGTGTACACGATCGCCGAGGCGTGCCGCGAGCACGAGCTGCCGATGCCGCACCTGATCAGCGAGAGCGGGCGCGCGCTCACGGCGCACCACGCGATGCTCCTGCTCAAGGTGATCGACGTCGACTCGTACCACATGCCCGAGGTGCCGTCGCTCGACGACGACCATCACACGATCCTCCACGAGATGAAGGAGGATTACGAGTCGCTCACCTCGGGCGAGGCGCTCAAGCCGCGCAAGATCCGCGAGATCGCGCACGACGCGAGCTTCGACAAGGAGCGCGCGCGCCAGTACTTCGCCGCGGGCGCGCTCGACCTGCGCGGGCTCGCGATCGCGGAGCGCTACTACCTCGGCATCATGAACCGGCTGCAGGGCGTGGTGCGCCGCGAGCCCGAGGAGTTCGAGGACATCCTCCCCGAAGTCGAGAGCGCGCTCACCGACCGCTACTTCTGCAACTTCTCGCTCTTCCAGTCGCTTCCGGACCACTGGGCGATCGACCAGCTCTTCCCGATCATGCCGATCCATCGCCTCGACGAGCGGCCGGATCGCATGGGGACGCTGCAGGACGTCACCTGCGACTCCGACGGCAAGATCGACCACTTCGTCGGCGACAAGAAGAAGGGGCAGCCCTCGCTCGAGCTGCACGTGCCGAAGGACGGCGAGGACTACATCCTCGGCATCTTCCTCACCGGCGCGTACCAGGAGATCCTGGGCGACCTGCACAACCTGTTCGGCGACACCAACGCGGTGCACCTGCGCCTCGACGCCGACGGACGCCCGATGATCACCGACATCGTCCACGGCGACACGGTGACCGAGGTACTGCAGTACGTGCAGTTCCACGCCTCGGACCTGCTGGCGACGTTCCGGCGCAAGGTGATGAACGCGGCGGGCAACGTGAGTCGCGAGGAGCGGAACGCCTTCGTGGCCGACTACGTGGCGGGGCTCGAGGGCTACACGTATCTCGAAGGCGAGGCCGCACGATGAGCGCCCCGTCGCTGCCGGAGTACGCCCCGCTCCCGCCCAAGACGAGCGTCTGGGAGGACTGCCTCGACATCTTCTACAGCCCGCGCGAGGTCTTCGAGCGGCGACGCGACGGCCGCTTCTGGGTGCCGCTGATCGTCCTCTGCCTGATGATCGGCGCGCTCACCTTCCTCGGGCGCCAGGCGTTCGACGCGATCACCGAGGTGGCGTTCCGCGAGCAACTCGCGTCGCAGAACATGACCGCGGAGCAGGCCGCCGCGGCGCGCGAGTTCGGCGACAAGTTCCGCACGATCGGCTACTTCATCACGCCGATCACGTGGGGGATCTTCGGGCTGATCGCGGGGACCGTGTTCTGGTTCCTCGCCCGCCTGCTCGGCGCGACGCTCACGATCGCCCAGGGCATCACGATCTGGACGCTGGCGTCCTACCCGAACCTGATCAACACCGCGGGCGTCGTGGTGCAGTCGTTCTTCATCGACCCCGGCAGCGTCACGCACAAGCACGCCTACTCGATGAGTCTCGCGCGCGTCGTCCCGCCCGATGCGCACAAGCTCCTCATCAAGCTCTCGGCCGTCGCCGACCCCTTCGTCATCTGGTCCGCCATCCTGATCGGCCTCGGCGCCTACATCATCGGCAAGATGGAAAAGGAACGCGCCGCCGTGCTCGCGATCATCACGAGCGTGCTGTACGTGCTCGTCTTCGCCTGAGCGTACGGGGGGAGTCGCGCTGAACTGACGACCGCGGAGATGCGGGGCGCGCGCGAAGGTGCGCGGAGAACGGACTCTGGATGGGCGCCATGCGGGAGGAACGCTCCGTGTGCACCGCCAGCCATCCACAGTCCATTCTCCGCGCACCTTCGCGAGCACCCCGCATCTCCGCGGTCGTCAGTTGCGAAGCATACGAAACGCGGAGTCTCCCACCACGCTCACCCGCGTGCGGCGTCGAAGCGCCGGGTGACGGCGCCCCAGTGGACGACGTTCCACCAGGCGTCGATGTAGTCGGGACGGCGGTTCTGGTACTTGAGGTAGTAGGCGTGCTCCCAGACGTCGAGGCCGAGGAGGACGTCGGCGGGGCGGGCGCCGTCCATGATCGGGTTGTCCTGGTTCGGCGAGCTGGTGATCTCGAGCGCGCCATTCGTGTGGACCAGCCACGCCCAGCCGCTGCCGAAGCGGCCGGTGCCGGCGGCCTTGAACTTGTCGCGGAACCCACCGAAGTCGCCGAACGCCGCGCGGATCGCATCACCGAGCGCCCCCGTCGGTTCGCCGCCGGCATTCGCGCCCATCGTCTCCCAGAAGAGCGTGTGGTTCCAGTGACCGCCGCCGTTGTTGCGCACCGCGGTGCGGATCGATTCGGGGACAGCCGCGAGGTCGCCGACGAGCTGCTCGAGCGAGCGATCGGCGAGTTCGGGCGCCTTCTCGAGCGCGGCGTTCAGGTTCGTGACGTACGCGTTGTGGTGTTTGCCATGATGGATCCCCATCGTGGTCGCGTCGATGTGCGGCTCGAGCGCCTCGGGGGCGTACGGCAGGGCGGGCAGCGTGAAGGCCATCGGGATGCGAGCTCCGAAAGATGGTGACGCGCGCCATGTGCGCGGTGTCCCGAAGCTAACGCGCGCCGACAGTGCGCCGGTGCCGAGTGCGGCGTGCGGTCGAGGTCGGAACAGCAGACCGCGGAGATGCGGGGGGACGCGAGGGTGCGCGGAGGATTGCCTTGGAAAAAGACGTCTCCGTCCTCCGGTTGTTCTCCGTTCCTCCGAAGTTCCCGTCAGTTCAAGATCGTGAACAGACTTGGAAGATCCGAGGAACGGAGAACGACCGGAGGACGGAGACTTCGTTGCCACAGTCGGTTCTCCGCGTCCCTTCGCACGCCCCCGCTTCTCCGCGGTCGTCAGTTCTGCACGCGCACCCCGACGCGCTCAGGCCGGGACGACGGGGCCGCGGCGTTCGCGGAGCCAGGCGATGATGCCGGGGAGGATCGAGAGGAAGATCACGACGAGGATCACCTTCTCCACGTGCTTCGCCACGCCCGGCACGGTGTTGCCGAGGACGTAGCCCGTCAGCAGCATGCTCCAGATCCAGAGGAAGCCGCCCACGACGTTGTACATCAGGAAGCGCGAGTACGTCATCTGCCCGACGCCGGCGACGAGCGGCGCGAAGGTGCGGATGATCGGCACGAAGCGCGCGATGATGATCGTCTTGCCGCCGTGCTTCTCGTAGAACGCCTGCGCGCGGAGCAGGTGGTCGCGCTTGAAGAGGAGCGAGTCGGGGCGCGTGAAGATGCGCGGGCCGGTGTACTTGCCGATGTGGTAGCCGACCGTGTCGCCGACGATCGCCGCGACGGTCAGGATCGCGCCGAGCGACCAGACGTTCAGGCCGAACTCGGGACGCGTCGCCGCCAGCAGGCCCGCCGTGACGAGCAAGGAGTCGCCGGGCAGGAAGAAACCGACGAGCAGCCCCGTCTCGGTGAAGATGATCGCGGTCATCCCCACGTAGCCCGCCCACTGCACGAGGGCGGGCAGGTCGCGGAGCTTGGCCAGGAGGTCGGTGAGGAAGTCCATGGGGGCCGGAAGCGGCACACGCGCCGGGGCCGGGAATCGGCGCGCGACGCGTGGGCGAGGGAACGCGCCCCGTGCGGACGGCGGCGCGGGCGAAAGGTCGCCGGGCCCCCCATGACGCACAACCGCACCGGATGTTTACGTACGTCGCGTGGCGCCTCGCCTCATAAGCCCCCGGACCCTGGTCGCCGTCCCCGACCGCGAGGCCGCGCCCCACCTCGTGCTGGTGGTGCCGCACACGCACTGGGACCGCGAGTGGTACCAGCCGCTCGGCCGCTTCCGGCAGCGGCTCGCGGCGCTCGTCGACGCCCTGCTCGACGACCCCGACGGGCTCCCGTTCCTGCTCGACGGACAGGCGATCGTCCTCGACGACTATCGCACGCTCCGCCCCGACCGCGCGAGCGAACTTCGTGAGGCGCTGAACGCGGGTCGGCTCGAGGCGGGACCGTGGTACGTGCTCGCGGATCAGCTCATCCCCGGCGGTGAGGCGCTCGTGCGCAACCTGCTCGCGGGGATGCGCACCGTACGCGACGCGGGCGGCACCCCGCCACCAGTGCTCTATTCGCCCGATGCGTTCGGCCACTCGCATGCCGGGCCGGTGCTGGCCGAGGGCTTCGGCTTCGAACTGGCGATCGTCTGGCGCGGCTACGGTGGCCCCGATCACGACGCCGGTGCGTACGCCCGCTGGTGCCACGCCGCCGGTGCGTCGGTGCTGCTGCATCACCTGCCGCGCGACGGCTACGAAACCGGGAGTGCGCTCCCGCCGACGATCGAGGGCGCGCAGCACCGTTGGCGCACCCAGCTCCGCGACGCGCTCATCCCGCGAGATGCTCTCGGCGTGACGCTGCTCACCAATGGTGCCGATCATCACGCGCGACAGCCGCAGCTCGCCGACGCACTCGCCGCGCTCGCCACCGTCGCCGCGCCGCACACCGTGCGCGCCGGCACCCTCACCGAGTTCGCACGACTCGCCACGGCGGCCGGCGATGCGGTGCCGCTGCCGGCGGTGTCGGGCGAGCTGCGCGATTCGCGCGGCTGGACCTGGTCGCTGCAAGGCACCTTCGCGACGCGTGCGCACCAGAAGCGGCGCAACGCGCAGGTCGAGCGCCTGCTCGTGCGCGACTGCGAACCGTGGGCCGCACTGGCGTGGTTCACGCACGGCACGTCGTTCGAGCCCGCATTCCGCCACGCGTGGCGCACGCTGCTCGAGACGCATCCGCACGACACGCTCTGCGGCTGCAGCATCGACGACGTCGCCCGCGCCGCCGACGCACGCTGGGACGATGCCGAGGCGCAGGCCACCGGTGTGCGTGACGACGCGCTGCACGCGTTGGCCGGTCACGATCCGGCCGCTGCACGTGCGCACGAAGCGGCGTGGCAGTCCGTGCTCGTGCTGCGGAATCCCTCGCCTCGGATGCGCGCCGGCACCGTGCGGCTCACGCTCGCCGACCAGGTCATGCAGGATCCCGTCGGCCCGGGGAGCGCGTCGCGCTCGGGCGCACGGCTTCCGGCACCGCCGGCGCCGCTCGCGTTCAGCGGCGAATCGCTGCTGCAGCACGTCGCCCGACGTCGCGCGTTCGATCGCGTGGAGTCGCCGCAGCACTACCCGCGCAACGCGGTGGTGCGTCTGCACGACGTGTATGCCTGGGTGCAGCCGCTCAAGGGATACGGCGTCGTGCCGGTGCCCGCCGCGCAGCTCGATCGGGTGATCGCCGCGCCTCCCGCACGCGAACGTGTCCGCGCGACGCCGCAGGAGCTCGTCGGCGCCGAGTGGCGCGTGGTGCCCGGACCACAGGGCATCACGGCGATCCACCAGGCGACGGGCGCGCGTCTCCATCCGCTCGGCCGGCTCGAGAGCGTCACCGATGCCGGCGACACGTACACGCCGTCGCCGCGCGGTGAGCCGCTGCCCGCGCACTGGGGCGGGCACGAGATCGCGGCGACCGGGCCGCTGCACGCCGCGTGGCGTGCGAGCACCGTGCTCGAACGGCGTCGCGCGATGGTCACGCCGGCGATCGAGCCGCAGCAGCGTGTCACCGGATCGCGCGAGATCGCCACGCTGCCGTTCACCGCGCATCTCGCGCTGAATGCGGGCGCCGAATGGCTCGAGGTCACGATCGAGGGGACCAACACGGCGTGCGATCATCGGGTGCGGTGGATGGTGCCGCTTCCGGCGAGTCTCGATGCGCACACCGTCATCGCCGACGCCGCGCTCGGTCCGGTCACACGGGTGCGCGACGTACGCGACGCCGGCATGTGGCCGGCCGAACGTGCGACGCACGCCGCACCGCTCCACCGCTGGCTCCTCGTGCTCGGCCAGGGCTACGGACTCGCGCTCGTGAGTGACGGCCTCGCGGAATACGAGATCACCGACGACGGACAGCTCGCCGTGACGCTCGTCCGCGCCGTCGGCGAACTGTCCCGCCGCGACCTGCCCGAGCGTCCGGGCCACGCGGGCTGGCCGTGCGAGACGCCGCTCGCGCAGTCGCTCGGCCCGGTGCGCGCGCGTTTCGCCTGGCTGGTCACGTCGCCCGACCGCGACACCGCCCTCGCACAGGTCGAAGCCGCCGCCGACGACGTGCTCGTGCCGATCACCGGACGCACGTGGCGTGATGTCGCGCACGCACTGCCCCCGTTCGCAGGGCTCGGCCTCGAAGGCGACGGGCTCGCGTTCGGCGCGTGCAAGCGGAGCGAGGATGGCGCGTGGCTGGTGCTCCGCTGCATCAACACGCGCGGCGTCACGGTCTCGGCCCGCTGGACGCTGCCACGCACGATCCGCGACGCATTCGCCTCGCGCCTCGACGAGACACCCCTCGCGCCACTCGCGAGCAGCGAGCGCACGGTCCGCGTCGACGTGCCGCCGTTCGGCGTGTCCACGGTGCTGGTGCGCTGATCACGCGCATCGAACGTGGCGTCGCGTCAGGCGGTGTCGCGCCCCGCGATGCGCAGTTCGAGCCAGTCGGCGACCAGTGTGCTCGCGGCGACGGTCACCACGACGGCCAGCCCCGGCGCGAGCGCGATCCACGGCGCGGTCAGCAGATGCTCGCGTCCGCCCGCGATCATGTTGCCCCAGCTCGGTTCCGGCGGTTGCACGCCGAGGCCGAGATAGCTGAGCCCCGCTTCGAGCAAGATCGCCCCTCCGACACCGAGCGAGGTCGCGACGAGCGCCGGCGCGAGCGCGTTGGGCAGCACGTGGCGGAGCAGCGTGCGGGTCGCCGACACGCCCGTCGCGCGTGCGGCCTGCACGTAATCCGCAGCGCGCAGGCCGAGCACCTCGCCTCGCACGAGCCGCGCGACGCCCATCCAGCCGGTGAGTGCGAGCACCGTCACGAGCGTGGGGATGCCCGGCGCCCACAGTGCCGCGCAGACGAGCAGCAGCACGAGTCGCGGGATCGCGAGCAGCGCATCGGCGAGCGCGGTGATCGTCGCATCGACAGCGCCACCGCGCCACCCGGCGATCGCACCGAGCAGCGCACCCAGCGCGCCGCTCGCGATCGCACCCGCGAGGCCGACGCCGAGCGAGAGGCGTCCCGCCACGAGCATGCGCACGAAGACGTCGCGGCCGAAGGCATCGGTGCCGAAGAGATGGCGCGCACCCGTCGCATCGGGTGCGAGTGGAGGCAGGAAGCGACGCGACATCACGTCGCCGATCACGACCGGGTCGTCGGCGGCGAACCACGGCCCGAACACGCACGCGACCACCAGCGTCGCGAGCACCGCAAGCGCGACGCGCGGCACGACCGGCATCGTGCGCCACCATGCGCTGCGCGGTGCGTGTGCTTGCGCGACGATCGCCGTCACGACGCGCGCCGCCGCGGATCGAGCAGGGGGAGCGTCACGTCGGCGAGCAGGTTCGCGCCGATCACCGCGACCGCGTAGACGAGCGTCGCGCCGAGGATGACCGGCACGTCACGCTGCTGCACCGCCGTCAGGAGCAGCTTGCCCATGCCGGGCCACGCGAAGACGCCCTCTACGAACACCGAACCCCCGACGATGCCCGGCAGGGCGAGCGCGACCAGCGTCACGATCGCGGGCCACGCGAGTCGCACGACATGCCCGCGCCACGCCCGGTCGCGCGACACGCCCTTGGCGAGCGCGGTGCGCAACGCATCCCGTCGCGATGCCTCCACGAGCGCCGCACGTGCATACCGCGCGACCGCTGCCGCGCCCGTCGCCGTGAGCACCAGCACCGGCAGCACGGCGTGGCGCAGCACGTCGGCCACGGCCCCCGACGCATCGAGCACCCCCGGATCGCGCACGCCGAACGCCGGCAATCGCCACGCAGGCGGCAGCCCGAGCGCCGCTGCCCCGGACGTCGCCGCGGCGACCGCCGCGAGTGCGAGCCAGAAGGTCGGCGCGGCGTAGACCGTCGTCGTCGCCAATGTGAGCGCCGTGTCGGCGGGGCGCCCCGCGCGCCGCGCCTGCACGCTGCCGACGCCCACGCCGATGAGCACCGTGAGCGACAGCGACGCCAGGCCGAGTCCCGCCGACACCGGCAGCGCCTCGGCCAGCAGCGATGCCACCGGTCGCCCGTTCGCGAGACTCGATCCCAGCTCGCCAGTGGCGAGCGCGGCGAGCCAGCGGAGATACTGCACGGCGACCGGTCGGTCGAGGCCGAGCGTTGTGCGGAGTCGCGCGAGCGTCGCCGCGTCGGCCTCGGGGGGGACGAGGAGCAGCGCCGCATCGCCGGGCGCCAGGTGGAGCAACCCGAAGGTGAGTGTGCAGACGAGCCAGACGAGCAGCAGAGCGGCGCCGAGCCGGCGGGCGAAGTGAGGCACACCCCAATGCTCGCGCGTAGCGCGGGGACGGCCAAGGGCGTGACGCGCATCGCTGCGACGCTCGCGCTCGCAGTGGCCGCGGCCTGTTCCGGTGCGCCGCGGACGCCGGGAACGATCGTGCTCGCCTCGGGCACCGATCTCGAAGGGATGCAGCCGCTCACGACGACGCACGGCATGAGCCGGCAGGTGCAGAAGTATCTCGTCTTCACGCCGCTCGCCGCGCTCGACGACGCGCTGCGCGTGGTGCCGTGGGCCGCCGTCGGGTGGACGTGGCGCGACGCGCGCACGCTCACCGTCGTCGTGGACACGACGCTTCGCTGGCACGACGGCCGCACCGTCACCGCCACCGACGCCGCGTTCACGATCGCACTCGCGCGCGACACGCTCGTCGCGTGGAGCCGCCGCAGCGAGCTCGATGGTATCGAGGCCGACGCGCGCGGCGCGGACACGCTCGTGGTGCGCTTCGCGCGCGCGCCCGGCGCGGTGCCGGCCGTCTTCACCGAACTCCCGCTGCTCCCCGCGCATCGCCTGCGCGACGCCGACCGCACGCGTCTCCGCGTCGATGCGTTCACGATGGCACCCGTGGGGAGCGGCCCCTATCGCGTGGCGGCGCGCGAACCGGGCCGGCGGTGGGTGCTCGAGCGCATGCCGACATTTCCGTCCCGGCTCGGCGGGCCCGGTGCCAGTGCGCACATCGTGATCGCCGTCGTGGACGAGGCGACGACCAAGGTCGCCGGGCTCGTGAGCGGTGCGCTGGACATGGCGGGCGTCAATCCGGCCACCGCGACGCTCGTGGAACGCGATGCCGCGTTGCGACTCGTCACCTACCCGACGCTGTTCACGAACTGGCTCGTGTTCGATGCCGCGCGTGCGCCGTTCGACGACGTGCGCGTGCGCAAGGCGGTCGCGCTCGCGCTCGATCGCCGCGCGCTCGTGGACGGCGGCGTGGGTGGCTTCGCGACGCCAAGCGCGGCGTGGAGCGCCGATCTCGCGCACGACACGACACCGGCGCGGGTCGCGCGCGCCGACTCGCTCCTCGATGCCGCCGGCTGGCGACGTGGCGCCGACGGCATGCGTGCGCGCTGGGGCAGGGCGCTGGCGGTGACGCTGCTCTGCGTCGCCACGGCCGACAATGCCGTCGAGCAGCTGCTGCAGGCGCAGCTGCGGGCACGCGGCATCGCCGTCACCATCGCGACGCGCGAGCCGGGCGCGATGCTGGTCGCGGCACGCGCGCCGACCCGCACGCACGAGCTGCTGGTGACGGGCGTGCCCGGCGACCTCGCGCGCGGCCAGCTCGGGCAGCTCTTCGATCCGGCGTCACGGGGTGGCGCGCTCGATTTCGGCGCGGCACGACCGGTGCCGTTCGGCGCCGCGCTCGCACGGGCGCGTGCCGCGTCGGAGCCGGCGGTGCGTGATGCCGCATGGCGTGACGCGCTCGCCGTGCTCGACGACTCGGTCCCCGCGACGCCGCTCTACCACGCGCGCGGCGTGCAGGGCGCGAGCCGCCGGCTGCAGGGCGTTCGCATCGACCTGCGCGGCGAGCTCGCGACCGCGCCGCGCTGGCGACTCGCTCCACCATGATCCGGCACGCATGACGCTCCTCGTCACGCGCGAGGCGCTCGCCGCGCGTCGCGCACTCGTCGCCGATGCCGACGCACCGCTCGGCCGGCTCGCGCGCTCGCTGCAGCGCGAACTGCACGCGGCGATCGACGTGCGGGTCCCCTTCGGCAAGGCGCGTCTCACGCGACGTGGTGGACGCTGCCCGGTCTGCACCGTGCTGCTCGTCTTCGACCCGCGCGACGACGTGCATCACCGCTGCCCGCAGTGCGGCGGCGTCTTCACGGACGACGTGCACCGCGAGTATCGCCTGCTCTGGGCGCACGAGTGGACCGTCGAGCAGGCCGTGCGTGGCGCACTGCTCGCCCTGCTGCTCGACGACGAGGCGGCGGGCGCTCGCGCCGACGAGATCCTCACTACCTACGCCGACCGTTACCTCGACCACCCGAACGCCGACAACGTCCTCGGCCCCACGCGCCTCTTCTTCAGCACGTACCTCGAGTCGATCTGGCTGTTGCACTGTTGTATCGCGTTCGACCTGCGCGAGACGTCGGGTGCGCTCGCGCCCGCGCTGGCGGCGCGCGTGCGCGAGCGGATCGTGTCGCCGAGCGTGGCCCTCGTCGCGAGCTACGACGAGGGGCGCTCGAATCGGCAGGCGTGGCGCGCGGCGGCGCTGCTCGCGGCCGGCGGCGTGCTGCACGACGACGCACTCCGCGACGCCGGCGCCGGCGCACTCGGCGCGCTCGCACGTGACGCGCTCCTCGACGACGGCAGCTGGTACGAGGGCGAGAACTACCATCTCTTCGCGCACCGCGGACTCGCCACCGCGCTCGTTCTGGCGGAGCGATGCGGTCGCGCGCCCCTTGCGACGCTCGTGGATCGCATCGAGCGCGGGTGGAGCGCGCCATTCGCGACGATGCTCCCCGACGGCACCTTTCCCGCTCGGCGCGACAGCCAGTACGGCGTTTCGCTCGTGCAGTGGCGCACCGCGGACTGGCTCGAGTGCGGGCTCGCGCGCCGGCCGGACGACGCGCGTCTCCGCGCCGCGCTCGCCGCGTGCTACACGCCCGACCTTCCGGACGGCGAGACCGGTCGCGCCACGAGCGCCGCCGACGCCGAGCGCAACGCCCCACCGGTCCGCCTCACGCGTGCATCGCTCGGCTGGCGCGCCCTCCTGCTCGCGAGCCCCGAGCTGCCGCCGCTCGAGGCGAGCCGGCCGCGATCCGTGCTGGTGCCGCGTCAGGGTCTCGCCATCATCCGGCGCGACGCCGCGCGCTGGTACGTCGCGCTCGACTATGGCGAGACGGGCGGTGGCCATGGGCATCCGGATCGCCTGAATCTTCTCGTCGCGACGCCGCAGGCGCGTTGGCTCGACGACATGGGCACCGGGAGCTACACCGATCCCTCGCTCGCGTGGTATCGCAGCACGCTCGCGCATGCGGCGCCCTTCGTCGGTGACGGCGACCAGCCCGAGGCACCGGGTACGCTCGTCGCGTTCGAGGACCGCGGTGGTGCCGGGTGGATCGAGGCGTCGTGGCACGATCCGGTGCACGACGTGACCATCGTGCGAACGGTCGTCGTGATGGACGAGCACATCGTCGATCGGGTGCGCTGGCACGCTTCGACGCCGCAGGTCGTGACGGTGCCGCTTCCCGTGCGCGTACCTGTCGACGGAACGTGGGAATCCTTCGATGGGGTCCCGCCCGCGATGGCCGGGTGGCTCGGCAATCCGATGGCGCGCACGCTGCACGCAGCCACGACGTGGCGGACGATCGCGACCGGCGTTCGCGCACCGCATGCATCGACCGCGCACGATGCCGACGCGACGTTCGATCTCGGCATCGTCACCCGCGACGACGCGCTGCTCTGGCGCGCGGACACGCCGGGCCCGCCCGGTGCGCATGCCCACGCGACCCTCGCGCTGCGACAGCAGGGTACGTCGGGCGAGAGCTGGCGCGTCCTCGCCGCGCGCGACGTGTGCTCGATCGCGCTCGATGGCGCCGCGCTCGTCGTCACGGGGCGCGACGGCACGACGCATCGGCACGAGCGCGTGCCGCACGGCTGGCTCGTCTCGCTCACCGCGGGCTCGGCGCGCAGCAGCATCGACCTCGGCGGACTCGCGCCACTCGTGCAGACTGGCCGGGTCGCGACGCCGCCGCACGCAGCCGTCGCGCGCGAACCCGTCGGGACGATCGGTGGCGGACACGTGTCGCTCGCGCTCACGCTCGGCGAGCACTCGTGGCGCCGCGGCGACCGCGCCTGGCGCGAGGAAGGCGCACCGACCGCGACGCTCCACGTCGACGCGCAGCCCGCCACGCTCGTCGTCGGCGTGCACGTGCACCTCGGGCGCGCCGTCGAGCCGACGCCCGCGGTGGACGAGAATCCCCTCGACAACGAGCACCCCGACACCAACGCCGACGGCGTGCAGCTCCACGTCGTCGATCCCGTGACCGACCACTGGTGCACGCTCCTCGCCGTGCCCGACGCGGACGGCACGCTCCGCGTCGCCATGCACGGCGATCTGGCGCGAAGCGTCACGGGGCGCTGGCACGCGACGCCCGCGGGATGGGTCGCGTCGCTCGTGCTCGACTGGCCCACCGACCGTGCGAGCGACGTCCTGCTCGACCTCTGCGTCAACGTGCGCCCACCTGGGCGCGAGCGGCGCGTGGGCCAGCTGGTGGCGAGTGGCGGGCGGGGCGAATGGATCTACCTTCGTGGCGACCGCCAGCCGCGCGACCGCGCGCTCGTCTTCCGTCTCGCCCCGACCGCGTCGTGAGCCGTCTCGCCCGCATCCGCATCGTCCTCTGGGAACCGCAGGACCCCGTGAACATCGGGGCGACGATCCGGGTGATGAAGAACTTCGGCTTCTCGGACCTGGCGCTCGTCAACGCGGTGCGCGGCGATCCGGAGCGGCTCGAGCGCGTCGCGCGCAGCACCGAGCCGCTCGACGGCGCGATCGTCCACCACGCGACGCTCGCCGACGCGCTCGCCGGGTGCACCACGGTCTACGCCTTCGCGGGCAAGGTGCGCGCGGCCAACTGGCCGATCATCACGCCGCACGTGATGGCCGAGCGGACGCTCGAGCGCATCGACGCCGAGGACGACGCGCGCGTCGCGCTGCTCTTCGGACGCGAGGATCACGGACTCTCCAACGACGCGCTCGACCAGAGCACCGCCGTCGTCACGATCCCGACGACCGAGCACATGTCGCTCAACCTCGCGCAATCTGTGCTGGTGGCGGCGTACGAGCTGCACGTGATGAACGGCACGCGGCAGCGCCACTTCCCGAAGCGTCGCACGCAGGCCCCGCCACCGACGGTGGAGGAGCGCGAGTACGCGATGCTCCGCATCGAGCGGGCGCTGCACGCGATCCGCTTCCTCGACACGCGCGAACCCGCGCTCGTGCTGCGCATGGTGCGCGCGCTCGTCGGACGTGCGGAGCCCAACCGCCGCGAGCTCGGCATGCTGCAGGCGATGGCCGTCGAGGTGGAGCGCACGGTCGAGCGCGAGACGCGCATCGCCCGGACCGCCGGGCGGAACGAGCTGTTGCGCGAGATCGGCCGTCCCGAGGAACCGGTGCCCCCGCCGCCGCGTCGCATCGCGAGTGTCGCACCGCTCCTCACGACCGCGCAGGGTGAGCGCGACGTGACGCCCGGCGACGGCGGGCACGGTAGCGACGACGCCGTCGTCGCCGATGTCGAGCCGTCGCACGACGACCGTTCGCTCGCGTGACGTCGGCATGAGCGAATGGCGGACCCGCGCGGCGCGCGTGATTCCGGGCGGCGCGAGCACCGGGAGCAAACGCCCCGACGCCCTTTTCGGCCCGCAGGCGCCGGCCGATGCCCCGACGCACTATGTCCGCGCGCACGGCTGCCGCGTCGTCGCGACGGACGGTCGCGAGTACACCGATCTCACGGCCGCACTCGGCGCGGTGGCGTTCGGCTATGCCGACGCCGAGGTGGACGACGCGGCGCTGCGCGCGGCGCGCGACGGTGCGGTGTGCGGTCTCGCCTCGGTGCATGAAGTCACGCTCGCCGAACGGCTGACGGCGACGATCCCCTCGGCGCAGGCGGTGCGCTTTCTCAAGAGCGGCGCCGAGGCGTGTCAGGCGGCGGTGCGCATCGCACGGGCGCACACGGGGCGCTCGCTGGTGCTCGGCAGCGGGTACTTCGGGTGGCTCGACTGGTGGAATCCGCACGTCGCCGGCGTACCGGCCGGTGCCGCGGCCGACTGGCGTGCCATGCCGTTCGACGACATCGCCGCGTGGGAGGAGGCGTTCGACGAGGTCGGCGACCGGCTCGCAGCAGTGATCGTCGAACCACTCGTCGAGACGTGGGGCAGCGTCGCGTGGTTGCAGTCGCTGCGTGACCGCTGCGATGCGGTGGGCGCCGTCCTGATCATGGACGAGATCAAGACGTGCTGCCGCCTGCACGTGGGCGGCGCACAGGCGCGCCTTGGCGTGACGCCGCATCTGACCACCATCGGCAAGGCGATCGCGAACGGCTGGCCACTCGCGGCGGTGGTGGGTGATGCGCACGTCATGCAGGCGGCGACACGCACCTGGATTTCGGGGACGCTCGCCGGCGAGACCACCGCGATCGCGGCGGCGCACGCGGTGCTCGATCGTCATGCGCGCGAGGACGTGTGCGGTGCGCTCGCACGCACGGGTCGCGCGCTCCGTGGCGCCGTCCGCACGACGCTCGACGCGCACGGGCTGACCGACGTCGCGGACTTCGGCGACGACGCGATGTGGGGGCTCCGCTGGCACGACGCGGGCGAGCACGACCGGTTCGTGGCCGCCGCGCGTGCCGGCGGCGTGCTGCTCAAGCGTGGTGCGTACCAGTTCGCGTTGCTGGCCCACGACGACGAGGCGATGGCGCGCGTCGCCGACGCGGTGACGCACGCCGCGCGCACGGTCGCGTCGATGCGTGACGACCGGCGCGGGATCCGTCCGTCGGATCGATTGGTTGAGGGCGCATGACGCTCGACCTGACGCTCCTGCTCGCGCAACTCGTGGTGGTTCTCACCGCCGCGCGCTTCGCCGGCGTTCTCGTGCGCCGCCTCGGACAGCCGGCGGTGATCGGCGAGATGCTCGCCGGCATCGCCCTCGGCCCGTCGTTGCTGGGTGCCGTGGCGCCGGACGCCCTCGTCGCGCTGTTCCCCCGCGATCGCCTCCTGCCGCTCTCGACGCTCAGCAATCTCGGCGTGCTGCTGTTCCTGTTCGTCGTCGGGCTCCGGCTCGACCTCGGCGTGCTGCGCGGCCGTGCGCAGGCGGCGGTGGCGGTGAGTCATGCGAGCATCATCGCCCCGTTCGCGCTCGGTGCGGCACTCGCGCCCCTCCTGCACGATCGGCTCGCACCGGCTGGTGTCGGGATGCTGCCGTTCACGCTCTTCCTCGGCGCGGCCATGAGCGTGACGGCGTTCCCCGTGCTCGCGCGCATCCTCGAGGAGCGCGGACTGCGCGGGACACGCGTGGGCACGGTCGCCATCGCGTCGGCGGCGGTGGACGATGTCACGGCGTGGTGCATCCTCGCGGCGGTCGTGGCGGTGGCCGAGGCGGCGCGCGGCAGCGCCGACGCACCGTGGCTGGCGTTCGGTGCCACGATCGGCCTCGCCGCCGCGTGGACGGCGCTCCTCGTCGTGGTCGGCCGTCCGCTGCTCGCGCGTCTCGCGGCGATGCGTCGCGGCACCGTCACGCCGGCGCTCGTGAGCGTCGCGGTGATCGGCGCGCTCGTCTCGGCGTGGGCGACCGAGATGGCGGGCGTGCACGCGCTCTTCGGCGCCTTCCTCGCCGGTGCGATCGTGCCGCGCGGCCGCCTCGGTGACGCGACCGGCGCACCGGCCGACGACGGACTCGCCACCACCCTGGCCGACCGCATCGAGGCGGTCACCGGTGCCGTCCTGCTTCCCGTGTTCTTCGCGAGCACCGGACTGCGCACGAGCATCGGCCTCGTCGAAGGCGCGACGCTGTGGGCGATCGCCGCGGCGGTGCTCGTCGTGGCCGTCGCGGGCAAGGTCGGCGGGTCGGCCGGTGCGGCCCGGTTGCTCGGCATGCCGTGGCGTGACGCCATCGCCATCGGCACGCTCATGAACACGCGGGGCCTCCTGGAGCTGGTGATCCTGAACGTCGGCCTCGACATCGGCGTGATCGGTCCGGAGCTGTTCGCGATCATGGTGGTGATGGCGCTCGTGACCACCATGATGACGAGCCCGTGCCTCGCCCTGCTCGGACGGCTGCGCGCGCCGTGGCTCGATGCGCTGCCCGCCGTCCGGCACGCCCGCTGACGACGACGACATGCGCCCGACGTGCTCGCGTCGGGGCGTGCGCGATCGCTCGGTCGGCGCAGTGTCTCGTGTGGGCGATCGTGTGCCGGCGGTCGCGACGTGGTTCCGTGCCTCGCGACGACGGGTAGCTTCCCGATGAATGGAGCCGCGACATCTGATCGATCCGCATGCCCACTTCCACTGGGCGGGATCGCGCGACGATTACGTCCGCTACAACGCATCGCGGCTCGGCGCGGGTGATCGCATCGGGATCCGGGTGCACGTCGCGTCGATCCTCGGCACGTGGGGGCGCTCGTCGCCGACCTACTTCGCATCGCCGGCCGACGTGACGGCGGGCAACGACGCCATGCACGCGATCGCGTGCGCCGAGCCGGCGCGCGTGCGCTGGTGGGTGCACGTCAATCCCAACCACACGGCGCATGCGCTGACCGAGATCGCGCGGGGCGCGGCGCGCGGCGCGATCGGCATCAAGCTCTCCGCATCGCGTCGGGCCGATGATCCGCTGCTCGATCCCGTCTGCCGCGAGGCGGCGCGGCGCGGCTGGCCCATCCTGCATCACATCTGGCAGCATCGCCGGCGTGACTGGCCGATGCAGGAAGCGAGCGACGCGCTCGAGCTCGTGCGACTCGCGGCACGTCACCCCGACGTCTCGTTCGTGCTCGCGCACATCGGCGGCGGCGGCGACTGGGCGCACACGAACCCTGCGATCGCGGAGCATCGCAACATCCATCCGGATCTGAGCGGCAGCGGCGTCGATCGCGGCATGCTCGACGCGGCGATCGAGGTGCTCGGTCCGCGGCGGCTGTTGTGGGCGTGCGACCTGACGCTCTGCACCGGGCTCGCCAAGCTGCGAGCGCTCGCGCACACGGGGATCTCGCAGGACGACCTCGACGACATCTGCTGGCGTAACGCGGTGCGCCTCTTTCCCGCCGGTGCACTCGGACTCGCGACCGACGGGGCGATCGCATGACGCGCTGGCCGGTCGACACGATGGCGTGGATCGGGCCCTATCCGTTCCGCGAGCTGCCGCATCCCGAACCGGGCGTGCTCGTGCGTGTGCTCGAGCGCGAGGGCATCGGCGCGGCGTGGGTCGGCGCGATGCAGGCACCGTGGCATCGCGATCCGGCACCGAGCACGGCGTGGTTGCGCGCGCAGCTGGCGCCGTACGCGGGCGTGCTGCAGGCGGTGCCGTGCGTGCGCCCGGACTGGCCGCAGTGGGAGCGCGTGCTCGACGAGGCGATGCGGCACGGTGACCCCGCGGTCTGCTGCTATCCGATGCAGCAGGGGATCGCCGCGACGGGCGACGTGCTCCCGTCGCTCGCGCGTGCCTGCGGCGTGCGCGGGCTGGTGGTGCGTCTCACGGTGCGCTTCGAGGATCTGCGGCAGCGACACGCGCTGGACGGTGCCGGTGACCTCGCCGCGGCGCACATCCGAGCGATCGTGCGGAGCGATCCTCGCGTGCACGTGGTCGTCGGCGGGGCCGGCGCCGACCTGCTGGCCGAGACGCACTGGTCGCTGACGCCCGCCGAGCAGGCGCGTTGCTGGTGGGACTGGGCGTGGCTCTGGGGGCCGCCGGAGGAGCAGTTCGCAGGACTCGTGCGGTCCGTGGGCGCGGACCGGTTCGTGTTCGGTGGCTACTGGCCGCTGCGGCTGGTCCAAGCGCCGGTCGCCACGGCCGACCTCGCCGCAAGTGATTTGCCCTCAGTCACGTACACGAACGCGACCGCGATCGTGACCGCGGCGCGCGCGGCGGCGGTCCAATGACGGGTCCGAAGCGGTCGGGGCGTCTTCGGAACGGACTGTCGGGGTGGCCCGTTGACTCCGCAACAATGCGGACGGGCTTGGCCGGCGTCGGCGACCGGTGCGTAACCGTCCAACATGTTGTCGTTGCGGAAGCTACGCGTTTCGGGCGTGGGTTGCCTCCACAGTCGGGGCGGGTTTTCTTTCCGCGCGTTTTCGGGGGGTCTCGTGAACCGGTTCACGGGCGTCACCCCGACGCAGGCGTCGTCGGACTTCAGCCAGGTCTCACCGCATGAGCAAGCGGAAGCAGTGGGCAGCCATCCCCGCGTTCTTCGTCGTGGCCGCGATCGCGGCCGGGCTGTCCGCGTACAGCGGAGCGACGGCCAAGGCGGCCGATGCGGCGCAGGCGCCGGCCGCCGCCCCGGCGAATCCCGCCGCCTATCCGAGCGGCACCGGATATTCGTGGCGCGGCCTCGAGGGGGTGCGCAACAACACCGAGGCGCAGGCGCTGCCGCGCACCAAGGGCGACTCGGGGCTCAAGCTCGATCCGGAGCGGGGCCCGTGGGCCTACAGCGGCGCCAGCTCGCCGCAGAACTACTCGCCCGCCCAGCCCGTCGCCTTCCCGCACCCGCAGCACGTGCAGAAGCTCGGCATGAACTGCACCTACTGCCACTACAGCGCAGCCAAGGCGAACGATCCCGGGCTGCCCAGCGTCGCGACGTGCATGGGGTGCCACAACCTCGTCGCCACGAACAGCCCCGAGATCAAGAAGCTCGCGGGCTACTACCAGAAGGGGCAGCCGGTGCCGTGGGAGCGCATGCACAAGGTGCCCGAGTACGTGCACTTCCCGCACTCGCGCCACGTCAACGCGGGCGTCACCTGCCAGAGCTGCCATGGCGAGGTCCAGCAGATGAAGCAGGTGTTCCAGTACGCCTCGCTGAACATGGGCTGGTGCGTGAACTGCCACATCGAGCGCAAGGCGCGCTACGACTGCTCGACCTGCCACTACTGATGCTCCCCGCCCCGGCGACCGCGCGCGACGACGTGCGGCCGCCGGTCGTGCTCCACGATTGAGGACCGTTCGATGAGCTCTGATACGGGAACGCCGGGCGTCAAGCGCCGCGACTTCCTGAAGATCCTCGGGGCCGGGACCGCGGCCACCGGTGCCGTCGGCTGCAACACGGACTATGTGCGCAAGCTCATTCCGTACGTGCAGAACCCCGACAACACCGTCCCGGGTGTCTCCAACTACTACGCCACGACCTGCCGCGAGTGCGCGTCGGGCTGCGGCATCCTGGCGGAGACGCGCGACGGCCGCGTGATCAAGGTCGAGGGCAACCCGTACTCCGACTTCAACCGCGGCGCGGTCTGCGCCAAGGGGCTCGCGTCGGTGCAGGGGCTCTACAACCCCGACCGCTTCCGCGGCCCGATGGCGCGCAAGAACGGCAAGCTCACCGCGATCACCTGGGACGAGGGGCTGCAGCTCCTCGCACAGAAGCTCGGCGAGGTGCGGAGCCGCGGCCAGGCCGCGAACACGGTCTTCGTCAACCAGCACGAGGCGGGGTCGTTCCCGGCCTTCCTCGACCAGTGGCTCGCCGCCTACGGCATGCCGGCGCACGTGTCGTACGACGCCGATGCGCCGCACGCGTCGATCGCCGCGCACCGGCAGGCGTACGGGGTCGCGTGGCCGACGTTCGACATGACGGCCGCGTCGCTGATCGTCAGCTTCGGCGCCGACTTCCTCGACGGCTGGGGCCCGCAGGTTCCGATGCAGCTCGCGTGGGCCGATGCCCGCGCGAAGCTCGAGGGGGCGCCGCGCGCGATCTACGTCGGCGCGCGTCGCTCGCTGACGGGGCTCAACGCCGACACGTGGATCGCCTGCCGCCCGGGCAGCGAACTCGCCATCGCGCGCTTCCTGGCAGGGCAGGGGACGGCGGCCGAGGTGAGCGCGCTGGCCGACGTGCCGGCGGAGATCCTCGAAGGTGTGAAGGCCGAAGTGACGGCCGCCGCGGGACGCTCGCTCCTCCTCGCCGGCGGCACGAGCGCCGATGCGTTCGAGGTCGCGGTCGCGGTCGCGGAGCTCAACAAGTCGCTCGGCAACGTCGGGACGACGGTCAAGCCCGCGCAGCCCCTCGGCAGCTACGAGCGCCTCGACGCGCCGTCGGTGCTGCGCGAGGCGGCGACGCGCATGGTCGCCGGCCAGGTGCCGCTCGCCTTCGTGCGCGGCGCGAACCCGGTCCACAGCATGCCGGCGGCGTTCAAGTTCGCCGACGCCTGGAAGAAGGCCGGCTTCCGCGTCTCGTTCACGAACGTCCCCGACGAGACGACCGAGCTCGCCGATCTCGTCCTCCCCGATCATCACGGCCTCGAGAGCTGGGGTGACGCCGAGCTGACGCCGAACGCGCTGCACCTGCAGCAGCCGGGCATGGATCCGGTGTTCGATTCGCGCCAGACGGCCGATATCCTCATCCAGCTCGCGCAGAAGGACCAGGCGCTCGCCGGCCGCTTCGGCGTCCCGACGTATCGCGAGTGGCTCGTCAGCCGCTTCCCGGGTGGGCAGGCCGCGCACACGACGGCGCTCGTCAAGGGCGTCGCCACGGGCAACGCGCTCCGCAGCGAGCGTCGCCCTGCCGTCGCGCCCGTCCGCGCGACGACGACGATCGACAAGACGCCCGGCGACTACTTCCTCGTCGTCTCGCCGTCGCCGCTCCTCGGCACCGGCGCGGGCGCGAACAAGCCGTGGCTCCTCGAGCTCGCGGATCCCGTCACCAAGCTCGCCTACCAGAGCTGGGTCGAGCTGCACCCGATGACCGCCAAGAAGCTCGGCGTGCGCAACGGCGCGCTGCTCGAGGTCGGGACGGCCGCGGGCAAGCTGACGGTACCGGCCTACATCTGGCTCGGCATCCGCCCCGACACGATCGCGATGTCGCTCGGGCTCGGCCACAAGTCGCAGGCCGGCACGACGTACGATCCCGACAGCGACAAGCGCATCCCGTACTTCAGCGGCTACGGTCGCTACGCGCAGAACGTCGGCGTGAACGCGGCCGATCTCGTCGGCGCGTTCGAGGACGGCGCGGGCGCACCGGCGTACACGGTGAGCAAGGCGACCGTGCGCGTCGTCGGTGACGAGGTGGACCTCATCACCACCGAAGGCTCGGCGCGTCAGCACTCGCGCGGCATCGGCCAGGCGATGACGGTCGCCGAACTGCTCCAGCAGCGTGCGGGCGGGGGCGAGAAGGGACACGGCGCCGGCGGGCACGGCGGCGGCGCGTCGCATGGTGGCGCCGGCGAAGGCGAGAAGCACGGTACCGTCGTCGCGGCGGCCGAAGGTGGCCACGCGACCGGCAACAAGGAGTGGGGTGGCAACACCCACGAATTCGTCGGCGGCGCCCCGTTCGCGTTCCTGCCGGGGCTCAAGAGCCCGGTGGCGAACGACGCGCAGGGCGACCTGTCGAACCAGCAGGCGAAGGACAAGATGATGTACTCCACGGAGCACTGGTCCGGCATGGCGAAGCGCCGCTGGGCCATGACCGTGGACCTGAGCCGCTGCACCGGGTGCTCGGCGTGCGTCACCGCCTGCTACAGCGAGAACAACATCCCGACCGTCGGGGCGACGTGGCAGGGCCGCGCGCTGTCGCCCACGAAGTGGGAGACGCGTCCCGGGGCGAACATCCTCAAGGGGCGCGAGATGACGTGGATCCGTCTCGAGCGCTACTTCGAGGGGGCGCAGGACGCCGAGGAGCTCTTCGATCCGGGCTTCGACACGCGGTTCGTGCCGATGATGTGCCAGCACTGCGGCAACGCGCCGTGCGAGCCGGTCTGCCCGGTGTACGCGACCTACCACTCGCCGGACGGCCTGAACGTGCAGGTCTACAACCGGTGCGTCGGCACGCGCTACTGCTCGAACAACTGCCCGTACAAGGTCCGCTACTACAACTGGTTCGGCTTCGGCGAGCCGGGGCGTCGCCAGTACGCGTTCCCCGAGCCGCTGCACATGGCGCTCAACCCGGACGTCACCGTCCGCGGCAAGGGCGTGATGGAGAAGTGCACGTTCTGCGTGCAGCGCATCCGCGAGGCGGAGACGCGCGCGGATCTCGAGCATCGCCCGCTGCAGGCGGACGAGTTCACGACGGCCTGCGCCCAGGCCTGCCCGAGCCGCGCGATCACCTTCGGTGACGCGGCGGATCCGAGCTGGACGGTCGCGAAGCTGGCGGTGGACGAGCGCGCGTACCACGTGTTCGAGGTGCTGAACACGTACACGGCGGTCGTCTACCTCAAGAAGATCAACCATCCGGCGGACGCTGCGGCGCCGGCCACGGCCTCCTGAGGACGGACCAGACGATGGCATCCATCGCGCAGCCGGCGCCGACCCGGCGCCCCAACATCACCGAGGCGGGGATCCAGCTCCCCGCCGTCACCAGCTTCGAGCAGGTGGACCGCGAGGTCCTCGCGACGCTCAAGCCGACGCCGAAGTGGTTCATCGGCCTCGGCTTCGCGCTCGCGGCGATGCTCACCGGCGCCTGCACGTGGATCTACCAGATCTACTGGGGGCTCGGCAACGCGGGGTACGCGCCGCCCGTCATGTGGGGCGTGTACATCATCACGTTCGTGTTCTGGGTCGGCATCGGCCACGCCGGGACGCTGATCTCGGCGGTGCTCTTCCTCTTCCGCGCCGGCTATCGCACCACGGTCTATCGCGTCTCCGAGGCGATGACCGTGTTCGCGGTGCTCACGGCGGGGCTCTTCCCGATCATCCACATCGGGCGGCCGTGGAAGTTCTTCTGGCTGATCCCGTATCCGAACTGGCGCCTGCTGTGGCCGCAGTTCAAGAGCCCGCTGCTGTGGGACGTCTTCGCGATCTCGACCTACCTGACGATCTCGACGACCTTCCTCTACGTCGGCCTGATCCCGGACATCGCGGTCCTGCGCGACAACGAGACGAACCCGGTCCGCAAGCGCATCTACGCGATCCTCTCGCTCGGCTGGCGCAACACCGATCGTGAGTGGCGCCACTTCGCGCGCATGTACCTGTTCCTCGCGGCGTTCGCGACGCCGCTGGTGTTCTCGGTGCACTCGGTCGTGTCGTTCGACTTCGCCATGTCGATCGTGCCCGGCTGGCACACGACGATCTTCCCGCCCTACTTCGTCGGCGGCGCGATCTTCTCGGGCTTCGCGATGGTCTGGACGCTCGCGATCCCGATGCGCAAGTGGTGGGGGCTCGAGCACTACATCACGCTCAACCACCTCGATGCGACCGCCAAGGTCGTGCTCTTCACGAGCATCATGGTGGGCTGCGGCTACCTCTCCGAGTTCTTCATCGCCTGGTACGGCGGCGTCGCGCCCGAGCAGGAGTATTTCTGGAACCGCGTCTTCGGGCAGTGGTGGTGGAGCGCGTGGATCCTGCTCCTCTGCAACATGGTCTTCCCGCTGTCGCTCTTCAGCCAGAAGCTCCGCCGCAACACATACTGGCTCTGGACGCTCGGCGCGATCATCAACATCGGCATGTGGTACGAGCGCTGGGTGATCGTCGTGCCGTCGCTCAGCCACGAGTACGAGCCGTGGCAGTGGACGCACTACGTCCCGACGTGGGTCGACATGGGCTTCCTCGTCGGCTCGTTCGGCTGGTTCTTCATGTGGTTCCTGCTGTTCATCCGCCAGTTCCCGGCGATCGCGATCGCCGAAGTGAAGGAGATCATCCCGCCCAAGCTGCTCAACGAGCACCACGGGCACGGGGGGCATCACTGATGCAGGGCGTCGTCGGAGTCTTCCACCACATGGACGCCGTGATCGAGGCGGCCCGTGCGCTGAAGGCGAAGCGGATCGGGGATCTCACCGTCTACTCGCCGACCATCCACCACGAGATCGAGGACGCGCTCGAGGAACCGGTTTCGCCGGTGCGGCGCTTCACGCTCGTCGGCGGGCTGCTCGGCTGGACGTTCGGCTACTGGGTCTCGATCTGGGCGAGCGAGTACTGGCCGCTGCAGGTCGGCGGCAAGGCCATCGCGAGCTGGCTGCCGTACACGATCATCGGCTTCGAGATGTTCGTCATGGTCGGCTGCCTCAGCACCGTCTTCGGCATGATGATCCTGTCGGGGATCCCGCGCCTGGTGCTCAACTTCGGGTACGACACACGCTTTACGCACGGCGACTACGGCATCTGGATCGAGGCGTCGCCGGACAAGTTCGGGGAGATCGAGCGCATGATGAAGCAGCACGGGGCGGTGGAGGTGCGCGGTGAGCGCTGACCTCCGCTTCCGCCGCCGCGCGCTGGTCGTCGCGGGGCCGCTGGCCCTCGGCGCCTGCTCGTGGTTCACCGACTTCCGCGACCAGCCGGCGATCCAGCCGTGGGAGACCACGGCCGACACGATCGCCCCGCGCGGACAGCCGCAGAACTCGGTGCCGATCACGGGTTCGATCACGCCCGGCTACACGATCAGCTACAAGGCGCTGCCGACGGTCATCGACAGCTTCGCGTCGATCCCGAACCCGACGCCCGTGAGCGACTCGTCGCTGGCCAACGGGCGTCGCCACTACCAGGTCAACTGCGCGGTCTGCCACGGCGATGCCGGCATGGGCAACGGGCCGGCGGTCAAGTACGGCGTGCCGGGCATCAACCTGATGACCGACATGACCAAGGGGCGCACCGACGGCTACATCTACGGGATGCTCCGCAACGGCCGCGGCTCGATGCCGAGCTACAACCGCATCGAGGAGCCCGATCGCTGGGACGTGGTGAACTACGTCCGCGCGCTGCAGGGCAAGATCGACACCGTGCGCTTCGCCGTGCAGAAGGGGCCGATCGGCTACCCCGGTCAGGGTGGCTGGACCGTCCCGACCTACACCGCCACCGCGCCGACGCGCCCGTCGCCGTATCGCGCCTCGACGCCGGTCGCGGCACCGACGCCCGAACGCGCCGCCGAGACGACCACGAAGAGCGGTGACGTCGCCACGCCGGGGAAGACCAAGTGAGCATCCACAACCCGACCTACCCCGCCCGCGAGCAGCTCATCGCCGCGAGCGCCAAGCCGGTCAGCCCCAAGGTCAAGTCGATCGGCCTCGGCCTGCTCGCCGTCGGCGCGCTCGCGTGGGGCGGGGCGCTCTTCGTGTCGCCGCAGCGCGCGTGGCTCGCGTGGCACTTCAACTGGATGTGGCTGACACTGATCGCGAGCGGTGCCGTCATGTGGACCGGCATCTACCGCATCGTCACCGCACGCTGGAGCCGCCCGATCGCGCGCTTCCAGGAAGGCTTCGCGGCCTTCCTGCCGATCTCCTTCCTGATGCTCGTCATCAGCATGACGGTCGGCGCCAGGTACATCTTCCCGTACATCGCGAGCCCGGATTCGCTTCCGAACGTCGAGAAGGTGATCTGGTACGACCGCACGTTCTGGACGATCCGCAACCTGGCGATCGTCGGCGGCCTGTTCGCGCTCCAGCTCTGGTTCGTCTACAACTCGCTCCGCCTCGACGTCGGCATGATGCCCGGCTTCCAGGGCGCCAAGTGGGCCGAGGGGCTGCGTGCGCGCATGCGCGCCGGCTTCGGCGAGGAGCGGCGCGAGATCCACAACCAGCACTCGCTGCAGGGCAAGATCGCCGTCGCGATGGCCATCGTTTTCGGCTTCGGCTGGATGATGGTGACGTACGACCTCGCCATGGGGCTCGACGTCTACTTCTTCAGCACGCTCTACGGCTGGTGGAGCTTCATGATGGGGCTGAACGGCGCCACCATGTCGTCGTTCCTCCTCAGCCGGATGTGGCGCAAGCACTTCGCCCACCCCGCCACCGATGAGATCATCGCGCCGAACATCCAGCACGACCTCGGCAAGATGGCGTTCGCGTGGACCGGCTTCTGGGGCTACTCGACCTTCGCGCAGCTGCTGATCATCTGGTACGGGAACATCGGCGAGGAGACGCACTACTTCCGCCTCCGCCTGATCGATCCGTGGCTGCCGCTGACCTTCAGCATCCTCTGGCTGGTCTTCCTCGCGCCCTTCCCCGGGCTCGTCTCCAAGGCCGCGAAGATGCACACGCCGACGTTCGCGCTCTTCGCGATCATCTCGCTGCTCGGCACGTGGCTGACGCGCTACATCGAGGTGTATCCGAGCGTCCTCGGGATCCCGGACGGCATCCCGTTCGGGTGGCAGGAGATCGGGGCTCTCGCGCTCGTCCTCGGCCTCTTCATCACGAGCTACACGGCGTTCATGGACGCCTTCCCGAAGCTCCGCATCACCTGGATGTCGTCGAAGTATCGTGACGAAGTGCAGATCCCGGTGGACGTCCGCACGATGGAGCCGCTGCCGGCACACGAGTGAGCGACTCCGCGCCATCGGGCGCGGTCCGCACTGCGACAGGAGGGGCGGTCCCGAGCCGGGGCCGCCCTTCGTCGTTGCCGGCGGCCGCCACGCCCGATGCATGCGAAGGACGCAGCGGTCCGACGCTTGGCACCGTCGGTCCGCGGTGCGATCCTCCCTTCGACTGCGCCGGGCCCGTCCGCGCCCGGTGCTCCGTCTCCCCACGGAGTCCCCTGATGTCCGTCACCGTCCGTGCGCGCGTCCGTCGCGTCGCGCCGCTCTGCTTCGCCGTCGTCGCCACCACCTTCCTCGCCGCATGCGGCGGTAGCGACTCGAGCGCGCCCCCGACACCGCCGCCACCGCCGCCGGTGCCCGCGATCGGGCTCAATCCCGCGACGCTCAACTTCGCGACCCAGGCCGGCACGACGCCGACGAGCAGTACCACCGAAGTCGCGATCGCGAACGCCGCGCAAGGCACGCTCTCGGGTCTCGCACTCGGCGCGATCACGTACGGCACTGGCGCATCGAACTGGATCACGGCGGCGCTGAGCGGGAACACGGCGCCGGCCTCGGTGCAGGTGACCGCCAACTGGGCCGGCCTCGCGCCCGGCACGTACACCGCGACGATCCCCGTCACCTCGTCGGTGACCGGCGTCACGCCGGTGTCGATCACGGCGACGCTGGTCGTCGCGCCACCGCCGGCGATCCGCCTCGTTCCCGACAACGTGAGCTTCTCGGCCGTCGTCGGCGGCTCGAATCCCGCGTCGCAGTCGGTGGTGGTCGAGAACGGCGGCGGGGGCACGCTCAACGGGCTCTCGCTCGGCCCAATCACCTACACGGGGCCGACCACCGGCTGGCTCGCTGCGACGATCGGCGGCGCACAGGCCGCGACGTCTGTGTCGCTGACGGCGACGGTCGCGAGCCTGCAGCCGGGGACGTACGCGGCGCAGGTGCCCGTCCGCTCGACCGCGACGGGCATCAGCAACAGCCCGCAGAACATCGCCGTCACGTTCACGGTCGCCTTCCCGCCGTCGCAGCTCGCGCTGCGCCCGTCGAACGCGCTCACGTTCAACGCGCCGCAGGGCGGCGCCGTCGCAGGCACGCAGACGCTCCGCATCGTGCAGGGGAACGGGAGCCAGGTGCAGCTCGGCGGCCTCTCGCTCGGGCCGATCACGTACGGCGCCGGCGCGACCGGCTGGCTGACCATCGTACGCGCGCCGGGTGCGAGCACCCCCGACTCGGTCACGGTCGGCGTCGGCGACATCCGCGCGCTCGCGGTCGGGAGCTACACCGCGAGCTTCGAGGTGCGCACCACCGCGGCCGGTGTCGCGCCGGTGCCCGTGACGGTGCGCCTCGACGTCGGCGCCGCGGTCCCGCCGCGCATCCAGCTGAGCCGCGACAGCGTCGTCATGGCGATGCAGGCCGGAGGCGCGCTGCCACCGGCCGAGGAGATCTTCATCACCAACGGCGGCACGGCGCCGCTGACGGGGTTGAGCATCCGCATCATCGACCCGTCGGGCAACTGGGTCGCGCCGCAGCTCACGGCGTCGGGGAACGGCGCGATCCTCAGCATCCGGCCGAACAGTCTCGCGCAGGGCTTCACCCCGCGCACGGTGCGCACGGTGATCGAGCTCTCGTCGAACGCACCGGGCGTCACCAACTCGCCGATCAACATCCCGGTGGTGCTGCTGGTCCGCTGACGGACGCGCGGCGATGCGGGCGCTCCTCCGCCGCACGCTCCTCGTCGGCCGCGACCTGACCGGCGCGCGCGAGCTGCTCGCGGCGCTCGCCCGGGCCGGCGAGGACACCACCGGGTGGGAAGCGACGACGCTCCGCTCGCTCGCCGCCGCGCTCGCCCGCACCACGCTCGCCGACGAGGGGCGCGTCGAGGGCGACGACGTCGCGCTGGTCGAGGCGAGCGGGGCGGCCCTCGACGCCTGTCTCGCCGACGGCCGGCTCGCGCGCCGGCAGTGGCACGAGCATGCCGCACGGCTCGGCTTCCGCTCCGCGCTCCACGATGCGGTGGGGCTCGTGCGCATGGCGGGCGTTCCGCCGGCGGTGCTCCGTGACGCTGCGCAGCACGCCACGGCGTCGCTGCTGGCGACGGTGCTCGCGGCATACGAGGACGAGCTGGCGCGTCGCGGCCTCGCCGATCCGGCGCACGTCTTCGCGGTCGCCTTGCGCGCGTTCGACATCGAGGCGCCCATGCTGTTCGGCGGCGACACGCGTCTCGTGCTCGTCGCCGGGCTCCGGCCGACAGGGCTCGGCCACGAACTCGCCACCCGTCTGCTCACGTTCGGTGCAGAGCGCGAACCTGTTGACGGAGGTGGAGATGCGCCGCTCGACCTCACGTCCTGTGCGAAGTCGTGGACGATCCGGCGCGCGGCCACGCCCGACGACGAAGTCCGAGCCGTGCTGCGTGACGCGCTCGCGCGCGGCGTCCGGTGGGACGACCTCGAGCTCGCGGTCAGCGACCACGACGAGTATGCCGTCGCCGCCCGCTCGATCTGCCTGCGGCTCGGCATCCCGCTGACGTGCACCGCCGGTCTGCCCCTCGCCCGGCATCGGCTCGGTCGTGCCATGTCGCGATGGGCGACGTTCGTGCGCGACTCGCTCGACGCCCGGACACTCTGGACGGCGCTGCTCGAAGGCGATCTCACGCTGCCTGCGGGGCACGAGGCGACGTCGGCGACACGGGTGGCCGGCGCGCTCCGTGCGCTGTCCGTCGGGTGGGGACGCGATCGGTGGGATCGCGCGCGTGAGCGGCTGGCCGACGGCCGATGGCTGACCGCGCGCCTCGTGCCGCGCTACGGCGATCGCGCCGAGCGGATCGAGGCGACCGAGGCCGCCGCCTGCGGCGCGGCGATGCGTGCGCTGCTCGACGCCGTCATCACGCCGCTCCCCCCGCTCCCGTCTCGCGGCGCCTTCACCGACACGACGACCAGCGCGTCGGCGCTCGCGACCGCGGCGCGCGCGTGGCTCGCCCTCGCCGGCGCATCGCCTCATGCCGCGGACGACGCGCCCGTCGCCGCACGCATCGACCGCGGGCTCGCCCGGATCGAGGCACTCGACACGGCACCTCGTGAGAGCCGCGTCGCGCTCGCGGTGATCGAGCAGGCGCTGGCCGACATGCGCTGGTGGCCGACCTGGACACTCGACGGTGCCGACCCGGTACGTGCCTCGCGACGTGCGCAGCCCGGCGCCGTGCACCTCGTGGAGCTGCGCGACGCCGGCATCACCGGGCGGCCGCACGTCGCGCTCCTCGGCCTCGATGCCGAACGCACGGGCGGCGGCACCGCCCCCGAACCGTTTCTGGGCGAGGGGCTGCGTGAACGCGTCGCGGCACGCATGGGGCACGAGGCGTTGCCGCTGGCGGAGACGCGTGTGCGCGAACGGCGCGGTCGCCTCGACTGGGCGCTGCTGCGGTGTGCGGAGCGCGCGGTGACGCTGAGCTGGAGCGCCTTCGCCCCGGGTCGCGACGCCGAGCGGACGCCGGCGGCCCGCGTGCTCGAGGCGGCCCGCGTGCGCTTCGATGACGCCGCCATGGGGCACGAGCAGCTTCGCACGCGGCTCGGCGAACCCGAGGGGCCGGTGCCGCGCGAGAGCGTGAGCGCGCCCGTCATCCTCGATCGGCGTGAGGCATGGCTGCACGTGATGCACGGCGGTGCCGCGTGGCGCGATGCACGCCCCGCGCTGCACGTCGCCTGGCCGCACCTCGCACGTGCCGCCGTTCGTCGCGAGGCGCTCGTCTCCGAGGTGCCGCCCGACGCGTTCGCGCTCGAGGCGATGGGGCACGTGCCGGCGTTCGCGGCAGCGGGTGACCCCTTCGTCGGGCGACGCGTGTCGGCGTCCGAGCTCGAAGCGCTGGGTGCCTGCCCGAGCCGGTGGTTCTACGCGTACCTGCTGCGCACGCGTCCGCCCGAGGACGCGCGATACGACGCCTTCGCGTGGCTCGATGCGCGACGGCAGGGGACGGTGCTGCACGAGGTCTTCGAGCACGTCGGGCGCGCGGTGATCACCGGGTCGCTGTCGATCGACGACGCCGAGGCGGAGGCGCTGGTACGCGCGCGCCTCGACGAAGCCCTCGCGCGTGTCGCCGAGGAACTGCCGCCGCCCAGCGACTGGATCCGCGACACGGAGCGCACACGGTTGCTGCGCACGCTCGTGCGCTGGGTCGCGATGGAGCGCGCCGAGCGTCGTCGCGCGGAGACGGCGGGCATCGCGGCACCGGTCTGGATCGCGGTGGAGGAAGCGCTCGACGGTGCGACGGTGCAGCTCGGCCCGTACACGGTGCCGGTGGTCGGGCGCATCGATCGCGTCGACCGCCTGGCCGACGGCACGTTGCGGTTGGTGGACTACAAGACCGGCCGCACGTCGACCCGGTACTTCGGCGACGAGGGTGCGCACTTCCACGGGGGGCGCCTCGTGCAACCGCTGCTCTACCGCATGGCCCGCGAGGCGCGCGAGGCGGGAACGACGGTGTCGCGCTTCGAGTACCGCTTTCCCGCCGCGTCACCGCCATACGGCACGCGTGTCGTGGACGCGGCGGCGCTCCGCGATGGGCACGATCGGCTGCTCCCGACGCTCGTCGCGCAGCTCGCCGGCGGCGCCTTTCTCCCGACCGACGACGAGTCCGATTGCACGTGGTGCGACATGCAGCCGGTCTGTCGCACGAGCGAGAGCGAGTACGGCGCCGAATCGCCGCGTGCCGCGTGGGGGAAGCGGCAGGCGAAGCACGGGCTCGCGCTGTTCGTGCCGCTGCTGCGGCGCCGTGCCGGCGAGTCGTACGAGGCGACATGAGCGCATTGAACGACAGTGCCGATGTGCCGGCCGCCGATGCGCGCGCGGACGAGGCCGCGCGCCGGCGCGTGGTCGAGGATCTCGTCACGCCGTTCCTGATCGAGGCCGGTGCGGGCTCCGGAAAGACGACGCTGCTCGTCGCGCGGATCCTGTCACTGATCGCGGCCGGCGTGCCGGTCCACGCGATCGCCGCGATCACCTTCACGCGCAAGGCGGCGTCTGAGCTGCGCGAACGCGTGCTGACGGGGCTCGACGCCGAGCTCCGTGGCGCCGACGCGACGGGCCCCGTCGCGTGGCACCGCGACGACCCGGCCGTGCGTGACCGTTTCCGCGACGCACTCGCCTCGCTCGACCGGATGTTCCTCGGCACGATCCACGGCTTCTGCGGTCGGTTGCTGCGCGAGCGGCCGGTGGAGGCGGGGCTCGATCCGTCGTTCGTCGAGGTGGACGAGGCGGCCGCGCGCGCCGACCTGCGCGCCTTCTGGGCCGATCACCTGGCGACGCTCGCGCGTGCCGACGATCCCCGCGTGCGCGCCGTGCACGAGGCGGGAATCGAACTCGCGCAGCTCGAGCGGAGCTTCGCCGAGCGCGTCGCACAAGGCGACGCGGACTTCGACTCGCAGCCATGGCCCGCGCCCGTGGCGACACGCGCGATGGTCGAGGCGCTGGTCGCATGCGTGCACGACGCGACGACCTTCCTGCGCGCGCACGACCTGCATCCCGACTGCGACGGGGCCACCTTCGACAGGTGGGACCGGCTGATGTGCGTGGCGCTCGAGCTCGAGCAGTCGCTCGCGGAGGAGCTGGCGGACTGGCGCAGTGCGAGGCGGCTTTCCGCGGAGCCGCGCGACACGACCCTCGGTGGCACGCGCTGGACGGAGATCGTCGCGCGCGTCATGCGCGACGATCCGCGGAAGGATGCGTGCGTCAAGCCGACGCTGTGGGCAGGCGACCGCTCGAAGACATCCGAGCGCGCGGTGGCGTCCAAAGCGATCGCCGCGCGCTGGTGCGAGTGCGTCACGGCGTCGCTCGAGCGCTTCCACGCCGATGCGCTCGCGCATGCCTACGGTCTCGTGATGCCGCTGCTGAACGAGGCCCACGAGCGGTTCCGCGCGTGGCGCCTCGATCGCGGGCGACTCACCTTCGACGACCTGCTGCTCCGCGCGGCCGACGTGCTGCAGCGTGACGCCGGAGCCCGCACCGATCTCGCCGCGCGCTGGCCTCACCTGCTCGTGGACGAATACCAGGACACGGACCCGGTGCAGGCGGCGGTCGTCGCCTGTCTCGGTGCGGTGCCGAGCGATGGTGTGATCACGGACTGGCGCACCGTCACGCTGCGTTCGCACCGCACGGTCGATCGTTCGGTCCACGCGACCGACGAGGCGGCAACTGCGGAAGCGGTGCGACGCGGCGTGGTGGTGGTCGTCGGTGATCCGAAGCAGGGCATCTACCGCTTCCGCCGTGCCGACATCGGCACCTTCCTCGAGACGCGCGCCCTCGTCGCGCGCCACGGCGACGTGCTCACCCTCGTGCGCAACTTCCGGTCGGTGCACGCGATCGGCGCGTGGGTGAACGCGGCGTTCGACGGTGGCGAGGGCTTCCCGCGCGAGCCGTCCCCGGGGCAGGCGACGTTCGCACCGATGGTGACCTCGCGCGACGATCATCGCGGTGCGATCCACCGCCTCGAGGTGCCGGTGTCCGATTCGCGGCTCGGACAGGCGGCCATTGCCGACGTCGAGGCCCCGCTCGTCGCGGCGTGGGTGCGTCGCGAGATCGACGAGCAGCGCCGCACGGCCGGCGACTTCCTCATCCTCGTGCGCAAGCGGTACGCGATGGCGCGGTACGCGTCCGCACTGGCGAAGGTCGGTGTCCCCGCGATGCTCGACGGCGGGGAGGGTGGCGCACTCGACGCCGTGCGTGAGCTCACGCTCGTCTTCCGCTGTCTCGCCGATCCGGCCGACCGGATGCTGACGGCGGCGGTGCTCGAAGGCCCGTGCTTCGCCTGCACGCCGGCCGATCTGTGGGCCGCGTATCGCGCGGGCCTGACGCGGTTCGCGCTGGCCGAGGGTGTGCCCGACGCGGTGCGCGCGCACGTCGCGGACGATGCGCGCATCGCGCGCGTGGTCGATGCGTTCGACACGCTCGCCTCGTGGCGCACGGCGTCGGTCGACCTCGCGCCCGACGAGCTCGCGCAGCGCATCCTCGACGATCGCGCGCTGCTGCTGCATGCGGCCAGCGAGCCGCTCGGTGACGGTGAAGCGGGCGCGCTGCTCGGCGCGACCGACGCGCTGCGCGTCGCGTCGCTCGACGGGCGCACCACGCTCGACGACGCCGTCGCCGCGCTCGACGACCTGCTGGCATCCGGCGGTGACGTCGTCTCACTCCGTCGCGGACGCGGTGGCGTGGTGCGCATCATGTCGGTACACGGCGCCAAGGGGCTCGAGGCGCCGGTGGTGATCCTCGCGCAGCCGATCAAGGACAGCGCGCGCGAGCCGCACGTGATCGTGCGTCGCCTCGACGGTCGCGCGACCGGCATGCTCGCCATCCGCCCCGGTCGCGGCATCACGCCGCCCACCGCGATGCATCCCGACTGGCAGGAGACGCTCGCCGACGAGCTGGCGCGCGACCGCGAAGAGGCGGTCCGTCTGCGCTACGTCGCGGCGACGCGCGCGAAGCACGAGCTCGTGTTCGGGATCGCGACGAAGCCCGAGTCGAAGCGGACGAAGAAGCAGCATGGTGGCGTCGAACCGGCTGCCGACGCCGCGCCGGTGCGCGAAGTCGTCGAGGGACAGGTGTGGCGACACTTCGACGCCGTCGTCGCCGGCGTCACGCCACTCGTCGCGCCGATGGTGACGGCACCCGCCACGTCCATCGCCCGTGAGGTCCCTGCGCCGCTCGATCGTGCGGCATTCGCCCGCGCCGCTCACCCGTCGTGGTCGTTCACCACGGTGACGCGCGCGGCGATCGAGGCGCTCCGCGACCGTCGCGAGGACACGGACGATCCTGCACCACTGGTCGCGTCCGGCGACGAGCGCGCCGAGCGCGCCGCGGTCTCGTCTCGACCGACGGGCGTGAGCGCGAGCGCGTGGGGAACGCTCGTGCATCGCGCACTCGAGGAGGCGGTACGCGGTCGTCGCGGCGACGCACTCGCGCGGGCGCTCCGTGCACTCGTCCGTGACGAGGGACACGTGCACGTGGATGGCACGACGCCGCGCCCCGATGTGGTGAGCGCGCTCGACGACCTCGTCGCCCGGACGATGGAGCGCACCGAATGGCGGACCATCGAGCGCGCGACGACGCGCCTCACCGAGTTCCACGTGCGCTGGACGACCGTGGACGACGTCGGACGACCACGTCACATGGAGGGCGTCGCCGACCTCGTGCTCGAGGTGGACGGGCGATGGTCGGTGTGGGACTGGAAGACGAGCGACGGCGACGAGGCGTGGTGGACCGCGCAGCGGCCGCGTCACGAGGCGCAACTCGCCCTCTATGCCGCCGAACTCGCGCGCCGGCTTGGCGAGCCGGTGGAGTGGCGACTGGTCAGGGTGACGTGATCGCGCGCTGCACCTGACACGGCGTCGGCGCTCCCCGGCGGCGCGTCGTGCGGGGGAGCGTGGCGAGCCGTGCGCGACGGGATGACACCAGCCGCGAGACGCCTCCGTACGCTCGTCGGTGGTGCGGGCGGCAACGTCCGACGCGCGGTGCGTGTCACAGCGTCGACTCCGCTCCACGGCCGCAACTCGGCAGCTCCCCCTTCCGACGACCGTCCCATGCAAAGAGCCTTCGGTGGCCTGCTGTCCATCGCGTGTCCCGCGCTGCTGTCGGCGCAGGCACCGGACACCCTCGTCGGACGCGTCACCGGCACCGGTGGTGTGCCGATCGCCGGCGCTGAAGTCTTCATCACGCGGGGGCCCGATCGGTTCGTGCAGCGCGACACGAGTGACGCCGACGGGCGGTGGCAGCTCGTCTTCGCACCGGGCACCGGCGACTATCTCGTCTTCATCACCGCGCCGCCGGCACCCGCCTTCCGCAAGCGCGTGACGCGCACGGGAAGCGAGCGCCGTTTCGTCGTCGACGCGCTGCTCGCGACGCCGGTGACGGCGGGTGCGCCCGGTGTCGGCGGCACCGGGGCGGGCGGCGCGGGCGGCCAGGGAGCGGGCGTGCAGCAGCTCGCAGGCGTCCGCGTCACCGCGCAGGTGCCGCGCCCCGGACGCAACGATCGCAACAGCCTCGCGCCGAGCACCGGCGGCAACGAACGCATCGCCGACGGCGTGCGCGATGCCGTGGCGCCCGGTGATCAGGGGAATGCGATCGCCACCGCGAGCACCGTTCCCGGTGTGGTGATCGGCAACGGGGGCGCCGCGGTGCTCGGTGCGTCGCCGGACCAATCGCTCGTCACGCTCAACGGCCTCGCCAACGGTGGCGTCCTCCCGCGCGAGGCGAACACACGCACACGCGTCGCCTCCGCAGCGTACGACCCGAGTGTCGGTGGTTTCTCCGGCGCGCTCGTCGCGGTCGAACTGCAGCCCGGCGGCGAATTCACCGCGCGACGCGGCTCCGTCACGCTCGACGGCCCCGTGCTCCGGTCCGCGACATCGCTGGCCGAGGCGTACGGACTCGTCCCCGCGGCGCTGCAGGCGTCGTACGGACAGGAAGGGATGTTGCGCGAGGATCGCCTCTTCTACACCACGGCGTTGCAGGCGTCGCGGCGCAGCGCGTCGCAGGCGGCGTTCACGTCGGCCGATGCGGCGGTGCTCGCGCGCAACGGCCTGTCGCCGGCCGACGCGTCCGCGATCGGCGGGGCGCTCGGTCGCGCCGGCGTGCCGATCGGCGCTGCGCCGCCCGATCGCGTCGCCGATGCCGTGTCGCTCATCACGCAGTTCGACCTGACGCCGCGGTCGGATCACGCACGACGGCTCACGGCGCAGCTCAACCTGTCGCAGTCGTCCGGTCTCGCGGTGTCTCCGATCGCGTTGCCGAGCGTCGTCGGCGATGCGCGCGACCTGTCGGCGGCGCTGCAGTTCGGATCGCAGGCGTACGTCGGCGCGCGGAAGAATCGCCTCAACGACTTCCGTGCGTCGCTGTCGTGGACGCGTGCGGTACGCGAGCCGGGGCGCGCGCTGCCGGGCGGCGTGGTGCGCGTGCCGGACCTCGTGCAGGGCGGCGATCCCGCGTCGGCCGTGCCGACGATCGCGTTCGGTGGGCTGACGGCGTTCGAAGGCACGCGCGACCAGTGGACCGGCGAGCTTGCCGACGACTACGTCTTCGATCGCGGCGCGCGTCATCGCTTCCGTGCGCATGGCTGGAGTCGTGTGGACGGCGTGCGTGACGCGACGCTCGCCGATGCCCGCGGCACCTTCGGCTACAACACGCTCGCCGATCTCGACGCGGGGCGTGCCGCGACGTTCACGCGCACGCTCGCCCAGCCGGCACGCACCGGCACCGCGTGGAACGGCGCCGCGGCGCTCTCGCATCGCTGGGCACCGGCGCGCGTCTTCCAGCTGCTCTACGGTGCGCGCCTCGAAGGCAACGCCTTCGTCGGCGCGCCTGCAGCGAACGCCGCACTCGCGCAGGCGCTCGGCGTGCGCACCGACGTGTCGCCGCGCGCCGTGCACCTGAGCCCGCGCGCCGGCTTCACCTGGTACATGGTCCGGAGTGCGGCCGGTCGGAGCGGCGTCCGCAATCACGGGTACGCCAGCAGCATCGAGCTCCCCGTCGGCATGCTGCGCGGCGGTGTCGGCGAGTTCCGCGGCATCTATCGTCCGGGCGCGATCGCCGATGCCGACGGCGCGACCGGTCGCCCGGACGACGTACGTCGTCTCGCATGCGTCGGTGCCGCGGTGCCCGCCGCCGACTGGGACGCGTTCGCGCTGCCGGGCGCGGTGTTTCCCGCGGCATGCGCGAACGGACAGCCCGGCCTCGCCGATGCGGCGCCGCCGGTGATCACGCTCTCACCCGACTATCGCCCGGCGCGCAGCTGGCGCGCGTCGCTCGGGTGGAATTCGCGCGTCGCGAGCTGGTTCGACTATCGCATCGACGCGACGTACGCGCTCAACCTCGATCAACCGTCGACGCTCGATCGCAACTTCGCCGGACGCCGTGCCTTCGGCCTCGGCGCGGAAGGCGGACGCGCGGTCTTCGTGCCGGTGACGGCGATCGATCCGCTCGGCGGCGGCGTGTCGCCGATCGCGTCGCGTCTCTCGTCGGACTTCGGGACCGTGGCCGAGCGGCTGAGCGACCTGCGCGGGCGCGCGCGGCAGGTCACCGTGTCGGTGCAGCCGTCGCTGCCCGGGCGCATCGGTGGGCGCACCTTCACCTCGCTCGCCTACACCTGGGCGAGTGCGCGTGGTGCCGCACGCGGCTTCGACGGCGGCACCGCCGACGATCCCCGCGCGATCGACTGGGCGCGCACGCCCTTCGACGTGCGGCATCAGGTGATCGCGCAGCTCGGCACGCAGCTGCCGCTCGGCATCTCGCTGCAACTCTTCGCGCGCGTGCAGAGCGGGCTGCCGTTCACGCCGATCGTCGCGGGCGACGTGAACGGCGACGGGCGCGGCGGCGACCGCGCGTACCTGTTCGCCGATGGCGCGACCGGCGCGGATCTCGCGCCGCTGCTCGCACGCGCATCGGGGCGGGTGCGTCGCTGCCTCGAGCGGCAGCGCGGGACGATCGCGGCGCGCAACAGCTGCGAGGGGCCGTGGACGCAGACCATGTCGGTACGACTCACCATCCCCGGGCGTCGCATCGGCCTCGGCAACCGGCTCGACCTCGGGCTCCAGTTCGCGAATCCCATGGGCGCTCTCGATCGCCTCGTCAACGGGCGCGACACCAAGGGATGGGGCACCGACTGGACGCCGGATCCGGTGCTGCTCGTACCGCGCGGCTTCGACGTCGCGCGACAGCGCTACCGCTACGACGTCAATCCGCAGTTCGGCGAGACGCGGCCGGCACTCGTCACGCGCCCCGTCGATCCGTGGGGGATCACGCTCGATGCACGCCTCGACCTGAGCACGCCGCAGGCGGTGCAGCAGCTCCGGCGCCAGCTCGCGCCGGGTCGCAACGGCGACCCGCGTCCGCGGCTCACGGCCGCGCAGCTGCAGGAGCGATACGTGCGCAGCGTCGGCAGTCTGTGGGTGCCGCTCATGCAACTCAGCGACACGCTGCTCCTCACGCCAACGCAGATCGACTCGTTGCGCACGTTCGAACTCGCGTGGCGCGGACAACTGGATTCCGTGTTCACGCCGCTGTCGTCGTACCTGGCCGAACTCCCGGCGAGCTACGACGGCGTCGCCGCGCTCGCGAAGGTGCGCACCGCGCGCGCCGATGCGTGGCGCCTCACGCACGGCTGGGTGCCGCGCATGAAGGCGGTGCTGACGCCGGTGCAGTACGGCATCCTGCCGCCCTTCATCCGCGACATCATGGGGCGCGAGCCGGCGGAGCTGACACGCGACAACTGGAGCTGGCTCTTCACGGCGACGCCCAGCGGAATGAACATCAACATCAGCGTCGGATCGCCACCCTGAACGTGCTGCGGGGCTGATGGTCCCCGACGGGACGTGACCCTGCCGTGACACGTCACCGTGTGGCTCGTGCACGCCGCCGTGCTCGACGAGCCGTGGCAGGCGCTGGCGCGCGGGCGCGACGCGGGCGAGCATACCGGGCGGCGGACGTGTTGCGTCGTGCGTGGCGACGCGTCCTCGATCATCATCCGACGCCGGAGACTCCGCATGCTCGTCGCGCTGGCCCTGTCGCTGCAGGCGATGGCCGCCCCCTCGCCCACCGTGGACACGCTCCCGGCCGACACCCTCGCGGTCGTCGCGTCATCGGTCGCGGCGACGGGCATCGTGACGCCACGCATCGCACCGGAGCACGAGCCCCCGTCGCTCGTGCCGCCGCTCCCGGTGACGCCGCTGCTGGCGCGGCCGCTCCCGTCGCTCGCGCCATCGCTTCCCCTATACGGCGCGGCGCGCGTCGGCCTCGCGATCGTGGGCGACACCGGTGCACGGCGCATCACGACGCCGCCGGCGGTCGAGTTCAGCGACTGGTACTATCGCCGGCTCACGATCCATCGCACGATCTCGTGGGCGATGATTCCGCTCTTCATCGGCAGCTACGTCACCGGTGAGCAGCTCACGGACAAGGGGACCGCGGCCCCGACGTGGGCGAAGCGGTTGCATCCGGCGTTCGCGGGCGGGAGCGCGGCGCTGTTCGGGATCAACACCGTGACCGGCGTCTGGAACCTCGTCGAAGGGTGGAAGGTGCGCGAAGGGCGCACGAAGCGTGTGCTGCACAGCGTCGCGATGACGGTCGCCAGCGCGGGCTTCGTCTACGCGGGTTCGCTCGGCGATCGGGCGCGTGACGACGGTGACGTGCGCGACCGCCACCGCACCATCGCGCTCGGCTCGATGGGCATCTCGACGGTGAGCTGGCTCTTCATGCTGCTCGGGAACTGAGCGTCATGCTCATCGAGGTGCCGGCGGCGCTCGAGGCCTTCGGAGCGTGGTTCGACGACGCGCCGGGCGTGCCGGTGGCGACGACGGTCGTGCACCTGGCGGGATTGCTCTGGAGTGGCGGTCTCGCCGTCGCCGCCGACCGCGAGATGCTCCGCACCTCGCTCGGCGATGCGTCGGCGCGCGCGGCGACGCTGGCGACGGTGCGCGGCGCGCATCGCGCGGTGGTGACGGGGCTCGTCTTCATCGTCGTGAGCGGCCTCGCGATGGCGGCCGCGGACGCCGAAACGTACCTGGTGTCGCCGGTGTTCTGGATCAAGATGGCGCTGGTGGCGACGCTGTTCGTGAACGGCGTAGTGATGCTGCGCGCAGAGTCGCGTGCCGCGGGCGACGTGCGTGCGTGGGCGCGATTGCGATTGACGGCCGGCGTCAGTCTCACGTGCTGGTTCGTGCTGGTGCTGATGGGCGTGTTGCTCGTGAACGCAGCGTAGGACCGCGTGCATCGACGGGGCAGGGACGGGGAGACGACCATGTGCGAGGCGATGGACGTGCGCGACGAGGCGCACTGCACGATGACCGATCGGCGTGCCTTCCTGCGTGACGGGGCGGCGGCGCTCGCGGCCGTCGTCGCGGTCGTGGGCGCGGCATCGCCTCTGGCGGCGTTGCCGCTCGAATCGCTGCCGTGGAGGCGTGCGACAGGGACGCGCGGCGCGCGGACGGTGAGTTATCCCGTGCCCGCGACCGACGGCGTGACGATCGATCGCGAGAACGAGGTGATCCTCGTGCGGTGGCAGGGCGGTGTGTACGCGTTCAACCTGAGCTGCCCGCATCAGCGCACCGCGCTCCGCTGGCAGGAGGGCGACGGCGTCTTCCGCTGTCCCAAGCACAAGAGCCGCTACCGGCCCGACGGCACCTTCATCGACGGCAAGGCGACGCGGCACATGGACCGGTTCCGCGTGCGGCGCGAGGGGGCGCAGGTGGTGGTCGAGGTGGACGCGTTCGTGAAGTCGGACGAGGATGCGAGCGGGTGGGGAGCGGCGCAGGTGCGTGCCTGATCGACGGGCGCCGCCGCGACGACGACGTGGCGGGACGGACGGTGTGATCGTCCGTGGCCGGATGGAGCGCGCCGATGGGGGCGCGCCACGACTCTCGGGGGGAGCGATGACGATGTGGTCGGCGAGGCGACGGGTGGTGACGGCGGGCGAGGGCGGTGCACGGAGGGCGGCATGAGCGAGGGCCTGCGTCCCGGGCGGCTGCTGCCGCTGATCGACGACGGGTACCCGGTCGATCGTCGTGCCTTCATCGCGGACCTCCTCAAGGCCGGCGCACTCGCGACGGTGGTCGCCGCGTGTGGCGGCGGCGGCGGCGAACCGACCAACCCGCTCCCCGAGCCGGTGCCCGGCACCCCGCCCAATCTCGACGTCACCGTCGCACTCGCGAGCCAGCCCGTGCTCGCCAACGTCAACGGCGTGGCGCGCATCGGCAGCGGTCGCAACGGCTTCTTCCTCGTGCGGACGGCAACCGACAGCTTCCGCGCGCTGAGCTTCGTGTGCCCGCACCAGGGCACGACGAACCAGTGGTCGGTCACCGGCAGTGGTGCGTCGCAGCGCCTCGTCTGCGGCAATCACGGGTCCGAGTTCGACCTCGCCGGGGCGCCGCAGAACGCCGTGACACGCAACGGCATGCGCCGCTTCCAGGCCGACTTCAACGCCGCCGCGGGCACGGTGCGGGTGACCGGCTTCATCTGACCGCCGGTCGCATCGCACGCCGTGTCGTCACGACGCGGTCGCGACGATGTGACGTATCGGGCACGACGCCCGCCGGTGCGCACCGGCGGGCGTCGTGTGCGTTGAGCGGGTATGCGGTCACATCATCCCGTTCCGTCGGCGCGTCGCGCGCGTCTCCTCCCCGTGCTCGACGGCAGTGTCGTCGTCGATCGCCGCACTTTCCTCGGTGACGCCGCGCAGGCGGCCGCCGCCGCGCTCCTGCTCGCCGCGTGCGGTGGCGGTGGCGACGGCCCGACCGGCGGCACCCCCGCCTCGCGCGAGGTCGACGTCACCCTGGCGCTCGCCTCCACGCCGGCCCTCGCCTCGGTGGGCGGCATCGCCCGCACCGGCACCGGGCTGACCTCGGTCGCCGTGGTGCGCACCGGCACCAGCACCTTCCGCGCCTTCTCGCTCATCTGCCCGCACGCCGGCACGATCGTGAACGTGCAGGGCGACGGCTTCGTCTGCCCGAACCACAACTCCGCCTTCGCGGCGACGGGCGCGGTCACGCGCGGCCCGGCGACGACGGGGCTGCAGGAGCTCGCGGTGTCGTTCGACGCGGGGGCGAACACGGTGCGGGTGACGGGGCGGGTGTAGCGGGGCGCGCTGCGGCGTGACGTGCCGCGCCGCGGCGCCACGTGGCGCACCGGGTCCGCGGGTCGAGCGCATGGGCGACGGGTCCCCGGGCGGAGGCGGGGTCGCTAGATTGCGCCGCTCGAGGGGCGTTAGCTCAGCTGGGAGAGCGTCCGCTTTGCAAGCGGAAGGTCATCGGTTCGATCCCGATACGCTCCATACGATGATGACGGCCGTCGCGGCACCCGCTGCGACGGTCGTTCTGTCGTTCGGGCGCTGATCCAGCCGCGCTATTCAAACGAGTTCGAGTCGCAGCGTGCGCCCGAGCGCGTGTGCCGCGCGCTGCAGCGTGTCCAGCTGCACCTTGTTGTTGGACGGATCGAACACGCGGTCCACCTGCGTGCGACTCGTCCCCATGCGCCGAGCCAGTTCCGCCTTGGCGATGCCCGCAGCGTCCATCGCCTTCTCGAGCTGCCATGCGAGCACGCGTTTCTGAGCGAGGGCCTCGACTTCGTCCCGGATGCCGTCCTGGTCGAGAAATGCGTCGAACGAGTTCCCGATGTACCGCTTGGTCATGCAGTGACCTCCTTCAGTCGTGCGGTAGTCCGGTAGAACCGCGCGGAGCTCTTTTTCAAGGTCGAGGCCACACGTGCACCTCCCGTAGTGCAGCGTGCCGTAAGAGGTGCGACTCGTCAAGCGGGCACGGTCAGCTCGTGCGTTCACGGCGACACGACCGCGCGCCACACCGCCTTCGACAGGGTCGACGGTGTCGTGCCGAGGAGTTCACGCGCGACGGCCTGCAGCCAGATCGGCAGTGCCGCGAGTGCGTCGCGGAGGTCGTCGCGGCTGGCAGGGCCGTGCGTCGGGTCGGCCAGTATCGTGCGGAGGCGTGCGAGGGCGGTCGCGCGCGTTGCCGGGTTGGCGAGGGCGTCCCGCAGCGAGTGCAGCGCCTGGGCGACACGCACCGCGGGGCGCACGCGACCACCGCGTCGGCCGGATCGCGGTGCGCCGTTTCCGCGGATTGACGCTGCGCTGACGCTGAACTGACGCTCGCACGGCGTTGCACGGTGCATCCGGCTACCGTTGCCCGGGGGCACGGTCCGATGGCGAGGAAGGTGGCGCATCGACGGCCACCGTTCCCCGCGACGTGCGACGCTCGTGGCCGGCGTCGCGCACCTGACCGCCTCGCCCTGCACCGCCGTACGGCGCACCGCCGCACCGTGCCCCGACTCGCCGTTCACCGCCGCACCGGTCACCACCTCGCACGCACCATGGACTCGCTCCTTCTGCTCCTGTATCCCGGCACGATGCTCGTCGTCGTCGCGATCGTCGTCGCCTCGCTGTGGCGCGGCATGCGCGGTGTGGAGCGCATCGCCGACGCCATCGAACGCATCGAGGCGCGCACGGGCGACCGGCGCGGCGTTCGCACGGAGTGACCTCACGACGGGTGCCGGACGATCCGGCGTCCGCGGCCCATTCGTCGTTTCGCCCGGCCGTCGCGGCACGACGATCCGCCGCGTGACGCCTGCGGCGACACCCGTCGTGAACGACGGCCTCCCCTTTCGCGCCCGCGAGAACGACGGGAGTCGTGCGATGCTCGGCAGCGACCCATCGAGCCACCTCGTCGTACTCCGCCACGATCGCGCACGACGCGTCCCGCGGCCGCCCACGAGCGAATCGCCACCGCGCGCTCGCGACGGTGCGACCGAATCATCGGCCGATCACCCGCATCACGGCCGTGCTCCGCCGATCCGCCCCGCGCCGTCCGATGCCAACACGGAGCGTGCTGTGCGCATTACCGCGCGCGTTCTTCGTGACGTCGCGATCACCACCACACGCGGTGCACTCACGCAGGCGCAGTCGTGAGCCGCACTCGTCGTGTTCACGCACGGCGCCCGCCACGTCAGCACTACGACGTCACAACGCAGGCACCGAAAGCTTACGACGAAACGGGAGGTGACCGCTCGATCCTCTGTCGGCACGGCGCGGCGAACGTACACTGACGTCGTGCAGACGATCGACCGACGATTCATCACCGGATCCGATGCACGGCATGCGGACCACCTGTGCCAGTGCACTGCGCCCGCATGCATCCGAATCACGAAGCGCCGTCGCATTGCCGCGCTCCCACGGTGACGACGCAGTCGCCGCATCGATCACACCGCGCGTCGTCCCGCATGCGACACCCACGAAGTACCGACCGTTCGCCGCACGCTCGCTCCATCGAGCAGCTCACCCTTCGCCTCCGGATCGCACACCCATGTCGCTCCCCCACGCTCGACGCATGCGCACCGCCATCGCACTCGCGTATGGGTCCACCGCGCTGCTCGTCGCATGCGCACCGCATCGCGCGCCCACGCCGACGCAGCATGTCGCGGCGCGGATCGCCGACAGCTGCCCCACGCACCTCACGCCCGTCGGACGGTCGACCGGAACGAGCGTCTACGCGGAAATGGTCGACGTGATCGGCCGCGGTGACACCACGTACCTGCTGGGTCATCCGACACAGCTGTGGAATGCATCGGGCTCCGTCGAATCGGTGGCCGGTGTCGCCGTCGACTCGGCCGGTCACGTCCGCCCGGTCCGGTTCCCGTTGAGCCCCCGCGACACGGGCGCCACGCGCTCCGTGCGGTACGGGTGGGGTACGTCCGGGCTGATGGCCGTCGTCGCGCGCGATGTCGATGCCGACGCCGTCGCAGGCACACGTGACTCGGTCTCATCCTCGGCGCAGCTCGTCGCCCTGACGAGTAGTGGCAACGAGCGCGCGCTGCTCCGCGTGCGACACGATGCCTGGCAGCGGTTTCGCTCCTCGCTGTCGTCCGACGGCAGCGGTTCGCTGCTTGCGGCCTACCCCGTCCCATCGGGCCCTGGCACCCACTCGATAGCGATCCTGACGTCCGATCGGCGAGGCCGCAAGGCGCTGGACACCCTGCACGTCGATCCGGCGTCGACCATCCTCGCTTATCAGCTTGCGACGTCGCTCGATGACGGCCACGCCGTGGTGGCGGCGATCGGTGTGGTGCGCGCTCTCGAGCAACTCGCGGTGTTCACCAGCCTGCGCGAGCCGGGCGGACGATGGTCGCGACTCACACGACTGGCGGACGCACCCATCGGTGCGGCGTTCGTGGCCGTCGCGAACAGAGGGGCGGTGATCGGCCTCGCCTGGCGTGGCGCGCCGGCTGGCATCCTCGGGTCCGACACGCTGCATCTCGCAGCCTACCACGCCGACTCACGGCGCTGGTCCATTCACTCGACGACGGAGGTGGTGCGACGAAATCTTGCGATGGCGGTACTGCGTGATTCGACGGTCGTGGCGGTCGGACGGGACACGTCCGGCGACACCCTCGTGATCGCGCTGGTCGGGCGTGACGGCCTGCACACGCGTCGCATCCATGCGCCCGACGTCGGCGGCCAGCCCGCCGTGCACGCCACGGATGACGGCGGATTGCGCGTGTTCTTCAACATCTACAGGAACGCGACGCGCGATTCAGCCGCCCTCTCGATGGCGACCTTCTCCAACCGATGCCTCGGCCGACTCGTCGGGGCACAGCGCTGAAAGGCGCAGGAGTGTCTGCATGCGAATTCTCTCCACCCTGATCCTGGCCGCGAGCACGCTGCTGGTCGGCTGTGCCGACCTCCGGCCAGGCGGTCCCCTCGTCGCGACGGACATCGCACCGGTGCCCGAAACGGTCTTCCTGCCGGTCCTGGCTCCGGCGCTCGATGGCGCGAGTGACGGTGTCGCGGCCGACGAAGTCGGCGTGCTCGTCGAACCGGATGACCCGCCCGGCGGACCCGGTCCCGGGCAACCGGGTCAACCGCCGGGCGGTCCTCGCTTGGTCACGCGACAGGATTCGATCGACTACGTCCTCTCGACGCCGGCACGCGTCCGTATCACGACCGCTGACGTCTACTTCTCCGCACCGCGCGGTCCCGGGTTCGTGAGCGTGAACGGAATCCTCGAATGGGACGGCAATCGGCTCGAGGTCAACACGACCTGGCATGGCGAACGGACGAACGCCGATCAGTCCACGGAAGCAGTCCCGCTGAATCCCATCCCCACGCGCGTGTACCGACAGTTCGCTTCGTCGCTCGGCGAGGTCATCACCATGATGCGCGGCGCGTGGCCACAGCAGAACATCAACATCAACAGCTGGCACATCAGCGAGCTGTGTGGCCTCTACGTCGGTGGCATCTACGACGTGATGGCGTACCGTCAACCGCCACTCAGCTTCATTCCGGGTTTCCCGACCAACGAATACGGTGCCGCGAACGACCGGATGTCCTTCAGCAAGCGGAACACCGCGTGCACGCCGCCGACGCCGCCGCAGTGCGGCGGTGGTGGCGGCGGTGGACCGCCGGGCGGAGACCCCGAGATCCCCGAATCGATGCCGCACGCGGGCGGCGAGCACGAACGTGTCGAAGGATGCCCCGGTGGCGGCGGCGGCGGCGGCGGCGGTGCTCCGAGCGGCGTCTGGGTCACGGTCTGCACCGGATTCCACGTCTACGATGCCGCCGGAAACTTCCTCTACGACGAGATCACCGAATGCCACTCCGAATACTGGGCCTTCTGATGCCGACACTCATCCAGCAGTTTCGCCCTGCCCGCGGTGCACACCTCGTGCTGATCGCCGCCATCGCCATGACCGGGCCGCACGCATTCGCACAACGCATGACACCAGCCACGCTCACGTCCGCCGCCCGTTCGCGGCCGGTGAACGTCGTGCTCGTCGGCGCCGACGTCCTCAAGGGAAGCCGCGTGTCCGTCCTCGTGGAAGGTGGCCACGGTCGACCGGGGACGATCCTGCTCGACGAGCGGGACGCCACCGGCCCGGAGCTGGCGACGGGCCTCTTCCACGCGCAGCGTCTCTATCGCCGCAACATCGTGAAGGGTCGCACGGTGCGGATCGATCTCCCACGCGCGGAACAGTCGTTGCCGCTCCAGGCCTCGCAGACCGCTCGTCTCGATTCGCTCCTGGCGACCGTGCGTGTCGCGGCGCCGCTGATGGCGAGGGGCTACGGGAACGTCCGCGTGCGCACCCTGCCGCACACCGGTCTGCCGTGAACCCGCTCCGGCGTGACGACGACCGTCGACCCGCAACACCGCCGTGCTGATGTACGAGCGATATTGTGGTCTCGGCGATCCACGATCAGCCGTTTCGCCAGTGCCGCTGCATGGCTGCATGGCGAGGCGGTTGGTCGGCGGCCCGGCGCGTGGGCGCAGCGCCGTCGGTCCGAATCCGTCAGACATCCACGAGGGCTGCCGTACGAGACGAGCGACGCGGCGCGGCTCACGCGTGCACGGGCGTTCTACCGGGCGCGGGGCTACGACGAGCGCGGCCGTGTCCCGGACTTCTACGCGCCGGGCGAGAGCAAGGTGATCCTCAGTCGCACACTCCTGGCCGAGTAGATCGCGCCTGAGGGAGTGCCGCAGCCCTCACGTCGTCCACACGATGGCGACGCCGGCGGCGACACCGACCAGCGTGCCGAGGACGACCTCGGACCAGCGATGACGCTCGAGTGCCACGCGGGACCAGCCAAGCAGCGGCAGCAGCGCCGCGCACCCCCACGCGAGCATCGGTGCGCGCGGCTCGAGCACGCTGGCGGCGAGCGCGAGGACCAGCATGTGGAGCGACAGCTTCACACGCGACGTGACCGCGGCGCACACCACCACCACGCCCATGAGGATCGTGACGGCCGGTCCGGCCGTGGTGCTCGGTTCGACCAGCGCCATGCCGACGCGCAGCGCGGCCAGCGATCCGAGCGCGACGAGGAACAGCAGCGGACGGTCCGACGGTCGCGAGGCGTCCACCGTCGCCCACCGGCCGGTCCGCGTCTGCCGGCGCATCAGGAGCGCGAGGGGCGCCACCACGAGCAGCATCACGATGACGGGCAACCGCCACGGTGCGCGTGCGTCGCGCGTCCACTCCGACACGAGGGCGATGGCCGGTGCCAACACGAACGGGTGGAGCACGATCGACACCGTCCGCGCGACGCCATGCGAGAAGGTCGAGGGGCGTGCTGCCTCGGGCGGTGTGGCGCGTGACGTCGTGGGCGATGCCATCGGTTCGAGGGTCGTCGGTGCGTGCCGCGATCATGGTAGCGACTGCGCAGCGTCCGGGTACGCGGCCTTGCGCGCCGAGGTAGCCTGCAGCGTGCCCCTCGACCGCTCCCACGACCGCGTCGCCCCTTCGCGCTCGCCCCTCGCGTTCCTGCGCGACCCGCTCGCCGCGCTCGGCGCCGCCGCGGCGACGGGCGATGCGCCGCGTCTGTGGCTCGGCCCCGTGCGCGTGCGGCTGCTCGTGCACCCGGACGCGGTGCGCCAGGTGCTCGTCGCCCGCCAGCGCGACTTCAGCGGGCTCGCGTTCGAGGCGGTGCGGCGCATCGCCGGTGACGGCGTGATCCAGGTGCAGGGCGACGCGCATCGGCGTCAGCGCCGCGTGATGCAGCCGGCCTTCCATCGTGAACGATTGGCGCGCTACGGCGAGGTCATGACCACGCACGCCGCCCGCTGGTCCGACTCGCTCCACGACGACGAAACACTCGCCGTGCGCGAGGCGATGGTCGCGCTCACGCTCGGCATCGTGGGCGAATCGCTCTTCGGCGACGCCGACGCGGCCGCGGTGGACGACGTGCGCGCCTACCTCGACGCGGGACTCTCGCTCTTCGGCCCGGTCACGCTCCCGATCGCGCGTTGGCTCGAGTACCTGCCGCTGCCCGCGGTGCGACGCTTCACGACGCTCCGCGCTCGTCTCGATGCACGCATCGCGTCGATGATCGTGTCGCGTGTCGCCGACGCGCATGCGGGTGCGTCGTCGCGCGACGATCTGCTGGCGATGCTCATCGCGGCACGCGACGCGGAACGTCCGGAGCAGGATCCCGCCGTGGCGGACGCCGCGACGGGGATGGCGAGTCGGAAGGCCATGCAGCGAGACCGGACGCGGCCGCTCGACGATCGCTGGATCCGCGACGAGGTGATGACGCTCGTCCTCGCCAGCCACGAGACGACCGCGAGCGCGCTCACGTGGTGCTGGCGCCTGCTGGCCGAGCATCCCGATGCGGAGGCGCGACTGCACGCCGAAGTCGATGCGCTCGGTGTGCAGGCGCCCACCATGGACGACCTGCCGCGGTTGCCGTGGACGCGTGCCGTGTTCGACGAGGCACTCCGGCTGCAGCCGACGGTGCCGTTCGTCTTCCGTCGTGCGAGCGCCGACGTCGCGCTCGGTGACGCAGGCGCGGGCGTCACGATCCGTCGCGGCGAGGTGGTCGTGCTGAGCCCGTACGTGACGCAGCGCGATGGACGCTGGTGGCACGACCCCGACGCATTCCGCCCCGACCGCTGGCTCGACGACACGGCGCGCGCCGCACGTCCACGCTTCGCGTGGTTCCCCTTCGGCGGCGGCGCACGCGTCTGCATCGGCGAGCACTTCGCGACGGCCGAAGCGGTGCTGATCCTCGCGACGGTCGCGCGGCGATGGCGCCTGCGACACTCGGACGATGCGCCCGGTCGTACGTCCGCCCGCCTCGATCCGCTCGCGCCGACGCGCCCGTCGGATCGGTGGCGCATGCGCGTCGAGCGACGACGCTGAGGCGGTACCGTCGTGCCGTGGCGCCGCGCGGATCAGCGTGGCGTCCGCACGATCTCGAGGCGTTCGGCGTCCGGCGCACCGCTGGCGACGACGATGCGCGAGCCGTCGGGCGACACGTCGTACATCGGGAAGAGCGTGTCGGGATAGCGCGCCCGGAACCGCGTCACCGGCGGGCCGACGACGAGCGTGCCGGTCGCCGTCGTGCGCACGTCCACGGCGAGGAGTGCGTCACCCTGCCAGTAGTGGAGCGCGTGCCCATCGCCGCGCCACACCGGGTGCATGCCCCCACCCGTGGAGATGCGGACCGGTGAGGCGCCGCCGACGGGCCACGGCAGCACGTAGACCTCGCCCGCTCCACTCGCGTCCGATTCGTAGGCGAGCCACCGGCCGTCGCGCGTGAGGCGCGCCGCGCTCTCGCGCTTGGGTGTGGCACGCACCGTTCGCGCGGGCGATCCGTCGATCGGGAGTTCGACGATGTCGAGATTCCCGCCACGATCGACCGTCGCCAGTACCGCCGAGCCGTCCGCGGTCCACCCGGTCGGGAAGAGGTTGCCGTCCATGTCGGTGAGCATGCGCGCGTCACCGCCGCCCATCGGCTGCACCATCACGCGCTTGCCGCGCGGCGTGATCTCGGAATACGCGATGAGTCGGGCGTCCGGGCTCACGTGGGCATCGTTGGCGTCGCGCCCGGCGCGGGTGCGCTGCGTGACGGCACCGGTCGCGAGATCGAGGGACCAGATCTCGCTCTCGTCGCGGCCCGGCGGTGCACCGCCGTGGATGAGCGTCGCCCCGTCGGGCGAGAAACGCGGCGTCCATGGAACGCGTGCATCCGACGTGCGCAGTACGCGTCCGTCGGCATCGCGCACCACGAGTCGGAGCGCCTCTCGATCCGGACGATCACCGGCGCCGGGCGCGCGCGTGCGGACGAGCAGTGCACCGGCATCGGAGGCGGCGATCGCAGTGCGACCGGGCGCAACGTCCACATCACGCGCGAGCGTCTCGACGATCCCCTCGACCGTGAGCTGCGCGGCATCGAAGCGCTGGCGTGCGATCGTGCCGTCGGCATTCGCGAAGACGAGCCACCCATCGACGATGCGCGGCGTGCGTCCCGCGCGCACGACGCGCAGCGTGCCGGTGGCGAGGTCGATGGCCGCGATGCGCCCCGCGCAGCAGTCGTCGAGCGTCACGAGCACGGCGCGTCGGCCGGGGATGAACGCGGGATCGCGCATGCCGGGGACAGGAGCGCCCGCCGCGACGCGCTCGAGCGCGCCGCCACGCGGTGCGACACGATAGACGACACCCGCACGCGAGTCGGCGACGACGAGCTCCCCTTCTTCGCTCCACGCGGCACCGGCCACGTCGACATCGCGCGGAAGCGTCGCGATCGTCGTCGCCGTGCCTCCGGCGATCGGCACGCGACGGATCGCGCCCTCGGCGACGAAGCCGAGCCATGCGCCATCGGATGACACGAACGGCAGCCGTGCGCCGCCCGTCCCCGCGATGGTGCGCGGCAGCAACGGTTCGGCGATGGCCGTGCCACCGTCGTCTCCGTCATCGAGGACGCCGGCGTCGAGTGGGCGCGCGTACAGTGGTGCGCGGTCGTCGCCGACACCCGCGACGATCATCGTCCGGCCATCAGGCGTGAGCGCCGGCAGCACGCCGCCGAGGGCACCGGCGTCCGACACGAGGATGCGGCGCGTGGGCGCCTGCAGGGCGGGTGTCGCCGACATCGGCAGACCGCTCGGCAACACCGCGGACGCGCGCTCACGCAGCTGCGCTCCCTGCCATCCCACCAGCGCACCGATGGCGAGCGTCGCGGCGACGAGCCAGACCACACCGCTCGGACGCCGCTCGCGCCGGACGCCCTCCGGAGGACGCGACGCAGACGACGACGGTGCCGCATCAGGGTCTATCGACGCGTGATCGACCTCACGCTCCTGTCGCGCGGCCAGTTCGCCCTGCGACGCGAGCGCCGCGATCGTGAGTGCCGACGCCAGGGCGGAGGCATCGACGAAGCGCGCCTCGGGATCCGGCGCGAGTGCGCGCGAGACCACATCGGCGACGGGGGCCGGGATGCGTGGCGGCAGCGCGGTGATCCGTGCGAGCGCAGGACGTGCGCTCGGTGACGCAGCCTCCAACCCGGCCGCGAGCCGGCGCGGTGGCTCGCCCGCGAGCATCTCGTGCAGGACGACGCCGAGTGCGTAGACATCGGCGCGCGCGTCGACGTCACGCTCGCCCCGCGCCTGTTCGGGGGCCATGTAGCGCGGCGTGCCGATCGCGAAGCCGGTGCGCGTGAGCAGTGCCTCGGTGTCGCGATCGATCGCGCGCGCGATGCCGAAGTCGGTCACGAGTGCGCGCGGCCGCGCGTCGGTACCGTCACCCGCGTCGAGCAGGATGTTCTCGGGCTTGATGTCACGGTGCACGATGCCGCGGGCGTGCGCATGCGCGATCGCATCGGCGATCTCGCGCCCGAGCGCGACCGCGTCCGTGGCGAGGAGCCCGGGCTCGCGTGCGAGTCGCGCGCGGAGCGTCTCGCCGGCGATGTACGGCATCGCGAACCAGAGCTGACCCGCGTCGCTCCCGGAGTCGTAGAGCGGCAGGAGATTCGGGTGGCGCAACGCGGCGGTGAGCGTGATCTCGCGCAGGAAGCGCTCGCGGCCGAGGATCGTGGCGAGCCGCGGATGCAGCACCTTGATCGCGACCGGTCGGTCGTGCCGTCGGTCGCGCGCGAGATGGACGGTCGCCATGCCGCCGCGGCCGATGCGCCGCTCCCACGTGTAGCGGTCGGCGAGTGCGTGCCAGAGCGCATCGAGGGCGGCATGGTCGGTCTCGTGCGTCTCGGTCGCAGCGTCACCGATCGCGCGCGGTGCTCCGCCGAGATCGATGCCGTCGAGCAGCCCGCGCACGGGTGGCGCGAGGAAGTCGTCGACACCGGGGTCGGTGTCGGGGGAGTCGAGCAGCGACAGCACCTCGCGCCTGATACGATCGTCGCGCTCGCACGCGGCGTCGACGTACGCCGCACGCTCATCGCGCGGGAGCGCGAGCGCCGCCTGCACGATGGCCTTGACGGCGCGCCATTCGTCCGGCGACACGACCTCGTCGTCGCGCGCGACGGGGACGTCTCCGCTCATCGCTCGAGCTCGCGTCGCAGCCACCGCCGTGCGACCGACCACTCGCGCGAGACCGTCGCGGCCGAGACGCCGAGTGCGGCCGCGGTCTCGTCCAGCGTGAGGCCGACGAAGTAGCGCAGCTCGACGAGGCGCGCCTGCTGCGGGTCGATCGTCGCGAGCTTCTGCAGCGCCTCGTCGAGCGCGAGCACGTCCACGCCCGCGTCGTCCGCCGCGAAGGCGGGCAGATCGGACTGCGGATCGAGCGTCACGGCGTGTTCGCCGCCGCCACGCTTCTCGGCGCGTCGTGCGCGCGCGGCGTCCACGAGCACCTGTCGCATGCAGCGCGCGGCCACGCCGATGAAGTGCGTGCGACCCTCGAGCCCACCGGGACGCTGATCGACGAGACGCAGCCACGCCTCGTGCACGAGCGCCGTCGGCTGCAGCGTATGCCCGCTCTCCTCGCGTCGCAGGACACGCTCCGCCTGCCGGCGCAACTCGGCGTAGACGGCGGGGAGCAGTGCGTCGAGCGCGGCGCGATCACCCGCACCCCAGGCCGAGAGCAGCCGCGTGACGTCGGCCGCGGCCGGTGCGGCGGCTGCGGCGTCGTGATCGCGTGCGTTCGACGGATGTTCGTGCATGGTGCCTGCGGTGAGAGAAGGTCGGCGCACGACGCGCTCGCTGCGAGGGATGTTCGCACCAGATCGCGAACATGGCGAGTGATCGGCCGTTCGTCACGATACGCCACGCGCGTCGGTACGGTTTCGCATCCGCGGACGACGCAGCGTTCGAGGCGCGACGAGTGCCGTGAGGGAGTTTTCGCCGGGAATCCGCAGTCCTGAGTGCGGACCGATCGGCGCGTCGCTCGACGGTGACCGCGACATACACAGCAGCACGTGCATCGAGGAGGATCCCATGCGCCAGCCCAGCCGCCTTCGTCATCCCGTGGTCGTTCGCGTCGTCGCGCCGGCCGCCCTCCTCTGCGCCGCGGTGATCGGCACGCCCGGCCGCATCGACGCGCAGACGGTCGCGCAGTACGACAGCGGCCACGCAGCGATGATCGCACAGTCGCCGATGCCAAGCGCCACCGGCAGCGTCACCTCAGCGGCTGCGCACCGCGTCGCCGCACCGGCCGCGCGCATCGTGGCAGAGTACGTGGTGCGCCATCCGCGCGGCAGCTTCCCGCAGGCGTTCACGCTCAGCGATTCGGCCGGTCGCCTGCGGGCCCACTACCGCCTCGTGGACGACGCGACGCCGCGCGAGATGCGGGTCGATGTCGTGGGCGCGGACCTGGTGCTGCGCGCCGAGACGGCGGATGGTCCGCTCACGGTCCGGCTCGAGCGGCAGGCCGACTCGGTGCCCGCAGGACGTGCCATCACGGGGCGCTGGTTCTATCGCGGGACGGACGGGGTGCTGCAGGGGCGTGTGCAGCGGTGACGGGTCGTCCGGCGCAGGGCGATGCCTCGCGCCGCTCGTGACCCTGCAACGATCGACGGCGGCCCGCCACGCGCGAGCCGCCGTCGATCACGTCATGTCGTCGCGAACGACGTGTGTCCGCGTCAGTTCACCGTGTACGAGAACGTCACGTCCGTGTCAGTGTCGCCGGTGCACGCGGTGGCCGTGGCCGGCTTGGCGATCGAGCCGTAGTGGCAGAGCAGGACGCGCACCGTACCGGTGCCGGTCGCGGCACCCGCTCCGACGGCCTTCGTGAAGCGCAGGCCGAGCGGACGGCCCGCCGCATCGGTGTCGGTGGTGGTGATGGTGACACCCGTGGCCGTCGTCGTGTAGAAGACGCGGTGCTCGTTGGCCTCCGCGCTCACTTCGGCGGTGATGTCCTCGACCGGCGACGCGACGGCGTTCTCGAAGCGCACCGTGCCGGTGTAGGTGATGCCGCGCGTGAGCGCGAGCGTCCCCTGCTGCGCCTGCGGTGCGCCGGGCCCGAGGCCATCGGGATCGTTGATGATCACGTTCTGCGTCGTCCCGCCACCGCTCGGCGTGAGGCTGAGCGTGACGCGCGTGATGAGCTCCTGCTCGCCGGCAGGTTCGGTGGATGAATCGCCGCAGGCGCCGAGCGCGAGCAGCATGGTCGCCGCTGCGGCGGCACGAGCGGGGAAGGAACGGATCATGGGACGACGCTCCAGACGTCGCGAGGGACCGACGGGCCGCGAGGCGCCCCTCGTGCGCGATCGCGGGCATCCGGACGGATGCAGGTGGGCACTGCGTGATGCACGACGCGGTGCACCGCACGTCGTGGCGTCGCGCCGCGGCGGTGCGGGCGCATCAGAAGGGGGCGGTGATGCGGAGCACGACGTCGCGCCCCGGATCGTTCACGAACAGGCGATAGCGGCTCAGGTAGTCGCGGTAGCGCGTGTCGAGCGCATTGGTCACGCTCAGCGATACGTCGAAGCGACGCGCGCCGAGCGCGAGGCCGCGGGTGCCGGCATCGAGCGACAGCAGTGCGTAGCCGTCGGTCGGGAGCTGGTAGATCGTTCCCGTGGGCACACCGTCCTGCCGCCGCACGAGCAACGTCCCGGCGCCCGCATACCAGCGGCCGAGCCGCGCTCGCGTCCCCGTGGTGCGGAGGCCGAGGTTCAGGCGATCGGCCGGCATGTCGAACAGCGGCCCGCCGGCGACGCGATCGGTGCCGCGGACCATCGTGCCGCCGACGGAGAGTTCGAGACGCGGATGCAGCACCAGCGTGGACGCGAGCTCGAGGCCCTGCAACCGCGCCTGCGTCCGGTCGTAGCGGAAGGCGGGAAAGGCACCTCGGATCGTGAGCACCGGCTGCGTCGGCCGGAGGAAGATGAAGCCGTCGATCAGGTTGCTGTACGCGGCCGCGTCGACGACGAGCCGCGTGCCGCGATAGCGCAGCGACGTCTCGACGCCCTGCGAGCGTTCGCGGTCGAGCGTCGCGTCGCCGAGTTCGTACTGTGCGGTGCCGTGGTGCACGCCCTGCGCGTAGCGCTCGTTCACCGTCGGTGGGCGCCACGCACGCGCGACGCGGAGCGCGACGTCGAGATCGGACGTGAGTGCCCATGCGGCGCCGAGCGATCCCGAGACATCGGCCCAGCGGCGCGTCCCCGCGGGGCTCGTGATGCCCAGGTCGGCGAAGCGGATCGTCGTCTGCGAGACGATGTCGCCGCGCGCGCCCGCGCTCAGCGTCAGACGGCCGCGGTTCCACTCTTCCTGTGCATAGAGCGCCCCCTGCCAGAGATCGAAGCCGGGGATCAGGAAGGCCTTGCCGAGCGTCTGGTTGCCCTGCACGAACGCACTCGCGCCGATGGTGCCGCGCCACCCGCCGAGCGGCGCGTGGGCCCAGCGCGCGTCGAGCGAGTTGGTGAAGAGACGCAGGTGGAAGGCGGGGACGTTCTGGTTGCGCAGCGGGCCGTGCGCGTCGAACTCGCGGCGATCGTTGAACTGGAAGCCGTAGACGATCTCGAGCTGCTGGTCACGCGGGAGCGCGCGCACGACGCGCAGGCGCGCGACGGTGTGCGAGATGTTCTGGTTCGGGCGACCGATCCCCCACGAGAAGCTCGAGTCGGGGGGCGGATCGCGCATCGCGCGCTGCAGGTCGTCGAAGTTGCCGGCGTGCGCCTGCCGCAGGACGCCGAGCTCCGTGCCGAAGCGACTCACGAGCAGGTCGGCCCGTCCCCAGCGGCGCGCGAGGGCGAGCGAGAGACTGCCGTTCAGCTCACGGAAGCCGGTGTTGGTGAGGAAGTAGTCGGGCGCGGCGGTGTTGCCGGCGACGCGGCTCGTGAGACGTAGCCGGTATCCCGCGCGACCGACGACCGGCAGCTGCAGGCCACTGCCGGCGACGCCCAGCGAGACCGCCGCCTGCCGGCTGTTGCCGAAGAGATTCGTCGCGACCTCGCCGCGCATCGCACCACTGTCCGGTGCCGCCGCCCGGTCCACACGCACCACGCCGCCGATCGCATCGGGGCCGTAGAGCACCGTGGCGGCGCCGCGCACGACGGTCACCGCATCGGTGTCGAAGCCGTCGATGTTGGGCGCGTGCTCCGTGCCCCACTGCTGGTCTTCCTGCCGCAGCCCCGAGTTCATCACCAGCACACGCTGCGAGTTGAGGCCGCGGATGACCGGCTTGGCGATGCTCGGCCCGAACTGGATGACGGCGACGCCCGGGAGATTCTTGATCGTCTCCCCGAGCGTCTGTCCGCGTGTGGCGGCGAGCGCCGAGGCGTCGAGCGTGCTGGTGGCGGCGACGCGTGCGAGTCGTTCGGCCAGCGTGTCGGCGCGCACGGTGACGTCTCCGAGGCGTGCGGTGACGACCGAGAGGCGGACGACGAGCACCTGGTCGTCGCCCGACAGGTCGACGGTGCGGTCGGCGGGGGCGTAGCCGATGGCGCGGACGTGCACGGTGACGCGTGCGGCGGGGAGGCCGCGCACGTCGAAACGCCCCTGCGCGTCGCTGCGGGTGCGCGTGACGCGGCCGGGCACGCCGGGCACGCCGGGGGCGCTGGACCGCTCCTCGACGAAGACGTCCGCGTCGGCGAGCGGGCGGCCGACGGCAGCATCCTCGACGACGCCATGGACGTGGCGGTCAGCGGGGCGGGGGACGGTGCTCTGTGCGGCCAGGGCCTTCGCGTGCGGGATGGCGGCCGCGACGGCGAAGGCGAGGGCGGCGTTACAGAGCGGACGGAACATCCACGAAGCGTAGTGAGAGCGCATTCTCATGCGCAAGCATCGCGCCTGTGGCCGCGCATCACCTCGCGCAGCCGTCGTGTCGTCGCCCGTCGTGAGCACCGATGGGCCGACGCATGGCCCAGCCCGCCGACGCCCGATCGTGACGCGCCCGGCGGCGAAGCGTGATGTGCCGCGCGGCAGCGCGTGACGCGCTCTCTCGACGTTGCCCCACGGCGAGGGCGACGACGCCCCGCAGCCGCTTCAGGTCCCCACCCGGACATCACGTGCCCACTCGCACCACGCGCCGCGCCGCCCTCGCGCTGGCCGCGCTCCTCGCCGTCGCCTGCAGCGACGTCGCCGATCCCACCCGCCCCGACGCGACCAGCGCACGCGGCCTCGCGCGCGGCGGCACCACGCCGCTCGCCGGGTCGCCGATCCGCATCAACGAAGTCGAATCGAACCTCGGCACCCCGGGCGACTGGGTCGAACTGTTCAACACGTCGGATGCACCGGTCGACGTCTCCGGCTGGTTCTTCAAGGACGACAACGACACGCGCACCTTCCGGATCGCGGCGGGGACCATCGTCCCGGCGCGCGGCTTCCTCGTGCTCGACGAGTCGCAGTTCGGCTTCGGCCTCGGCGCCGCCGACCAGGCACGCCTCTTCCTGGCGGACGGCAACACGCTGGTGGACAGCTACGCGTGGACGACGCACGCCACGACGACCTACGCGCGCTGCCCGGACGGCACCGGCGCGTTCACGACGTCGTCGATCGTGACCAAGGGAAGCACCAACGATTGCGCGCCGGTCGTGCGCATCAACGAGATCGAGTCGCAGAACGGCACGCCGGGCGACTGGATCGAGTTCTTCAACCCGAACGCGCAGGCCGTCGATCTCGCGGGCCACGTCGTCCGCGACAACGTCGACGCGAACGCGTACGTCTTCCCGCAGGGCACGACGATCCCCGCCGGTGGCTACCTCGTCATCGACGAGGCGCAGTTCGGCTTCGGGATCGGGTCGCCGGATGCGGTGCGGCTCTTCCGCCCGAACGGCACGACGCTGGTGGACAGCCACACGTGGAACGAGCACGCGCCGACGACACTCGGTCGCTGCCCCGACGGCACGGGCACCTTCATCGTGACGGCTGCGCCGACCAAGGGCACGGCCAACGCGTGCGATGCGCCGTCGGCGGTGGTGAGGATCAACGAGGTCGAATCGAATCTCGGCACGCCCGGCGACTGGGTCGAGCTGCTCAACATCGGCACCACGCCGGTGGACGTCTCGGGCTACGTCTTCCGCGACAACAACGACCAGGCGGGCTACGTGATCCCGGCCGGCACCACCATCGCCGCCGGCGGCTTCCTCGTGCTCGAGGAGGCGCAGTTCGGTTTCGGCCTCGGCGGCGCGGATCAGGCGCGGCTCTTCGCGCCGGGTGGCGGAACGCTCGTCGATTCGTACGAATGGACGACGCACGCGCTCACGACCTACGGCCGCTGCCCGGACGGTACGGGCGACTGGACGACGACCAGTGCATCGACGAAGGGCGCGCGCAACGCCTGCGCCGCACCGCCGACGTTCGACGCGTGGCCCGGTGACGGCGCGATCGCGAGTGCCGATCCGGGCGCGTTCTTCGGCGGCAACATGAGCGGGCTCGTGTTCGAGAATCGCGCCGATCTGCGGAGTGGCGTGCTCTGGGCGGTGAAGAACGGTCCCGGTACGCTCTATCGCCTCTTCGCCGGCACGCCGGTGCGTCTGCCCGATGGTGAGTGGGCCAACGGCAAGGCGCTCCGCTATCCGAACGGCACCGGCGATGTGGACGCCGAAGGCGTCACGTTCGCCGCAGGCGCACTCTACGTCGCGGCCGAGCGCAACAACTCGGCCAACAGCGTGAGTCGCAACAGCATCCTGCGCTACGATCCGTCGCAGCCGGGCACCGTGCTCACCGCGACGACGGAGTGGAACCTCACGGCCGACATTCCGCCGACCGGTCCGAACCTGGGCCTCGAGGCGATCGCCTTCGTGCCCGACGCGTTCCTCGTCGCCAACGGCTTCATCGACCAGTCGCGCAACCGCGCGTACTCGCCGTCCGACTATCCCAACAGCGCCGGCGGCATCTTCCTCGTCGGCGTCGAGGCGACGGGCACCGTGTACGCGTACTCGCTCGATCACGTCTCGGGTGGCTTCACGCGTGTCGCGACGTTCGACAGCGGCTTCCCGCAGATCATGGAGCTGACCTTCGACGTCGAGTTGGGCCAGCTCTGGGCGGTGTGCGACAACGGCTGCGAGGGGCGTTCGACGGTGCACCGTCTCGTGGGCGGGCGCTTCACGATCGCCGCGCGCTACGAGCGGCCGAGCGGGATGCCGAACGTGAACAACGAAGGCTTCGCCGTGGCGCCGCAGCGTACCTGCGTGGGCGGGCGCAAGGCCGCGTGGTGGGCGGACGACAGCAACACCGGCAGTGTGGCGCTGCGCAGCGGCACCGTCACCTGCTCGCCGGTGGCGACCCCGACGAACGCGCTGATCGCCGGCTGGCCCTGACGCGACGTACGGCCACATGAAGGTCGGCGAGCATGGCCGCTCGCCGACTCGTTCGGTCCTCGACGCCGCCCGGTGCCTCGCGCGCCGGGCGGCGTCGTGTACTGCGTACCGTGTCCTGCACGCCGCTCGCCGAGCACGACCGGATGCGCGGATCGGGGCTGCACCCATGGACGATCTCATGCAGATTGTTGCGCACGGCTCGCGTCGGTCGTCGCGATCCCACGCAGCCCTGCATCATCCGTCGCGTCGCAGTTCCCGTTGCATCCGGTGCCTTCCATGCAGTCCCACGTCGATGCCGCCCGCGCGCAGCAGGTTCGCGCTCTCTGCCAGCTCTTCGTCCAGGACGAGGCGGCGCCCATCTCGAAGTGGGTGCTCCGTGGCAGCGGCACGGCGCTCGAATGGGGCGTCTTCGACGAGCGACCGTCGGGCGTGCGGATCCGTGTGCGCGATGCACACGGCACGCGCTGCACGCTCGCGGTGGACGAGCGTGGCCGCTGCTTCACGACGCCGGCCGAACTGCGGCGCCACCGTCGCTCCGCGGTCGCGCCCTGGAGCGCGGTCGAGCGATCCGACACCGCGTCGTCGCGCGGTGCGATGATCGAACGCGGCTTCGTCGTCGGTGCGGTCCTGCTGATCGGCGTCGCGCTGCTCTGGATCGCCACCGAGGCGTCCGGCGTGCGCGACCTCGTGCTCGGCCTCGCCGCGGCCGCCGTCGGCATCGCGGTCGGTGAGAGTGCCCGCGGCGCCCGCGATGACGATGCCTCGATCGCCGTCACGCTCACGCCGGCCATGGCGACGATCGTGCGCGATCAACTCGCGCGCACCTACGCGGCCGCACGCGAGCGCGTGGCGCGGGCGCAGTCCATCGTCGGCGACTGACCGCGGCGAACCGCGTCAGTCGGCGATCGTCGGGAAGGTCAGCGTCACCACGCGGAACGGGCAGTCGCCGGGCGCACCACGCGCCGCTTCGGCGTGTGCCATGACATTCGGTGCGACCGTGAGCGCAGCCGTCCGCACCGCCTCCCACGACGGCGCACGCGTCATGTCCGCATTGGCACCGAGGAAGACGGCGACCGTCGCCGGGGCGATGCCCGCGACGTCGGTCATCCAGCTCGTCCACTCCTCGAGCTGGCGCTCGCGCACCTCGTCGTCCTCGTCGGGGAAGATGTCGGCGAAGACGAGCGAGCCGCCGGGGCGGAGCCGGCTGGCGAGACGTGCGAGCACGTCCACCATCGCACCCTGATCCGCGCCTTCGAGCAGGTCGTGCAACACGAGCGAGCCGCAGAGCACGTCGAAGCGCGCGCGCTCGACCGAGGCGGGCACGAAGTCGGGCAGGCGACCGGAAGTGAAGGCGAGAAAGGGGGGCGTGCGACGGAAGGCCGCTTCCATGCGCGCCTCGGCCGCCTCGAGCATCGGCAACGCGGGGTCGAGCGCGACGAGGCGATCGACGACGCCGGCTTCGGCGGCCTCGCGGTGCGGCGCGTCGATGTGCAGCAGCCAGCGCGCGAGCACTTCGGTGAGCGCGCCGGTGCCGCAGCCGATCTCGAGCACCGAGAGACGCCCGGCACCCGCGAGCAGCCGATGCAGCAGGAGCCGCGACACGATGTCGCCGGTCTGCTGCACGAGGTGCGTGTAGGCCGGGATCCAGCAGCGGACGTGGCGGTCGTAGTCGCGGAAGTAGTCCACGGGCCGGCTCTCGACGGCGCGCGGCCACTCGGGGTTCCACGCGCCGACACCGGAACGCGCCAGCCAGCCGCGCACGATGTCGGTGCCGCAGGTCACGTCGCCGACGGCGAAGGCCCGCTGTCGCAGCGCCGCGTAGTAGCGCTCACCGGCCAGATGGTCGTCCGGATCACGCCGCACGTAGAGATGCGCTTCGTCCTTCGTGCCGAGACGACGCGGCACGTATGCCGCGACGAGATCGGGTTCCATCAGCAGGATGTCGAGTCCGATCGCGTCGCCGATCGGATGATGGAGGTGCGGCACGCTCGATCGCTCGACGGCGAACACCGGGTGCCGCGTCCCCTGCTCGCGGAAGATGTGCGAGAGCCGCTCGAGCCGCGTCGCGTCGAAGAGCAGCTCGGTGTCGAGGACGAAGATGCGCTCCTGGATGTGGATGGCGAGCGGATCCTCCGCGCCGTCCCAGATCGATTCGGGTGACGCGGCGAGATCGGCCACCGCGCGCACCGTGCCGAGCCGCGCGGCGGTGTCGCCGTCGGCGTCGGCGAAGGCGATCATCGAGTCGGCGTAGAACTGGCCGAGCGTGAGGAAGACGCGGTCGCCCTCGGCCTGCAGCCCGTCGGCGGCGGCGTGCACGTGGCCCGCGAGGAAGCCGACGATCGGGTTGGACGGGCGGTGCGCCTCCATGAAGTCGAAGGCGTTGCTCTGGAAGCGGCGCACCGAGCGGCGGAGGAGCCGCACCTCGGGCGTGAAGTGCTCGGCGACGCGCGCGAGCTTGGCGCGCAGCGTCGTCTCGAATGTCAGCCACTCGCCTTCGGACGCGTCGCTGCCCGGATAGACGAGGTACTCGATGTCGCCCAGGTCGGCGGGCGTCGGCCGCTGCACGCTCTGGCCGAGCACCTGGAAGTACTCGCGGAAGTGCGGACTCTCGAAGGCGTCGAAGTTGAGCAAGACGACGACGGGATACCCGAGCGCCTTGGCGAAGCCGACCTCGAACATGACGTTCGGCGTGCTGGCGGAGACGTCGGCGATGACGCAGTCGCTCTCGAGGATGGCCGCGCGGACCTTGGTCGCGATCGAGATGAGGTCCGGGTCCATCGCGTCGACCGCCTCCCAGCCGAACTCGGCCACCAGCATGCGTCGTACGCGTAGGAAGGCGCCCTGCGTGGCGGGGACATCGTGCGATTTCGTGAGCGAGTACGACAGGAACGCCTTCACCGGCATGCACCGCTCCTTCGCGTGGGCACGGGTGGCGGTCGGGGAGTGTCGCGCACCCGGCGCTACGGTGCGATCGTGCTCTCCCGTCGGCAAGGACGACACGCAGCAGATCCGGGGTGGTGGTGTGCCTGCACTCAGGTGCACACAGCTACCGGACTGGTCCCGATGGTGCGAACGGGACGGGAACCGGTTTCTTCGGGCACACTCTCCACCCTAGAGGCGCCGGAGGAGAGTGTCCCGTTCCGTCACCCGCGCGCGCTCCTCCATGCCACATCACGTTCCGTCGCCTCCGCGCTGCACCGGTCCCGTCGCGGCGGCGTTCACCGCCATGCTGCCGTCGCTCGCCAGTGCGCAGTCCGTCGTCGGGTCCACCGCGCAGGCCAGCGAGGGCGGCGACCGGTTCCTGCCGCACGGCTACTGCTTCCTCTGGAACAAGCCGCTGCTCTGGACGCACGTGGCGAGCGACGTGCTGATCGGCCTGTCGTACGTCGTGATCGCGGCGACGCTGGTGCACTTCATCCGCGCCGCCCGGCGCGATCTGCCGTTCAGCTACGTGTTCCTCGCGTTCGGGCTCTTCATCATCGCCTGCGGCGGCACGCACTTCATGGAGGTGCTCACCTTCTGGGTGCCGGCATACGAACTTTCGGGCGCGGTCAAGGTGGTGACCGCCGGGGCGTCGCTCAGCACGGCGATCGTGCTGCCGTACACGGTGCCGAAGATCCACCTGACGATCCGGGAGGCGAAGCTCGCGCGCGAGCGGGAGAAGGCCGCGACGCGCGCCGCGGCGCTCGAGGAGAACAACGCGACGCTCGAGCGGCAGGCGGGGGAACTCGCGATGGAGCGCGAGCAGGCGGTGCGCCTCGCGGCGCAGCTGCGCGATGCGAACGCCGAGCTGGCGAGGCTCAACGACTCGCTCGAGTCGGCGCTCGAGCAGGCGCGCAGCGCGCAGGTCGCAGCCGAGGAGGCCCGGGAGCTCGCGGAGACGGCGCGAGTCGCCGCCGAGGAGGCGAATGCGGCCAAGGGCGATTTCCTGGCGGTGATGAGCCACGAGCTGCGCACGCCGCTGCAGGCGGTGATCGGCTATGCGGAGCTGCTCGACATGGGGATCGCGGGGAGCGTCACGCCGGGACAGCGCGAGCAGCTGCAGCGCATCCGCGGGAGCGCGGGCCATCTCGTGTCGTTGATCGACCAGATCCTCGTCTACGCGCGGCTCGACGGGGGGGCGGAGCGGATGCAGGTCGAGGTGAGCGATCCGGTGGCCATCGCACGCGACACGGTGGCGATGCTGCGACCGCTGGCCGAGGCGCGCGGACTGGCGCTCGAGCTGTCGCACCCGGCGCCGGGCACGGTGACGATGCACACCGACGTGCGCGCCGTGCGGCAGGCGCTCGTGAACCTGGTGGCGAACGCGATCAAGTACACGCCGACGGGGCGCGTCGCGCTCGTGCTGCGGCACGAACCGGCGGCGACTGTGACCGGCGACGACGCGGTGGTGTTCGAGGTGCAGGACACCGGCATCGGCATCGCGCCCGAGTACCGCACGCGCATCTTCGAACCCTTCTGGCAGGTGGCGCCCGCGCTCACGCGCGACGGGGGTGGCACCGGGCTGGGGCTCGCGGTGGTGCGTGAACTCGCGCGCGTGCTCGGTGGGACGGTGTCGCTCGAGAGCGAGGTCGGGGTGGGGAGCACGTTCACGCTGCGGCTCCCGCTCCGCGCGCCGCATGCCGACGCCGCGCCGCCGGTGACGTGATGCGCGTGTGCGTCGGTCACCGCGCGCGCATCTGCGCGGACATCGGTGCGAGCACGCGAACGGGCGAGTCGCGTGGCGTCAGCGCCCCGAGGCCGCGTTGGGGACGCCGGCGCGCCACAGGTACGACATCCGGATGAAGAAGCCGTCGCCCTCGCGACGGAACTCGCCCGGTCGGAACGTGGGCGCGGCATCGAGCGCGCTGCCGTAGCCGACGAAGATCACGGTGCCGGGGCTCGGCAGGTACGACACCAGCCAGTCCGCGCGCCCGCGCAGCGAGCGACGCTCACCGACCGCGACGAAGGCGCCGCTCGCATCGGGACGGAGGATGGGCGTGTCGGTCGCCGGGTCGCGCAGCGCGTCACGGTCACGCGCCTCGACCTGGCCGATGAAGCGCACGAAGAGCGCACGGGAGAGCTGGTACTCGAGCCGGAGTCGCGGCACGAGCTGCTCGCTGAACAGCGACCCGTCGCGCACGCGCGAGAAACGCTGGTAGCGGAGCAGGGTGCCGATGCGGAGCTGCTGCGTGGGACGCAGGTCCACGCCGAGATCGACCGAGGCGCGATCGACGGTGGACGTCTCGAAGAACTCCGCATCGCGCCCGAGCCCCAGGTCGAGCGTCGCACCGAGGCGCCGCCACTGGGGCGTCGCGAGGAACGCGAGCACGCCGACGAACGACTGTCGCGCCGATGGCGAGAAGGCGACCGTGTCGCCGCCGCGCACGACACGGTAATCGGTGTAGCGGCGCGGATCGAAGGCGATCGTCTGCCACTCGGGCGTCACTGTGGCACGCCAGCCGCCGCGGATCGTGAACGAGTTGTCCACCGCGATGCGCGTCTCGAGCGGTGCGCTGCGCCGCTGGAAGTCGTCCCACGTCCAGAGTGCGCTCGTCGACAGGAACTGCTGCTGCTGGTCCCACCAGCCGCCCTTGCGCCCGAAGCGCGTCCAGCGCTGGAAGATCTGGCCGCGCACGAAGTCCGAGCGATTGACGAAGCCGCTCCGCGTCTCGAAGTCGGGGCTGATCCCCTGGAGCGCGAAGCGATAGCCCCACGAGCGCCCGGTGCGCCCGGTGGATGCTTCGAGGATGCTGCCGCCGCGCGTGCGTCCCGTGTCGCGCGTGACGCTGCCGGTGAGGCGCAGCTCGACGTTGTAGACGCGGTTGAACTGCAGTCGCGAATCGAAGCCGCCGACGCGGTTGAAGCGGCTCCCTTCGGTGCGATCGGTGTAGACGATCCCCGCCGTGCTCTGCTCGCCGATGTCGCGCCGCAGACGGAAGATCGTGAAGAACGGGTTGGTGGTGCCGTCGCTGGAGGCGCGGGCGGCGTCGACGGCGGTGAGGAGCCCGATGTCGGTGTTCGGGATCTTGCCGGTGAGCTTGGCCGCGGCGACGGGTTGCTGGATCTGCCGCGTGTAGACGAGCCGGTTCGGCGCGTCGAACTGCTCGCTCCCCTCGACGAAGAACGGGCGGAGTTCGGGGAAGAAGAGCTGGAAGCGCACGTCGCCCGGGATCTGGCCGACGTCGGGTTCGACCTGCGAGAAGTCGGGGTTGGCGGTGGCGTTGAGCGTGAAGTTGCTCGTCACGCCCCAGCGCAGGTCACCACCCACCTGCTCGCGTGCGGCGTAACGCATCGCGCCGGCGTCGTCGCGTCGCCCGTTGACGAAGCCGACGACGGTGGGCACGAGGTCGAGCACGAGGCCGCGCCGCATGTTGCGCATGCCGAGCAGGTAGCCGGCCTGCGCGGAGAACGCCTGGTTGGCGCGCGACGTCGGCGCCCACGTGTCCTGGTAGCCGGTGCGCTGCGTCTGCCGCACGACCTGCAGCCCCCAGCGCTGCTCGCCCGCGGCCTGGAAGCGGATGCTCTTGAAGGGGATGCGCAGCTCGACGACGTAGCCGTCGTCGACGAGCCGCCCCTTGGACTGCCAGATGTAGTCCTGCGTGAGGTCCACCGCGCCGAGTCCCGCGCGCGAGATGCCCGGCGGCGCGCTCTGCTCGCTGCGCATGCCGTCGGTCTGCACGCCGAACGCGTTCACCGCGAAGACGAAGGCGCGGCGACGATCGTCGAAGGTGTCGAGATGGAGCGCGATCCAGTCGTCGTTGCCGATGCGGTCGCGTTCCGCGAGCGTCGCGCGCACCGTACCCGGCGGTGCCCACGCGCGGATGCCGACGTGGATCGCGTCGGGCGCGTACCAGACGAGCACCTCGGTCGAATCCTGCGCGGGACGTCCGTCCACCGGATTGTACGACGTGAAGCCCGTGAGCACCGACGCCGTGCGCCACACCGGTTCGTCGAGCACGCCATCGATCGTCGATGCCTGCCCCTCGAGCCGTGGCGCGCGGACGCGCACGCTGCGGCTGCGACCGTGGTAGACCTCGCGCGGCGCATCGGCGCGTGGCGATGCCGACACGCTCGACGACGATGCGGTCGGCGCGCGTCCCTCCACGGCAGCGGGAGCCGCGACGGGCGCGGGTTGCGACGTACCGATCTGCAGGAAGAGCAGGGCCGAAGCGAGCATCCAGCGGGAGTGGGAGGCGACGGACGAACAGGAGACCAGTCTCGTCGCCCCGCATCCGTTCCCGAGGAAGGAGGTGCATGCACGACGCGCGGTGTCCCCGATGATCCGGGGACACCGCGCGCATATACGCGCCGGCCGCCTCGGCTGCTGGCCGAGTCGGACGGTGGCGGGCGTCAGCTGTTGTTGCCGCTCCCGCCCTTGCCCTTGCGTCCACCCTCGCTGCCCGACGATGCGCTCTCGGAGGGATCACCGATCGGCGTGCCCGTGCGGTTGCGCTCGGAGCCCGCCGCGGTCGCGCTGCTGCTGCTGCCACTGCCGCTCGCCGACTGCCCACGATTGGATTCCGGGGTCGACGACTGCTGCCCGCTCATGCCCTGCGACCCTTCGACACCGGTGCTCCCCGCGAGCATCGACGCGCCACCGCTCCGGCTGCCGGCGGTGCCCGACACGCCCGAGCCACCGGTCAGCGACTGGCTCGTGCCGGCCGACCCGCTGCGCGCGCTCGTGTTGCCGCCGCCTTCGGTCGAAGTGGCGAGCGAGCCGCCGCTCGAGCCTTCGCTCATGTTGCGCGCCTCGGCGTCACGTCCTGCCTGCTCGTTGGCCGACGCCCAGCTGCCGCTCCCGGACTGCGACGAGGACGACGACGAGGAGCCGGATTCACGGCCGCCACGCGACGACGACGACTGCTGATCACGATCGTCGTTGAGGCCGAGCAGGTTGCTCAGGAAGCCACCGCCGCTGCGGTTCACGCGGAGCTGGTTGGTGACGTCGGTGGCGCCGAAGATCTCTTCGGCCATGTCCTCGATCAGGCGCTTCGTGCGGCGATCCTGCACGGTGCCGCTGAGCGTGATCTCGCCGTTCTTCACCTCGATGTCGACTTCGCTCGCGTCGATCTCGGGATGACGCGCGAGCTGTTCGGCGAGCTCCTCGCGGATCCGTTCGTCCGAGCGGCGCCAGTTGCGCGGGCCGCGGCCGCCACGCTGCTGCTGGCCCGACTGGCCCACGCCCATGCCCGACTGGCCGTAGCCGGTCGTGCCGCCGTAGCCGCCCTGATGCTGCTGGTTCGCGCCGAGTCCGCCGCCGAAGCTCGACTGGCCGCCCTGCGAACCGCCGAAGCCGGAGCCGCCGTAGCCGCCCTGCGAGCCGTACGAGCCCGACTGCCCCTGGCCGCCGCCGTACCCGCCCTGCGAGCCGTACTGGGAGCCGCCGTAGCCGCCCTGGGACGACCCGAACGAGCCCGAGCTACCGGATTGCCCCTGGCCGCCACCGAAGCCGCCCTGCGACCCGTACTGCGAGCCCTGGCTCCCCTGCGACCCGTAGCCGCCCTGCGACCCGTAACCGCCATGCGAGCCCTGGTTTCCCTGCGAGCCGTACTGCGACCCGCTGTGCGAGCTGGAACCGCCCTGGGAGCCGTAGCCGCCCAGCGAGCCGTAGCCACCCTGCGAGCCGAACGAGCCGGAGCGACCCGACTGGCCCTGGCCACCGCCGTACTGCCCCTGCGAGCCGTACTGCGAGCCGCCGTAGCCACCCTGCGAGCCGTAGCCACCCTGTGAACCGTAGCCGCCCTGCGAGCCGTAGCCGCCCTGCGAGCCGCCGAAGCTCGACCCGCCACGGCCACCCTGGCCGCCCTGTTCGCCGCCGTAGCCGCCCATCGAGCCCCCGTAGCTGCCCGAGGCGGACTGCCCGCGGCTCCCGCCGTAGCCGCCCTGCGACCCCCCATAGCCGCCCTGCGACCCACCACCGAACCCGGACGAGGCACCGTAGCCGCCACCCATCGAGCCGGAACCACCGCCGTAGCCGGTGCCCGTGTCGCTGTCGTAGCCACGCATCCCGTCGTAGCCGCGTGAGCGACCCTCGTCGCCCATGTGGCGACCCCCGCCGCTCCGATCCTCCTGCGAGGCCTGCCAGCCACGTCCCGCGCGATCCTCCTGACTGGCGACCCAGCCGCGACCGTGCTCGCCCTGCGACGCGCGCCAGCCGCGCGAATCGTCGCGGTCGTCGTCGCGATCGTGCCCACGGTCGAAGTCGCGATGGCCGGAGTCACCGCGATCGCCGCGGCGGTTCCGCTCGTTCCGGTCGTCGTCGTCACGCCACATGTCCAACCTCCAGGTCGTGTCGCTTGCCGTGTCATGGTGTTGGCGGCCGTCGTGGCCACCCGAGCGGACCGCAGAGGGACAAGTTCCGTGCCCCGTCCGCTCCGCAGCGCGTGCACGGACCGATGTGCCGATCCGTCGCCCGGCGCCGTTTCATCGCGCCGCGCTGGCACGCTCGCCCGGCATCGTGCCAGACGACACGACGCCCGTTCGCGATGCTGCGCGAACGGGCGTCGTGTGCGTGTTCACTGCCGGCGCAGCGGCGAAACGCTCGCTCAGCCGCCGAGCATCGACGTACCGAGGCCGAGCGTCTTGTCGCGCAGCAGCATGCGATGGAGCGTGCGTCGCGAGATGCCGAGCACCTTGGCCGCGGCGGTGCGGCACCCGCCCATCTGCTGCAGGACGCGGTCGGTGTATTCGCGGCCGAGACGATCGAGCGTCCATTGCTCGCGTTCGGCAGCGGCCATCAGCGGGAGCGCGGGCGCGACCGTCGTGCCGGCCGGCGCGGCGAAGCTGACCTTCGACTGGCCGACGTGCATGATGAGCGCACGCTCCACGGCATTCTCGAGTTCGCGCACGTTGCCGGGCCAGTCGTACGCCATCATCGCATCGAGCGCATCCGACGGCACCTCGGGCGCCTCGATCTCGTTCTCCGCCGCGAAGCGCGCGCGCACGTGCTCGACGAGGAGCGGGATGTCCTCGCGACGTTCACGCAGCGGCGGCACGCGGATCGGGAAGACGTTGAGCCGATAGTACAGGTCCTCGCGGAAGCGCGACGCCGTCACTTCGTCGCCGAGATCGACGTTGGTCGCGCCGACGAGGCGGAAGTCCACCTCGCGTTCCGAGTTGGCGCCGACGCGCTGCACCCGGCGCTCCTGGAGCACGCGGAGCAGCTTGACCTGGGTCTCGGTGGTGATGGTGCCGACTTCGTCGAGGAAGAGCGTACCGCCGCTCGCTTCCTCGAAGAGACCCCGACGATCGCTCACCGCGCCGGTGAACGACCCCTTCACGTGGCCGAAGAGTTCCGACTCGAGCAGGTTCGCACTCAGTGCCGAGCAGTGGACGGGGACGAACGGCCCCTTGTGCCGCTGCGACAGCGCATGCACGGCACGCGCGACGAGCTCCTTGCCCGTGCCCGATTCACCGGTGATCAGCACGGTCGCCTTGAGCGGTGCGACGCGTTCGATCTGGTGGAGCAGCGAGCGGAACGACGGCGAATCGCCGACGAACGCACGCCCCATGGTGACGGCGAGCGGCGCCGGCGTCGCGGGCTCGGGGACGGCGACGGGGACACGCGCCTGTTCGCGTGCCTGCTCGACGATCTTGAGCAGCTGCTCCGTCCGCAACGGGCGCTGCAGCGTGCCGAACGCGCCCAGCGCGAGCGCACGATTCGCCAGCGAACTCGCGCCGGTTTCGGTGATCGCGATCACCACCGGGCGCCGACCGCGCACCGGCTGCAGCAGCGACTCGAGCGCCGGCAGCGAGTCGGCGTCGAGCGTCCACAGGATGACGCTCCCGTCGCGCGACGACAGCCCGGTGGGGCCGCCGTCGGCGAGGGACATGAGCGTGACGTGCCAGCCCGCGGCTTCGAGCACCGCCTCGACGAGACGCATCCCGCCGCCGGGGCCGTCCACCAGCGTGACGCGACCCGGAGCGGAGTCGGCGAGTGATGCACCGACGGGCGCCGAACGCTCGCCCTCGGCACGCTCACCGAAGCGCGGCGGCACCGGTCCGCCGCGGGTGGCCGGGAACTGCAGGACACCGGCATCGGCGAGCTGGTGGTCGCCGCCGGTCGTCGCGACACGGGTGGGAATCATGGAAGGTCAGGTCCGGTTGGAAGACGACGAGCGCGACCGGGTCGAGCCGGTCGCGCCGGAGGAACGGGAACCGCTGGCACCGCGCGCACCGCCGCTCGTGCCACGCGTCCCACTGCTGCTGCCACCGCGCGCCGACGCGCCGCGCGCCGATGACGCACCGCCGGCCGACGCGCTCATGCCGCCGCTACGCGACTCGCCGGCGGCGCTGCGCTTGCTGCCGCTCTTCGCGGTGCGACTGCCCGACGCGCCGGCGCCGGCACCGGCGCCGCGCGTGCCGGTCGCACCACGCGCGCTCGATACACCGCGACGCGGCGCACGCATCTCCTCCGCGTCGTCAGCGCCGGCGGCGGACATCGCGCTGTCGTCGCCGTCGCCCTGCGCGCGGCTGCGCGTGGATGCGGCGCCGCGTGCCGTGCCGCTGGCGCGCGTGGACGACGACTTGGCCTGACTGCGGGATCCGGCGGACGACGTGCGCGTCCGAGGTGTTCCCTCGGTGGTGCTGGTGCGTGGCGACATGGCAGCTTCTCCGACGAGAGTGGCGTGCTCCGAGGGGTCGACCGACCTCACTCGGCCTTGCGCGTCGCCCCGCCGAGGGCGTAGGCGACGCCCGGGACCGCGGCGATGCGCGACCCGCGCAGCCGCGTCACGAGCTCCGTTCGGACCGCGCGCAGCGAGCGCGCGTCGGTGATGTCGGTGTCATCGGGAGCGGCGAGCTCGCCGAGCCAGCCGAGGCGGCGCACCAGCACGCGCGCCGTCAGCACCAGCGGCGTCGCGAGGAAGGCGCCGACGAGGCCCCACGTCCACGTCCAGAAGAAGACGGCGGTCACGAGGAGCATGGGATGCACGCTCATCTTCTTCCCCACGAAGAGCGGGGCGACGAGGTTCATCACGACGAAGTTGATCAGGAAGACGGCGACCAGCGCGCCGACCACGGGTGCGAGCGTCGTGAAGGTGCCCAGCGCGACGACGGCGAGGACCGCCATGTACGTGAGCATGCCCAGCACCGGCACGAACTCGACGATCATGGCCCCGATCCCCCACAGCAGCGGATTCGGGAGACCGAGAAACCCGAGTGCGGTCCCGACGCAGACCCCGTAGAAGGCGTTGGTCACGGCGAGCAGCGACATGAAGCGCAGGCACTCGCCCTGCGCTTCGTGATACATCGCCGCGAGGCGCCAGCGGATGGCGGCCTGTCGCTCGGTGGGCGCGGTGTTCGCGCCGCTGCCGGGCGTGCTCACGCTCGCCAGCAGGACGAACAGCATCGCGAAGATCTGCGCGGCGCCGAAGACGAGCGTGGACGTCGTCCCGTAGAGCACGTGCGTGAGATTGGGACGCGTGGCGATGACCGGCGCATCGGGCGATGGCGCGGTGCCGCCGGTCGCCCGTTCGATCGCGGCCGCGGTGCTCTCGAGGCGCACCATCGGCATGCGCAACCCCTGGAGCTGCCGCGACGCGCGGTCGATCGTCGCCGGCATCGCGGCGATCACGCGCGACGCCGGTTCGGTCGCGGCCCACAGGCCACCGACCACCGCCGCCGTGAGACTGACGCAGACGATGGCCGCGGCGATCGCGGCGGGAACACCGAGCCGGCGCAGGCGACGCGCGATCGGCGCGAGCAGAACGGCGAGGAACGCGGCGATCGCCAGCGGCGCGAGGAAGGCGCGGCCAAGCGACAGCGTCGCCGCGATCGCCGCCGCGAGCACGACCCAGGTGACGAGACGAAGCGCGTGTGGCGACAGCGGGAGGCGCGACCTGGTGGACGTCGCGGTGGCGGTCGTCGGCGCGGTGGCGTCGGCCGCACCGGCGATGTGCCCGGTCGCACCACCACCGGCACCCGGGATGGCATCGGCCTGCACCTGCGCCGCTGCCCCCGCCACGCCGATCGCATCGGCACCACGCACCGCGTCGTGCACATCGGGTGCACCGTCGGACAGCCGCGCGCGTCCACGGCGCGTCGCGCCGGCGATCACGTCGCGCGTGGGAAGGCGTTCACGGGACGACTGCGTGGGCGACGACATGGACGCGACCGGTGCGGCGGGGTGGAAGCGCGAGCGACGGCTGCCTGCGGGACATGCGACCGCTGCGACGCGACGTGCAGGATTCGCTTGCGACGCGAGGACACGTGGCTATCACGACGAGAGCGTCGGCACGCGTGCCGCATGCATGGAGCGTGCGCGCGACGCACCTTCGGTCGCGTTCGTGGCGCAACGTCGAGTCGTCGCGACGCACCGTCAATTCAGGGTATCGCCGATTCGACCATCGGTGCGCGACGCGTCGTTGCGTGGCGCGCGCACCGGCACACATGCGCGGGTGCACGCCATCGATGTGCAGGCGATTGCGGAGCGCGACGATGACGAGACCATTGGAACGCGCGATACTCGTGGACACGGCAGAAAGCTCGACGACCACCGGCCGCCCGCCTCTCGGGGACACGCGCCGACATGTCATCGGGGGCACCCCGGCGGTGTGACGACGTGGCCGGGCGATGCAGGGGCTACCGGTCCGTCGTCACGCTCATCGGCGGGTCGCCCACATCGCGACAGGCTCCGTTGCGACGAGGACCTCCCTCACGTCTCCAGCGCCGAGGCGGGCGTCGCTTGATCGCGACGCGCCTGCTCGTGGGCGCGCGCGTACTCCTCGAGCCGGCAGCGGAGCGCATGCGTCTGCTCGACGGAGAGCGGTGTGCTCGTCTGCGTGATCCCGCCGTGCGCGCGCCCGCCGCTCGAGCGGACCACGTCCTTCACGAACCGGCGCCACGTCCATTGCTTCACCTGGAGCCCGCCGAGCGCGAGCGCGATGCGATCGAGGCGCGAGCCGGCATGATCGACCGTGTGCACTTCGAAGACGACACCGTCGTCGACGTCTTCGGTGCGGAACCGTACCATGCCGGCGAGCACATGACCGGCGAGCGTCGCGCAGGTGATGCACGTCGGCGTGGACGCCTCGACACGTACCTGCGTATGGCCGCGCAGCGGCATCGCGATCGAGACCATCGCACCGGGACGCAGGACCGTGTTCGACGCCGGCTCCGTGCCGGCGTCGGCCGTCACGCTCGGCATGAGCTGCACGAAGCGCCTGGCCACCGCGGTGAGCAGTGCCGCGGCGTCCTGGTCGCTCCCGCGGATGTGCACACGGTAGCGACGCTCCATGACCTCGCCGACGCCGGTCCCCGGCAGCTGCTCCGGTGTCGCGCGCGCGAGCCGTCGCAGCCCCTCGGCCAGGCGCATCGGTGCGAGTCCGAAGACGCGTGTGATCGTGTCGTCGTGCGGATCCGACGGCAGGTTCCCCTCGGCGACCATGCGCGCTTCGTTCGGAGAGATCGGTACCGGGACGCGCGCCGCTTCGAGTAACGGGACGCCGAACGCGATCATTGGCATCGGTACGGGCACGAGGGGCGGGCGTCGGCCGACGATGGCTCCGACCCACTCGTGCAGCTCGCGCATCGAGACGCTCTCGGGGCCGACCAGTTCGAAGGTGCGCCCGCAGAGGTCCGGACGCTCGACCGCGGTGGCGATGCAGGCGGCGAGATCCTCGATCCATATCGGCTGGAAGCGTCGGTCGGGATCGCCCGGGACGGGGACGGCCGGCCACGTCCGCATCGCGTGCATGAAGCGCGCGAGGTGCGATTCGCCGGGGCCGTACACGTTCCCGGGACGAAGCACGATCCACTCGTGTGCACCGTGCTGCACCAACCGCTCGGACGCCAGCTTGCTCCGGTGGTAGCTCGTGGCGCCGCGTTCCGCTCCGAGCGACGAGACGTACACCACGCGACGCACACCGGCGCGCATCGCCTCCGCGAGCAGCTGCTCGGTGCCCCCCACGTTGATCGCCTCGAGGGTGGCGTCGCCATCGGGGGAGTGCACCACGGCGGCGGCGTGCACGACCACTTCGCAGTCGTCGCACGCACCACCCAGGGAGCCGGCGTCCGCGACGTCCCCTTCGCGATACTCGACGCCGTCGATCGCGTCGAGTCGCGAGTCGGGTGAGTGACGTGCAAGGGCGCGCACGTCGTGACCGCGCTCGCGCAGTGCCTGCGCAGCCGCGCGACCGACGAGACCCGTCCCTCCCGTGACCAGAATGCGCACCGGCGCTCAGCTCCGTTGATCGGTCCGGACCGATACCGGGCATTACCGGTGCCGCACACTCCCATGTGATTGCCGCGGCGAACGGCGACGGTCCGAGACACGATGTCGCATCGGAGTGTGCGGGCGGCGACAGCTCCGCGCATGCGCATCGGGCCCGTCCGCATGCCAGGGAGTCGGGCCGAACCCGGGCGTCGCCTGTGGGGTTCGGCACGCCCGTCGCACGCAGACCGCGCATGCCGACCGACTCGCACACATTGCGCCGCCGCACAGGCGAGATCGACGTCTCCCGTCCGCCATCGGAACCGGTCGCGGGCGCCACCGGCGATGGTGACGCCGCGCCGGGTGTTCCCGACGACATCACCCCGTTCCAGCGTCGGATGTGGCGTGCGCAACGCATCGCGTGGTGGTGCATGCTGGGAATCGTCGTCGCCGCGCTGCTCGGCGTGCTCGGCGACGGGCCGATGTCCCGTGGCACCCGTAGCTCGGCGTCCGGCGCCACGACGGTCGAGTGGCACCGTGTCGTGCGCGCGCAGTCGCCCTTCGACATCGAGCTCCGTGGCCACGCACTGCACCGCGACCGGGTCGTCGTCGCGGTCTCTCCGTCGCTCGCGCGCCACTTCGACACGGTGCGGCTCGTCCCCGATGCCGAGTCGGAGCGTGCCGTGGGCGACGGCATGCAGTGGGAGGTCGCCGTCGCGCCTGGACGACCGGTGCGTGTCCGCATCGACACCGACGTGCGCCGAATCGGCATCCTGCGCGGCACGATCCGCCTCGGCGACGACGACGCCGTCGCCGTCTCGCTCCTCGTCCTTCCGTAGGGATACCCCGATGCACATGGTGCTGCGGCCACTCCTGATCTACTTCACGCTGCTGGCGATCTTCCGCCTCACGGGCAAACGGTCGCTCGGCGAGATCACGAGCTTCGACTTCCTGTTGCTCCTGATCATCAGCGAGACGGTCTCGAACGCGATTCTCGCGAGTGACCAGTCGATCACCGGCGCGATCGTCGCGGCGATGACGCTCCTCGTCACCGACACGCTCCTGACGATCACCAAGCGCGGCCGCCCCGGCTTCGCCAGGCTGCTCGAGGACGAACCGGTCGTCCTCGCCCGCGATGGCGAGCTGCGTCACGACCGGCTGCGCGCGGAACGCGTGTCGGCCGACGACGTCCTCGAGGCGGCTCGGCGTGACGGCATCGACGATCTCGCGCGCGTGAAGCTGGCAATCCTCGAGCGTCGCGGCACCATCTCGATCATCCCGTGCGATGCCGCCGACGCGAACGCGAGCGGGCCGCGCGAACGCACCGGCGGTGGCGCAGGCGGGGACTGAGGATCGGCACGGTTGGTGCGTTGGGTCGAGTCCGGAAAGCCGGCGGCCGACCACGCCGCCACGCGCCGATCCGAGCCATCACGCACACGCACGACACGAGGGCGACGACCATGCCGTGGGACCGCATCATCTTCGAGTGGAGCGACGCGCGCTCGCTGCTCCAGCACCGCTGGGGCCTGCTCACCGACGACGACCTCGATGCGATCGCGGGCGATCGCGGCAAGCTGATCGAGCGTCTCGTCGAGCACTACGAGAAGCCGCGTGCGCACCTGGAGCGACAGCTCGCCGAGTTCGAGCTGCGCTATGTGGATGCGGCCGCATGATGCTGCAGCACGCGATCGTGGACGTCGCGACCGGGTTCGTGGCCCTCGCGCTGTTCGTCGAACTCTTCCGGCCGTGCCGGGTGCGCGCGTGACGTGCACCCGGGCGAGCGACGAGGCGTTCGTGCCGCCGCCGGCGTTCGCCGTGGCGCCGCTCGCCATCGCTCTCGCGCTGGCACTGGCGTTGCGAATGCCCGCTGACGTGGAAGGCCGCACGCTGCGGCACTCCGCCATGCGCACGGTGACGGGAGACTCCGCACCGCTGCCGCAGACCGCCGTCGATGTCGCCGGTCGCCATCGACAGGACGGAGCTACTTCCGTCCGATCCCGCATGACTCCCAAGGAGACCGTACGATGACCACGCTCGCGACGATGCAGGACCTGCTGGTGGACGAGCTCCGCGACATCCTCGGCGCCGAGAAGATGCTCCTCAAGGCGCTGCCGAAGATGGAGCGGGCGGCGTCGAACCCGAATCTCAAGCTGGCGTTCCGCGATCATCTGCTCGAGACCGAGCGGCAGGTCGAGCGCGTCTCGCGCGCGCTGGAGCGCCTCGGCGTCCTGCCGCAGGGCAAGGAGTGCAAAGCGATGAAGGGGCTCATCGAGGAGGGGCAGGAGATGATCGAGCACGACGGCAACGAGGCGGTGCGTGACGCCGGCCTGATCATCGCCGCCCAGCGGGTCGAGCACTACGAGATCTCCGCCTACGGCTCGGCCATCGAGCACGCGGAGCTCCTCGGCCTCGCCGAGGTCGCCGACCTCCTCGAGGAGACGCTCGACGAGGAGAAGAAGACGGACGAGAAGCTGACGACGCTGGCCGAGGACGAAGTGAACAACGTCGCGCTCATGGCGGGCGGCGTGGAGTCCGAGGAGCGCTGACGCGCTCGATTCGCACTGGTCGCGCGGGACGGTCACACCATGTGGCCGTCCCGTTCCTGTTTCCCGATGCAGGGATCCCCGATGTCCGACAGCGAACGCCGACAGACCGGCGCGCCACACGATCACCATGATGGTGGTCGAGACGGTACGCACATGCACGAGCGCGCCGCGCATCTTGTCGATGCCGTCACCGTCGGTGATGCGCTCCCCGCCACTCCCACCACCGCCAACCGTCCCGCCCGCGCCGACGGGTGGGAGCAGGCGAACGTCCCCTCGTTCCCGTGGACGGGCGGCGCCGGTGCCGACGATGCGGCCATCACCGATGAGCGGGATCTGCAACGCGCGTCGCTCGAACAGGTCCGCGGGACGGTCGGCGACACGCGCTATGGCGAGACGGTGCGTGATGCGACGTCCACCCGACCACACGACCGGCCGCATGCCGACGACGAGCGTCTGCTCGACGACATTCATCGGCGCCTGGTCTCGCACCCGTGGCTCGATTCGTCGGATGTCGAGGTGCGCGTGCGCGACGGTGTCGTCTCGCTCGACGGGCGCGTGCCGACACGCACCATGCGGCGCGAGCTCGAGGACACGTGTCATGCGGTGCATGGCGTGCACGATGTCCTCGTGCACGTGCGTGTGTCGCCGTCGCGGGACTGAGCCATGGACGAACGCGCCCGCCGCGACCCGCTCGATACCGCGCTGTTGCGTCTCGCTCACGACGCCGCTCGTCGCCGACTGCGCACTGAAGTCGCCGATGCCGAACGGGGGGATCGTGGCTCCACCGACGACGATGCGCGCCGGCGGGGCAGCGCGGCTCGCGTCTCTCGGGCAGTGCGTCGGGCGACGCGGCAGACCGGCGACGACGGCGTATGACGGTCTCGGACGGCCCACCTTCGTCGTGTTGTGTTCTACGCAAGACGGCCCCGGCGACGCGATGTCGCCGGGGCCGTCGTCCTGCGTGTCGTCAGATTCGCGTCGCGGCGCGCGTGCCGCGCGTGAAGAGCGACACGACGAAGAGCACGAGGAAGATGAAGAACAGGATCTTGGCGATGCCGGCGAGGCCGGCAGCCATGCCGCCGAAGCCGAGGACACCGGCGATCAGGGCGAGCACGAAGAACACGATCGAGAAGCGCAGCATGAGAGTCTCCTGGGCTGAGGGTGCACCCCTGACCAAGGCGACTTTCGTGCCACGAGCGGCGTCGCGCCCAAGCGCGTTTTCGGGCGCCGTACTCCTCGAAGCGCCGGCGCTCAGCGCCAGTTGCGCGACACGCTCCATTCCGCGGTCCGGGACTGCTCGGCCGCGGCTCCGCCGCGCCGGCGCTGCAGCAGCGCGGCGGTGATGGCCCGACCCGCCAGCAGCCCCGCGGCGAGCGAGATGCCGATCAGCGCCACCGAGAAGGCCGCCGCCACGCCGCCCATCACCTCGCGACTCTGCAGGCTGGTGATGCTCCGCAGCCCGATGCTCCCCGGCACCAGGATCAGGAGTCCGGGGGTGATCGTCACGATCGGTGTGGTGTCGCGCAGCCGCGCGACGAGTGTCGACCCGGCGCTCACGACGAGCGCCCCGATGAACGCGCCGAGTTCGTCGCCGAGGATCGGCGATGCCCACGACGTCGAGAGGAACGCGGCGAGCGCCGAGAGCACGATCCACGGTGTATCGCGTCGCGAGGCCTGCAGCAGCACCGTGAAGCACGTCGCGGAGAGGACCACGCCGAGCAACGCCACGCCCGACGGCAACGCGGCCGACTGTCCCGTGACGCGCACGCCGTGCGACACGAGCCACTCGCCGAACGCGCCGCCGAGCTGCGTACCGAGTGCCACACCGAAGCCGAGGCCAAGGAAGGTGACCAGGGCGCCGCTCAACCGTGCCGTACCGCTCGCGAGGTGTCGCGTCGAGAGCTCGATGATCCCCGTCGTGAACTGCATCCCCGGCAGCAGCACCACGAGGCCCGCGATGGTCGTGGTGTAGGCGGCGTCGCTGTCGATCACGCGTGCGGTCGCGAAGGCGAGCGTGGCGACGAGCGTCGCCGCCAGCGGTTCCGCGACGTCCTGCAGCCCGCGCACGCGTCCGGCGCGGAGCGTCACGGCGCCGCTCACGAGGCCGAGCACCGCGGCCGTCGCGATGTCGAGCGTGCGCACCCCGCGCAGCACCGCGATGCCCACGCTCAGCGCGACGAAGGCGACGAGCACCTGCCACTCGCTCCACCGCGGCGGCTCGGCGAGGAGCGCGTCCACCCGCGCGCTCCCCTCGACGGGATCGAGCGTGCCGTGCAGGACGTCGCGCGCGATGCGATCGAGCCGTGCGAGGTGACCGAGGTTGGTGGAGCCGGGCTCGATCCGCAGCAGATGCGTGTGCTGCCGCTCCTGCGGCCCGAAGCCCGCCATGAGCGACGTGGGCGTCGAGAAGAACTGCGCCTCGATCCCCAGCTTGGCCGATACGTCCTGCAGCACCGCCTCGAGGCGGTGGGCGGCGAAGCCGTGCGTGTGCAGCGCGGTACCGAGCCGGAGGACGAAGCGCGTCGCGGCCGCCTCGTGCACCGCGCGCGGCGCGGCCTCGAGGGCGGCGCTGGCGGCGTCGGTGAGCGCGCCGTCGTCGGTCGAGTCGAGGGCAGGGTGCGGGGCGACCATGCGGGGAGTGTACGCGGGACGGTGGTCGCGGGCGAGCGGCGTTCGGATCGGTCATGAAACGATGTCGGGTGCGCTGCGATGCTGATGTGTGTGGCCGCGTCGTGCTGGCCGCCATTCGTGTCGCGCCGCACCATGGCGACATGTCGTTCACCTCGTCCATGGCGCCGTCCCCGTCGCACGCGCCGTTGCTCGCCGTCCGCGCGCTGCTCCGGCGCGTCGCCGTCGATCCGGCGATGCCGGTGCTCGTGCGCGCCACGCGGCCCGCGCCGGCGGCGCGCCTCGTGCGCGACTGGCTGCTCGACGGACTCCCGCGCGCGGTGCTCGACGCGCGCATGCTCGCCCCGGACGACCAGCGTGCGCTGGCGGCGTCGATCGTGCGGCGCGGGGCCGCGCCACACGCGACGCGACCGATGCCGATCGTCGTCGCACCCGCGCGCGGCGCACTCGACCCCGTGCTCGACCGCGCGTGCGGGCGCTGCCGGATCGTACTGCCAGCCTTCGGCCCCCTGTCGGCGACGGGCGCGGCGCGGCCACCTTTGGGTCATGCCCGACCGTCCGACTCCGTCTCCCGTGCCCGGCCGCCCCGCGCGCCGGTACCGCCCCGCATGCGCATCCTCGTGATCGAGGACGACCCGACGGTCGGCCAGTTCGTCAAGCGCGGCCTCGAGGAGCAGCAGTTCACCGTCGATCTCGAGAACGACGGCGAGGCGGGCGAGCGGCGCGCCGGCACGGGCGAGAACTACGACGTCGTCGTGCTCGACATGCGCCTGCCGGGCAAGGACGGTCTCGCCGTGCTGCGCGGCTTGCGCGCGCGCGGCTTCCAGCGACCGGTGCTCGTGCTCACCGCGCAGGATGCGGTCGACGCGAAGGTGCAGACGCTCCGCGCCGGCGCCGACGACTACGTCACCAAGCCGTTCGCCTTCGAGGAGCTGCTCGCGCGCATCGAGGCGCTCGCGCGCCGCCCGCGGCAGATGACCGCACGCCGGCTGCGGATCGGCGACCTCGAGCTCGATCTCGACTCGCGCGAGGTCACGCGCGCCGGCCAGGCGGTCGAACTCACGCCCAAGGAGTTCAAGGTCCTCGAGTATCTCATGCGGCATCCCGGGCGCGTGATGAGCCGCACGCTGATCACCGAGTACGCGTGGGGCTATCACTTCGATCCGGGCACCAACATCGTGGACGTGGTCATCACGCACCTGCGCAAGAAGGTGGACGCGGGCCACGACCGGAAGCTGATCGGCACCGTGCGCGGCGTCGGCTACGTGATCAAGGAGTGAGCGCGTGATCCG
>ERZ1066136.42-NODE-42-length-182237-cov-17.378594_pt1 | contig 182237 bp, 178 predicted proteins | sample MGYA00382783_ERZ1066136 | MGnify/ENA primary metagenome ERZ1066136 (study PRJEB33369, sample SAMEA5778366) | biofilm metagenome | biome: Industrial cooling water; feature: Water cooling tower basin; material: Biofilm | place: United Arab Emirates | collected...
TCGAGACCTTCCCCGTCGAGTCGGTCAAGTCGATCGAAGTGTACGAGCGCGGCGGTGCATACAATGGTGGTGTCACCCCGGCGGCCCCTGCGGCCCCGGATCGTCCGGGCGTGGCGCGCGGAGCCGCGGCGCGCGGCCGGTCGCCCACGAGAAGGTGACGCCCACCGCACGCGCACCGGCATTGCGATCGAGCCGTTGCGTCGTGCCGCCCACGTTCGACGTCAGCCCGAAGGCGAGCGTCGCGAAGGGATCGAGCAGGCGCAGCGTGAGCGTCATGTCGTCACCGCGAAGACGATGGCGATACGCGATCGACGTCGTGCCGAGCCACCGCACCTCGCCCGCTTCGGACAGGAACGGCGCGCGGTACTGCGCCGACAGCACGAGCTCACCCGCCGTCGTGATGCGCCAGGTCGCGTTGCCGCGCGCCGACCAGCCCACGGTGCGGAAGCTCACCTCCGGCGCGACGCGCCCCGCATCGCCGCGCCCGCGGAAGATGTTGCCCGATGCGAGCCACGACAGCCGCGAGGCGCGGCCGGTCAGCGTGACATCGGTACCGAGCGCCGTCGCCAGCGGCAGGTTTGCGAAGGTCGCGCGTGCGATGCCCGCCGTGTCCACCGTGCGCACGTAGCGGATCGCGTCGCGGACGTGGCGCCAGTACGGCGTCACCTGCACCGTGCCCCATCGCCGCGTGGACTGCCATCCGACTTCGACGATGTCGGCGCGTTCGGGCCGGACCGCCGTGTTGCCGGTGAAGACGTTGAGCGTGTCCTCGCGTTGCACGAACGGCAGGAGCTGCCCCGCATCGGGACGCGTGAGCCGGCGCGACCAGCTCGCCTTCCACTGCACCCCCGCGCGCGGCGTCCACGTCACGAGCGCGCTCGGCAACAGTCGCAGGTACTCGAAGCCGTCGCGTGCGACGGCGCCGCTGTCCGGCGTGACGGTGGTCCGTGTCGTGGTGCGCTCGAGCCGCACCCCGCCCTGCAGCTCCACCTTGCCGGCATTGCGCGAGAGCACGGCGTACCCGGCGCCGAGCCGCTCGCGCCACACGAAGTCGGCGGCGGGCGTCGGCAGCGGCTGCATGGCGACACCACCCTCGAGCAACCCTTGCGGACGATCGAAGCGGCTCGCGTTGTCGCGTGCGATCGCGACGAGGCCCGTCTCGAGGCGGGTGCGTGTTCCGAACGCGCGCAGCCAGTCGAGCTGCGCGCGCCAGAGCGGTGCATCGCCACGTGCGGCATCCAACGTCCGCGCACTCGTGACGGGCGCGCCCGTTCCGTCGATCGCGGCACGTGTCAGTGCGTTCGTGAAGTCCACGTCGGTGCGCGCGTGCCGCAGCTCGAGCGAGAGCGCATTGCGCGTCGCGTCCACCGTGCGTCGCCAGGCGAGCGTCGCATCGAGCGTGCGGAGCGCGGTGCGCACCGCGCTCGCCTGCACCAGTCGCTCGGCGCGACCGGGCACGCGATAGTCGAAGTCCGTCACGCGCCACGTGATGCCGTCGGTGGCCACGGCATCGGCCGCGAGTGCGTGCACGCGCGACAGGCGCGCTTCACCGCGGAGCGTCAGCGACACCGACGCAGGGCGCAGCGACGCATCGAAGTCGCCGAGCAAGGGCGCCGGTGCACCGGGTGCCATGCCCATGCCATCGGGCATGCGGGCCGACGTCCCGACCAGCGGACGCGTGTCGCGCAGCGCCGACAGCGATGCGTAGCCGGTCCATCGCCCGCGCTGTCGCCCGACGTTCGCCGCGACCGACGCGAGCCCGGTGGTCGCGGTGCCGAGCGTGACGCCCGCACTCGTCGTCTCCTCGGCCGGTCGCGCGAGCACGAGATTCACGATGCCCGCCGTGCCATCCGGGTCGTCGCGCGACGAGGGCGTCGTGCGCACCTCGATGCGCACCACCTGGCTCGCGGGAAGCTGCGCGAGATAGGCGGCGAGCTGTTGCCCGCGCAGCGTGACGGCGCGGCCGTCGAGTTGCACGAGCACGTTGGCGTCGCCGCGGAGCGAGAGTGTGCCGTCGCCGTCCACTTCGACGACGGGCACCGCACGCAGCAGGTCGAGCGCGGTGCCGCCGCTCGCCGTGGCGAGCTCGCGCGCCTCGAAGCTGTTGCGCGCCGCGCCGAGCACCGTTCCCGCGCGTTCGTCGCGCACGACGACGCGATCGAGCGTGGTGCCGGTACGTGCGAGCGTGATCGTGCCTAGACTCACGGCAGCGGCACCGGCGTCGAGCGATGCGCTCCGCGTCGCCGGTGCGAAGCCGAGCGCACGCACCACCAGCACGTAGCGCCCGACCCCGACGCCGCGCACCGTGAAGCGGCCGGCCGAGTCGGTGCGGGCGGTGGCGACGAGTGTGCCGTCGGGGCGATCGCGGCGGACCGTGACGAGTGCACCGCGTATCGGAGCGGAATCGGCGACGACCGTGCCGCGCAGCTGCGCAATGAGTGGTGCGAACACGGCGCCCGCAGCCGCGGCGACCGCGTGCAGCACGAGCGCGATCAGGAGACGACGAGCGCTCGATGTCACGACGCGATGAGTGTGGGACGAGGAGTCCGCACGTTATCCCGACATCATCACTCCCACCAGCGCCCCCGCCCCCACGAGCCACATCGACCCGACCCGCCACCGCAGCAGCACCACGGCACTGACCACCGCGATCGCGATCGTCACCGGATCGACCAGCGCCGATGTGGCCAGTCGTGCCGTCGCCACCGCCATGATCGCGAGCGACGCGATGGTGACACCGTCGAGCACCGCGCCGGCGAGCGGCGAACGGCGGAGTCGCGGGACGAGCGGCCCGCTCACCGCCACGAAGAGGAACGCCGGCAGGAAGATCCCCACCGTCGCGACGAGTGCGCCCGCACCGCCGCCGAGCAGGTAGCCGATGAAGGTCGCCGTGGTGAAGACGGGCCCCGGCGTCACCTGCCCGATCGCGATCGCGTCGAGGAGCTGCGTCTCGGTGAGCCAGCCGCGTTCGACGACGAGCCCCGTACGCAGGAACGCGAGCAGCACGTAGCCGCTGCCGAAGAGCACCGCGCCGATCTTGACGAAGAAGGCGAACAGCGGCCAGAGGCCGAACGCGGTGGTCGCGGCGATGGTGGTCGTCATCGTCGCACCCGCGGTGGTGGTGGCGAGCGGCGTCACGGGTGCGAGTGGTGCGAACAGCAACGGTGCCGGCGATGCGGCGTCGGGCGGCGCCGTCGACGCAGTCGCGCGCACCACCGCCACGCACGCGCCGGCGATCGCGAGCACCGCCAGTTCGTGCACGCCGAACGCATTCATGCACAGCGCGAACAGTGCGACACCCACGAGCAGTCGCGACGTGATCGCCGTGTGACCGAGCCGCCAGAGCGCCTGCAGCACGATCGCGATCACTACCGGCTTGACGCCCGACAGCAGCCCCGCGACCTGCGGCAGCGCGCCGTGTCGCACGTAGAGCGCCGCGAGTGCGGTGACGATGCACGCCGCGGGCAGGATGAAGCACACGCCCGCGACGACGAGTCCCCACCACCCCGCGCGCGCGTGGCCGATGTGGATCGCGAGCTCGGTCGAGTTGGGGCCGGGAATCAGATTCGTCGCGCCGAGGAGATCGAGGAATCGGTCGCGCGTGAGCCAGCGGCGTCGCACGACGATCTCGTCCTCCATCATCGCGATGTGCGCCGCCGGGCCGCCGAATGCCGTGAGGCCGAGCCGCAGGAAGAGCCGCGCGACCTCGCCCACGCTGCCGCGGGGCGTGGACGGGAGTGATGGCGTCGGGTCGGCGTGCCGCATCCCGCAATGTGCCGCGGATCCGCGGGTTCGGCGCGGTCTCGCGCCGCGCCGTCGCGCGTTCGTTGCCGATCGGCTGCGGCTACGGCGCCTGCTGCGCCGCTCGCAGCTGCGCGGGGGTGTAGCCCTCCCACGTCCACGGCACGTCGTCGGTGCCGAGGAGCGCATTCACGAGCGGGCGGAACGCCCACTCCGCGTTGTCGCTGTTCGACAGGAGCACGAGGCAACGTCGCTGTCGCGTGAAGCAGAGCAGGTAGGTCTGTGCGCCGTCGCCGTGTCCTTCCTTGAAGAAGGCGGGGCCGTGTCGCATCGTGGTGAGCAGCCCCCACCCGATCCCGTAGGCGAGGCCGACGCGTGCCGTTTCGTCGCTCGTTCCGTCCACCAGGCTGCCGGGCCCGAACTGCGTCGACGCGGTGACACGCACCTGCGGCGCGAACATCGCATCACGCGTCGCTCGGCGCAGGAGTCGCCCGTCCATCAGCGCGATCGCGAAGGTCGCGAGATCCTCGGCGCTGCTCGTCATCGAGCCTGCGGCGCGAGCAGGTCCACGACGCGTCGTCGACAGGAAGCGCCCGTCCGCACCGAAGCGGTCGGCGACGTCGTCGCGGAACTCCGGGCGCCACACCAGCGACGTGCGCGTCATGCCGAGCGGTTCGAAGAGCGCCGTGCGCACGAGCGAATCGAGCGGGGCACCCAAGCGCTGCTCGACGAGGAAGCCGACGAGGTTGATTCCCTCGCCGGAGTAGCGATAGCGCGTGCCCGGCGTGTCGTGCAGGCGCATCTTCCCGTCCGGCTCGAGGGTCGCGAAGTTCGCGAGCCCGGAGGTGTGCGAGAGCAGCATGCGCGGCGTGACGCGTGGCCAGAGCGTGTCGCGCACGAGCAGCGTCGCCTTCTCGCGATACGCCGGATACGACTCGAGCGGCGCCGGCAACTGTCGCGCGACCGGTTCGTCGAGCGAGAAGCGCCCCTGTTCGACGAGCTGCATGACGTACGTCGCGACCACCGCCTTGGTGATCGACGCCGCCCACGTGGTCGTCGTGCGCTGCATCGGCAGATCCGGGCCGACGGGCGCCGAGCCCGCGCCATCGCCGCGCGCGCGCACGCCGTGCGCGTAGCTCCACGCGGTCCGCCTGCCGTCGACCACCGCCACCTGCAGCCCCGCGATGCGATGCTCGGCCGCGAGCGCCCGCACGAGCGCCTCGGCCGAATCGGTCGTGAGGCGCGAGCCGTCGAGTCGCGTGATCGCGGTGGCGAAGCGCGGCACGGGGTCGGCGGCGGGAGACGGTTGCGCGCGCAGCGTCAGCGGTGCGGCGAGGACGAGCGGGAGCAGGGCGGACCGGCGAGGCGAGAGACGCATGGGCGCACTACGGGGCCAGCGGTGTGTGGTTTCCTTGTGGGCGACACTGGCACGGCCTCGCTCGTCGAGCATGCGCCGGCCACGCCGGACGCGAGAACCGCGACGTGGTCAATCGCCGCGGTACAGGCGCTCGAGGTCCACGAGACTCACGTCGTTGCGCCGTGCGGCGTCGGCGACCAGGTCGTCGGTGAACGATGGTGCGACGAGCAACAGTCGTGCGTGCGCGGCCCTGAGACCGAGCGCGCTGCGCGCCTGCTCGAGTCGCCGAAGATGACGCTTACCCATGCGCTCGCCCGCCTTCGCCTCGCCGATCGCGTGCACCGTTCGCGTCGCCGGCTCACCCGTCTCGCCATCGCGCGCCACGACGACATCGAGCTGATGATCGGTTCGCTCGATGCTCACGGTCGATGGGCCGACATGATCCGGCTCGCCACCGAGCGTGTCCGGTGCGGCGAAGCGTCGCGTCCACGTTCGGACCTGCTCCTCGAACACCGGTCCGCGCACCTGCGAGTCGAACACGGCCCGCAGGCGTCGCTCCCACGCCTCGGCGGACGAGCGCTCGCGCAACAGCGTGGCGTGCGGCTCCAGCACGGCGTAATGGAACTGCAGGAACGCGTCGGCGAGCGCGTAGAGTGGGCGTTTCGCGCGGAGAGGGTCGTCGTGACGCACGACGAAGCCCGTGGCGACGAGCCGCTTGAGTGCGGGGTCGAGCGTCGGCACGGCGCGTCGCAACGCGTTCGCGATCGCGCCCGCCGTCACCGCGCCATTCGCGATCACGCCGAGAATGCTGTGATGAAGCATCTGGTTCGCGGCCGCGATGGTCGGGTCCTCGGCGAGCAGTGTGGTCGCCTCGTGATGCAGCGTCGCCGCCGTCGAGAGCACGCGGTCGGCGACCCAGCGATCGAAGTCGGCGTGATCGCGCGGGAGGTCGTGGTCGACCATGTCGGTGGCGTAGCCGACGACGCCGCCGATCACGGCGAAGACGCGCGCCGCGAGTGCCAGGTCGGGCGCGTCACCCAGGAGCGTGGCGGCCCGCCGGAAGTCGAAGGGGTGCATCACGAGTTCGAGCGCCGCGCGGCCGCGGAGCGGCGCCTGCCCGTCGGTGAGCTGCCGCATGATCGCCATCGCCGAGCCGCACAAAATCAGCCGCGTGCGACTTCCGCTCTGCTGCCTCGCGGGCCCGAGCGCGGTGGCGATGATCGAATCGAGCGTCGGTTCGGCTTCGAGCAGGTAGCCGAACTCGTCGAGGACGACCGGCGTCGGGGCGCGTTCCCCGAGTCGGAGCAGCCGGTCGATCGCGTCGTCCCAGTCGGCGAGCGCCAGTCGCCCCACCCCGAGATGCGCGCCCAGCGCGTCACCGAGGCGTGCGAGCTGGATCGGCGTTTCCCCGCGCGTCGCTTCCCAGTAGAAGCCGCCGCGTTCCCGCGCGAGCCGTGTGAGCAACGTCGACTTGCCGATACGCCGCCGGCCGTAGACGAGGCCGAGGGTGTTGCGGGGCGTCGAGCTGTCGAGGAAGCGCGCGATGTGGGTCGCGTCGTCGGGGGCAGGCGGCATCGTGGGGCGCGACGACGAAGGATTTCGTGGCTTCGGCAATACTAAAGTCGACAATACTATTGTCAACGCTAGTATTCCTCCCGCGCGCCGGCGCATTTGACCCTCGGCGCGCCTCGCGATCGGTTTGCACGACCGGGCGTGACGCCGGGCCCGCGTCGCCTTCGTCGCTGATTCGGGCTACTCGGGACGTTCGATACGCACTCCTCAATACTTCGCCAGATACCGCTCCACCTCCCACCGGTGCACCGCCCCCGAATACTCCCCCCACTCCGCCCGCTTCGCCGCCAGGAAATGCGCCGTGATGTGCTCGCCCAGCGCGTCCCGCACCACGTCGTCCTTCTCCAGCTCGTCGCACGCCTCGTTCAGGTCGCGCGGCAGGTCGTCGATCCGGAGCCGGCGCCGCTCGCGGAAGCTCATCTCCCAGATGTTCGCGTGCACCGGCTCGCGCCAGTCGGCTTGGCTTTCGATGCCGTCGAGCCCCGCGGCGAGCATCACCGCCAGCGCGAGATAGGGATTCGCACTCGGATCGGGGAGCCGATGTTCGACACGCGTCCCCATGCCGCGACGCGCCGGGATGCGCAGCATCGGGCTCCGGTTGCGGAGACTCCACGCCACGTGCACCGGCGCCTCGTAGCCCGGCACGAGCCGCTTGTAGCTGTTCACCAGCGGGTTCGTCACCGCGCAGTAGCCACGCGCGTGCTTGAGCAGCCCGCCGATGTAGTGCAGCGCGGTGCGACTGAGCTCCCACTCCGCATGCGCGTCGTGGAAGACGTTCACGCCGTTCGTCACCAGCGACTGGTGCGTGTGCATCCCGCTCCCGTTCTGCCCGAAGAGCGGCTTGGGCATGAAGCTCGCGCTCAGCCCGAACCGCTGCGCCACCGTCTTCACCACGAAGCGGAAGGTGCTCAGGTCGTCGGCGGTGCGGAGCGCGTCGGCATAGCGGAAGTCGATCTCGTGCTGGCCGTGCGCCACTTCGTGATGGCTCGCCTCGACCTCGAAGCCGAGCTGCTCGAGCGCGTCGACGATCGCACGGCGCGCCTCCTCACCCAGGTCGGCCGGCGCGAGGTCGAAGTAGCTCCCGACGTCGTGCGTGCGCGTCGTCGCCGCGCCGCTCGCGTCCTGCGTGAACAGGAAGAACTCGGCTTCCATTCCCGCGAGCATCGTGTAGCCCATCGCCTGCGCCCGCGCGAGCTGCCGCTTGAGCACCGCACGCGGATCGCCCGCGAAGTCGGCGCCGTCCGGCGTGCGCACGTCGCAGATGAGCCGCGCCACACGTGACCCCGGCTCGCCCCACGGGAAGACGCGGAAGGTCGCGAGGTCGGGGACGAGAAGCATGTCGCTCTCCTCGACGCGCACGAATCCCTCGATGCTCGACCCGTCGAACAGGATGTCCCCCGCCAGCGCCTTCGCGAACTGGCTGCGCGGGATCTCGACGTTCTTGATCACGCCGAGGATGTCGGTGAACTGCAGCCGGAGAAAGCGCACCCTCTGCGCGCGCGCCAGCTCCAGGATGTCCCCCGCACTCGCCCCCCGCAGATCCCGGGGTGTCTCGTTCGTTGACGACATGCGCCCAAGCTAACCCGCCCCGGTGCCCGATCACCGTGCGCCGACAGCAGACAGCAGACAGCAGACAGCAGACAGCACGTAGGACACGTAGGACACGTAGGCCACGGAGGCATCCGCGTGCACGGCGAACCATCTGGACGGGTGCTGGGTTTTCTTCTCAGGGGCGATCGCGAATCGAGCCGGACTCGCGCGGACAGCGGACACCATTCAAACCGCCGCCCTTACGATGCGCACGGAGCGGCGCGTCCCGCGCGGAGGCCTCCGTGCCCTACGTGTCCTACGTGTCCTACGTGCTGGAGCGCTGTTCAGGCAGCGATCCTCCACGCTGGCCCGCTGTCGCGCACACCACCGGGACAGAGCCGGCACGGAACGGCATGAAACGGGGTTACCTTTGTCGGCTCCCCGTACGGCGGTCGTCGGTGGTGGCCGCGGGGTCTCGTTCTTCCATCTGCGCATGTCGTCGTCCTTCTGCGCCGCCTGCGGCGCGTCTCTCTCCGCCGGTGCGCGCTTCTGCCACCGCTGTGGCCAGCCCGTCGGTGATGCCGTCGTGAGCCCGGCCGCGGGGCAGTCCGCCGCACCGGTCGCCGCGCGCCCGCAGCCGCAGACGCTCCCGTGGGCCGTCGCCGCGATCGCGCTCCTCGCCCTCGTGGCACTCGTCGCGGGGCGGAACTTCAACTTCCAGGGGAGCGCCCCCGAGCCCGCCGCCCCGGCCGCAGCTGCCGCACCGGGCGCCGCCGCCGCGGGCCCCTTCGCCGGCGCTCCCACGGGCCCCAACGGCGAGGAACGCGCGGTCCGCGCCCCCGACATCGCCTCGATGTCGCCGCAGGAGCGCGCCAACCGGCTCTACAACCGCCTCGTCCTCCTGTCGGAACAGGGCAAGACCGACTCGGTCCAGTTCTTCGCCCCGATGGCGCTGATGGCCTTCAACTCGCTCCCGCAGATGGGGCCGATCGAGCGCTTCGAGCTCGGACGCATCGGCGAGATGGCCGGCTCCGCGCAGCTCGCCGGCGCGCAGGCCGACACGCTCCTCACCACCAACACCAATCACCTCCTCGGCCTCGCCCTCGCCGCCACCGCGGCCCGGATGCGCAACGACGCCGCCGCCGCCCGCACGTTCGAACAGCGCCTCCTCGCCGTCGAGAAGGCCGAACGTGCGAAGCAGCTCCCCGAATACGAGATCGCGCGCGTCGACATCGACAGCGCGCTCGCCCGCGCACGCCGCGGCCAGTGACGAGCCCCATGACGACCGCCCCCCGCACCATCACCGTCGCCCACAGCCCGGACAGCGACGACGCCTTCATGTTCTACGCCCTCGCCGAGGGGAAGGTGGAGACGGGCGCGCTCTCGTACGTGCACGAGCTGCAGGACATCGAGACGCTCAACCAGCGCGCCCTCCGCGGCGAACTCGAGGTCACCGCCGTCTCGATCCACGCCTTCGCCTACCTCGCCGACCGCTACGCGCTCCTCCCGCACGGCGCGTCGATGGGCGACCGCTACGGCCCCCGGCTCGTCGGCCGCCGCAAGCGGCCGCACGCGTCGGTCAAGGGGGCGCGCATCGCCGTCCCCGGCCCGCTCACCAGCGCCTACCTCGCCCTCCGGCTCTTCGAGCCCGACTTCGAGCCCGTCTTCGTCCCGTTCGATCAGGTCGAGGACATCGTGCTCGACGGCCACGTGGACTTCGGCCTCCTCATCCACGAAGGCCAGCTTACCTACAAGGAGCGCGACCTCCACCTCTGCGTCGACCTGGGCGAGTGGTGGCACGACCAGACCGGGCTCCCGCTCCCGCTGGGCGGCAACGTCGTGCGGAAGGACATGGGCGCGGATCTCATCTCGACGGTGAGCAAGCATCTTCGCGCCAGCATCGCCTATGGCCTCAAGAATCGGCGGCAGGCGCTCGATCACGCCATGCGCTATGCCCGCGGACTCGAACGCGCCCAGGCCGACACGTTCGTCGGGATGTACGTGAACGAATGGACGCTCGACTACGGCGACGCCGGCCGCGCCGCGGTGCGCCTGTTCTTGCAGCGTGGTGTCGAGGCCGGGATCATCCCGCACCCCGTCACCGTCGAATTCGCCGACTGACCCACCCGCCGTCACCCGGAGGACATGCCCGGCATGCCGCAGCATCCCTCGCATGGCATGCAGGCCTTTCCGGGTGACGCACCGGGCGCGCCACCAGCCGATCCCGCCCTCGGCAACGGTGCCCCGCCCGATCCGCACGGCCCTGGCGACGACGATCGGAGCCGCGCCCGCCTCCTCGAGGCGCTGGCGATCGAGCTCGATGCGATCCCGACGACGCACGCCGCGCTCGCACGCCTGCTCGAGGCCGCCGTGCAGCTCCTCGGTGCCGACGGCGCGTGGCTCGGCCTCGCCCTCGAGGATGCCGACGCGCTCGTGGTCGTCGCCCGCCACGGCGAGGTCCCCGTCCTCACGGGGAGCCGAGTGCCGCGCGACACCGCGTTCGCCGCCCGCGCCCTCCGGTCGCACGCCGCCGTCTTCGCCGATCCGGCCACCGGCGTCCGCTGGCCCGACGCGCTCGTCGGCGCGGTGCCGGTGCGCGCCCTCGCCGCCCCGCTCCGCACCGACGAACGCGAGATCGGCACCCTCGCCGTCATCGGCGGCCACGGGCGCCTCTTCACCATCGGCGACGGTGGCCTCGCGCTCGAACTGGCGACGCTCGCCGCGCGCCGGCTGAGCCGGACCGAGCTCCCCGTCGATGCACAGCGGAGCGTCCCGCCCGTCGGCGAGTTCGGCCCCGCGCTGACGCAGCTCCTCCTCGCCGCCGTCGCCGCCACCGACGCCGACGCCTTCGCCCGCGAGGTCGTCGAGAGCTTCCGCGACCCGGCGCTCCTTGGCCTGGGCGTCGCGCTCCTCGACGACGACGGCGGGCTCCGCTACCCCGCCGCAATCGGGGCGCTGGCGACGTTGCGCGGCACGCGCGCGATCCTCGACGATGGCGCTCGCGCACCACTTCTGCGGCAACGGCGCAGCATCGCGGTCGCCGATGCGCGCCAGCTCGTGCCGCCGGGCTGGCGCGTCCTCCTCCCCGCACTCCCGGCGACCTCGATCGCCCTCGCCGCCGACGGCGTCGTGGTCGGGCGCATCGATGCGCTCTTCGACGCCGAACGCCCGGTGCCGCAGCACGCGCTCGAACGGATCGGGCAGCACGCCCCACTCGTGGCGCGCACCTTCCGCGCCCTCGCGCGCCGGAGCGCCGACAGCGGCGCCTCGCTCGGCGCCGCCGCGCTGCGCGGGCTCCGCGCGAACGTGATCACGCGCCTGCATGACGTCACCTCGCCCATCGCCGGCATCAGCGCCCTCGCCGAACTGCTCGTCGACGAGTCGCTCCCGACCGAGGCGCACGAACTCGTGCTCCTCATCCGGCAGAGCGCGGCCCGCGCCATCGAGGCCGCGGGGGCGCTCCGCGCGCTCACCGACGATCCCACGATCCACGAGCGCGCCGCGACCGACGTCGGGCAGGTGATCGGCACCGTGCTCCGCGAACGCGGTGATGCGCATCGCGCCCTCGCGATCGAGGTCGTCGTCACGATCGACGCGACGCTCCCCCCCGTCCCGTTTCCGGCGACGGTGCTCCGCGACTGGCTCGTCGTCGCGCTCAGCGAATCGGAACGCGCCCTCTTCGGCGCCGTCCGCCGTCGCGTCGAGGTGCGCGCCGCGCTCGAGGAGATGGGGGCGATCGTCTGCGTGTCGGACGACGGCACGACGCCGACGACGGCGAGCAGCGTGCGCGACCTCCACGGCGCGACCGTCACGCGACGCCGCACCGACGACGGCTGGACGCTGCGCCGGCTCTACATTCCGCTCCGCATCGGCGTCGTGCCGCCGCCCTCGCTCCCGTGATCGACCGCTCCGTGATCGAGCACTCCGTCGCCGGTACCAGTCAGGCCGCCACGCTCGCGCGCATCCTCGTCGTCGACGACGACGAATCGATCCGCGTCGCGATGGCGCGCTACCTGCGGCGCGCCGGCTACGACGTCGAACTCGCCGCCAACGGCGACGATGCGTGGGCACGGCTCACGGGCGCACGCTGGGACGCGATGATCTGCGACGTGCGCATGCCCGGCCTCGACGGCCCGGAGCTGCTCGTGCGCGCGCTCGCGCACGACCGCACGCTCGCGGTCGTGATGCTCACCGCCGTCAACGACGCCCCCACCGCCGCCGACCTCCTCGGCCGCGGCGCGAGCGATTACCTCGTCAAGCCCGTCGAGCTGCGCGCATTGCAGGATTCGCTGCTCCGGGCCCTCGATCGTCGCGCGCTCCGGCTCGAGAAGGAGCGCGTCGATTCGCGCATCCGCGAGGAGGTCGAGCTGCGCACCGCCGAGCTCGAGGTCGAGAAGGAGGCGCTGCGCGATCTCTCGGTGAACGTCGTCGAGACGCTCGTCAACGCGATGGAAGCGAAGGACATGTACCTCCGCGGCCATTCGCAGCGCGTCGCCGACCTGGCCGGCGAGCTGGCGCTCGAACTCGGCCTCGACGACGACACCGCCGATCGCATCCGTCTCGCCGGCAAGCTCCACGACGTCGGCAAGATCGGGATCCGCGAGGAGATCCTGAACAAGCCCGCGGCGCTCACGCCGGTCGAGTTCGACCACGTCAAGGAACACGTGCGCATCGGCATCGAGATCCTGCGCCCGCTCCGCTCGCTCGGCGAGGCGCTCGATTTCATCCACGATCATCACGAGCACTGGGACGGCAGCGGCTACCCGCGCGGTCGCAACGGCACCGCCATCACGCTCGGCGGCCGCGTGCTCGCCGGCGCCGACGCCTTCGACGCGCTCACGAGCAAGCGCGCGTACCGCGACCCCATGCGCCCCGACGAGACGCTCGCCTACCTCGCATCGCTCGGGGGCTCGCTGCTCGATCCCGACGTCGTGCAGGCGCTGCAGGCGGTGATCGGGCGGCGGAGCGGGGTGCCGGTCTGATCTCGCGATCGTGAGCGCGGACACCGACGCAGCACTCCCATGACGACGAACGTCGAGCGCGACGATACGTTTGCTCCATCGCACATCCCGGAGGCGACCCTATGCGTACCTTCACTGCCGTCGTCGAGCGTGACACCGTCACCGGCCTCTATGTCGGGCACGTACCCGGCTTTCCGGGCGCTCACAGCCAGGGTGTGAGCCTCGACGAACTGCAGGCCAACCTGCAGGAAGTGGTCTCCATGTTGCTCGAGGACGGCGAGCCGCCCCTCGAGTCGGAGTTCGTGGGCACCCATACGCTGCGCGTCGCCTGACCGACGAATCGGCGTCGGATGGGCAGCCTCCCTGTTCTCTCGCCTCGCGAAGTCGTGCGTCGGCTCGAGCGGCTCGGTTTCGTGGAAGTGCGCCAACGCGGCTCGCACAAGCAGTTTCGACATGCGGACGGTCGGCAGACGACGGTACCCTTCCACTCGGGGCGTGATGTCGCACCACCGCTCATGCGGCAGATCTGTCGCGACATCGGAATCGACGTCGAGCGATTCGTCGACGCCTGACGCTCGCCTGTCGTCCAGCGTGCGCAGCCCCGTCGGCACGCCGATCCGCTTCGCCATCGTCGTGCAGCGGCGCGATGTGCCGGCACGGACACTTCCGGTAGCCCGCGCATGTCACCGAGGCGATTTGTAGGGGTTTCGCCGATCCCCCATGCGGGCTCGGGCGATGTCGTGACACGCGGACACGACGACATCGTGACGAAGTGATCGGTCGCGTGACGGTCGCGATCGCCAACCTTCGTTGCCGTCCGGGCGTATTCGGAACGTGCTTTCCACGATTCCGATCCGCCGCCGCACCGTCGCCGCGCTGTGCGCCTTCGCCAGCGCCGCATCCCTTCATGCGCAGCAGCCCGCGCGCGAAGCGCCGATCTCGCGTGCGCAACGGCTCGCCACCGACACGCTCGTCCTCGCCTTCGACGCCGCGATCGATCGCGCGCTCCGTGTCGCCGACGAGATCCGCCTCGCCGAAGCGCAGACCGACGTCGCCGACGCGCAGCTCGGTGCCGCGCGCGCCACCGGGCTGCCGCAGGTCCGCTTCAACGGCGGCTACACGAACATCCGCAACAACGCCCGCGCCGACATCGTCGGTGCCGTCTTCGCGCAGAACTACGTCTACACGGCGAACGCGAACCTGCAGCAGCCGATCTTCCAGGGCGGCCGGGTGATCGCGGGGATGCGCGCCGCCGGCGCGGTCCGCGGCGCCGCGCGCGCCTCGCTCACGGAGACGCGGGCGCAGCTCGTGGTGGACGTGGCGCGCGCCTATCTCGACGCGCAGTTCTCGGCGCGGCTCGTCGAGATCCAGGAGCGCAACCTCCGGCTCGCCGACGAACGCGTCGCCGCCACCGAACAGCTCGAGCGGGCGGGCCGCGCCGCGCGCTACGACGTGCTCCGCATCAAGGTCGAACGCGCCAACTTCGAGCCCGACGTCGTCACCGCGCGCAACCAGCGCGTGCTCGCGCTCCTCGACCTGCGCCGCCTGCTCAACATCCCGGCCGAGCAGCCGATCGTGCTCGCGACGTCCCCCGATTCCGCGCGCGTCGCGCAGCTCGTCGCCCGCATCGACACCACCGCGCCGCCCGCGCTTCGGCCCGCCGTCCGCGCAGCGGAACTGACGCGCGAGGCACGGGTGGGCGGTGTGCGCGTCGCCCGTGCCGACTACTTCCCCACGCTCGCCTTCACCTTCACGTCGGGCTACCTCGCGCTGCCGACGGTCAACCGCTTCCCGACGCAGGGCGGACAGACGTCGGCCGAGTTCTGCCCGCCCGGCTCGCCGACGACACGCGTCTGCCAGAACAACGGCTGGTTCGCCGACCGGCAGCTCGGTTTCCTCGTGCAGTGGCCGCTCTTCCAGGGGCTGCGCGTGCGCGCCAACGTCGAACTCGCACGCGCGCAGCAGGACCAGGCCGAGGTGCAGCTCGCGCAGACGCGCGAACAGGTCGCGATCGAGGTCGCCGCCGCTCGCGCCGCGCTCGACGCCGCGCGCACCTTCCAGGTCGCCCGCCAGCGCACCGTCGAGGAGGCGCGCGAAGCGTTCGAACTGTCGACGCTCCGGAACCAGCGCGGCCTCGGCACGCTCGTCGACGTCAGCTTCTCGCAACTCAATCTCGTGCGCGCCGAAGTCAACGCGGCGCGCGCCGTGTACGACGTCTATCTCGCCGCCGCGGAACTCGCGCGCGCCAGTGCGCGCCCCATCCCGCTGCTCGACGGCTCCGCTCTCGCCATCACCGAACGTGGAACAGATCGCATCGCCGCGCCCTGAGCGCGGCTCGACACGCCGCGCGCTCGCCGCCCTCTGCTGCCTCGCGCTCGTCGCCGGCTGCGGCGCGAAGGCCGACGCGGCCGAGAAGGGCGGACCGGCCGGTGCCACGTCCGGTGGCGCACGCGGCGGACCGGGCGGCGCGGGCGGTGGACGCAGCGTCGTGCTCGCGGGCAGCGACGTCGCCACGATCGCCGAGGGCGTCATCGAGGATGCCGTCGCCATCACGGGTGATCTGCGCCCCATCGAGACGATCGAGATCCGCAGTCGCCTCGCCGGTGACGTGCTGCAGGTACTCGTGCGCGAGGGCGATCGACTCGCACGCGGCCAGCTCGTCGCGACGATCGAGGCCAGCCAGCAGGAGAGCGCGCGCGCCAGTGCGGTGGCGCAGCGGCAGAGCGCCGAAGCGCGCCTCTCGACGGCGTCGTGGAACGCCGAGCAGCTGCAGTCGCTGTTCAGGGCAGGCGCGGTCGCCGAGACCGAATTGCGCGCCGCACAGCAGGAAGTCGCCGCCGCGCGGGCCGCGGTCGCCGCATCGGCCGCGCAGGTGCGCGCGGCGAGCATCGAAGCCGGCAACACGCGACTCGTCGCCCCCGCGGCGGGCGTCGTGAGTGCGCGCAACGTGCAGCCCGGCGAACGCGTCGCCCCCAACCAGCCGCTCGTGACGATGGTGCGCAACGACGTGCTCGAACTCGCGGCGAGCGTCCCCGAACGGCAGGCGTCGCAGGTGCGCGTCGGCTTCCCGGTGCGACTCGTCGTCGGCGATCGCACGATCGAGGCGAAGGTCTCGCGCGTGAATCCGACGGTCGATCCCGCCTCGCGCAGCGTCACCGTCTACGTCGCGATCCCCAACATGGGCGGCGCGATCAAGGGCAACACCTTCGCGCGCGGCCGGATCGTCGGCGATCGGCGCGACGGCGTGCTGCTCGTGCCGACGGCCGCGATCCGCCAGCCGGTGTCGAGCGAGGATCCGCCGTTCGTCTGGCGCGTCGCCGGCGGCGTGCTCGAGAAGCGCGGTATCTCGCTCGGCGTCGTCGACGAGGCGAGCGGCGTCGCCGAAGTGCGCGAGGGGCTCGCCGCCGGTGACCGCGTCGTCACCGGCAACGTCGGTGCGCTCGGGAACGGCATGAAGGTGACGATCGCCGGCGGCGGTCGCGGAGGCCGCACATGATCCTCGCCGACGTCTCGATCAGGCGCCCCGTCTTCGCGACGATGATGATGGTCACCCTCGTCGTGCTCGGCGTCGTCAGCTACGGTCGCCTCGCGATCGACGAGTACCCGGACATCACGTATCCCGTCGTGCTCACGCAGACGGCCTATCCGGGCGCGAGTCCGGAAGTGGTGATGCGCGAGGTCAGCAAGCCGATCGAGGAAGCGCTCAACACGGTGCAGGGGATCCGCGAGGTGACCAGCACCTCGCTCGAAGGGTCGAGTCTCGTCCGCCTGCAGATGGAGCTCGGCGCCGACGTGATGGCGGCGCAGCAGGAGGTGAGCGCCAAGGTCGCGCGCATCCGTCGCCAGCTCCCGCCGACGATCGAGGATCCGATCGTCCTCCGCTTCGACCCGAACGACCGGCCGATCATGTCGGTCGCCGTCACCAGTGGTGAACGGCCGCTCAAGGAGCTCACCAACCTCGCCGACGAGGTGATCGCGACGCGCTTCGAGAGCATCCCGGGCGTCGGCGGCGTGAACGTCGTCGGCGGCGCGACGCGTCAGGTGCAGGTGCAGCTCGACCCGGCGAAGATGCGCGCGTACAACGTCGCACCGCCGCAGGTCATGGCCGCGCTAGACCGCGAGAACCGCGAGGTCCCCGCCGGTCGCGTGCGCCGCAACGGGAGCGAGCGGCTGGTGCGCGTCACGGGGCGCATCGTCGATCCGGCGCGCTTCGCCGACATCACCGTCGACGTGCGCAACGGCGCGCCGGTCCGCATCGGCGACATCGCCACCGTCGTCGACGGCACCGCCGAAGCTCGCTCGGCGAGCTTCCTGGGCGAAACACCGGCCGTCTCGCTCGACGTGCTCAAGATCAGCGGGAGCAACACCGTCGAAGTCGCGGACAAGGTGCGCGCCGTCGTCGATGAACTCGGCAAGTCGCTCCCCGGCGACGTGCGGCTGACCGTCATCCGCGACGACAGCCGGCGCATCCGCGAGTCGCTCGACTCGGTCGAGCACGAGCTCGTCCTCGGCGCGGTGCTCTGCGTCATCATCATCTACTTCTTCCTCAACAGCTGGCGCTCGACGATCATCACCGGGCTCGCGCTCCCGATCTCGATGATCAGCGCCTTCTTCGCGATGTGGCTGTTCGGCTTCACGCTGAACACCATGACGCTCCTCGCGCTCTCGCTGGCGATCGGCCTCCTCATCGACGACGCGATCGTGGTGCGCGAGAACATCGTGCGGCACGTCGAGATGGGGAAGGACCACCATCGCGCGGCGCTCGAGGGGACGAGCGAAATCGGGTTGGCCGTCTTCGCGACGACGATGGCGGTCATCGCCGTCTTCATCCCCGTCGCCTTCATGGGCGGGATGATCGGCAAGATCTTCTTCCAGTTCGGCGTCACCGTCACGGCGGCGGTGCTCGTGTCGCTGTTCGTGAGCTTCACGCTCGACCCGATGCTCTCGAGCGTCTGGCCCGACCCCGAGATCGGCCACCACTCGGCCGACTCGACGCGCAACCCGATCCGCAAGGTCGCGATCCGCTTCAACGACTGGTTCGATCGCGCGGTCGTCGAGCGCTACCCGCGCCTGCTCGCCTGGGCGCTCGATCATCGCGGCGTCGTGATGGGCGGCGCGCTCGCGTCGATCGTCGTCGCGATCATGCTCGTCCCGCGCCTCGGCTTCACCTGGATGCCCGACGTCGACGGCGGCGAGTTCACGATCAACTACCGCACCGCACCCGGCTCGGCGCTCGACTACACCGTCGAGCGCGGTCGCGCCCTCGCGTCGATGATGGCGAAGCGCCCCGACGTGGACTTCACCTACGTTAGCATCGGCGGCGGCTTCCGCGGCACGCCGACGAACGGCTCGGTCTTCGTGCGCCTCAAGGACAAGTCGACGGGACGCCAGGACCTCTTCACGATCCAGAACGAGGTGCGCGGCGCGTTGCGGCGCGTGCCCGGCGTGCGCGCCAACATCACCGGGACGCAGTCGATCTTCTCGCCCGGCTCGCGTCAGCCGATCCAGGTCAACGTGCAGGGCCCCGAGCCGACGCGGCTCAAGCTCGTCGCCGCGCAGGTCATGGAGACGATGCAGCGCGTCCCCGGTATCGCCGAGCCGACGTCGAGCGACGAAGGCGACATCCCGCAGCTCGACGTCCAGGTCGATCGTGAGGCGGCATGGGCGGCGGGGCTCGGCATCGGGTCGATCGGCACGACGATCCAGCCGCTCTTCACCGGTCAGCGTGCCACCCGCTGGGAGGATCCGCAGGGCTACTCGCACGACGTCGTGGTGATCTATCCCGACTCGATGCGCCGCTCGGCCGAGGACGTCGGCCTGTTGCCGGTGCCGGGGACGGGACGCGACGCCGTGACCGGACTGCCGGTGATGGTGCCGCTCGGTCAGGTCGCGACCGTGCGCGCCGGCGTCGGGCCGCAGGTCATCGAGCGTGCATCGCTCGAGCGGCAGGTCACGATCAGCGCCGGCGCACTCCCAGGCTTCGGCGTCGGAGACGTGGCGACCGCCGTGCAGCGCGCGATCGACGCCGCCGGCCTCCCGCCGGGCTACCGCGCGGTCTTCCGCGGCGACGTGCAGAACCTGAACGAGACGAAGGGCTACGTCGGCGAGGCGCTGCTGCTGGCGGTGGTCTTCATCTACCTCATCCTCGCCTCGCTCTTCGGCAGCTTCCTGCAGCCGCTGGCGATCATGCTCTCGCTCCCGCTGTCGTTCATCGGCGTCGCGCTCGCGCTCCTGGTGACCAAGGGGAACCTGAACGTGATGACGATGATCGGGATCATCATGCTCCTCGGCCTCGTCACCAAGAACGGCATCCTGCTCGTGGACTTCGCCAACCATCGGCGCGAGGAGGGCGACGACGTGCGCACCGCGCTCCTGGCGTCGGCGCGCATCCGCCTGCGGCCGATCATCATGACGACCGTCGCGATGATCGCCGGCATGCTCCCGCTCGCGTTCGCGTTGGGCGCCGGCGCCGAACAGCGCGCGCCGATGGGTCGCGCCGTGGTGGGCGGGCTCGTGACGAGCACGATCCTCACGCTCTTCGTCGTCCCCGCCGTCTACTCCCTCATCGACGACGCCGTCCGCGCCCTCCGCCGCCGCCGCCCCGCCCCCACCGCCCTTTCCGGCGACCCCGTCCCCGTCGCCGGCGACTGATCGCCGCCCGACCTTCGGTCCGACAGCCACGGATCCGGTCCGGCTCCGGTCCGGCTCCGGTCCGACAGCGGGAAGCACGTAGGACACGAAGGACACGTAGGCATCCGCGCGAACCCCGGGCATCGCGCGAGTCCGGAAGCTGTTTCGGCCGTCTTCCAACAGCCGACAGCGTCGCGAGTGCACGAGCGCTCACGACGAGCGCGGATGCCTACGTGTCCTACGTGTCCTACGTGTTTCGCGCTGTTTTCTCGCTGTGTCGGGTGCGTGATGAGGGTTCGCCAAGGCTTTCGAGAGGCAGGCGTCGGCTCCGAGCGATTCGCGCCGAACTTGACTGACCGGGCGGCCGCTGCTATACGACGGCTGCGTGGGCGCGGTCGCGCCCCGATCCTCGGTGTCCCGCCTCGCACCTTCCGTTCGGAGGTCCCGCCTCATGCCGCAGTTCGGCCCGTTCGACGACCCGGAGCTCCGCCTTCGCGGCCGCGACGACGACGATGACGACTACTACGACTCGGACCCCATGTACGAGGAGGACGAGGAGGAGGAGGACGAGGACGACGACGGCGTGGGCTACGCGCCGACGCTCAAGCGCGAGCGCGAGAAGCTCTTCGACGACCCCGACGAGGCCTCGGTCGACGAGGAGGAGCTCGAGGAGGACACCGGCGTCGTGATCGAGGAGGACGTCGACGACGAGCCGGGCATGCGGAGCGGTGGCGAGGTCGCCGAGGAAAGCGACGAGGGGCTCGACGACCTCGACGAAGACCTCGGTGGCGACGACGACGACTTCGATGCCGACGGTCCGCCCGTGGCGCCGAAGGCTCCCAGGGCGCCGAAGGCCGCCAAGGCCATAACTGCGCCCAAGGCGTCCGCGATCGATGCGGCACCGGCGGCCCCCGTGACGCCACCCGCCCCCAAGCCGAAGGCCGCGCCCAAGCCCAAGGCGGACGCGGCGCCGGCTGACGATTCGGCGACCGAGTCCCCGGTGGCCGCGAAGAGCGCACCGGCCGCGCCGGCGGCCAAGCCGGCCCCGGTCGCCAAGCCTGCCGCGAAGACGCCGACTCCGAAGCCGAGCAAGCCGGCGGCACCCGCCACCGCGCCCGAGCCGGCGCCGGCGAAGGCACCGGCCGCGAAGGCACCGGTGGCGAAGGCACCGGCCGCGAAGGCTCCGGCCGCGAAGGCTCCGGCCACCAAGGCCGCGGCCAAGGCGCCCGCCACACCGGCGGCCAAGCCGGCGCCGAAGCCCGCGGCCAAGGTCCCGAGCAAGGCCGCGTCGAAGGTGCCGGCCAAGCCGGTCGCGAAGGCGCCGGTGAAGTCGGCGGCCAAGGCACCGGCCAAGGCGCCCGCGAAGACCGCCGCCAAGGTCCCGGCGAAGCCGGTGGCCAAGGCCGCGTCGAAGCAGGCGGTGAAGGCGCCGGCGAAGAGCGCGTCCAAGGTCGCCGCCAAGGCGCCGGCGAAGAGCGCATCCAAGGCAGCGGCGAAGCAGGCGGGGAAGGCAGCGACCAAGGCCCCCGCGAAGAAGCCCGTCGCCAAGGCACCGGCGAAGAAGGCGGCGCCGGCCAGGACCGCGGGCAAGGGAAAGAAGCGCTGACTCCACGCTGACGACGGCGTCATCGCGCCGATCGTGGCCGCCACGGGCGTCGTCGCATCACGCGACGGCGCCCGTGGTGCATCGGGTCATGCGACGCCGGCCGAGGCGCAAAGGCCGTCCGACGGTATCTTGGCCGCATGACCGTCAGCGACCGGATCACGCTCGAACGGCACCTGCTCGAGGCCCTGCCGTTCGCGGTGCTCGCGACCGACACGGCGGGACGCGTGGTGTTCGCGAGTCCGCGCGCCGGCGTGGGCGACGAGGCCATGGGGCGTGCGATCGCCGAACTCCTGCCGCATGCCGATGGCGGCGACGCGTTCGCGCAGGCCTTCGCCCGGCTGCGCGACGGCACCGAGTCGGTGGTCCGGTGGGAGGCCGTCGGCAGCATCGGGAGCGACGAGCCGACCACGCTCCAGGTGCAGGTCACGCCGTGGCGCGGCGACGACGGGCAGTTCGCCGGCTTCGTCGTCGCCACCACCGACGCGACCGAATCGTCGCGCGCGCGCGATGCGCTCATCGCCACCGGGCTCGCGCTCTCGACGTCGATCGACCTCGATCGCGTCTACCGCGAAGTGTCGCAGCAGCTGCGGCGCGCGATCCGCATCGACGCCCTCGTGATCGCCGTCGCCGACGACGACACGCTCGCGCTCACCCCGGTGCAGGTCGCGGGGTACGACGAGGCGCACGACGCGCTCGCGACGCGGCTCCGCCCCGACTGGCTCGAGGCGCTCGCGTGGGGCGATGCGGTGGTGCATCCGTGCGGACCCGGCGGACGCGAGGTCACCGCGCCGATCATCTCGGAAGAGGGGATCGTCGGCGCGATCACCGTGCGGAGCTGGTGGCTCGAAGGGGCGCAGGAAGTCGAGGAGGCGCGCCGTGTGCTGCGCACCGTCGCCGCGCAGACCGCCGCCGCCATCGACCGGTCGTTCCTGGTGCGACGCGTGGAGCAGAAGCGTCGCCTCGAGGCGATCGGCGAGGTCGCCGCCGGCGTCGCGCACGAGCTGCGCAACCCGCTCTTCGGCATCTCGAGCGCCGCGCAGCTGCTGCGGCTTCGCGCGCGCGACGATCCGGCGGTCGATCGCAACGTCACGCGCATCCTGCGCGAGGTCGAACGGCTCAACGGGATGCTCTCGGCGCTCCTCGACTACGGCCGGCCGCAGCCGCTCGTGAGACAGGACGGCGATCCCGACGTCATCTGGGACGAGGTGCTCGAGGCCAACCGCCAGCGCCTCGTGCAGGCCAATCTCGTGCTCGTGCGGCAGCGCCCCGACCGCCCCGCGCTCGCACACTTCGACCACGCGCAGGTCGGGCAGGTACTGCTGAACATCCTCGTCAACGCGATCGACGCGGCACCGGCCGGGAGCACGCTCACGCTCCACTCGACGGTGCTCCCCAACGGCGCCTGGCGCGGCCGCCTCCACAACTGGGGGCCGCCGATCCCGGTCGACGCGCTGCCGCGCGTCTTCGAGATCTTCTTCTCGCTCAAGAGCGGCGGGACGGGGATCGGTCTCGCGCTGTGCAAGCGGATCATGGAGGAGCACGGCGGTGCGATCGCGATCGAGAGCGCCCCCGACACCGGGACCGCGGTGACGATCACGCTCCCCGGCGGCGCCGGCGCCTCGGTGGTCCCGCCCGCACCGGCCGACGGCCCGGAGCGCCCGTGACGGCCTCGGTGCTCGTCATCGACGACGAACCGATCGTCCGCGAGACGCTGACCGAGTTCTTCACCACGATCGGCTACGCGGTCGCCGTCGCCGCCTCGGCGACCGAGGGACGCATGCAGGCCGCCCGCGTCCTCCCGGACGTGATCCTCGTCGACCTGCGCCTCCCCGACGGCGACGGGCTCGCGCTGCTCGACGCGCTCCGCGGCGAGGACGAGGACGCGGCCGTGATCGTGCTCACCGGCCACGCCGATGTCCCGACAGCGGTGCGCGCGATGCAACGGGGCGCCGCCGACCTGCTGCAGAAGCCGGTCGACCTCGAGGCGCTCGACGGCGCGGTCCGGCGCGCGATGGAGACGGTGCGCCTCCGCCGCGAGGTCGCCGTGCTCCGCGCCCGTGAACGCGGCGACCCGGGTGCGGGCGCGATGACCGCCGCCGCGCTGCAGCCGAGTTTCGAGAAGCTGGTCGAACTCGCCGCCCGGAACGACGATGCGCCGGTGCTCATCCTGGGCGAGACGGGGACCGGCAAGGGGTGGGTCGCCCGCCGGATCCACGACGAGTCGCGCCGCGCCGGGCAGCCGTTCGTCGAGGTGAACGGCGCCTCGCTCAGCACGACGTTCCTCGAGAGCGAACTGTTCGGCCACGAGAAGGGGGCCTTCACCGACGCCAAGCAGGCCAAGCGCGGCCTGCTCGAGGTGGCGAGCGGCGGCAGCGTCTTCCTCGACGAGGTCGGCGAGTTGACGATGGAAGTCCAGCCGAAGCTGCTCAAGGTGATCGAAGAGCAGAGATACCGGCGCCTTGGTGGCACGTCGGAGTTGCGATCGAACGCCCGGATCATCTGCGCCACGCACCGACACCTGCCCGACGCGGTCGCCGCTGGCGCCTTCCGCGCCGACCTGTACTACCGGCTGCAGGTGCTCACGATCACGCTCCCCCCGCTCCGCGCCCGCCGCGACGCCATCCCCGTCCTCGCCGCCGGCCTCCTCCCCCGCGGCGCGACGCTCGCCCCGTCCGCGACCGACGCGCTGATGGCCTACCCTTGGCCCGGCAATATCCGCGAGCTCAAGAACACGCTCTGGCGCGCCGCCATCCTCGCCGAAGGCGCCCCGATCGACGCGCGACATCTCGGTCTTCCGTCGACCGTCTCCGCAACGGTACAGTCCGACGACAGCGTCATGACACTTGACGCTGCCGAACAACGCGCGATCGCCGCCGCCCTCAAGGCCACCGACAACAACCGGAGCGCGGCCGCGCTCCTGCTGGGCATCTCGCGGTCGACGTTGTACCAGAAGATCAGGGCTCGGCCGTCGACGTGACCGCGGTGCCCGGTCGTGCCCCTCGACCGCACGGGCGCACCGGCGGTCGGGATCGCATCACCGGAAGCGGGTCGTGAGCGCGTGCAGCGTCATCCAGAGCAGGGATCGACCCGACCGGTGCAGCAGGAGTGCCGCCAGGTACGCGGAACCGAATACGGCGAGGCCGGAGAGCATGTCGCCGATCGTGCCGATGTCATCCGCGAGCGTACCGCGGGACGAGGCGAGTCGCAGTGCGAGCCGGACGCCGGTGGCGGCCGCCGTCGCGACGAGCGGGAAGACGAAGGCCATCGTCACCGCCCGACCTTCAGGTGGTCGATGGTTGCGGAGCGTTCCGAGAGCGGCGAGCGCGGCGGCCACGCTCGCGCCGGCGACCGCCCTCGCGACCGTGTCCACGCCGTACGGCGCCGTCACGAGCGCGGCGATGGAGGTGAATGACGCAGTGACGTAACTCCATCGAACCATCATCTGCACGTCCGCGGTCGCGAGGCAGATCCAGCGCACGAGTTTGACGAGCAGCCCCGCCATGCCCGCAACGCAGAGCGCTTGCAGTACCGGTGCGGCGGGAAGCCACACCGAGCCGAGCAGCGTGCCGAGCAGCCAGCGTGCCTCGAGTGCGAGCCAGGCGAGGGCGGGGAGGACGAGTGCGGTCGGTCCCAGCAGCGATGCGCGCACGCCGTCGAGGTCGCCGGTGCGGGTCTGGCGACCCAGGGTGGCGATCATGACTGACGACAGTGGTGACGTGACCTGGTCCACGAGCAGCGCGGGCCAGCGGGCGGCCGTGTCGTAGTGGCCGAGTGCCGTCGGGCCGAGCAGGGCGGCCACCACGAAGCGGTCGCCCAGTCGCCCGGCCTGCAGGAGGAGTTGGGTGCGGACGAAGTCGCGGCTGTAGTGCGCCAGCGCATCGTCGGTGCGTCCGGGGTCCGTCGGCCTCCCCGGTTCGGGGGTCGCGGCGCCATCGTCGGGTTCCGTGTGTCGCGTCGCGTCGGAGCGAGCATCGGCGACGCGCGCGAGCAGGATCAGCCGACAGGCGGCCGTCGTGATCAGCTGGAGCCAGAGCGACCAGGGGCCGACGCCGCGCCAGGCCGCCACGATCGCGGCCGCGGCACCGAGAAGCGTCGCGGCGATCTCGATCCGCGCCAGGCGGCCGACGCGGCCGGTCCGGACCAGCCAGGCCTCCCGATCGATCGTGAGCGCCGGGCCGAGTACCGCCGGTGCCGCGGCGAGGAGAAGAGCCGCGTCGATCGGCGTGGCGAACGGCAGGAGCGGGGCGAGCAGGGCCGTCGTGACGAGCGTCGCTGCGGTGACGAGCGCCACGCGGAGTGCGCGTCGCCGCCCCTGATCGGCGCCCTCGAACGACGAGCCCGGTGCGCGCAGCAGCGCTTGGAGGACGCCCGCCCCGCGGATGCCGTCCGCGAGCGCGAGCAGGCTCGCGATCACGGCCCATCGCCCGAATTCGGTCGGCGTGAGAAGTCGGGCGAGGACGATGCCGGACCCCAGCATGAGGGCGAAGCGAACGCCCTGCATGCCGAGCTGGACGACACCGGCGCGCGCCGATCGCAGCTGCGGCTCGTGTGACGCGATGGTCCCGTCTGCTGTGGCGCTCACGCCACGCCGGGTGGTTCCAGTGTTGCGCACGGACCGCACATCGCGACCCTCTTAGCGAGCTCGAGCATTCACTCCCGTTCTACCGAACTCGACCATTCAGCCGTCGGACTGGCACCGGGGCAACGCAGATGCAATCCCCGCTTGGACTTGCTCTCGGACGAGCCGCACGTCAAGGCGTGACGATCGCCAGAGACCGCCGCTCGGCACACCTCCTGCCCCTCGGGGATTCTCGGAGGGGTGAGAGGCACGGAGACCCGTCGCGCGGCACGGAGACCCGGCGCGCGTCTCCCGAACCGGAGGGTCGGACGGTCGATGATGATGTCGCAGCCTGGGGGGCAGCCGCCGCATGCCGGTCCGATCCGGCTCGGCATCGTCGGCGCGGGGCGTGTCGCGGAACTGGTGCACCTGCCGGCGCTGCGCGCGGTCCCGGACTTCCGCATCGTGGCGATCGCCGAGCCCGATGCCGAGCGGCGGGCGAGGATCGGGGCGCTCGTGTCCGGTGCGGCGGTACACGAGGACGCCTCGACGCTGCTCGACCGGGACGACCTCGACGCCGTGGCCGTCTGCACGCCGCCGGCGGAGCATGCCTCACTGGCGATCGCGGCGTTCGCTCGCCGACGGCACGTCTACCTCGAGAAGCCGATCGCGCTCTCGCTTGCCGACGCCGACGCGGTAGTCGAGGCCTGGCGGGCCGCCGGCACCGTCGGGATGACGGGCTTCAACTTCCGCTTCCACCCCCTCGTGCGCGAGCTGCGCGCCCTCGTGGCGGCGGGCACCCTCGGCCGCATCATCGCGGTGCGCACTACCTTCGGCAGTGCACCGCGTCCGCTGCCCGCATGGAAGCAGGCCGCCGTCTCCGGTGGTGGCGTCGCGCGCGACCTCGTCCCGCATCATGCCGACCTGGTGTCGTGGCTGCTCGGGAGCCCGGTCTCGTGGGTCGCCGCCGACATCGCCTCGGTCGACAGCGAGGCCGATGTCGCACTCGTCCGACTCGGTCTGGCCTCGGGCGTGGTGGCCCAGTGCACCGCCACCGGCTGCGCCCGCGACGCCCACGTGATCGAGGTGATCGGCACGGCGGCGACTGCCCGCATCGATCGCGCGTCGATGCGGCGCGTCGAACTGCGGCCGACCCGCGACCGCCATCCGCGGCTCGACCGGCTGGCCCGCGCGGTCGCCGCGCTCGATCCGCGCCTCCACCTCACCCCGCCGTGGCGTGAGCCGTCGCACCGCGCTGCCTGGTGCGCCTTCGCCGACGCAGTGCGCGGTCGGCGCGGTGCGATCCCCGACCTGCAGGCGGGGCGCGACGCGCTCGCCGTGGTGCTCGCCGCCGAGACGGCCGCCGTCGAGCGTTCGGTCGTCGCCATCGCGTCGCACACGTCGCGTGCGCCCGACGGCACGCCGCGTCACCGTGAGACGACCGCGCCATCGGCGCGTGCGGTCGGTGCGATGCCGCGGGAGTCGGCGGCCACGTTCGCCCCGCCATCCGTCCGACAGGGCAGCGCGGAGGCGCTCGCGTGAAGGTGCTCCTCGTGCACGACTACGGCACCCCGACCGGCGGCGCCGAGCGACAGATGCTCGCCCTGCGGGACGGGCTGCGTGCGCGCGGGCACGAGGTGCGCCTGTTCGCGAGCGACGCCTCGCTCGTCCCGTCGCCCTCGTCGGCCGACGATCACTGCTTCGGCACGACGACCCGGCTGCAGGTGCTGACGCAGGTCGTGAATCCGTCGGCCGTCGTGCAGCTCCGTCGCGTGCTGCACCGCTTCCGCCCCGACGTCGTGCACGTGCGGATGATGCTCTGGCAGCTCTCGCCGGCGATCCTCCCGCTGCTGCGCGGCAGAGCGGCGCTCTATCAGGCCGCCACGTACAAGGCGATCTGCCCGACCGGCACGCGACTGCTCCCCGACGGGTCGGCGTGCACGCTGCGCGCAGGCACCGCCTGCCTCTCCCGGGGCTGCCTGACGCCGCAGTCGTGGGTGCCGGCGATGCTGCAACGCGCGCTCTGGGCACGGGGGCGTTCGGTGTTCGGAGCGATCGTGGCGCTCAGCGACGGCATGCGCGCGCAGCTCGAGGCACACGGGCTCGGCCCGGTGCGCGTGATCCACAACGGCGTCGCGGTGCGTCCGCCCCGCGTGCACACGCCGCACGACACCGGCGGCGTCGTGCCTACCATCGCGTACGCCGGGCGCCTGGTGCGCGAGAAGGGAGTGCACGTGCTCGTCGACGCGTTCGCCGCGGTGCGGCGTGGCCTCGAGGCGCGGCTGCTGATCCTCGGTGACGGACCGGCGCGCACGGCGCTCGAGGCGCAGGTCCGCGCGCTCGGCCTGACCGACGCGGTGGCGTTCACGGGCTACCTCGATCGCGAGCGGATGGAAGCGACGCTCGAGCAGGCGACGCTGCAGGTCGTGCCGTCGCTCTGGGACGAACCGTTCGGCAACGTCACCACCGAGGCGATGATGCGCGGCACGCCGGTGATCGCGAGCGCCGTCGCCGGGCAGCGCGACATCGTCCGCGACGGCGTCGACGGCTTTCTGGTGCCGCCGGGCGATGCGGAGACGCTCGCGGTGCGGATGCGAACGCTGGTGCTCGACGCGGCACTCGCCGACCGGCTCGGTGCAGCGGGACGCGCGCGTGCGCTCGCCGACTTCTCCGAGGCGAGCTGCGTGGCGCGCTTCGAGGAGCTCTATCGCGAGCTGATCGCGGCCCGCGTGGCGCACGCGAGCGGGAGCGGCCGCGACGCCGCGACGGTTTCCGCGGCGGGATGGGCGACATGAACGGCGCCGCCGAACCACTCGAGGCGTCGCGGACGCTCGCGGGACCGACCGTCGGCGGCGATGCGGCGCTCTCGGTCGTGGTCGTCTCGCCCGCGCGCTTCGCGAACGTGCGCCGCACGGTCCACCACCTCCGCCGGCAGACGGTGCGCGAACGCATCGAGCTCGTGCTCGTCGCGCCGACGATCGCCGCGCTCGACGATGCGACGCCGCACGACCTCGCGGGCTTCCACTCGGTCACCGCGGTCGCCGCGGGCCCGATCGTCGACGTCGATCGGGCAGCCGCGCACGGGCTGCTCCGCGCCAGCGCACCGATCGTCGGCGTGCTCGAGGACCATGCCTTCCCGGAGCCGCAGTGGGCCGCGGCGCAGCTCGCGGCGCACCACGGCCCCTGGGGCGCCGTCGGATCGGCGATGGTCAACGCCAACCCGGGCGGTGCGCTTAGCTGGGCGAATCTCGTCCTCGCGTACGGGGCGTGGATGCATCCGGCACCGGACGCGGAGATCGCCACGCTGCCGGGGCACAACATCACGTGGAAGCGCGAGGCGCTCGCGCCGTTCGCCACGTCGCTCGCGGAACGGTTGGGGCGCGGCGGCACACTGCTCGCCGCACTGCGCGACGCCGGCTGGACGCTCGGCATCGCCGGCACGGCGCGGGTGCACCATCTCAATCCGTCGACGTGGCGCGCGACGGCGCGCGTGCGTGTCGATGCGGGACGCCTCTACGCGGCGGAGCGTGCGCGACGCTGGGGCGTCGTGCGGCGGCTCCTCTTCGCCAGTGGGTCGCCGCTCATCCCGCTCGTACGGTACGCGCGCGTGCGCCATGTCGCCTTCGCGCGCGGGCGCATGCCCGCGACCTGGCCGATGCGCGCCGGTCTCGTGGCCGCACTCGTGTTCGACGCGTGCGGTCAGTGTCTCGGCTACCTCGCCGGCGCCGGCGCGAGTCGCGCGCGGCTCTGCCGGTTCGAGCTCGATCGCCTGCCGCACCTGACAGCCGCCGATCGTCGCGCGCTCGACGCCGTCCCCGGCGACGACGTGGCGACGCATCGGTGGCCGGTGGCGGTGGCCGCCGTGACCGCGCCCCCGGTGGCCGCGGCCGTGGAGCCGGGATGAACGAATCGCGCACGCCGCGTCCGCCGCACCCGTCGTCGGCCGACGCACTCCCGCACTTCAGCGTGATCGTCCCGACGTACGCCCGCCCCGCGCAGCTGCGCCGGTGCCTCGACGCGCTGGCGCGCCTCGACTACCCGCGCGATCGCGTCGAGGTGATCGTCGTCGACGACGGCAGCCCGGAACCGGTCGACGCGAGCGCGCTGCGCATCGCCGGTGCGCCGACGCTCACCGTGGTGCGGCAGCCCAACGCCGGACCGGCGCGCGCCCGCAACGCCGGCGCGCGTGCGGCGCGCGGCAGCTGGCTCGCCTTCACCGACGACGACTGCGCCCCCGCGCCGAATTGGCTGCGTGCCTTCGCGCGCGCCGCGCGCGCGACACCCGACGCGATCCTCGGCGGCACCGTCGCCAACGTGCTGTCCGACGATCCCTACGCCACCGCCACCGACGCGCTGACGCGTTTCCTCTACGACTACCTCCCGACCCGCCCCGACGCGGGGAGCTTCTTCATGACGAGCAACATCGCGGTTCGCCGCGAGGTCTTCGAGGCCGTGGGCGGCTTCGACACGCGGTTCCGGCGCGCAGCGGGGGAGGATCGCGAGTTCTGCGATCGGTGCACGCACGCGGGGCATCACCTGCGACTCGTGCCCGACGCCGACGTGCGGCATGCGCATGCGCTGACCCTCGGCGGCTTCGTGCGGCAGCACGTGCAGTACGGCCGCGGGGCGCCGTACTACCATCGCGCGCGCGCGCGCCGCGGCGCGCGCGCGATCCCCGTGCAACCGGTCGCGTTCTACGGCGCGATGTTGCGCCATCCGTGGCGCACCGGCGCGCCGGCCCCCGCGCGCACGGCCGCACTGCTGGTGCTGGCCCAGTGCGCGTATGTCGCCGGCTACGCGTGGGAGCGGATGGCGTCGGAGGGCGGGCGATGAACCCCCCGATGCTGCAGGACGCGCCGACCGACGCGTCGCTCGTGCCGATGCGCCTCGCCGGCGGTGCGACACCACGGGTCCATCCGGGCGATGACGTCGTCGTCGTCGGCGCCGGGCCGGCCGGGCTCACCGCGGCGTATGCGCTCGCGCGTCGCGGCGTGCGCGTCACGGTGCTCGAAGGCGACGCGGTCGTCGGCGGCATCTCGCGCACCGTCGTCGACGACGGCGGCTACCGCTTCGACATCGGCGGGCACCGCTTCTTCACCAAGCTCCCCGCGGTCCAGGAACTGTGGGACGAGTGGCTTGGCGACGAGTTCATCGACGTGCCGCGCCTCTCGCGCATCCACTACCACGGCCACTACTTCGACTATCCGCTCAAGGCCGCGAATGCACTGGTCGGTCTCGGTCCCGTCGAGGCGGTGCGCATCGTCTGCAGCTACGCGTGGTCGCGGCTGTTTCCGCACGCCGTCGAGGAGACGTTCGAACAGTGGGTCTCGAACCGCTTCGGACGCCGGCTTTACGAGATCTTCTTCCGCACGTACACCGAGAAGGTGTGGGGACTGTCCTGCACGGAGATCCGTGCCGAGTGGGCCGCGCAACGGATCCAGGGGCTGTCGCTGATGCGGGCGCTGCTCGCCGCCGCGCCGCTGGTGCGTCGCGACCCGGGGATCCGGTCGCTGATCCACACCTTCCGCTACCCGCGCCTCGGTCCCGGCCAGATGTGGGAAGCGTGCGCGGATCGGGTCGAGGCGCTGGGCGGGCGCGTGCTGCTCGGTCGTCGGGTCGAGCGGCTCGTCGTCGAGGACGACGCGGTGGTGGCGGTCGAGGCGCGCGGCCCGGTCGGCCCGGAGCGGTACGAGGCCGATCACGTGATCAGCACGATGTGCCTGCAGTCGCTCGTGCGCGCCTGCGGGACGGCCGCGCCGGAGGCCGCCCGGACCGCCGCGGCAGGGCTCCGCTATCGCGACTTCCTCGTCGTCGCGCTGGTGATCGAGGGCGACGATCATTTCCCGGACAACTGGATCTACGTGCACACGCCGGGGGTGAAGGTGGGGCGCGTGCAGAACTTCACGAACTGGAGCCGGGCGATGGTCCCCGAGGCCGGGCGGAGCTGCCTGGGCTTCGAGTACTTCTGCTTCGAGGGCGATGGGCTGTGGTCGAGCCCCGACGCGGAGCTGATCGCGCTGGCGACGCGCGAACTCGCCGAGCTCGGGCTGGCGCCCGACGCCGCGGTGCTGCGCGGCAGCGTGGTCCGGATGCCGCGCGCCTATCCGATCTACGACGCCGAGTACCGCGGGCACGTCGACGGCGTGCGCACCTTCCTCGAGACGATCCCGAATCTCCACACCGTGGGGCGCAACGGGATGCACAAGTACAACAACCAGGATCACTCGATGCTGACGGCGCTCCTCACGGTCGAGAACCTGTTCGGGGCGCGGCACGACGTGTGGGCGGTGAACTCGGACTTCGAGTATCTCGAGGAGCAGCGCGTGACGTCCTCGCGCGCGGACGTCACCGCGGCGGCCGCCTGATGCGCGAGCACGCCACCGGCGACCCGCTCCTCACCGTCATCGTCCCGGTGCGGGACGGGGCGGCGCACCTGCGGCGATCGCTGCCGGCGCTCGCCGCGAGCACGCTGCCGCGGGCGCAGTGGGAGCTGATCGTGGTCGATGACGGCAGCCGCGACGACGGCGTCACGGTCGCCGCGCAGTGGGCCGACCGCGTGATCGACGGCGACGCGACGGTGCCGACCGGCCCCGCCGCGGCGCGCAACCGCGGCGCCGCCGTCGCGCGGGGACGCTGGCTCGTCTTCGTGGACGCGGACGTGGCCGTGCACCGCGACGCCCTCGTGCGGCTCGCGGCGCATGCGCACGACGACGTGATCGACGCGGTCTTCGGTCGCTACGACGATGCCCCGTCGGCGCCGGGTGCCGTCAGCCGGGCACGCAACCTCGCACACGCGATACAGCACGAACGCGCGGCCGGCGTCGCCACTACGTTCTGGGCGGGTCTCGGCATGGTCCGGGCGGCGGCATTCGAGGCGGTCGGCGGCTTCGATGCGGCGCGATTCCGTCGACCGGCGATCGAGGACGTGGAGCTCGGCTACCGGCTCGCGCGGAACGGCCACGTCATCCGGCTCGACCCCGCGATCCGTGGGACGCATCGCAAGGCGTGGCGCTTCTGGCACGGCGTGCGCACCGACCTGCGCGACCGCGGCATCCCGTGGATGCATCTCCTGCTCGAAGGCGCCCAGCCCGCGGGCCCGGCGCGTCTCGCGGTGCGTCAACGCGATCGCCTCGGCGTCGCCTGCGCGGCGCTCGCGTGCAGCGCGGTCGCCCTCATGCCGTGGGCGCCGCGGACGGGCGCGCTCGTCGCCCTGGCGCTGCTGACGGCGATGGTCGCCATCGACGCCTCGCTGCTGCGTGCGCTCGCCGAGCGCGGCGGCGTGGCCGTCCTGTTCGCGGGCGTGGCCGTGCGTGCGGTGTCGCACGTCACCAACCTGGTGTCGGTCGTCGCCGGCGCCGTCGCGTGGCTGAGACGCGGTGCGCCGCGCCTGCCGCGAGGGGCACGGGACGACACGGCACGCGACGACGCCTCGCGCGAGCACGCCATCCGCGACCACGCCACGCGCGCGCGCGGCGAGGCACGGTGGCTCGCGACGCCGCGACACGCGGGCGGGTGATGCCCGTGACGCCGCCGGCCGCCGATGCCGGTGGGGCAGCCACGACGACGCGATCCGTGACCGCGTCGACCGACCGACGCATCGCCATCGTCGTCACGCTCGCGTGGCTGGCGCTGGTCGGGAGCGTCACGGTCTGGTGGCACGAGCCGTGGCGCGACGAGTGGCAGGCGTGGATGCTGGCACGCGACAGCGACTCGCTCGCGGCGCTCGCGCGGAACGCGCGTTACGAAGGACACCCGCTGCTGTGGCACATCGTGCTGTACGTCGCCGCCCGCGTGCGGCGGGACGCGAGCACGCTCGTCGCCGTGCACCTCGCCATCGCGACGGCCGTCACGTGGATCGTGGTGCGACACGCGCCGTTCCCCCGATCGCGCCGCATCGCCCTCGTCTTCGGCTACTTCCTCGCGTTCGAGTACGCGGTGATCGCGCGTGGCTACGCGCTCGGCGTCCTTTCGCTGGTGACCGTGCTGACGCTGGCGTGCGGTCGCGGCTCGGACGCCCGCACGCTGACGCGCGCCCACGTCGGACGCCTCGCTGTGCTGTCTCTCGCCCTCGCCGCGCTCGCCAACACGACGGCGCACGGGCTCGTCATGGCGGCGCTGCTCACGACCGTGCTGGCGTACGATGCATGGCGCGCCCCCGCCGCCGGCGTGGCGAGGCTGCCGTGGCTCGGCGGCGCCGCACCGCACGTGCGCCGCGGGGCGGCGGCGACGCTGGTCGCGATCACCGCGGCCGCCGGCCTCGTCTCGGCGTCCCGGATCGTGCCGCCGGCCGATGCCTCGTTCACGGCGACCACCAGCGCGCGCCCGACGACGAAGGCGGCATCCTGGGTCGAGGGCGCGATCACCGTGCAACGCGCCTACCTGCCGATCGCCGACCCGCGCACGGTGCGGCGCTGGGGGAGCAACCTGGCCGAGAACCTCGCGCGTGAGACGGCGCTGCCCCGGCGCGTCCCCGCGCTCCTGCTCCTGACGCTGACGGGGGCGCTGCTCCTGTTCGCCGACCGGGATCTGGCCCGCGCCCGCGCACCGGTCGCCCGTGTCCTGTTCGTCGCCGGCACCGCGGCCTACATCGCCGTCACCGCGGTCGTCTTTCCCGGAAGTCTCAGGCACCACGGCCACCTCTTCCTGGTGCTCGTGGCCGCCTGGTGGCTCGCCGGCGGGACGGTGCGCGACCCGCAGGCGACGCGTGCGCCGGATCCGGTGGACGGCCGGGTGTCGCCCTTCTCGCGCGTCCGTGACCTGATCCTGGCCGGCCAGCTGCTCGGCGCCCTGCTCCTGCTGCTGTCGGATCTGACGATGCCCTTCAGCGGGGCCCGCGAGGCGGCGCGGCTGCTCGTCGGCCACGGGTTGGCCAGCGCCCCGATGTTCGGCGCACGCCGCGAGATGGTGTCGTCCATCGCCGGCCATCTCGACCGGCCGATCCACGTGGTCGAGGAGGGGCGCGCGGTGACTTTCGCATCGTGGGGTGATCGGCGGGCACGCACGCATCCCGAGGCGATCGCGATGCAGGTGGCGGAGCGCCGTGCCCCCGTCGCACTCGCCCTGGCGCACGCCCATCTGGACGCGACCGGCCAGCGCCGGCTCGTGCTCGTCCTCGACACGCCGATTCCGAGCGGTATGGTGCACCCGGTGCACGACCTCCAGCCGCTCGGCTCGTCGCGCGGCCTGCTGGCACACGACGAGTCGTACTGGCTGTATCTGCTCTGCGCCGCGCGCTGCCCGCCGCCGTCGACGATTCCGCCAAGGCCCTGACTGATTTCCGGACATCGCACAGCACGATGTCCGGATAACGGACATCGGCGGGGCCGTCGGGCGTCTGGCGAATCACCGCAAGTCGTTGACATAGAATAATTTGCCGGATCCGGCCGACCCTGGCATGGCACCTGCCTTCGTTCAGACCGTGTCCAAGCGCGTCCTGATCGTCGAAGACGAGATGTCGATCCGCGAATCACTCGCGGACCTGTTCGCCTCCGAAGGCGTCGCGGTGATGGTCGCCGCGAGCCTGGACGAAGCCAAGCAGTCGCTCTTCGGTGCGGCGACGTTCGATCTCATCGTGACGGACCTCCGGCTGGGCGCCAAGCGGGACGGCGGGTTGCAGGTGATGGCTGCGGCAGGGCTCGTGGCGCCGATGACCCCGGTCATCGTGCTCACCGCCTTTCCGGACGACGACAACCGGCAGGCGTCGCTGCGACTCGGCGCCACCTATTTCCTCGAGAAGCCGGTGGACCTGAGCGTCATCGCCGGGATCGCCCTGAAGCACGGCGTCCCCTCCGCGATCGCGTCCGACGTGGTGCCGCAGGGCTGAACGGGGCACGAGCGGTCGCTTCGGCTGGCGACGGGTGGGCGCGAGCCGGCGCGATCGGAAGCGGAGGGCAGGGGAGGGTCGGTTGGACCGCACCTCGGGGGAGGGGCGGAACAGTGGAAGGCGCGTATGGTGCGAGCAGGGGGGAGAAGTGTTGGGAAGGGGTCTGCTCCCCATGCGCGTCCTTCTATTGTCCCGTTTCGATTCCGCCAGCATCGCGGCAGATCCTTGACACCTGACCCGGACGGGCAGTTGCTTGCAGCCGTGCCCGTCCGCCGGTCCCGGCGCGACGCCGCCTGACCCGTCGCCCGACATGTCCGACTCTCCTGTCGCGCTCCTCCGCGCGCATGCGCGGCACGCCCCGTGGAATGCGCGCGGGCTCGCCGCGCACGCCACCGCTCTCGTCGATGCGGCGGGGTTCCGCCCGACCAACACGTCGGCCCGCGCGGCGCCCAGCGCGCGCGCGATCCGCTTCTACGTCGCACAGAAGCTGCTCGACCGTCCCGACGGCGCCGGCACCACCGCCACCTACGGTTACCGCCACCTCCTCCAGCTCCTCGCGATCAAGATCCGGCAGCGCGAGGGGCAGACGCTCGAGATCATCAAGAAGGAGCTCGCCGGCGTCGGCGGCGACATGCTCGAGCGACGCGTCGCCACGGCCCTCGCCCCCGCCCTGGCCGTCGGCGCCGACGTCGCCGTGAAGCACGACGGCGATCTGCCGGGCGAATGGCGCCGGATCGCCGTCGCCGACGGGATCGAGCTGCACGTGCGGCGCGACCTCGGCGCCTCCCGCGACGACGCACTCGTCGCGATGCGCGAAGCCGTCCGGGCCGCACTCGGCCGAGCCGAGCTGCGGAGCTGAGCGTGTTCATGCCGGCGGATCGTGCGCAGCGCCTCGTCCCGCCCCCCGGGGACGGGACCGCCGCGCGCCGCCGGCCGATCCGCACCCATGTCCTGCTGGATCGCGCGCTCGAGGCGCTCCCCCTCTTCCGCCTCAGCGATTCCACCGAGGACGGGGCGCTCGAGTACAAGACGCCCGACGGCGGACGCTGGCGTGTGCTCCCCGCACCCGGCGACCGGCTCCCCGGGACGTTCGATCAGGACGTCTACATCGAGCTGCTCTACCGCTACCACGAAGCCGGGCGCCCGCGGGACGGGACCCTCAGCTTCACCCTCCACGCCTTCCTGCGGGCGATGGGGCGGCGCGTGGACGGCCGCACCTACGAGCAGCTCCGTGGCGCGCTCGCGCGGCTCGAGCGCACCACCCTCGAGAGCGCCGGCGCCTACCGCGACGCGACCACCGGCGCGTGGGTCGACGGCTCGTTCACCCTGCTCGCGACCGCCACCGTCGATCGCCGGCGTGCGGCCGATCGCGACCAGCTCTCGCTCTTCCCGAGCGTGACCGCGGCCGAACCCGGCGTCGCCCGCGTCACCCTCGCGCCGTTCGTGCGCGGCAACGTGGACGCCGATCACGTCACCTCGCTCCGGCTGCCGCAATACGGCGCGCTCCAGTCGCCGGTGGCGCGCCGTCTCTACCGCCTGCTCGCCGTGCAGCAGGCCGCCGGCGAGGGGCGCGAGTGGCGCATCGGGCTCGAGGCCCTCGCCGAACTCCTGCCGCTGACCCAGCGCTACCCGAGCCACATCCTGCGCGTCGTGAAGCCCGCCAACGAGATGCTCGTCGCCGCCGGCATCGTGGCCGCGGCCGAGGAGTCGCAGGACGGGCGGGCGTGGTTCATCGACTATCGGTGGAGCTAGCGCGGCGCGCCCAAGGCGCCCCGGGCGCCGCCGCCCCGGGGACAGTCCCCTCTGTCCCCCGCGGGGGACAGAGGGGACTGTCCCCAGTCGAAAACACGCACGGCGTCCTCATGACGATGCGACGGTCCCGCCGGCGCGCCTGATCGGCCCGACGCGCCGTGGCGAAACCACACGGTCCGCGTCGTTGCGATGAGCCGGCTCCGGCAGGAACTTGCCTGTCGGCCTCCCGGTAGAGACGTGACCGGGGTTCCCCGGATTCGCATTCCCATCGCCTGGAAGGTCGTGATCATGAAGCGCATCGGACGTGCCGCCGTCGCGGCCTCCCTCATCGGGATCCCTCTCGTCGCCGGCGGCGCCCTCTGGCAGTCGCGCGAGACACGCGACGGCGCGATGCTCTTCGACCAGGTCCTGCGCCAGGTCGCGACGCGCTTCGTCGACACCGTCGACGCGTCGGCGCTCTACGAGAAGGCCGCCCGGGGCCTGGTCGCGCAACTCAACGATCCGTACACGACGCTCTACACGCCCAAGGAGTTCGCGGCCTTCACGCAGAACACCAACGGCCGCTATGCCGGCGTCGGCATGCAGATCGAGGACATCCGCGGCCAGGTCACCGTCGCGCGCGTCTTCCCGAACACCCCCGCCGCCGCGGCCGGCGTCGCCGAGGGTGATCGCATCCTCTTCGTGGACACCGCCAGCACCCGTGGCTGGAAGCTCGACCAGGTGAGCAACGCGCTCCGCGGCGAGCCCGGGTCGCGCGTCAAGGTGCGCTTCGGTCGCCCCGGCGTTCCCGAACCGATCGAGGCGTCGTTCACGCGCGCGGTGATCCACATCCCCGCCGTGCCGTACGCGCTCATGCTCGACGGCAACATCGGCTACATCCCCGTGCAGGGCTTCAACGAGACGGCGTCGGAAGAAGTGATCCAGCGCATCCGGGACCTGCAGCAGAAGGGAATGAAGTCGCTCGTCCTCGACCTGCGCGACAATCCCGGCGGCATCCTCGACGAAGCGTTCGTGATGAGCAATCTCTTCCTGCCGCGTGGCAAGGAGATCCTCAGCTATCGCGGCCGCGCCGACATGAACCAGACGTTCGTCGCGCAGGAAGCACCGCTCCTCCCCGACCTGCCGCTGGTCGTGCTGGTGGACGCGGGCTCGGCCTCGGCGTCCGAGATCGTCGCCGGTGCGCTGCAGGACCACGACCGAGCGGTGCTCGTCGGCACGACGAGCTTCGGCAAGGGGCTCGTGCAGTCGCTCTTCCGCCTCGACGGCGGCTACGCGCTCAAGATGACGACCGCGAAGTGGTTCACGCCGAGCGGCCGCAGCATCCAGCGCCCGCGCAAGATCGTCGACGGCCGCTTCGTGGACGAGGAAGCGCCGGCCGACAGCATGGAATCAGACAGCGTCCGCAAGGCGCGCCCGACGTTCCGCAGCACGAGCGGTCGCACGGTCTACGGCGGTGGCGGGATCACGCCCGACGTGATCGTGCGCCCCGACACGATCTCGACGGTCGAGCAGAAGTTCGCGCGCTCCTTCGCGACGAAGGCGCAGGACGCGCTCTCGCTGCTCGCGCAGTACGCCGAAGAGCTCAAGCCGCAGGTGCGCTCGCTCGACTTCCAGGTGCGCCCCGAGTGGCGCGCGGAATACCTGCGTCGCCTGCGCGCCGGCGGCGTGCCGGTGGACAGCGCGCTCTACGAGCAGGCGACGCCGTGGATCAACCGGCTCATGGCCGATCGCGTCGCCAAGACGGCCTTCGGCGACTCGGCCGTCGCGCGTCGTCGCATGGCCGACGACACCCAGCTGCAGCGCGCCGCGCAGATCCTGCGCAAGGCCGGCTCGCAGCGCGACGCCTTCGTCGCCGCGGGCATCACGATTCCCGCGACCGCACCCGCATCCGCCGCACAGCGCTCGGCCCGTCGCCCCTGATCCCGACCCGGCGTCCGGCCTCTTCCGGACGCCGCGCTACCGGTCGCACGACAGATTGCGGGGCCGCACCGATCGCCGGTGTGGCCCCGCGTTCCGTTCGAACTCCTGAATTCCGTGCAGCGTCGAGATCGTGAACGGCCGACCGCGGAGATGCGGGGGAACGCGAGGGGACGCGGAGGAATGCCTTGGAAACAGCGGTCTCCGTCCTCCGGTCGTCTCCGATCCTCCGAAGTTCCATGGCAGTTCAAGATCTCGAACAGACTGGAAAATCCGAGGAACGGAGACGACCGGAGGACGGAGACGACTGTTTTCGCAGTCGGTTCTCCGCGTCCCCTCGCGTCGCCCGCATCTCCGCGGTCTGCAGTCCGCCACGCCGCGATCGACGCCGCGGCACGAGCGCCGAACGTCTCTCACCCCGATCTCTCACGTGCCCAGCTCCGCATCGCGCGCCGTGCGCGCTTCGTTCGTCGTCGTCGTCGCCGCGCTCGCGGCGTGCCGTCCGTCCGCACCGGCGACGCCGGCACCGGGCGCGAGTGCGCAGATCGGGTCATCGCGCATCGGCACGGTGCATCCGGCCGACTCGGGCGAGCGGCACCTGCGCAACCTGCGCCAACTGACCGACGGTGGCGAGAACGCCGAGGCGTACTTCAGCGCCGATGATCGGTGGATCACCTTCCAGTCCACGCGCGACGGGCGCCGGTGCGACCAGCAATACGTGATGCGTACCGACGGCACGGGATTGCGTCGCGTCAGCGACGGGCGCGGCAAGACGACGTGCGGCTGGTTCCTCCCCGGTGGCGAACGCCTCTTCTACGCGAGCACGACGCACGAAGGCGAGGCCTGCCCCGCGAAGCCGGATCCGAGCAAGGGCTACGTGTGGGGCATCGACAAGTACGACATCTACACCGTCGGTCGCGACGGGCGCGGACAGCGCCGGCTCACCAACTACGGCGTCTACACGGCCGAGGGCGTCCTCTCGCCCGACGGCACGCGCATCGTCTTCACGTCGCTCAAGGACGGCGATCTCGACATCTACACCATGAACGTCGACGGCACCGACGTGCGCCGCCTCACGACGACGCCCGGCTACGACGGCGGCCCGTGGTGGTCGCCCGACGGCACGAAGATCGTCTACCGCGCCTGGCACTACGCCCCCGGGGACAGCGCCGGCCTGCGCGCCTATCGCGAGCTCCTCGCGCAGGAGATGATCCGCCCGAACCGCATGGAGCTCTTCGTCATGAACGCCGACGGCAGCGACCAGCGCCAGATCACGCGACTCGGCGGCGCCAACTTCGGTCCGTCGTGGACGCGTGATTCGAAGCGCATCATCTTCTCGAGCAACCATCGCAATCCGCGCTCGCGCAACTTCGATCTCTATCTCGTGGACCTCGACGGCACGAACCTCGAACAGGTGACCACCAACGGCGAGTTCGACGGCTTCCCGATGTTCTCCAACGACGGCACGAAGCTCATCTTCGCCAGCAACCGCGCCGGGGCGCGCGAAGGCGAGACCAACCTCTTCATCGCCGACTGGGTGCCGTGATCGTCCGTCGTGCGCGGCGAACGGCGCGACGGACGCGACGAACCGCTGAAGACCTGAACGCGACGGCCGCGACGACGCGACGGGGTCGGCGCGTGTCTCGCGGCATCGGTGCGCCGTCAGGTCATTGAACTGCCGGCAGACAACAGGCAACGACAGGAACGACAGGCAACTACAGGACAGTCCGGCATCCACGCGCACCGTCAGCCGTCGTGCATACGCGACCCATACAAAGCTTTTGATGGGTTCGCGGCGAGCGACGGCGCCCGCGCGCGCCGCGGGCTTCCACCGGCACCCGCCGTCCTGTGGTTGCCTGTCGTCCCTGTGGTTGGCTGCCGTCTCGAAGCAGTTGACGAAGACTCCCTACCGCACTCCAACCATGTGATCCGCGCAGACCCCGTCGCGCCGTCGCGTCCGTCGCGTTGAAGGCTGTGGCAGTTCGTCGGTTCGTCGCGTTCGTCGCGCCCGTCGCGCCCGGGGCTCGGAGGTGGCGGCGGTTGCCGCCGCGCCGTGCGTGCGGCTAGTGTCCGGGACGCAACTGCTCGCGCCTCTCCAGCCCTGTCGGATCATGTGGATCGCCCTCGCCGTCGTCGTCGTGCTCGTGCTGCTGATCGCGACGAATTCGTTCAAGGTCATCGGGCAGGCCGAGGTCATGGTGATCGAGCGACTGGGTCGCTTCAATCGTGTGGCGCGATCGGGGTTCAACGTGCTGATCCCCTTCTTCGAGCGGCCGCGCCCGATCGACGTGCGGGTCTTCGCGCAGGACGTGGACGGGACGCCCAAGGTGACGGCGGGGTCGACGGCGCGCATCGACCTGCGCGAGCAGGTGCTCAACTTCCCGAGCCAGCCGGTGATCACGAAGGACAACGTGACCATCGACATCGACGCCGTGCTGTACTACCGCGTCGCCGACCCGCAGAAGGCGACGTACGCGGTGCAGAACCTTCCGTTCGCGCTCGAGACGCTGACGCGCACCGCGCTCCGCAACATCGTCGGCGAGATGGAGCTCGACGCGACGCTCGCGAGCCGTGACGAGATCAACCGTCGCATGCGGGAGACGATCGAGGACGCGAGCATCGGCTGGGGCGTCGATGTGACGCGCGTCGAGCTGCAGGGGATCGAGCCGCCGCGCGACATCCAGCAGTCGATGGAGCTGCAGATGCGCGCCGAGCGTGAACGGCGCGCCGCGGTGACGAACGCCGAGGCCAGCAAGCGGGCGCAGATCCTCGAGGCCGAGGGCGCGCGCGAGTCGCAGATCTCGCGCGCACAGGGCGAGAGCCAGGCGGCGATCCTGCGCGCGCAGGGGCTCGCCGAGGCACGTCTCGTCATGGCCGAAGCCGAGGCCGAGGCGATCCGCCGCATCGCCGGTGCGCTCCCCGAGGGTCAGGCGGCGATGTACCTCCTCGGCCAGAAGTATCTCGACGCGCTGCCGACGCTCGCGCAGGGCAAGGGAAGCACGATCTTCCTCCCCGCCGAGGCCGCGGGCGTCATGGGGGCACTGGGCGGGCTGCGCGAACTGATCACGCGCACCGGTGGCGCCGGCGCATCGGCCGAGCCACCCACGACGCCGCCCCGCGTCGCCGCCCCACGCGCACCGTCATCGCCCGACGCGCCGTCCGGGCTCCGCTGAGATGGCCGTCTCGCGCGAGCGCGCCGACCGCATCGCGCGCGCGACCGCCTGCCCGCGCTGTCGCGAGTACACATGGAAGCGCGTCCGCCTGCGTGACGCCGGTCCCGGCGATCGCCACGTCGGCGCGGCCTGGTCCGTCGAACTCACCTGCGGAGTCTGCGATGCGCACGTGCAGCTCGCGATCGACGACGATGGCGACGTCGTGTATCTCGGCTGACCAGTGCCCCCGGCGCACCCCCCGATCGCGTGACGGGCGCGACGAACGCGACGAACGCGACGAGCGCGACGGGCGCGACGGGCGCGACGGGCGCGACGGGCGGACAAAGACCTGAACGCGACGAACGCGACGCCGCGACGGGGTCGGCGTGTCTGCTGCGGCGTCGGGGCGGCATGCAGGCAACGGCAACTGCTCGGGACAGCAGGAACGACAGGGTACGGCAGGAACGGCAGGACAGCGCGAGCATCCACGCGCACCGTCAGCCCTCGTCCACACGGGACCCATCCAAGGCTTTGATGGGGTCGCGGCGAGCGACGGCGCCCGCGCGCGCCACGAGTCGATGAAGCGCCGCGGTTCCTGCCGTTCCTGCCGTACCCTGTCGTTCCTGCTGTCCCGAGCAGTTGCCGTTCGCCCGCCCGCCGCACCGACGCCGCACCAGCCGCGCCGACCCCGTCGCGCCGTCGCGGCCGTCGCGTTCAGGTCTTTCGCAGTTCGTCGCGGTTCGTCGCGCCCGTCGCGCCCGTCGCGTGCGTCGCGCCCGTCAGCGGGTGGTGCAGCGGCGGACGACGGGGGGGCGGTTGGCGCAGGCGATCGCGTCGTTCATGCCGGCGGTGAGGGGGCCGCAGGCGGCGGTCTGGGCGGTGCGGGTGGCTTCGGCTTCGTCGGGGCCGGAGGCCTTGGCGCAGTTGCGGCCGGGACCGAAGACCACGCAGACCTCGCACTCGTGCGACTGGGCCTGCATGGTGGCGTTCCAGAAGAGGAGCGTGGCGCCGCCGACGAGGGCGAGACCGATGAGGGGGCCGCGATAGCGCTTCATGGTGTCGTTAACGGCGTGACCGGTGGCATCGTGCCGCACGGCGGTCGCGTGGTGTCGGGACGCGGGGTGATCTTGCGTGGTGCGTGGCGGTTGCGCGAGGGCAGCGGCGTCGGGTGGCGCGTGGTGTCGCCGTCGTCGGGTGGGTGGTCGTCGCACCGCGTCGTCGCGTGCCGTCGCGTTTCGTCGTGTCTCGTCGCCGTCCGCGTCGGCGGTGTGGCCGGCGGGTTTCCCGGTCCGGGGTCATCGTGAGCACAGTGCCCAGGTTCGTCCGCGAGCTCGAGCGGGGCGATGCGGTGCAGCAGGAGCTGCTGGTCGAGGAGCGGAGCGAGCGCTCGTCCAAGACGGGCGATCCGTTCTGGGTGTTGACGTTGCGTGACCGGAGCGGGAGCATCCGGTCGGCACCCGTGTGGTCCGACAAGGCGGCGTGGATCGTCGGCGCCGAGCGTGGGCGCGTGGTGCAGGTGATCGGGACGGTGGACGAGTATCGGGGCGCGCGGCAGCTGACGTTGTCGGCGCCGGTGCGTGTGCTGCCGGTCGGGAGCGAGACGGCGGAGCGCTTCCTCCCGGTGGCGAGCCAACCGACCGAGGAGTTGTGGGCGAGCGTCGACAAGGCGCTGGCGGGCGTGCGGTCGCCGGCGCTGCATTGGGCGGCGTCGCTCTTCTTCCGTGACGATGCGTTCCGCGAGCGGTTCGAACGCACGCCCGGCGCGATGCGCGGTCATCACGCGGTGATCGGCGGGCTGCTCGAACATTCGCTCGAGGTGGCGCGGATCGGTGGCGCGATGGCGCGCGTGATGAACGCCGACGTCGATCTCGTGCTGGTGGGCGCGCTGCTGCACGACATCGGCAAGACGGAGACGTACACCGTCGATGCGCGCGGCTTCGACTACGCGCCGCAGCAATCGTTGATCGGGCACGTCGTGCAGGGCGCGCTCATGTTCGCGGCGCGCGTGGATGCGGCGCGGCGTGCGGGCACGTGTCCGTTGCACGACACGCAGGTGCTCGAACTGCAGCACCTGATCCTGTCGCATCACGGCTCGCTCGAATTCGGGAGCCCGGTGCAACCGGCGACGCCGGAAGCGGAGATCCTGCACTGGGCGGACGAGACGAGCGCGAAGGTTGACGCCATGAACACAGCGCTCGAGGACGCCGAGTTGTTCCCTGAGGGGGCGGCGCTGTCGGTGAAGAAGGCCTGGCAGCTCGATCGCCGCCTCTGGCGACGGCCGCCGGGACTCTGGTCGGCCGAGTGAATCGGGATCGACATCGCGACAGTTGTGCTTGCAAGCGCGCCACCGTCACGGCAGCAACGCGGCAATTCCCCCATCGAGCTGAGACCGGCGCAGGACCATGTCCCGTGACCGGCGCCATCGATTCCGGCCTAACCGTCTACACCTTCACCCCACTACCCTGCGGTGGGAACGCTGGTTACGCTTCGGGCGTCGTCCGCCGGTGCCCCCGGAGGACCAATCCCCGGTCGGACCACACCCCGGAGGGCCTCTCATGCGCAAGCCTCGTCCCGCGTCGTACAATCCCGCGCAGGCGCTGCATCTCATCGCCAACGATCGCTCGGGATCGCCGCTCGTCTGCCCGTCGTGCTCCTCGGGCGCGTTCGAACGGGAACCGCAGATCCTCCCGCCCCCGCCCCGCTCGCACGTGACGCTGCGCTGCACGGCCTGCGGACGGATCGCCAAGTACATCGCCGGCGCGGCATGAACGCGTCGGCGTTCGTGTTTGCACGAGCGCCGACGTCAGCGACGCGACTCGGCAGGTGAGCGCACGGCGCGCCGCCGGTTGGTACGTGCCCCGATGGCGCGACCCGACCACGGCGCGCTTCGTGCGTCTGGAGGCTTCACCCCCCGTATCGTGAACGGCCGGCCGGCACGTCACGATGCGGCACGGCCGGAATTCCGCCCGGTCGTCTCCTCCTGGCACGCCGGCGAGCTCGTGAGGACGTTCCAATGGCACGCATGAAAGGCACCGTGAAGTGGTTCAATGACGCGAAGGGCTACGGATTCATCGCGCGCGAGGGCGGCCCCGACGTCTTCGTTCATTTCAGCTCCATCCAGTCCCAGGGCTTCAAGAGTCTCGCCGAGGGTGACCAGGTCGAGTTCGAAATCGTGCAGGGGCAGAAGGGGCCGCAAGCCGACGCCGTGACGAAGATCTGACGGACCGCTGCCGCGCCGGCCCCCCGGTCGGCAGCCGTCGCGAGTCATCCCATGACACGACGGGCCCGGACGCCACTCGGCATCCGGGCCCGTACTGCGTGCGGGGCGAACGATCATGACGTGCACTCGCGCGACACGTGTCACCCGGGCCGCCACTCGATCGGTCGCCGGCCGACGCGCGACCACCGCGCGACCGCCTCCAGTCTCAGTGCTCGATCGTCCCCTGCTTCGTCGTGTCGATCTCGGCCTGCGCCCCGCTGCCGAAGAGGAACGCGCTCATGTTCTTCGTCAGGAAGCTGCGCGCCTGCGGATCCATCACGTTCAGGCCGTAGTGGTTGATCAGCATCGTCTGCTGCTTGAGCCAGTCACCCCAGCACGGCTGGCAGATCTCGCCCATCGCCCGCTGACCGATCGGGCCGGGAAACGGTGGGCGCTCGAATCCCGCGCGCGTCTGGCCGCAGCGGGAGCAGGTCACGTCGGGCACGGACGACTCCATGTCGATCGGCGCCGGTCCATCCGATGCCGTGCCTTCAAGTTAGCGGGAGCCTCAACTGGAGTGCCTCTCGGCGTTCCAACGCAGCACGAACGGTGAGGCCCGCGCGTACGGGCTCTCGTGTTCGTTCGAGTTGGTCGAACGGCATGAACGCAGAGGGCGCAAAGCGGACGCCGGGGGCACAGAGGGTGCGCTGCGTGTGGGTCCGTGTTCGATCGGCTTCTGTGGAACTGCCTCGACACGGAGGCACGGAGACCGCCGGAGAACGGAGGGTGCGCGGCGCGGGCAGTCGTGCAGCAGGTGGTGGAGACTTCCTGGATGGGCGCCGCTCGCATGGAAGCTCCTCGCGAGCGGGACCCATCCAAGAAGGAAACGTCGCGGTGCACCGACGCCCGCCCGACGCAGTCTCCGTCCTCCGGTCGTCTCCGTGCCTCCGTGCCGAGGCAGTTCCAGCGATGCCGACGGAGGCACGAACCCGTATTCAGCGCACCCTCTGCGCCCCCGCCGTCCCGCTTTGCGCCCCCTGCGTTCATGCCGTGCCAGCGATGCCGACCGAGCACGGACGCGGAATCGACGCAACCGCGGCGTTAACCCAGTCCCGCGCCGATCAGCAGGACAGGAGAACGACGAACGCGATTCAGTCGCTGGCCGCCGGCGCGGTGGTCGGTGACAGGCCGGTGCGCGCGTAGCGGACCTGGGCGAGGCCGACGACGCGGAGCAGCTGGATGTAGAGCCAGCCGATGTCGAACTCGAAGCCGCGGTGCGAGAACTTGGCCGAGTGGGGATCGGCGTGGTGGTTGTTGTGCAGCTCCTCGCCACCGAGCCAGATCGCGATCGGCGAGATGTTGCGGCTCTCGTCCTTCGTGTCGTGGTTGCGGTAGCCGAGGGCGTGGCCGACGCCGTTGATCACGCCGGCGGCCCAGAACGGGATCCAGATCATCTGGATGCCCCAGACGATCGCGCCGACGAGGAGGCCGAACAGGTACAGATCGATCGCGAGCATCACGAGGATGCCGAGCCAGTTGCGCTTGTCGAGCAGGTGCCGCTCCAGCCAGTCGGCGGGCGTCCCCTTGCCGTACTTCTCGAGCACGCCCGGCTGCCGGACCGCGGTGCGGTAGTAGAAGGCGCCCTTGAGGAGGATGTTGCGGAGCCCCTCGACCAGCGGCGAGTGCGGATCGCCCTCACGGTCGGCGAAGGCGTGGTGCTTCCGGTGGCAGGCCACCCACTCCTTGGTCACGATCGAGGTGCTCAGCCAGAGCCAGACGCGCATCGGCACCGACACCACCTTCGAGAACACGACCCCGCGATGCGTCTGCTCGCGGTGCAGGAAGAGCGTGACGCAGACGTTGGTGACGTGCCCGGCGACGACCACGAACAGCACCGGCATCCACCACGACTGCGCCAAGACGGCGAACCCTGGCATTCCTTCGCGACTCCTGAATGAATGGGACGGCAGCGGGGCGGGCCACGATCGCCGTGGCTCGCCCCGACGGCGCAAGATAGGGCGCACGGCGACGGACAGCAGTCGGGCGCATCCCTGCCTGCTCGGGTGACTACGCTCGAGCCGAACGCCGCGCTGCGCCGGCCGGTGTGCACGCGATCGGCGCGACACACGGCACCGGCGACCGCCGCGCCGCTCAGTTCGCGATGCTCAGTTCGCGTTCCTCAGTGCGCGGTCGAGCGTGGCGCCGGCGCCACGGCAGCGAGGGACGGCTGCGTCGGTGCGCGGGGGAACGCGCCGTCGTCTTCGCAGCCGCGGCGTTGCGCCACCACGACTTGCGCGATTCCGCGCACGCGGCCTGCCGCTTGCCCGCGATGCACCGCGCGGTGCGCGGCATCCGTTTGCTCGCGCACCGCGTCCGTCCTGCCGATATCCCCACGCATGTCGCGTCCTTCCGTTCCAGCGCCGCGTCGCGTCCGCGGCCGCCTCGTTCGTGGCGTCACCCTCGGCGCGCTGCTCGCCGTCGCGGCCGGTGCGCCACGTGCCCTCGGGGCGCAGCAGGGCGCCGTGTTCGTCTCGGCGCGTGTCCTCCCGGCGCCGCGCGTGCTCGGGGCGGTGACGGCCTTCCGCGAGGGAGCCGGCTGGACGCTGCTCGTCCGCGTGCGCGGCTGCGGCAGCGCGCGCCTCGTCGTCATGGACGGGGCGGCCCGACGCGCCGCGACCGATCTCGCGCGCGACGATGGCGCGGGGTGCGGCGCGCGCGACATGCGGGTGCGCATCGGCGACGACACGGTCACCGGTGCGACGTCCGCCGCACGCACGCTCGTCGTCGAGCTGCGCTCGCTCGAAGGCGACGAGTCGCTCTCGATCGCACCCGTCGCACTCGGCGCGGGGACGGGCGCGATCGGCGCGCGCTGACGACGCAGCGTCAGGTCGGCGACGCGCACCGTCGCCCCGTCATCGCCACCGGGAAGCGTCGTCGTCGTGACGTCGCTCATGGCGTCGTGCACACGCAGCCACGACGCCGCGATGCGCGCCGTCACCACGCCGGGCCGCACCCCCATCGCGATGAACTCGCCGTCGGAGAAGGTCGTGACGCGCGCGAGCACGCGACCGCGCGCGTCGAGCAGCTCGACGGGGACGTCGCCCACACCATCGATCGCGTCGCGCACGCGTCCCTCGACCACACCGCCGGGGACGAGCGGCACGTCGAGCGGTTCGAAGCGGTTCGGGCCGATCTCGATGCGTGCGGCCGCGAGTGCGGGGATCCAGAGCGGCGAGGGGAGCGTCGTCGAGTCCACGCTCACGTCCACCGGTACGTACGGCACGAGATCCCAGACGCGATAGCGTCCCGCGGAATCGGCGGTGCCGTGGCCACCACCGATCTGCACGCGCACACCGGGCACCGTGGGTTCGTCGACATCGCGCACGCCATCGGCATCGCGATCGAGGAAGACGACGCCCGCGACGCCCGCGCGTTGCAGCGACGGCCCGGGCACGAGCACCGGGCGCCCTGCCCGACGCGAGACGAGCATGGAGCCCTGCAGCGATTGCGTCGCCGACGAGGCATCGCGGCCGGCGGTGGCGGTGGTGTAGCTGCGCAGGAGATCGAGGTCGCGCGCGACGGTGAACGTGGCGAGCATGCCGCGTACGCCGCGCTGCCACGCGACGCCGGCATCGACACGAAACGCGCCCGGCATCGGCATCGCGCCGGTGAACGCGACGCGTGACGCGTGCCCGCGTGCGTCGACTTCACCGAGCACGCGCCACAGCGACGCGCCGAACCAGCGTCCACGCCGCGCATCGGGCAACAGCTGCACCTCGGTGCCGACGAGCGTCGCGAGCGGCGCACCACGCGCGGGCTGGTCGGCACGCACGTAGCCCTGCGCGCGCACGAACGCGCTCTGCGCACCTGCGGAGAGACGCGCGCGCACGAGCGCCGTGCCACCGAGGAACTCGCTGCGATCGACGGACGCCTCGAGCACCGGCTGCGCAGGCGAGAAAGACCGGAGCGTCGCGAAGGCGCTCGTCTGCATCGTGCGCCGTCCCGCGAACAACGGATCGAGCGGATCGCGCGCGAACCACTGCTGTTCGGCTGTGATGCGCAGCCGTTGCGACGGTTCGACGTTGAGTGCGACGCGCGCGTGCGATCGGGCCGCGACTTCGCCCTGCACGCCGAGTGCCGCGGTCGGCGTGCCGGACAGCGCGACGTACGGCGACGCGCGCCAGCCGACCGAATCGCGTGCGAGCGCCTCGACACCACCGCGTGCGGTCCAGCGTGACGAGAGGCCGAGTCGCCAGTCGGCGCTGGCGGTGGCGGTGCACTGCTGACGGAGCTGGCAGCGCGCCGCGCCGAGCGCGTACTCGTTGCGTCCCGCCGGCAGGAGATCGAAGCCCACGCGCGTCGCCTGACTCAACGCGCGCGTCTGCCCGAACGGCCCGACGGCGAGGAGATCGACGGGGTTCTCGCCGTAGAGCAGCGGCAGTTGCAACTGGAAGGCCGCACCGCGACCGACGGTATCGACGGCGACGAGTTCCCCGTTGCGATACACCTCGATCGCCCATCCCGGCGGCAGCGCACCACGCACCGTCTGCAGTCCGAAGAGCGCGGGGCGCACCCACGGTGCGTTGGTGAGCATGACGCCGCGTCCGAGTCGCGGCCGCGGGCCTGCGCCGGTGCCGTCGCCGATGCGGAGCTGCGTGAGCTTCGCACCACGACTCCAGACGCCGGTCCAACTGGCAAGCGTGGGAAGCGTGGTGCCGGCCGCGGTCGCGCCGGCGGTCACCTCGAAGCTGCCGCCGAGGACATCGAGGCCGAGTGCGGCGTTCCATCCCGGCCGTGCGAGCCGCGCGCCGATCGGGAGCGCGAGGCCGTAGTCGAGCACCGCGCCATCGGCCCACGGGCGCGCGAGCGGTGCGACATCGACATCGATCGCGTCGCGTTCACCGGTGGCGCGGAAGCGCGCGCGCGCCGCGTCGCGAGCGAGCCGGCGCCCGATCGGAAGCGCATCGACGACCGGAAACGCGAGCACCATGTCGCCGAAGCCCAGCTCCGCGGGGACGCCAAGGAGTGAGGCGACGACGTGCACGTCGACGAGGAGTTCGCCGTCACGCACGAGGAGCGCACGCGGCGGCAACGGGACGATGCGCCTGTCGAGCCGCACGAGCATGCTGTCGGCATCGAACGCGAGTCGCGTGCCCTCGGGCCAGCGCACCGCGGCGACTCGGCGTGCCGTGCGCTCCGCGATCTCGAGTTCCATCGCTTCGAGCAGCGAGGCGACGGGAAGCCACGCGCGATCGCCCGCACGTTCGCCGGCGAGTGCGAGCGATGCGGACTGCGCGAGGCGCACTTCGAGCAGCACGGGTTCCGCGGCGGTGTCTCGCACGACGTACGCCTCGCTTCCGACCGGCAGCTTGGGGCGTGCCGCGGGCGTCGCCTGCGCGTGCGCGACCGCAGCGACGCAGGCGAGCGTCACGGCGGTGCGGGTGAGCATGGCGAGGCGGCGTCGCGGCGTCATGCGGAACGGATCGTCGGCGAATTGCGCGTACTCAGGGGAGGAGGACGGGTGCCTCGGCGGTGACGGCGGTTGCGCGCAGATACGTCTGCTGCACGACGTCGGGTCGATCGCTGCTCGCGTGCACGACGACCTTCCACGTGCCGCGACCGGCGCTCGTGCGCGCGAAGGCGAAGCGTGGCGCGAGCGTCGTGTAGACGGCGGTCTGCAACGTCTGCGCGGGGACGGTGCTGCCGTCGGGCCCTTCGAGATGCACACGCGTCGCGCCGATCCACGCGGCGCTCCCGGTGCGGTGCATCGGCACGCGCACGATCACGGAGTCGGCGGTGACCTGCACCTGCGGCGTGGCGATGGTGACGCCGGTGCGGAGCGTGCCGGTGCGGTAGTTGACGGCGATGATCGTGCGCACTTCGAGCGAGAAGCCGACACGCACGTCGCCTGCGGCGGTGGAGTCGTCGGAGGTGCGGGGGCGTGCATCGCGCGCGGCGACGACGAGGCGTGCCCAGTACTCGCCCGCGGCGAGCCCCTGCGGTGGCCGCGCGAGCAGGCGCACCGTCTGGCGCTGGCCCGGCTGCAGCACGAGGCGACGCGGGAACGGCTCGACGAAGGCGGCGGCCGAGTTGTGCGTGCTGTCGGGCTGCTCGACGACGTGCAGCGTGACCTCGCCGTCGGGCGTGCTCACCGGATGGCCGAAGAGCGTCGACAACGTGACTTCGCTGGCGCGATCGCCGGGATTGTAGAGCTCCACGCTGCCGGTGCGGGTGCGTGCGTCGAGCACGACGCCCTGCGGTGCCACGAGGATCGCCTGCGCGCCGAGTGCGTCGGCGACGAGGAAGAGCGCCGCGACGAGTGCGGCGAGGAGGAACGGCCGCGACGCGCGCGCGCGATCCGCGGCGAGGATGCGACGCGACGGTGCGTGGCGCAGGGTGGGGCGCGACATCGTCAGTTGCTCAGGTTGGAGATGGTCATGACGACCGGTGCGGCGTAGCGGCCGACCGGCTGCCCCGCGCGCGGACGCGCCTCGCCGCCGAGGTAGATCACGGCGCGATCGGAGGTGACGAGCTGGAAGCGCTGCGGTGCGCGCGGATTGAACGTGACGAGATCACCGCGGTTGCCGTTGCGGTTCGCGGCGGCGACCGCACTCGCCCCATCGAACTGCAGCGGGAGCGTGGTGCCGCCGGGCCCCGTCATGGTGTTGGGCAGCGTGATGCGCAGCTCGAAGATCGTGCCGCGCGTGGCCTGCACCTCGACCTGGCCGCCACGCACGACGTCGAGCGGTGCGATGCGCACCGGCACGCCGGGAATGACGGCGCCGAACGTGAGATCCTGCAGCGGCCGCACCGCGATCGACTGCGCCCCGAGCGGCATGGACGCCGCGACCACGAGCGCGGTGCACGCGACCCGAGGCAGGGCGACGACGTCGCGCACGCGGGCGCGGCGGGGAGCGGTGTGACGTCGCATCGAGGGTGGCGATGGAGTCGCGGTGATCGCGTCGGATCGCGGTCGGATCGCGATGACGCGTCGATGCGCGTGCGACCCGTCGGTCGCGCGGCATCGGTCGAGGTCAAGTGCCGGTGTAGGCGGCGGCGAGGACGATCGTGCCGGTGTAGGCGCCGGCGGGTTGCGTCGGTGCGGGGACGACGCGAGCGCCGACGAAGAAGAAGAGGCGCCCCGACGCGGGGAGCGCGCGATCGAACGGCACGCCGCTCGCGACGGTGATCGGTGTCGAGCCGGCGGTGTTCGCGTTGGTGTTGACGTGCACCGCCCAGTTGTCCACCGGCATCGTCTCGACGCCGCGCGCGAGCGTCGCCGGGAATGTGACGGTGAGGCGCACCGTGGAGCCGCCGCGGGCGATGACACGCAGACGCCCGGACGACGTGGCGGTAGCGGCGACGGTGCGGGCGACGCCCGGCAGCAGCTGCCCGAAGGCGAGCGGTGCGAGTCCCGCGACGGCGATCGGGATGCTCACCTGCGCGGTCGCGCGCACCGACGCGGCCTGCGCGCGCGCATCGTGCCCGGCCGCCGCGAGGGCGACCGTGAGCGACATGCACGCGACGAGGCCGGCCGGACGACGACGCACGCTCAGTTGCCGGTGTAGGCGGCGGCGAGCGTGATGGTGCCGGTGTACGAGCCGGCGGCCTGCGTGCCCGTGGGCACGACGCGCGCGCCCATGAAGACGAACAGGTTGCCGGCGACGAGCGTGCTGTTCACCGGCGTCCCGCTGACGACGCTGAGCTGCGTCGCGCCGGCGGGGGCGTTGGTCCCGTTGACGCGCACGTCCCAGCTGTCGATCGCGAGGGTGTTGCCGCCCGAGGCGATGTTCGCCGGGAGGGTGAAGGTCAGCGCGACCTGCGACGTGTTGAAGCCGGTGATGCTGAAGCGGCCGCTCGAGGCGTCGCCGAAGGCGATCGTCTTGTTGACGCCCTGGAAGACGTTGCCGAAGGCGAGGTTCTGGCCGGCGGTGACGACGAGCGGAGTGACGACGGTGGCGGTAGCCTGGATGCTCGCGCTCTGCGCCGTGGCGACGGCGGGGAGGGCGAGCAGCGCGACCAGCGCCGTGGTGCGGAAGGAACGCATCGGGGTCTCGCGAGTGGACGGGAGCGTGCGCCGGCGGCGCCCCGTCCACGAGCGCCGACGACGTGCACCGGCAGCTTCGGCCGGTGCCGGTGGAGCCCCGTATGGGCGCGATGCATGCCAATGGCCGGGCTCGGCAAATCCTGCCGGTCCGCGAATGGGCTCAAGTTCCGGCGCGAGCGTCCGAGACTGTTGTGATTGCGGCAGTTACGGCGGTGAACGTCCGTTCACGGCGGGGCGTGTGGCGCGCCGCGGCGAGGAGGCGGAGCGGCGCCGGGCGTTTGCAGAGTGCGGTGGGCGTGGCGAGATGCGGCGCGTCGTCAGCGACCGTTCATGTGGAAAAGGGGACAGTCCCCTCTGTCCCCTCGCGGGGACAGAGGGGACTGTCCCCTTTTCCACACTGGCCCCTTCTCCACACTGTCCCCCTTTTCCACGCTCATTCGGCGGCGGTCACCGCTTGCATCGCCGCATCGGGCTGCGCCGCGGGCGGGGCGGCGCGCGTCGGCCGAGCCCCCTGCGGCGCCCGCGCGGCGAGCCAGGCGCTCCCCACCACCAGCGCCGCGCCGAGGAGCGTCCACCCGGTCGGCCACTGCCCGAACACGACCCCGCCCCACCCCGCCGCGAACGCCACCTGCAGATTGCCCACCGCCGTCGCCCGCGCGGCGCTCGCCCCCTGCAACCCGCGCGTCATCGCGACCTGCGCGAGTTGCGTCGCCACGCTCAATCCCACGAGCAACGCCCACTCGATCGGCGTCGGCCAGCGCCACGCGTCGTCGCCGACGAATGGCACCATCGCCGGAATCGTGCAGAGCGGCAGATAGAGCACGATCGTCGCCGGATCCTCGCGCCGGCCGATGCGTCGGATCGTCACGTACGCCGCCGCGCTGCAGAACGCGCCGACGAGTGCGATCGCCACACCACGCCACGGGAGCGCCGCGTGCGTCGCGCCACCGAGCCACGGCGGGTTGGCGACGAACACCGTGCCGAGCACCGCACCGGCGATCGCCGCGACGCCGCGCGCCGTCACACGTTCGCCCAGCACCAGCGCGGCGAGCACGGTCGCGAAGATCGGGTTCGTGTACTGGATCACGCTCGCCTCGGCCAGCGGGAGGTGCGTGACCGACCAGAAGAAGCAGTTGAGGGCGAGCGCGCCGAGCAGGCCGCGCTGCACGAGCAGCCGTCGCTCGGTGCCGAAGGGACGCGGCACCGCGCGCACCGCCCACAGCCCGAGGCCGAGCGTGAGCACGGCGCGCGTCATCACGATCTCGGAGCTCGGCAGTGTGCGGCCGGCGAGCTTGACGAACGTCGTCATGACGGAGAACCAGAAGGCGCCCACCGCCATGGAGCGGAGGGCGCCCGGTGCCGTCGAGTGCCGCGCGTCGGGCGACGCAGAGGTGGCAGCCGCGGTCATCGCGGCCGCCGGCTGCGCGTCACAGCGTCTTCACCTCGGAGACGAGCTTCGAGAGCGACGCCTTCGCGTCGCCGAAGAGCATGTTCGTCTTCTCGTCGTAGAACAGCTCGTTCTCGATGCCGGCGAAGCCCGCGTTCATCGACCGCTTGAGTACGATGATGTTCTTGGCGTGATCGACGTTGAGGATGGGCATGCCGTAGATCGGCGACGACGTGTCGGTCTTGGCGGCCGGGTTCACGACGTCGTTCGCGCCGATGACGAGCGCCACGTCCACCGACTCGAACTCGTCGTTGATCTCCTCCATGTCGTACATGCGGTCGTACGGCACGTTCGCCTCGGCCAGCAGTACGTTCATGTGGCCGGGCATGCGGCCCGCGACGGGGTGGATCGCGTACTTGACCTCGCCCCCCTTCTTCTCGATCAGCTCCGCGAGTTCGCGCACGGTGTGCTGCGCCTGCGCGACCGCCATGCCGTAGCCCGGCACGACGACGACCTTGCCCGCGTACGCGAGCTGGATCGCCGCGTCCTCGGCCGAGATGCTCTTGACCGTGAGGTTGGTCGCCGTCTTGGTGCTCGCCGTCGGCGCCGAGCCGAAGGCGCCGAAGAGCACGTTGGTGAACGAGCGGTTCATCGCCTTCGACATGATGATCGAGAGGATGAAGCCGCTCGCGCCGTCGAGCGCACCGGCGATGATCAGCACCGTGTTGCCGATCGCGAAGCCGGTCGCGCTGGCCGCGAGCCCCGCGTACGAATTGAGCAGCGAGACGACGACCGGCATGTCCGCACCGCCGATCGGAAGGACGAAGCTGATGCCGATCACGAACGCCAGCGCCGTCATCGTCCAGAAGGCCCACGTCGCCGTCGGGTCGACGATCAGGTACACCCACAACGCGACCGCCCCCGCCATCGCGCCGATGTTGACGATGTTCTGGCCCGCGTAGGTGATCGGCTTGCCCGGAAGGAACTCCTGCAGCTTGCCGAAAGCCATGAACGAGCCGGTGACGGTCAGCGAGCCGAAGAGCACTTCGAAGCCGAGCGCCGCCATCTGCACCCGATCGAGACTCGCGACTTCGGGGCTGCCGTGGTGCAGGTATTCCGCGATGCCGACGAGCGTCGCCGCGAGCGCGCCGAACATGTGCGAGATCGCGATGCGCTGCGGCATCGCGGTCATCGGCACGCGGGTGCCCAGCGGCCAGCCGATCACCGTGCCGACCGCGAGGCCGGCGAGGATCCAGCCGTATTCGACGATGCGCTGGTCGATCAGCGTGCCGACGATCGCGAGCAGCATGCCGAGTGCGGCCTGCTGCATCCCCTTGCGGGCGGTGTCGGCCCTGGTGAGCGACTTAAGGCCGAGGATGAAGAAGACGCTCGAGACGAGATAGCTGGCCTGCGTGATCAGCACGCGGGCCCCGCTCGCGTCACCGGCGGCGGCGGTCTCGAGGAGGAACGACGGGAGCGCCGTCACTTGGGCGTCTCCGCCGGAGCGGTCGTGGCCGGCGCGTCCTCGCGCTTGAACATGCGCAGCATGCGGTCGGTGATGACGAAGCCGCCGACGACGTTGATCGTCGCGCAGGTCACCGCGACGAAGCCGAGGATGCTCGCGACCAGCGAGTAGCGTGCGCCGGCGACGACGAGCGCGCCGACGATCGAGATCGCCGAGATCGCGTTGGTCGCCGACATCAGCGGCGTGTGCAGCAGCGGCGGCACGCGCGTGATGATGTTGTAGCCGACGAAGCCGGCGAGGATGAAGACGTAGAGCTGCAGGATGTTCGTGAAGGTCATGGCGGGCTCCTCGCTCAGCGGCGCGTGCCGTCGTGGGTGACGACCATCGCCCCGGTGATCTCGTCGGAGAGGTCGAGATGCAGCTGCCCCTCCTTGGTCATCAGGTGCTGCACGAACGTGAGCACGTTGCGGCCGAACATCTGGCTCGCGTGGACCGGCATGCTGCTCGGCAGGTTGACGGCGCCGACGATCTGCACGCCGTGCGCGACGACCGTCTCGCCGGCCTTCGTCAGCTCGCAGTTGCCGCCCGACTCGGCCGAGATGTCGACGATCACGGCGCCTGGCTTCATGGTGGCGACCATGCCGGCGGTGATGAGGCGCGGCGCCGGCCGGCCCGGGATCGCGGCGGTGGTGATGACGAGGTCCATGCCCGGCAGCACCGCCCCGATCGCCTGCAGCGTGCGCTGCTGCTCGTCGGCGGCCTGCTCCTTGGCGTAGCCACCGGCCGCTTCGGCACCGGCCGAGACGAGTTCGTTGGCGACGAACTTCGCGCCCAATGACTGCACCTGTTCACGCGCCGCGGCGCGGACGTCGAATGCGCTCACGATCGCACCCAGACGCCGCGCGGTGGCGATCGCCTGCAATCCCGCGACGCCGGCGCCGAGGATGAAGGCGTTGGCGGGCTTGAGCGAGCCGGCGGCGGTCGTGAGCGCGGGCATGAGGCGCGGGAGCGCGTTGGCGGCCATGAGCACCGCCTTGTAGCCCGCCACCGTCGCCTGTGACGAAAGCACGTCCATGCTCTGCGCGCGCGTGATGCGCGGCACGCGCTCGAGCGCGAGCACCGTCACGCGGCGCGCGTCGAGCGCGTCGAGGAGCGGGCCCGCCGTGTGCGCCTGCACCAGCGAGACGAGGATCGACCGCTCGGGGAGGAGCGCGACCTCGTCGGGGAGCGGGCGCTGCACCTTGGTCACGACCGTCGCGCCGGCGAGCGCCGCGGCGGCGCTGTCGGCGAGTTCGGCGCCGGCCTTCACGTAGTCGTCGTCGCTGGCACCGGCCCGGACACCGGCGCCCCGCTCCACGACCACCGTCGCCCCGCCCTTCACCAGGCGGGCCACGTTGTCGGGAATCAGGGCGACGCGCTGCTCTCCGGGCGTTCGTTCGACGGGGACGGCGATGCGCATGTCGAGGAGGGACGGATCGAATGGGAGGGCCCCGGGGGTGCGATCGAGGCACGCCCGGGGATTCGGATGCGAACCGCTCGCGGGTGACCGTCGTTCCCGGCGTCGCGGCGGCGGCGAAACTTAGGCACCCGGGTCTGCCCGACCACCGACACCACGCCCCGCGAGCCACTCGCCCACCATCGCCCACACCCGCGCGCGCTGCCGATCCACGGTCACCACGTGTCCCGTGTCGTCGAGCCAGTCGAGCGTCACGGCGGCGGCGGCGGTGAAGAGCGCCGGATGCGTCGCCGCGAGTGGGGCGGGGACACGATAGTCGTGCCGGCCGTGGACGATCCGCACCGGGGCACGGACCGCGGCGGCGGCGGCGCGTGCACGGTCGGCGACGCGCACCAGTTCGCGCACCAGCCGTGGTGACGAGGTGCCGTAGCCCAGGTTCTGCGCGAGGGCGTCCGGGTCGATGATGCTGCGCGACTGATCCGCGGCCGGCGCGAACCATGGCACGAACGCCTGCGCGATCGGCGCGGTGGCGGCGACGCGACGTGCGACGATCGTCGGCGTCAGATAGGGCGCGAGCAGCACCAGCGCCTCGCACGCGTCGCCGACACGCGCCGCCTCGACGGTCGCGAGCGCGCCGCCCATGGACAGACCGACGAGTGACACGTGCGCGTGCGTCGTGCGGAGCGCGTCGTGTGCCTGCCGCGCGGCGGCGAGCCAGTCGTCGGCGCGGCTCGCGGCGAAGGCCTCGAGCGTGCGACCGTGACCCGGGAGGAGCGGCACGCGCACCGTCCATCCGTGCACGTCCGCGAGATCTGCGGCGAGGCCCGCCAGCGACTGCGGCGTGTCGCCGAAGCCGTGCAGCAGCAGCACGGCGTGCGTCGCGCTCCGGTCGTGCTCGATCGCCGTGGCCCCTCGCACGACGCCATCGCGGTCCGGTGCACCGAGGCGGGCGGCGACGTACCGCGCGACGACGTCGGTGCGACGACGACGCGCGAACGCCACGGCGAGTCCCGTCGCGGCGACGCCCGCACCGATCGCCGTCGCGAGTGCCGTCATCGCGCGGTCGAGCAGCGCGCCGTCAGTACCGCGGCAGCGACGGGTCCACCTCGACGCTCCACGCGTCGATCCCGCCCGACAGGTTGACCACTTCGCGCACGCCCTGGTCGACGAGGAACTCGCCGGCCATGCGGCTCCGCATCCCGTGATGACAGTAGACGACCACCGTGCGGTCGCGCGGGATCTCGTCCACGCGCGAGGGGATCGTGCGCAGCGGCATCAACGTCGCGCCGTCGATGTGCGCGATCGCGTGTTCGTGCGGCTCGCGGACGTCGAGCAGGAAGACGTCGTCGCGCGACGCGAGCAGCGCGCGCACCTCGGCGGGGGTCGATTCGGCCAGCATCGCGGGCGGCTCCGGTGGAGCGCAGGCGACGTCGTACGCCACCGGCGCGGTGATCGTGCGTGTGCCGCAGCTCGGGCAGTCGGGATCGCGGCGCACCTCGATGGTCCGGAATTGCATGCGCAGCACGTCGATCAGCAGCAGACGTCCGGTCAGCGGTTCGCCCGCCCCCGTGATCCACTTGAGCGCCTCGCTCGCCTGCAGCGTCCCCACCAGGCCCGGCATCACGCCGAACACGCCCGCCTCGGCGCACGAGGGGATCGCGCCGGCGGGGGGCGGTTCGCGGAAGAGGCAGCGGTAGCACGGGCCACCGGGGGCACCGAAGAACGAGAGCTGTCCGTCGAAGCGCTGCACGCTCCCGTAGACGTAGGGCTTGCCCTGCAGCACGCAGGCATCGCTCACGGCGTAGCGCGTCGGGAAGTTGTCGCTGCCGTCGAGCACGAGATCGTACTGCGCGACGAGCCGCTCCGCGTTCCACGCATCGACGGCCCACGCGTGCGTCTCGACGCGCACGTGCGGATTGAGCGCCCCGATCGCCTCGCGCGCGCTCTCGACCTTGGGCTGGCCGACACGCCCGGTGGTGTGCAGGAGCTGGCGATGCAGGTTGCTCAGCTCCACCGCATCCGGGTCGGCGATACCGAGCCGGCCAACGCCCGCGGCCGCGAGATAGAGCGCCGCGGGCGAGCCCAGTCCACCGGCACCGATCACGAGGACCGAGGCGGCGCGCAGCTTCGCCTGGCCGGCGAGCCCGATGCCGGGGAGCGAGAGCTGTCGCGCGTAGCGCGCGAGCTCCTCGGCGCCCATGGCGGCGCCGGACGGCGCGGTCGGCAGGGGCGTGGTCGTGGGGGACATGTCGCGAAAGCTAGCGTCGGCGTGGCCCGCGATCGCGTCGATGGCCGACGCACGCGGGCGTCTCGGCTCCGAGCGGCGCGCACACAGGTTCGACTAGGTTGTGGCTCGGGATCACGTGTCGGGTGCGGGACGCTCGCCACATGGTGAGGCGGGGTGCCGTCGCCGAGTCGGACAGTGCGCGAGTCTCCCGCATGCTGGCCAAGTCGTTGATCTCGAAGAGCTTGCCGTGTTTCGCCCGGCGCTGATGCGGGAACGGCTTACTGTCGAGCTCGGCAGGCGCAGGAGTTGCCCGCACGCACCCGCAGGTCACGTTCGTCCCACTCCGGCACGGTTCGGTGCACGTCTCCATCGCCATTCTCGGCTCCGACGCGCTCCTCGCGGCGCAGCCGGCCACGCCCGTGCAATTGATGCACGCCGCGCGCGCTGCCGGGTTCGACGCGGCGCTGCCGGCCAGTCTGGGCGACGAGCTGGTGGCGGAGGAGGCGCTCCGCCTCGCGCAGCTGAAGGGGCGCGGACCGGTGCTGCTCTGTGCCTGCCCGATGGTGCCGAGCGACGGCGGCACCGATGGACTGCGCGCGATGGCGCTTCCCGTCGCGCCGCCGGCGGTGGCGCTGGCCCGCGCGATCCGGCTCGATGCCGAAGGGAGTGCGCTCCACCTGACCTACGTCGGCGACTGTCCCGGGGCCGCCGATCCGGCGATCGACCTGCGCGTCCCGCCGGACGTCTTCCTGCGCGGTCTCGCCAGGCGCGGCGTCGATCCGCTCGCGCAGCCGACCGAGTTCACCGATCGCATTCCGCCGGACCGGCGCCGATTCCACTCGCTGCCGGGCGGTGCGCCGGCCGAGGAGCGGTGTGGGGCGCTGCTGCGTCGTGCGCTGGTGGTGCCGGCGCCTCGCAATGGGAGCGACCCGCGGCTCCAGCTCGCCGACGCGCTCCTCGCGGGCGGGGCGACGCTGATCGATCCGGGGCCGTTGTTCGGCTGTGCGTGCGCCGGCGCGGCGCGGGCGTTGGCGGCGGCCGACGGTTCGGTCGGTGCGGCGGCCTCCGCGCCGGTCGGGATCGCCGCGCGCGCCCGTCTGGCCGAGCTCGAGCCGCCGCGCGCGCCGTCGCCGGTGATCGCGGCCGACCCGCGGCTCGATCTCCGCCCGTCGCGGATGGTCGTGGCCGATGGTGTGCGCGCCGAGCCGGTGGCGACGCCGAGCGTGCTCGCGGCGCAGCCGGCACCGGACGTCGGTGTGCCGACGCTTTCGGAGCGTCGGGACGCACGGGTCGGGGCGGGTGAGGGCGTGTCGCCGACGTCGGCGCGGGGCCGATTCGCGATCGCGCAGCGTGCCCGCCGACGGCTCGCGGGGACCGACGCGCGCGAGGCGACGGTGCCCCCGCTGGCCACGGCTGCGTTGCAGGCCGCGGTGTTCGAGCGCGAGGTGCCGCTCGTCGCGCACGACGAGCCGGCCGCCGCACCGCGCGCCGAGGTGACGGGATTCTTCGCCGGTGTGCTGCGGGAGCCGTTCGCCCGATAGCGGTGGAAGTCGCGGCAGCGCCCGGCGAGTGGCGAGGCGAAGGCGGCGCCGACGTGAACGATGTGTCAGCGGTCGGCGAAACTGGGCACGCCAATGCGTCAGTTAAGATTCAGTCACGCGCCAGTCACGCATCAGTTACGCGACAGCGGAGTATCTGACGCTCGCGTGAGCGTTATGCGCCCGACGACGTCGTCCCCGATGCCGCGGCCGCCTGCATGCGCGTGTAGAGCGGCTGCGTCGGTGCGACCCAGACCGTACCCGTCCCTCTGAACGTCTGCAGCAGCCCTTCGCCGCTCGTGACCGCGGCGGCCATCGACCCGCCGGCCCGTTCGACGCTGAAGTGCACGTCGCCGGTGCGCAGGAGGGCGAAGGTGCCGTCGACCTGCAGCGTCTCGTCGGCGAGCGTGACGGCGACGATCTCGGACTGCGGCACCGGGATGCGGAAGACGACCAGCCCGCGGCCGCTGACCTTCGTCTGGTAGCGCCCCTCACCGCCGGCGAGGCGGGCCGAGAAGCTCTCGACCTTGTGCGCCTCGACCTGGACGGCGTCCTCGCAGCAGAAGAAGAGCCCCTGGTCGGCATAGAGCGTCTCGCCGGCGAGTTCGTGGAGCCAGAAGTGGCCGAACGTCGGCTCGAGGTAGAGCTCGCCGGTGCCGCGGTAGAGTGGCTTGAAGAGCGTCTCGCCGGTCCGTGCGGCGGCCAGCGCACCCTTGAACAGGCCACCGAGCCCCTCGCCGGCGCCCGTGTTGCTCTCCATGGTGACGTGCCCCTTGAGGTACTGCAGCGCGCCCGGCTCGGTGCGGACGGCGTCGTTGGCGAGGGTGACGCGGAGCTGCCGCAGCCGCACGCCGGCCTTGTTGAGGGTGAAGCACTGGTCGGCCACGCCGAAGGGTTCGCTCCCGGCGAGCGGCTCGTACTCGAGGAGTTCGAAGGCGGTCCCGCCGCGCGCGAGTCGTTCGACGACGCGGTAGGGAAGCCGAGGCGCGTGCGAGGGCGTGGTGGTCATGGGTCGCGAGCTCGAAGGTGGGGCTGCTGTTCGGTCGTTGGCCACGGGTACCCGGCATTCCGACCTCGCAACCTCACCGCCGTGTCAATCGGGGGGTGACGGGCAAATCGTTGCACGAACGCCGCATTTCGGGTGATCTCATGCAACAACCGCATCGAACTCGACAGTTGCATCTGTTGCATACAAAGGAGTTAGCCGCTGGCCGCCGCATTGCCATGGGGAGCGCCCGTACGACTCACTCACCCTCAGCAGGAGCACTACATGAAGCGGATCCTCGCTTCGGCCGCCGCCCTCGCGCTCGCCACGAGCGTCTCCCACGCCCAGATCATCCGCCTCGGCCCCGGGTCCTTCACCCCGCTCGCGACGGTGATCACGTTCAGCGAGTTCGCGCAGGGGACGATCAACCCGACCTACAACTTCAACATCCCCGACCTGGGCGGCGCGACGACCGTCTCGTTCGCCGGCGCGTTCGTCGGGCAGACGGTGACGGGCGTCAATCCGCGCACGCTCACCGGCAACCCGACCGGTCCGCTCGCGCTCAACACCACGGTGCAGACGCGCATCGTCGGCGACGGCGCCAACCCGACGTCGCCGGTGCTGTCGGGCGATCCGATCTTCAACGGCCCGATCTCGGTGCTCTTCAGCCGCGACGTCGGCGCCGTGGGCCTCGACGGCGGCTTCTTCGACGCGATCGGCGGCACGAGCATCCGCGCCTTCCGTCGTGACGGCACGACGATCGGCACGGTCACGAACGCCGCCCTCGGCATCGAGTTCTTCGGCCTCGCCTCCACGTCGGGCGAGGACATCGCCGGCATCTCGTTCTTCATCACCGGCAACGAGCCCGCGGGCTTCGCGATCGACAACCTCACGTTCGGCTCGCGCCGCGTCGTGAACGTCGTCCCGGAACCCTCGACCTACGCGCTCATGGCGACCGGTCTCGTCGGCATGGCCGGCGTCGCCCGCCGTCGCCGCACCCGCGCCTGACATACCGCGTCCTGCGTGCTTCCGGTCTCCTTTACAGCCGGAAGCATGTAGGACACGTAGGGCACGTAGGGCACGTAGGAAAGGCTGTGGAAACAGCACGCCCGACTGGAACCGACAGTCGGGACACGCAGGGCACTCGCACGATCTTCTGTTCTTTCCATCATCATCATCACGTCGAACGCTGATGATGGCGGATGGCGCCGAAGGCCTACGTGCCCTACGTGCCCTACGTGCCCTACGTGCCCTACGTGCCCTACGTGTCCTACGTGTCCTACGTGTTTCCCGCTGTCGGGTTCGACGAGTTGTTCGCCGGAAGGATCACGGATCGAGTGCGCGACGTGCGTCGTCGAGCGCGGCGGATGCGGATCGGATCCGCGTGACGAGATCGTCGATCTCGGTGCGCACCAATGTGGCATCGCGTGCGCGGAGCGCTTCGCCGATCGACGGGAGCACCATCGTCGAATAGCCGTTGTCCATGTCCGCGGCGTAGACGAGCGAGCGATACCACGGACGCGACCGCAGTCCGGACGGGCGCGTGAGACGACGTTCGACCTCGCGGAGCGAGGCGTTGGCGGCGACGAGCGCACGCTGGGCAGGGGCGCGCGTGGCGAGGGCCTCGTCGCGCGTCCGACGGAACGCGTCGGCGCGGGCGGTGAAGTCGCGCCACGCCTCGACGAGCGCCGACACATCGGCGCCACCCGACGCCTGCACCGGCCGTGCGAGCCCCTGCGTCGCGCGTTCGAGCGTGCGCCCGAACTCGACGTAGTCGTACGGCACGACGTCCGCGTTCGCGACACGGAGCAGCCATGCGGCGGCGAGCTTCGCGGCGGCGGCGTGCGCGACGTAGTTCGTGTCGCCGAAGCGCTCCTGCCACGTCGGCGCGTCGTACGCGCTGTGGTAGATGCCGCCCGGGCCGCCGAAGCCCCAGTCGGCGTGCGGGATGCCGAGGTGATTGTAGAAGCCCGCGAAGTCGGAGCCGCCACCCGGATCGCCCATCGGCGGCTCGAGCGAATCGGCGGCGAGGGCGGCGCGTGCGCGCCACCGCGCATAGACGCTGCCGCGTCCCAGCGGATCGGGGACGAGCTTCGCGACGTCGCGCGTGAGCGACCGGAACGAGGGCGAGCCGCCGGCACCGAAGTCGAAGCCGCTCGCGCTCACGTCGAGATTCACGTACGCGACGGCGCCGCGCTGCAGCCGCAGCGAGTCGTCCTCGACGTACTCGCTCGACCCGACCAGCCCCCACTCCTCGGCGTCCCACGTCGCGAAGACGAGCGTGCGCGCGGGGCGACGCCCGTCGAGCGCCCGCACGACGGCGCGCGCCGCCTCGAGGATGCTCGTGACGCCGCTCACGTTGTCGACCGAGCCTGCGTTCCACGCGTCGCGGTGGCCACCGATCACGATGACCTCGTCCGGGTACACGGCGCCGCGCAGCGTCGCGAGCGTGTTGTGCACGACCTTGTACGGCTGCGAATCGAGCGTCACCTGCACGCGCGCACGCACCGGGCCCGGACCGACGTGATAGCGGAACGGCAGCGCCCCCTGCCAGCTCTGCGGTACGTCCCTGCCGCGCACGCCCTCGAGCAGAGCCTGCGCGGTCGCGTATCCCACCGGCACGACCGGAATCCGCGGAATCGTCATCTGCGACACGTCGAGACGCCGCGCCCCCTCGGTGCTCGGCCACCCCGGCGTGCTCGGATCACCGGCGCCGTTCATCACGGAACCGCGCTGCACGCCGCGCGGCGGCCGCATCGGCCCCTCGGGATAGACGTCGCCGCGCACGTAGCCGTCGTCGGCGGGATCGGAGTAGATGAGGAGCGCGAGCGCACCACGCTTCTCGGCCTCACGCGCCTTGATGCCGCGGAACGAGCGACCGTAGCGTGCGACGACGATCTTGCCGCGCACGCTCGCGCCGATCGAGTCGAGCTGCGCGTAGTCCTCGATCAGGCCGTAGTTGACATAGACCACCTCGCCGCTCGCATCGCCCGCGGCCGAGTAGCCGTTGACGGTCGGATACTGCGCCATCGCGGAGTGCGGATCACCGGGAACGGGCGGCTCGTCGATCGCGAGCTCGGTCGTGTCGCGCCCCATCCGCCAGACGCGCACACCGGTCGCGTGCGGGAGATAGACGCGATAGCTGCGCGTCTCGACCGCGAGCCCGAGCCTGGCCAGCTCCGCGTTCACCCACGCCGCCGTCCGCTGCTGCGCCGGCGTCCCGGCGATGTGCGGCTCGCGCGCCAGTTCGCGCGAGATGCGCCGCGCGTTCTCGCCGTCCGGCACCGCGATCGCCCGCGCCTCGAGCGCCCGCTGCGCCGCCACGTTGCGCGCCGCATACCCCGCGAGCGCCTCGCTCTGAGCCGCCGCCACCGCCGGCAGCGCGAACAGTGGCACGATCCTCGTCATCCTCATCATTCGCATCACGATGCGCGTCGTCATGCGCTCATTCTCGCGCCGGATCGCCATGTGCGCGAGAGGCGACACCTGTCCACCAATGCCGTCATCGCCGTCTCCGTCCTCCGGTCGTCTCCGTTCCTCCGATCTTCCACGTCTGTTCGAGATCTTGAACTGCCTTGAACTTCGGAGGAACGGAGACGACCGGAGGACGGAGAGGGCAGAACGGAGACGGCAGAACGGAGACGGCGGGACGGAGGGCGTTCGGTGATTCAGTCCTCGAGCAGCTCCCAGCGCATGCGTTCGGCCATCGCGCGCAGGGCGGCGTCACGGTCGGAGACGGTGGGCTCGAGTGCGGAGGCGAGGGCGGCGAACTGCGCGAGCATCTCGTCGGCGAGCATCGTGTCGCTCGGCGAGCGGACGCCGAGTCGCTCGATGGCGACGAGGGCGAGCGCGTGGAGCGCGTCGAGCGTCGCGGGGGCGAGGGCGGCGAGCTGGTCGGGGATCGCGACGGGGGGACGCGTGCGTGCGCCCTTGCGGAGTCTCGGCGCTTCGACGACCGCGCGAAACGGCAACAGCGTGACGACGCACGATCCCGGCGTGTGGTCGGCCACCGACTCGACGATGTTGAACCGCTTGAGCGTCGTCAGGTGACGGCGCACCGCTTCGCGCACGCGGCCGACACCGTCGAGCGAGCCGAGTCCGCGCCCGGTGACGACGAGCACCTCGCGCACCCCTTCGGCCTGCTTCTGCCGCAGCCACGCCTCGGCGCGCCGCGTCGCCTGCTCGGCGGTGGGGAGATCGTCGCGCAGGTTGAGCGTGCGGTCGGCGCCGAAGCGGAGCGCGTCGAAGGCGCGCTCGATCGGGGCGACACCGCCGGGCGGCGTGCGGCCGCCGTCAGCGGCGCGTGGGCGCGAGCGCATCGGTGAGCACGGTGCCGTCCACGCGCTCGCCCGGCACGATGCCGAGGCGGCGCGCGAGCGTGGGGGCGATGTCGACGGTGCGGACGGTGCGCGTGATGCGTCGCCCGCGTGCGAAGCCCGGGCCCATGAAGGCGATCGGGACGCGCGCATCGTCGTCGTTGGGGGACCCGTGCGTCGCGTACATGACGCCGCGCCAGTAGACGCCGGGCTTCGGCGTGACGACGAGCCGCACCCCGAGGTCGCTCGGCAGCGCGTGCAGCCAGCGGCGTGCGATCACGTCGCGCGTCGTGTCGGCCTTGGCGAGATCGGCGACGAAGTCGACGCGTGCGACGCCCGGCACGACGCGCGCGCGCGCGGCGATGTCGCGCAGCACGCTGTCCATCGGCAGTTTCGCCTGCGCGAAGGCCGCGCTGTCGGCGAAGACCATGCCGTACTCGAAGTCGAGGCCGAGCGCGCCGTCAACGCCACGGGCGCGCAACGCCGATTGCGCGCGCGTCAGCGCCGGCTCGACGTCGATGCGAAGTGCGGCGCCGGCCGAGTCGCGGAAGCGGAGCTCGGGGAACGACTGCACGCCGTGATCCGACGACAGCGCGACGATCGTGCGCGACGCCGGCACGGTGCGCGCGAGCGAATCGAGGAAGGCGCCGAGCGCGCGATCGAGGCGCAACAGGTGATCGTGGATCTCGCGCGATTCCGGGCCGTAGCGATGGCCGACCGCGTCGGTCGTGCTGAGCGAGACGGCGAGCAGGTCGGTGCGGCCGGCGGTGCGACCGAGCTGCATCGCGTCGGCGCCGGCGAGGGCGGCCTGCAGCGTGAGGTCGTCCATGCGCGGGTCGCCGGGGAGCGCGGCGGTCGCGCGTGCGGTGTCCGCGGGAAGCACGTGGGGGAAGACGAGATCGCTGCCGTTGCTCTCGACGGCGACGCTGTCCGCTTCGGCGTACTGCGCCACGGGGCGGAGGAGCGTCCACGCGGTGCCGGCGTACGACTGCGGCACGCGACGCGCGTTGAAGCGCTGCAGCCAGGTCGGGAGCGTGTCGGCGTACCACGTCGACGTCGTGAAGCGTCCGTCGTTCACGTACCAGAAGACGCTCGCATCCTTCATCCGCCCGACGGGCAAGATCGCGCCACGATCCTTGCGGCTGATCGAGAGGATGCGCGCGCGCGGATCGGCGGTGCGCATCCAGTCGGCGAGCGTGGTGCCGCGGAAGCGGAACGGCGACGCACCCGGCCCGCCGCCGCCGACGAGCGGCGCGTTGCGATCCGGCACGCCGACGTTGTTGCGCACGATGTTCGTCGAGCGCGGAAAGCGTCCCGAGAGCAGCGACGCGTGGCCGGGCGCGGTCTCGGTGGTGGCGTGGTCGTGATAGCCCTCGACGTAGAGCGTCCCCTCGCGCGCGAGCCGTGCGAAGCCGCCGGTGAACTGGCGGCCGTAGCGGGCGAAGTAGGCGGGAATGAGCTGGTCGACGGTGACGAAGACGACGAGCTGCACGCGCGTGTCGCGCGCGGGCGCCGCGGACATCGCATGCGTCGACGGCGTCTGGGCGCCGAGCACCGGCACGTGTGCGCCGACGACGATCGCCGCGGCGATCGCGGCTGCACCGACCGACGGGACGATCGACGCGGTGCGCGACACCGTGCGCGATGCCGTGATCGATGTGCTGATCGACCTGATGACCGACGCAGCGGACGCGAGCATGACGTGCGCCCGCGACATCGTGCGGGAGTGCGGCGAGTGCGCAGATGACGACGAGGACATGCACCAAAGCTATCGCTTCCGGCCGAGTCCGCCCCGTGCGACGTGTCGCTGTCCGGTAACTCCCCGATGCTGCGGATCGGAAGCGATTACACGTTGGCCGCTCGCGATCCCGTCGCGAGCGTCGTGCAGGCCACGCCCCGGAGGTGCGATGTCGCCCGTCCGCCCGTCCCGTCCGTCCCGTCCTGCGGGCCCGTCCGCACAACGCCCGCCGGTGCCCGACGCGAACGACGGCATGCGCACCGTCTCCGTGATGCGGGTCGAGCGGCTCCCACTCGGTCGCGCGGTCGAGTTCACCGACGAGGCGTTCATCGGCGCGTTGCGCGTCGCGGTCCGGCGACCGGACGATCTGCTGCTCGGCGATCTCTCGTGGCGCAACCTGCGCCTCGTGCGTGGCGCCACGCCGCGGCTCGTGCGCGACGACGCGGGCGTCGCGTCGCTGCTCCGCTTCGAGTTGCCACCGCAGGCGTTCGGCGAGCAGACGTTCATGCAGAGCGAGGACGCGAGCGAGCCGGCGCCGGCGCTGCAGGCGCTCCGGCTGCGCATGGCGAACCGCAGTCGCGTCGTCGTGCGCATGCCGTCGACCATCACCGAGCTGCCGTATGCGCTGGACGCGGTGCTGCTCGCGCTGCGCGAGTGGCCGATGGCGCTCGTACCGGTGGCGCGACCGGATCGCTTCGAGGCACCCCGCCGCGACCCACTCGAGGTGCCACTCCCACCAGAGGGGCTGCACGCGCTCCTCGGCGATGCGGACCAGCGCGCGTTCCGCGCCGATCTCGTCGCGGGCATGGCGCGACTCGGTGATGCCTCGCTCGGTGCCGCGGTGCACGCCGCCGCACTGCGCGTGGCGCAGGTGGCCGCGTCCGCGCTCGTGATGCCCGACGCGCCGAGCGCTGCGCGATCGGTGCTGGAGGCGACACGTCGCGAGCTCGAGCAGCTCTTGCAACGACACGCCGTGCTCCGCGACGCCGGTGCGCGCGATCGCGTCGCCGGCGCGCTCGGTGCGAGTGCGCTCGACGCGTTGCTCGCACGCCCGGACGTCGTGCGCCCCACGGGCTGGGCCGTCGCGCGGTTGCCGCTCCTCGCGGTGCTGCTCGAGCCGCGTCGCCCGCGCCTCTTCGAGACCGCGCTCGAGGTGCCGTACCGACTGGTCGTGTCACCGATCGGCCAGGTGCGCTGGCGTCATCGCACCGAGGCGGGGACGCTGCGCACGCGCACGGAGCTCTGGCACACGCGCGCCGTCGATCCCGACGACGCACCGGGCCATGAAGCCGGGACGCGGCTCCGTGCGATCTGGTCCGACGACTGGGCCGCCACCGATGCCGAACGCGTCGCCGTGACGACGCTCACCGATCAGCGGCGCCCGTTCCGCATGGCGCTCACGCCGCTCGATCGGTGCAACCTCGTGGACCTGATGGCGGACTACACGCTGCGCCTCCCCGCGGCGGAACTCGGCGGACCATCCGACACGTACACGCCGACCGGTGTCGCCACGCGGCTGCTCGGCCTGTCGGCTCTCGGTGCACTGCTCGATGTCGCGGGTCACTGGCCGACACGTCCCGCGGGCGTGAGTCTCATGGCCTGGCGGCACATCCTGCACCTCGGCCGCGACCAGTTCGTGCGTGTCGTGCGCGCGGGATTCCTGCTGCCGTTCGGTCATCCGGCGGCGCTCGTCACGGTGAGCGAGCGCGTGTTCGAAGGGGCGCCCGGCGATCGTCGCGCGTTCCTGCGGACACGTACGTTCATCGTCGTGCGGCAGCGGACGGTGACCTTCGCGCCCGAGCGCGCGATGAGCGGCGGACGCGACCTGCCCTTCACGTCGGTGGACTGCCTGACGACGGTCTCACCGGACCTGCTGCCACCCGAGGACGACGCCTGCCTCGCGATCGATCGCCCGTTCATGGAGCGGCTGCGCGCGCAGGCGTCGACGCCGATCGCGCGGAGCATGCTGTTCTGGCCGAGCACGAGTGCGGGACGCCCGGTGCGCTTCGAACTCGTGGGGACCGATCACGACGGACGACGCAGCAGCTTCACGCTGCCGCTCCTGTTCGTCGACGAGACCACCAACGGCGCCACGATGAACGGCGTTCCGGTGATGCGCTTCGTGCAGGCGGCGTACACGCAATCGCCCGACGTGCCACCGGGCCCGCTGACGTTCACCAACCGCGCGATCCCCGACGAGTGGCGCGCCGCGCAGTTCGGCGGCCAGCACGTCGGCTTCGCGCCCGCGGCCGCGGATCGGCCGTGCCCGCCCACACTGCCCGCGCAGCGCATGCGCTTCGGGCTGGGCGACGTGCACACGCACTCCGGCATCACGCTCAACGCACATCCGTCGCTCGTGCACGCGGACGTCGAGCTGCCACCGGTGCGACGCCTGCTCGATCGCGCGGCGGGATCGGTGTCGGTCGTGTACGATCGGCGCTACGTCGCCGGCGGTTTCGACGCAGGCAATCCGGCGGAGCTCTTTCTCGCGTTGCGCACGCCGCTGCCGCTCCCGTTCGGCGGCGGTGACGCGGCGCGCAGCGATGCCCTCGGTGCGATCGCGTCGCCGGCGATGACGATCGCGGGGCTCTCGCGGCGCATCGGTGCGGCCGCCGATCTCGATGCGCTCTCGGGCGAGGTCGCCGGCACCGCCGCCGCGATCCACCCCGCGACGTTCTTCGGCGACGCGCGCATCCTCGGTGGCATCCGACTGCGCGACCTGCTCGACCCGATCGTGTCGTCGGCACCGGGCGCACCGCGCTGGACGACGCGCGAGACGGGTGAGCACATCGAAGCCCGCTTCGACTGGGACACCGTCATCGGCGCAAGCCGCGATGCTCGGTTCATCCCTGGCGCCGGGGGTGGGACGCGCTTCCGCATGAGCGGTGTCGTGGCCGTGCCGACGGCCGGCGGCCCGCCGCAGCGCAGCGCCGAGGCGACGCTCTCGAACTTCCGCATCGACATCTTCGGACAGCTGCGGCTCCGCTTCGACTCGCTCGACTTCCGCTCGCGTCCGGGACGCGAGCCCGACGTCGCGATCGGCTTCAACCCGACGAACGGCGTGGAGTTCGGCGGCGCGCTCGAACTGGTGGACCAGTTGCGTCGCGCGATCCCGAGCACCGGCTTCGGCGACGGCGCGACGCTCGCGGTCACGCCGGCGGGAATCGCGGCGTCGTACACGGTCGCGTTGCCGGCGGTGCAGATCGGCGTCTTCGCGCTCACGAACGTGCAGCTCACGGCGGGGTTCGCGCTCCCGTTCGACGCGACACCGGCGACGGTGCACTTCGCCTTCGCGACACGCGAGCGTCCGTTCACGCTCGCGGTCTCGCTGCTGGGCGGTGGCGGCTTCGTCGCCCTCGCGCTCGCGAGCGACGGCATTCGCGAGGTCGAGGCGGCGCTCGAATTCGGCGCCGACGTCTCGCTCGATCTCGGCGTCGCGAGCGGCAAGGTGGAGATCAAGGCGGGCATCTACTTCTCGTGGCTCGTCGACGGCGCGCAGGAGTCGGTGACGCTCGCCGGCTACGTGCGCGTGCACGGTGAAGTGGACGTGATGGGGCTCATCTCCGCCTCGATCACGCTCACGCTGCAGCTCGGCTTCATCAAGGAGACGGGGCGCGCACTCGTCTTCGGCGAGGCGAGCATGATCATCGAGATCGAGGTGCTCCTCTTCAGCGGCGAGGTCGAGATCCGCATCCGCCGCGAGTTCGCCAATCCCGTCGCCGACCCCACCGTGCGCGACCTCCTGCCGAGCGTCGAGCCGTGGGCCGAGTACTGCGCCGCCTTCGCCCCGGAGTGAGCCGTGCCCGCCACCTATTCGCTCACCTGCACCGCGATCCCGACCGGGTTCGGCGACGATCCCGCGCGCTCGTTGCGTCTCTCGCTCGTGCTGTCGCCACGGTTGACGCCGGGCGGTGATGCGCAGCTGCTGAGCAGCTTCCGTGACTTCGCCGACTGGCCCGCGTTCCTCGCGCAGGCGGAGGCGGTGATCACGCTCGGCGACCGCAGTGCGACGGTGCCGCTCGCGTCGGCCGGTGGCCCGCTCGGCGCGCCCGATTCGCGCGCATGGCACGCGCTCTTCACGCCGACGACACCGGTGCGTGCCTTCACGCTCAAGGACCGCCGCGGCGATCGCGTCCTGTCGTACGACACGGTCGCCGCGCACGCACTCGTCGAGCGCGCGGTGGCCGATGCGGCGCTCCTCGGCGGCACGGAGCTGCCGACGGTGAGCGAGTGGCTGGCGCCGGGGACGACGATGCGTGCGGTGAAGGACGCGCTCTTCACCCGGATCATGATCGGCGACACGGTCGTCGAGCGGCATCGCGCCACGCGCCGCGTCGGTCGTGAAGCGCTGGCGGCGCACGATCGCGATGCGCTGCTCGCCGCGTACGACACGCGGCAGGGCGTCAAGTTGCCGGGGACGAACGGAACGGTCGCCTCGCTGCTCGCGACCGCGGAGCTCTTCCACATGCCGCACACCGCGCCGCAGGTGCAGCGGTACACGGCCGAACAGGTCGGCGACGATCCGGGCAAGGCGCGCGCGCGCTGGCTGTCGCATGCCAAGAGCCCGCTGCCGACTGCCGCGCAACTCGTGGATGGCCTCGACTTCCATCGCATCGTCGCGGCGCTCAACCAGTATCCGCGCCTCCTGCGCCTGCTCGGCTTCGTGCTCGACGTCACCGTACCGCGCACCGCGTTCCTGCAGCGCGCGCAGCAGCCGCTCACGTGGACGCTCGAACGCCGCGGTCGACGGATCCGACAGGCGCCGGTGGCGCTCGAGACGCGGCATCGTCCCGACGCCTTCGAGCCCGTGTCGCACGGCGATGCGAGCGACGGGCGCTACGTGGTCGATCGCGGACTGCTCCGACTCGACGGCCGCTTCGCGATGCTGCAGGCCGACGTGGACGGCGCGCTCCTCGCGCTCGCGCAGTTCGGGCGTTCGCTGCACGCCATGGCCAGCCCGATGGCGAACATCGACCGGATCACCCGTGCGCCGCGTCGCACCGGTGCCCCGACGGTACGCAGCGCGGGTTTCCAGCTCGTGCACTCGGCGCGCGCGGCGTATCTCGAGCGCACCTTCACGCTCAACGCCGAGCGCGATCAGCAGCTCCGCGCGCGGCTGACGGACGAGCGCGTCGCACCGCCGCGGCTCTTCTGGGAGGACATCGTCCGCGGCTGGCGCATCGACGTGTGGGACGACACGGTCGCGCGTTGGCATTCGCTCTGCGAACGCGAGGCGCGCTACGTCCTCGGCGACGGTGCGTTCGTCGTCGAGCGTGGGCGCGAGGAGGGGACGGTGCGTCTCGCGGCGACCACCGCCGCCGACGGCTCGTCTCCGGGGCTGCTGTCGCTCCACGAAGCGGTGGCGACGTGGGCGGGGTGGTCGTTGTGCGTGCGCCCGCCGGGTCGCGCGGTCGGACGCGCGTTCGGCCCCGGGGACACGGTGCGCGACGGCGCGCCTGACGTGCCGCCGGGACTCCGGTTGCGCGCCGAGTTCGCGATCGCGAGCGGGACGCTGCCGCGGCTCCGCTACGGACGCCGCTACGCGATGCGCGTGCGTGCCGTCGATCTGGCAGGCAACGCGCTCGCGCCGCGTGCGACCGACTTTCGCGACGACGAACCCACCACGCCGCTCACGACCTTCTGGCGCCTCGACCCGATCCTCGCGCCCGCGATCGCGATGGTGCGCGCGAGCGGTGCCCTGCTCTCGCGCCCCGCGTCGGGCGAGTCGCTCGCGTGCGTCGCGATCCGGTCGATGAACGACCGCTTCGACGACGCGACACCATCGCCCGACGAGGCGGTGCGCGCGCTCGTGCCGATGCGCACCACCGTGCGCGAGGCGGAACGGCACGGTGTGCTCGACACGGGCGGTACGGTCGATGCCGCCGCGTGGACGATGCTGACGACGCGCGACACCGACCTGCCCGAGATCACGCTCGCCCGCGACGCGTCCGGCCCAGCGGTCTCGGCCGCGGTGCACGACCTCGGTGCCGCGCTCCCCTACCTGCCGGACCCGCTCTGCACGCGCATCGGTGCGCGCTTCACGGATCACCCGTCGATCGCGCCGACGACGATCGTGGAGCTCCCGTTCTACGCGCCCGGCGCGCGATGGCCCGAGGCGCGTCCGGTCGTGGTGCGCGTGCGCGAGGGGACGGGTGCGCCCGCGTACGACGCCGCGCGACACGAACTGGTGGTGCCGCTGCCCAAGGGCGTGCGCTGCACGTGCCGAATCGTCTGCCTGCCGTCGGCCGAAGCGCTCACGATCCTCGGCGCCTACCAGTGGGCGCGCGAGCGGCTGCGACAGGACGCGGCGCCGCCGGTGCAGCTGCGTGCGCACACCCGTCGTGCCGAGCGTGGGGAATCATGGGCGATCACGCCGTGGGTCGAACTCGACCTCGTGCACGCGACGCAGCGCCCGCTCGTGCGCCCCGACGCGACGCGCTTCGATCTCGTGCCACGTGTCCGCGGCGACACCGTCGCGTCGTATCTCATCCATGCGCGCTGCAGCGTCGAGACGACGGGGCGCATCGACGTGCGCGCGCTCTGGACCGAACCGCGCGCCGACGCCGACGGCCCCGTGCCCGATGCACGCACCGCGGTCGCGGCGACGGTGCCGATCGCCGATCCGCGCCGCTACCGCCCCGAGCCCGGCGACGACGTGCCGCCCGAGCACGAGGTCGTGGCACCCGGCGTCGTCGCCCTGTCGGTCGGCACGCTGGCGGTCATCCAGGGCCGGCCCGGCGTGCGACGTCACGAGTTCGGCGACACACGCTACCGTCGCGTGAACTACTTCCTCACGGCGACGTCGCGCTTCCGCGACTTCATGCCGCGGCTGCCGCTCGACGAGCCACCTGCACCCGGTGCGCGCGACGAACGGCCGCTCGCACGCACGCTCACCGTCAACGGCACGGCGACACGCATCTGGGTGCCGAGCAGCGCACCGCCGCCGGCGCCCGCCGTGCAGTACATCGTCCCGACGTTCGGCTGGCTGCGCACGACGACGCCCGGCGGCGAGCGACGCGTGCTGCGGCGCGGACGCGGGCTCCGCATCTGGCTCTCGGGGCCGTGGCACGCGAGCGGATGGGGCGAGATGCTCGCGGTCGTGCTGCTCCCGGAGACGCAGGCGACGGCGGCGCAGTTCCCCGCCGCGTATCGTCGCACCGCGACCTGCTGGGGCAACGATCCGTACTGGCGGTCGCCGTCGTTGTCGGGTCATGGTCCGCGCCCGCGCGACTTCGTGCGCGCACGCACCGCTCCCGATCCCGGCGGCGGCTGGCTCCCCGAGGGTGTGCCGATCACCGAGGCGGATCAGCGCCCCGGTGCGTTCACGGTGCAGTCGCTCGTGCATCCGCAGCTCGCGCCGAACGCGGCCGACGGACGCGTCGACATCGCACCGCACGACGTGCACTGGGACGCCTCGCGTGGCCTCTGGTACTGCGACGTGGAGATCGCGAACGTGCCGGCCTACGCGCCCTTCGTGCGGCTCGCACTCGCGCGCTATCAGCCGACGTCCGTCGACGGCGCGCATCTCTCGCCGATCGTCATGGCCGACGTCGCGACGCTGCTCCCCGATCGCTGGCTCGTGCTGGCTCCGCGCGCGCCGGACGGCACGCGTTGGGTCGCACTCCACGGCCCGACGCACACGGGCAACGGCGCGCGCACCGATCTGGGTGCCTCCGAGCAGCGTGCACCCGACGACCCGCGTCGCGTGCGCATCGCCGAGCGCAACCCGATCGAGGCGTGGATCGAGCGGCTCGATCCGCAGCTCGGCGAGGACTTCGGATGGACGCGCGTGAGTGCGCTCGAGGTGCGTCCGCCGCTGCCACCGGTCGGACCGGTGGCCGAGCCGCGCCCCGCACCGCGCCGCGATGGGCGGCGCGACGGCTCACCGCTCACCGCGGAGCGTCGCTACGCCGATCTCACCTACGATCCACGCCCGCTCGAGGTCATCGCCGATGCGCAGTTCGCGCTCCTCGACGGCGCGTTCCGCCTGTTCGAGGGCGTCGTCCCCGCCGTCGCCACCGGTGCACGCCACCGGCTCGTCGTCGCCGAGTACGAGGAGTATCTCGCCGACGATCCCACGCCGTACGACGCGACGCACGACCGCGCCGATCGGCGCGTCGTGTTCGTCGAGCATCTCGAACTCTGAGGGTGTGTCGTGCGGTCGGGCGATCAGCGCGGCGACAGCTGTGCCTCGAGCGCCACGAGCAGCGCGCGCGCGTCGGTCTCCACCACCAGCTCCGCGCGCTGCTCGGCACGCACGAAGCCTTCTTCCACTGCACGGTCGAGGAACGCGAGCAGCGGATCGAAGAAGCCCCCGACGTTGAGCACGCCGTACGGCTTGTGATGGAGGCCGAGCATCCCCCACGTCCACACTTCGAACAGCTCCTCGAGCGTACCGAGGCCGCCGGGGAGCATCACGAACGCATCGGAGGACGACGCCATCAGCGCCTTGCGTTCGTGCATCGTGTCGACGACGTGGAGCGCGGTGAGTCCCGTGTGACCGACCTCGCGGGCCATGAGCGCCTGCGGAATGACGCCGATCGCGCGGCCACCGGCGGCGAGCGTGGCGTCGGCGATCGCGCCCATCAGCCCGACGTGTCCGCCGCCGAAGACGAGCGTGCGGCCCGTCGTGCCGAGCAAGGTGCCGAATGCCGCCGCGGCGGCGCGATGGACCGGGTCGTGGCCCGGGTTCGCGCCGCAGAAGACGCAGACCCGTGCGAGACGCGGCGCGTCGCCGGGCGTCGGCATCGTCAGACGCGGAAGTGGTCGGCGCGCCAGTCGCGGATGCGCTGCTTGATCGCCTTGGACGGCGCCTCCGGGTTGGCGAGCACCCAGCGCACCAGCTCGGGCGCTTCGGCGTCGCTGGCGAAGCGGATCGCGATCAGCTGACGCGGACGGAGCTCGGGCACGCGTGCGCGGAGGTCGTCGGGGAGGATCGTCGCGAGGCGCAGCCGCTCCTCGAGACGGATGACGCGATCCTGCGCCTTGAGCGGGAAGAGCCGCGCGAAGGCATAGACGCCGAACAGCGCGAGCGCGCCGACGAGTGCGTGCGTGCTCGCCGCATCACGGATCGTCGCCGCGCGCCACGCGCTCCACACGAGATACACGAGCACCAGCGGCCCGGTGACGAAGTGGAAGCCCGGGACGAGGCGGGCGTGGTTGCTGAAATCCTGGCGCGGTTCGGCCATGCGACGGGAATGCACGAAGTGGGACGACACGGGGCGGGATGCGACGCGGGGCCGCGCCCCGTGCGCGACCCCGCGATGCAAGCTACCGCCGACCGGCGATCAGGGACGTGGCGCGGCGAGCATCGACTGCAGCACCACCCCGTCGAGCGGCTCGGCCGGCCGGACGCCGAGGACCGCGGCGAGCGTGGGCGCGATGTCCACCACGCGCACCGGCTGCTCGTATCGACCGGCCTTGAACGGCGCCCCCCAGAACAGCACCGGCACCCACGCGTCGAGCTCCCACGGCGACCCGTGCGTCGCGGTGCGGGCGCCGGCCGGGTAGCAGAAGCGGTCGAGCGTCACGATCGCGCGCACCGGTCCACCAGGCGCGAACATGTGCAGCCAGCGGCGCGCGATCATGTCGGTCGTCGTGTCGGCGTTCGCGATCTCGGACAGCAGCTGCGCGCGATGCACGCCCGGGATCGCACGCATGTCGGCGAGGAGCGCGTTCGCGACCGAATCCACCGACAGCCGCCGCTTCACGAACGACGACGTGTCGCCGACGATGAAGAGCCCGTCCACGAAATCGACGCGGTTGGTGTCGATGCCCGCGGCCGCCATGCGCTCGATGTGCGTGCGCCACGTCGGCCGCAGCTCGACGAAGCGTGCGCCGGGATTGGGCGTGACGGTGGAGACGACGCCCTCGACCGGCAACGGCGTCACGCCGTGATCGGCGGTCAGCGCGAGGATCACCCTCGACGAATCGCGCAGTGTGAAGAGCGAGTCGAGGAACGCGCCGAGCGCGCGGTCGAGGCGCAACACCTGGTCGTGGAGCTCGCGACTGTCGGGGCCCCAGCGATGACCGATCGCATCGGTGGTGCTGAGCGAGATGGCGAGGAGATCGGTGCGCCGCGGGTCCGCGCCCAGCTCGAGCGCCCGCACGCCGGCGAGCGCGAAGTCGAGCGTGACCGCGTCCATCGGCGGGAAGCCCGCCAGCGACGCCGCCGCGAGCTGCGGATCGTCGGGAATGCGATGCGGGAAAGCGACCCCCTGCCCCATCGATTCCGACGGCACGCTGTCGGGCTCCGCGTACGCCGAATCGGGGAGGAGCGTCGTCCATTCCCAGCCGGCGTACTTCATCGGCTGCTGCAGCGCGTTGAAGTCGCGCACCCAGCGCGGCAGCGACGTGCCGTAGTACTGGCTCTGCGTGAAGATGCCGGTCGCCGAGTACCAGTAGACGTCACCCTTCGCGCGACCGATCGGGAGGATCGCGCCGCGATCCTTGCGCGACACCGACAGAAAGCGCGTACGCCGATCGGCGGCGCGCATCCAGTCGAGCAGCGTCGTGCCGCGGAACCGCCACGGCGACGCCCCCGCATCGGGCGCATCGATCAGCGGGCTCTGTCGATCGTTCACGCCTTCGGCGTTGGCCGCGATCCCGGTGTGCACCGGGAAGCGTCCCGAGAGCGTCGCCGCGTGGCCGGGCGCGGTTTCGGTATTGGCGTGGTCCTGCGTGCCGTTGACGCCCCACGCACCGCCACGCACCAGGCGACCGAGCCCGCCGGTGAGCTGCGACGCGAAGCGCGTCGGATAGTCGCCGCGGAACTGGTCGATCGTGATCAGCACGACGAGCGTCGGCGTCGTGGGCGACGCGCCCTGCGCGTGCAGGACTACGGGGACGACGGCGATCGTCGCCGGCAGGAGCGCCGTGCCGGCGACGGCCGCGCGTGCGACGCGTGCTGCGCGGGAGCTGCCACCGAGGATATGGCGCATGTCGCCATGATACCCCGCGGGACCGGACGCGGCGACGCCCGCCTTCACGCCCGCCCTTACGACCGGCGTTGCGACCGCGGTGCCCGCGACCCATTGTTGCCGCTGACGCCACGCCCCGTGACGAGTGCGTGTGCCCGGCGGTCTTCGCTCTCCGGCCCCTGCATGCCCGGTCCCGACGCTCAGCGTCCGCTACAGCGGCTGCTCTTCCGCACCATCCTGTGGTACCTCGGCGCCGCGGGGGTGTGGTGGGTCGTCGGACGCTACGCCGACACGTCGTGGGGCGTGCTCATGGGCGATGCCGTCGTCCCCGTGCTGACCGGTCGCAGGCCCGACGGCGACATCGCCCCGCCGCCCGCGTCCGGCTCGACGCTGCCGACGATGATCGCGATGTTCGCGGCCTTCGTGACCGCGCTCCCGGTGACCTGGATCTACACCCACACGCGCGGCAAGAAGGGCTACCAGCAGTCGGTCGTGCAGACGCTGCTGATCCTGCCGGTGATCGTCTCGGGCATCGTGGTGCTCGTCAAGCACTCGCTGTCGCTCGCCTTCGCGCTCGGCGGGATCGTGGCGGCGGTGCGCTTCCGCACCGCGCTCGACGACAGCAAGGATGCCGCGAACGTGCTCGTGGTGACCGGCATCGGCCTCGCCGCCGCCGTCGAGCCGCCGGCCGCGTTCGCGATCTCGGTCTGCTACAACCTGCTGATCCTCGCCCTCTGGCAGACCGACTTCGGTCGCGCGCCGAACCTCGAGGGGAAACAGGCCGAACAGCGGCTCGAGAAGGCGCTGCAGAACGCGAACCGCACCGGCACCTTCGTCGCGCGGCTCGACGACCAGCTCCTCGCCGACATGGCGCCCGACCAGCTCGAGGCGCTCGCCGACCGCGCGTGGCGCCGTCGCAAGCGCAACGCCCCCGAAGCGGGTGCCGAGGATCGCCCCGAGTTCAGTCACATGCTGCGCGTCCGCAGTCGCGACGCCGACGCCGCGCGTGGTGCGTGCGAACTCCACTTCGATCGCCTCTTCGTGCGCTGGAAGTACATGGGGCGCGTGAAGGAGGGCGACGGGGTGCGCGTGCTCGAATACGGCGTGACGCTCGCCGAGGACGTCACGCCCGGTGTGGTGTCGGATCGACTGACGTCGCTGCCCGCCGCCGCCGTCACCGCCGTCGAGTTGCGGCGCTGACGCCGCCTGCGCGCGATCCGGCCGCGCGTTCCCGCCACGTGCCTCCCCGCACCGTGCCCCGTCCCATGCGCTCGTCGTCCGCCACCTTCGCTCTCGTCGGCGCGCTCGTCGCCGGTGCACTCGCCGTCGATGCGTCGCCGCTCGCGTCGCAGCGCCTCTTCCGCCGCACCGAGCCGCTCGAGGTGACGCTCACCGCCGACCTCCGCCCGCTCACCCGCGAGCGCGACTCGCTCAAGCTGCGCAAGTACGGCGCGCTGCTCGAGGTGCGCGACGGCACCGACTCCGTGCAACGCATCCCCGTCGCGCTGCGCGCGCGCGGGCACTTCCGCCGGCAGTCGCGCAACTGCGACTTCCCGCCGCTGCGCCTGGACGTCGCGAAGAAGGACGCCGCCCGTACCGTGCTGCAGGGTAACCCGCGGCTCAAGCTCACGACAACCTGTCGTCCGGGGAACAAGGAGTACGAGCAGTACGTGCTCGCCGAGTACGGCGTCTATCGCGCGTGGCAGCTCGTGAGCGACGTCGCCTTCCGCACGCGACTCGCGCGGATCACCTACAGGGATTCGACCGGCAAGACGGCACCCTTCACGACCTGGGGCTTCTTCATCGAGGACTTCGACGAGGTCGCCGACGAGCAGGGCTGGGTCGTCGAGCGGGCACAGGGCGCGCTCTTCGCCGACGTCGATTCGGCACGCATCGTCCGCACGAGCCTCTTCGAGTGGCTGATCGGCAACACCGACTGGTCGGTGTCGGCGCAGCACAACGTCGCGCTCTTCCGCGATTCGACGATGACGATCCACCCGATCCCGTACGACTTCGACTGGAGCGGCGCCGTCAATGCCCGCTACGCGTCGCCGGACCCGCGCTTGCGCGTCAAGACCGTCACCGACCGCCTGCACCGCGGCGTGTGCCTCACCCCCGCGCAGTGGGCACCGACGGTGCAGCAGTTCCGCAGCCGCGCCGCGGCGATCGACTCCGTGTACCGCAGCATTCCCGGCCTCGACGACGGCTACCGCGACCGTATCCTCCGCTTCTGGGCCGACGGCTGGAAGGTGCTCGACGACCCGAAAGGCGTGCAGCGCGCGCTGTCGTCCGAGTGCCAGAAGCTCGGCAACTGACGACGTGCGCGCACTCCGGTGCGTTGCGGAACTGCCCTGACACGGAGACACGGAGACGACCGGAGCACGGAGGACGCGCGTGGTCGGTCGTGTGCGCGGGGGCACTGAAAGCGTGTGAATGAATGACCTGCACACGTGAGGTTCCGTTCACACGGCCACGTATACAACTGACCAGATCTTCGTCTCGCACGAAGACACGCCCGACGCGCCCTCCGTGCTCCGGTCGTCTCCGTGTCTCCGTGTCAGTGCCGTTCCGCGACGCCCGCCGTCACTTCTTCTTCGACGACCCTTCGCGCGTCAGCCGGCGCGCCTCGGTGACGCGCTCGTCGTACAACGCCTCGAGTGCGGCGTTCGTCCCGCGCAGCCCGGCGACGACGCGATCGGCCCAGTCGAAGTAGGCGACGCGGCGCGCGTCGTCCCACCACTCCGGCGGATCCACGCCGACGTCGGTCACGTTGCACAGCTTGTCGGCGAGCTTGATCGCCTTCGCACGCGGCGAGAGCTGCGGCGCGTGCTCTTCCTGCAGCCGCTTGCGCTCGGCCTTCGGGAGCGACTTGTCGTCGGTCACTTCGAGCACGAGCTGCGTCACGTCGTAGCCGAAGCGGACCTGCAGGTCCTCGGCCTCCGACGACGTGTCCTCGATGGTGTCGTGCAGGAGCGCCGCCATGAGCGTCGGCGTGTCGTCGATCCCGCCGACGCGCGCGAGCAGCTCGGCCACTGCGATCGGATGGTTGATGTACGGCTGTGCCCTGCGCCCCTTGCGGCGCTGGTCGGCGTGCTGCTGTGCCGCGTAGTGCAGTGCGGCGAGGAGGAGTGTCTGTTCGCTGATACGCCCTCCGGCGTGTGCGGTGGCGCGGTCCGCGAGCCGGCTGCCCGGGGCCGCACGCACAACATCGTGCCGCACCCCGACACTCGCCAGTTACGCGCTCGCCCGACCGGATCGCCGGGCCGGGCGCGCCGACCGATCGTGCGCCCGCTCAGCCAAGACCGCGCACCGACTCGCGCCGCACCCACCAGCCCGCGAGCGCCGGCAGCACCGCGCACTGCACCAGCGCGGCGACCGCCCCGCTCGACAGCCCCGCAAGTGCACCCGTCGCATCGTCGTGCGGCGCGCCCATCATCAGCACGAACAGCGCGCGGCCGAGCACGAGCGCGAGTGCCGTCGCGGCGACACGCCACACGCCACGCGACGCGTGCGCGAGCCCCGTCACCGCGCCGTACGTCGCGAGCTCGACGACCATCGCCGGCAGCACCACGAGCGGTGGCATCGACGAGAGTGCGAAGCTCGCCACCGGCGCAGCGATGCCGAGCAGCGCACCCGCGCGACTGCCGTAGCAGAGCCCCGCGAGCAGCACCGGCCAGTGCATCGGCAGCAGCGTGCTCGCCGGCACGCCGGCCGCGTGACCGAGTGCGGGGAGTACCACCGCGGCGAGCACGAGCAGCGCCGCCTGCACGCCGAGGGCACGCGAGGTGCCGGCGGCGAGCGATGTGCGGGTGAGAGTGGCGGGGGTCGGCATGCAGCGCGCTCCGGTGCGGGTCGGGTCGCGGAATCTACGCGCCGGTGTGCGGTCCGGGCTCCGTCGCCGACGATCCGCCGTCGCGCGCGACCGTCGCGGCACCGTCGCGCATCGTCGACACGGTGGCATCGTGCACCGCATCGCCCGCGGCCTGCACGCGACGCGCCATCGCGAGCAGCTTGCGCCACAGTTCGCGCGCGTCGTCCTCGTGCACCGCATGCTCGCGCGCGATCCCCGCGATGCGACGCAGCACCGCCGCTTCGCGCGCCGGATCGAGCACCGGCTGCCCCGCCCCGCGCTTCACGTCGCCCACCTGCGCCGCGATCCGTTGCCGCTCGGCGACGAGTGCGACGAGCTGCGCGTCGATCGCCTCGATGCGGTCGCGTAGCGCGACGAGTGCCGCGTGGGCGTCGTCCGGCCCGCGATCGCTCACGCCGCGGCCCCGAGCGCGGCCGGCGCGGTGAGCGGGAGCGTGCGCCCCGCCGCCGCCGCGAAGGGCGCGGCCTGCCGCATGAGCGATGCGAACGCCTCGAACGTCAACGACTGCTCGCCGTCCGAGAGCGCGCACGACGGCTCCGGATGCACCTCGACGATCAGCCCGTCCGCACCGGCCGCGATCGCCGCCATCGCCAGCGGGGCGACCAGCGCCGCCTTGCCCGCGGCGTGGCTCGGGTCCACCAGCACCGGAAGATGCGTCTCGCGCTTGAGCACCGGGATCGCCGCCACGTCGAGCGTGTTGCGCGTGCTCGTCTCGTAGGTGCGGATGCCGCGCTCGCACAGGATCACGTCGCGATTGCCCTGCGCCATCACGTATTCCGCGGCCTGCAGCAGCTCGGTGACGGTGGCCGACAGCCCGCGCTTGAGCAGCACCGGCCGCTGCGCACGGCCGACCTCGGAGAGGAGCGCGAAGTTCTGCATGTTGCGCGCACCGATCTGCAGCACGTCGGCGTACGACGCGACGAGCTCCACCTGCCGCGTGTCCATCACTTCGGTCACCACCGGCATCCCCGTCGCCGCGCGCACCTCGGCGAGCAGTTCGAGCGCCTCGGTGCCGAGCCCCTGGAAGGCCCACGGCGACGAGCGCGGCTTGAACGCACCGCCACGCAGCACGCGCGCACCTTGGCGCTGCACCGCGCGCGCGGTCGCGTGGAGCATCTCGCGTCCCTCGACGCTGCACGGCCCCGCCATCATCACGAGCGCGTCGCCACCGACGACGGTCCCCGCCGGATCGCCGAGCGCGATCGTCGTCGCGCCGGCGGCGTACTCGCGCGCGGCGAGCCGGTACGGCTTGAGCACCGGCACCACGTCGGCGACGCCCGGCATCTGGCCGAGCGCGATGTCGCGGAGTCGCGCGTCGTCGCCGATGCAGCCGACGACCGTGCGTTCGGCGCCGCGGATGACGTGCGTGCGCAGACCGGCCGCCTCGACCCGCTCGATCAGGTGGTCGAGGGCGTCCTGCGTGATGTCGGGCGTCGTGATGATGAGCATGGGTCGGGCTCCGGGCAGGAAGGTCCGGCGCGCCGCCGGGCCCCGAAACGACACGAGGCCCGCGTCGGCGGGCCTCGGGAGGTGCGGGGGTCGGCGGTCAGCCGCGCGCGCGTCGCTCTCCTCGGCCCGGTGGGGTGCCGAAGAAATAGGCGAAGTACGTGAACGGGCGCGAGATGGCCTGCGACATGGATCGCACGCTACGGTCGGGGCCGACGGGCGTCAAGCGTCGCGTGCCGGTGCGCTGGCCGACGCGAGTCGCGACATCGGGGGATGTCACGGTCGCGCGCATCGCATGCCCGAGGCCGTCATCGCGGTACGGCTCGTGCCTTTGCAGACGGCCGACAGCCGACGGTCGCACGCGCGAGCGTCGTCACCACACCGACCACACCGTCACCGGAGCAGGCCATGGCCGACATCACCGACGTCACCGACACGCTCAACGACCTGATCGAGACCGCCAAGGACGGCGCCGACGGCTATCGCGCCGCGAGCGAGGACGTCAAGGACCCGTCGCTCAAGACGCTGTTCGCGCAGTTCGCGAGCGAGCGCAGCGCGTTCGTCGGCGAGCTGCAGGGGCTCGTCGCGACGCTCGGCGGACGCCCGCGCGAGGAAGGGAGCGTGCTCGCCGCCGCGCATCGCGGCTGGATCAACCTCAAGAGCGCCGTCGCGACGCGCGACGACGTGGCGATCCTCGAGGAGTGCCAGCGCGGCGACGAGAACGCGGTCGCGCACTACGATCGCGCGGTCGGCATGGCGCTGCCGTCGCAGGTCGCCGAGGTCGTGCAGCGTCAGGCCGCCGCGGTGCGCGAGGCCTACGGCCGCGTGAAGGGGCTCGAAGTCGCGCGGTCCTGAGCCATCGCGTTCCTTCGAGACACGCGCCCGACGCACCGACGGTGCAGTTCGGACGCAGTGCCGGAGTTCGATGGGCACACATGACTCACCGCCGGACGAGGAGACGCGCTCCTTGCCCGGCGGTGTGTCATTTCTGATGGTACTTCAGCGCGTGCGTCAGCCGCCGCGCACGCGCTGTCTCTCCGCGCTGAGCGGCGCCGCGTCGCCCTGCCCACCCGGCAGCACCGCCTGCACGAACTTCACGATCGCGACCACGATCGCTCCCGCGACGACACCGACGAGCCCCTCGAGCAGCAGCTTGACGATCGTCCCGCCGACGCCGCCGATGTTCGCCGCGAGCGCGTCGATCCCGTGGCCGATCACGGGGATGCCGTGCGCGATGATCCCGCCTCCGACGAGGAACATCGCCGCGGTGCCACCGATGGAGAGGATTCGCATCAGCACCGGCGCGGCGCGCAACAGGAAGGCGCCCATGCGTTGCGTCGTCGTGCGCGATGCACCCGCGGGGGCGGTACCGACCATGCGCAGCCCCAGGTCGTCGATCTTCACCAGCAGGCCGACCGCGCCGTACACGAGTACCGTGATCCCGATGCTGATCGCCGTGAGCGCGGCGATCTGCTGCTGGATCGGCGCCGTCGCCATGGTGCCGAGCGCGATGATCACGATCTCGGCCGACAGGATGAAGTCGGTGCGGATCGCGCCGCGGATGCGCGTCTTCTCGAAGGCGACCATGTCGGTCGCGGGCTCCGCCACCGCCTCGACGCGCGCGGCGCGCTCACCCTCGCCATGGTCGCCGCCGACCTTGTGCAGCAGCTTCTCGACCCCTTCGTAGCAGAGGAAGAGCCCCCCGATCATCAGCAGCGGCGTGATCGCGACGGGAAAGAACGCGCTGATCGCGAGCGCCGCCGGCACGAGGATCACCTTGTTGAGCAGCGCCCCCTTGGCGACCGCCCAGATCACCGGGAGCTCGCGGCTCGGGCTCATCCCCGTGACCTGGTTCGCGTTGAGCGCGAGGTCGTCGCCGACGACGCCGGCGGTCTTCTTGACGGCGACGCGGCTCAGGGCGGCGACGTCGTCGAGGAGCGAGGCGAGATCGTCGAGGAGCGTGAGGAGCGTCGAGGCCATCGGCGTGGGGCGGGAGTGCGGTGGGTGGACGGGGCGCGCCCGCATGCACCACGAGAGCAATGGTCGCGCCGGGCCGCGTCGTTCCGCGAGCGGGCCCGGCGCGGCGTCACCAGGGGACGCGATCGACGTCGGTGCGGGTGAAGTCGTCGCCGGTGCACAGGAGAGGGCGGCGCGCGAGCGTCGCCGTCGCGTACACGAGGCAGTCACCGAAGTTGAGTGCGGCCACGTGACGCCCCTTCCCGAAGCGCAACCACGCCTCGACCGCGAGCGCGTAGTGTGCCTCGGTGAGCGGGATCACGGACATTTCGTGCTCCTGCAACAGTCGCGCGATCCGGCCGCGGGCGTCCATCTGCATCCGCGACGACAGCACGATCGCCGACTCGACGAGCGTCGGCGCCCCGATCGCGACCGACGCGGCACGACCGAGAGCGTCGAGGAGCCGGTCACATTCCGGTTCGCGAAGCATGATGGCCACGAGGGCGCTGCTGTCCACGATCATGTGCCGTCGGGACCGTATCCGAGGATCGCGTCCTCCTCATCACGGGTGATCCGGCCGCGTGCGGACGCCGGCAGTCCGGGCCAGATCTCCGTTTCGAGTACGCGTCGGAGCCGGTCGACGGGGCGTTCGGCGACGAGACCGGTCGAGAGGCGGTCACGACGCTCCTCGAGCGCGCGTCGGACGGCTTCGGTCTTGGATTCGCCGGTGAGCGCCGTGACCTCGTCGAGGAGGGCGTCTACTCGGTCGTTCTTGATGTTCAGCGCCATGTACACTCCGGTGTTGCAGAAACAATCTGCATTTACAGAAATGAAGCGGCAAGGGCGGAGCCCGGACGACACGGCATCGCCCGGGCTCGCGTGTCGTCGGGTCGGCTCAGCCGTGCAACGCCCGCCGCAGCATCGCCACCCCCCGGCCCAATTCCTCGCGCGTGATCACGAGCGGCGGGAGGATGCGCAGCGTGTGCTCGCCCGCGCTCAGCAGCAGCAGCCCTTCGGCGCGCGCGCGCTCGATGATCGCGCCGGCCGGCTCGGTCGTGTCGACGCCCCACATGAGCCCCGCGCCGCGCACCGCGCGCACCAGGTGCGGCAGCTCGTGCACGAGCCCCTCGAGCTGCGCGCGGAACCAGGCGCCGGTGTCGCTCACCTGCCTGAGGAACGCCGGATCGGCGAGACGCTGTACCACGTGATGCGCGACGTGGCTCACGAAGGGGCCGCCGCCGAACGTCGTGCCGTGTTCGCCCGGCTGCAGCGCGCGCGCGACGTGCTCCTTGAGCAGGATCGCCCCCATCGGCAGCCCGCCGGCGAGCGGCTTGGCGAGCGTGACGATGTCGGGATCGAGGCGCATCGCGTCCGACGCGAGGAAGGCCCCCGTGCGTCCGAGCCCGCACTGGATCTCGTCGCAGATCATCAGCACGTCGCGCTCGCGCGTGAGCGAGCGCAGCTCGCAGAGGAGCCCCGGATCGATCGGGCGCACACCGCCTTCGCCCTGCACCGGCTCGACGATCACCGCCGCCGTCATCTCGCTCGAGATCGCGGCGGCGATCTCCTCGATGTCGCGCTCGAGGATGCCGATGCCCGGCACCAACGGCCGGAACGGCAGCCGGTACTGCGGCCGGTCGGTGGCGGCGACGCTCGCGAAGAGCCGCCCGTGGAACGAGCCGCGGAGCGCGAAGATCTCGTGCTTCACGCCGCCGTCGCTGTGCGTGCGCGCCCAGCGCCGCGCGAACTTGAACGACCCCTCGACCGCCTCGACGCCCGAGTTGCAGAAGAAGACCTTGTCGGCCGACGTGTGATCGACGAGGAAGCGCGCGAGCCGCTCGGCCGGTTCGTTCTTCACCAGGTTCGAGAGATGGAGCAGCCCGCTCTCCATCGCCTCGACCATCGCCTGCTTCACGCCCGCATCGTCGTAGCCGAGTGCGTTGACGGCGATGCCCGACATCCAGTCGAGGAAGACGCGCCCCGTGTCGTCGATCAGCGTGACACCCTCACCGCGCACGATCGTCAGCGGAAAGCGCTTGTACGTGTACGCGATCGCGCTCGGCAGCGACGTGCCGGGGACCGGCGGGACGAGGGTCTCGGGACCGGCGAGGACAGCGCTCATGCGACGACTCCTTCGAGTGTGACCATCGTACCGGCGGTGCGATCGGCGATCGCGGCGAGCGGTCCGATGCGGACCGCCGTCACGCCGCGCGCCAGCGCACGGAGCGCGGCATCGAGCTTCGCGACCATCCCGCCCGTCGCGATGCCATCGGCGACCAGTGCACGCACCGCGCCCGCATCGAGCTGCGGCACGAGCACGCCGTCGCGCAGCACGCCGGGCACGTCGCTCACGAGCACCAGTTCGTCCGCGTCGAGGCCGGCGGCGATCGCCGCGGCGGCATCGTCGCCGTTGACGTTGAGCGCGCCACCACGCTCGGCGTCGCGTGCGAGCGGCGACACCACGGGACAGAAGCCGCCGGCGAGCAGGTGACGGAGCAGCACGGGATCGGCCGCATCGGGAATGCCGACTTCACCGAGCGACGCGCGATCGGCCGCGTGCGCGGCGAGCGTCGCCGCATCCTCGCCACTGATGCCGACCGCCGGCACGCCCGCGGCGACACAGCCGCTCACGAGGCGCTGGTTGGCGGAGCCCGAGAGCGTCATGCGCAGCAGGTCGATGTCCGCGGCCGACGTGACGCGTCGCCCGTCGACGAAGCGCGGCTCGCGCCCGAACGCGCGCATGAGCGCCGACGCCTCGTCACCGCCGCCGTGCACGACGACGAGCGCGCGCGAGGCCTGCCACGCGGCGGCGATCGCCTGCGGGAGCGCGGGATCCGTCTGCACGCGCCCACCGATCTTGACGACGCGTGTCATGCGACGACGCCCGTGTGCGGGACGCGCATCACGCCAGCCCCGCCGTTTCGTCGAGGCCGAGCATGAGGTTGGCGTTCTGCACCGCCTGTCCGGCCGCGCCCTTGACGAGGTTGTCGATCGCCGCGATGACGGTGAGGTGCGGTCGCGTGAGCCGTGCGGCGGGCTGTGCGAAGAGGCGCACCACGTTGCGATGCTGCACGTCGCGGAGCGTCGGCGGTGCGTCGGCGAGTTCGATGAACGGCTCGTGCGCATAGGCGTCGCGGAAGGGCGCCATGGCGTCGGCGAGCGGTGCCGCGAGCGGCACGGTGATCGTGGCGAGAATCCCGCGCGCGACCGGAAGCAGATGCGGCGTGAAGAGCAGCTCCGCATCGCCACCGAGGGTCGCGACGGTCGCCGCCATCTCGTGCAGGTGACGGTGCGCGTTGCCGGTCGCGTAGGCGCGGAAGTCCTCGGCCACCTCGCCGAAGAGGAGATCGGCGCGCGGCGTGTTGCCCGCACCCGAGACGCCCGACGCGGCATCGACGACGATCGTCGCGCCGCGCGCGACGAGTCCCGCGCGGAGGAGCGGCGCGAGCGCGAGCAGCGTCGCCGTCGGATAGCAGCCCGGATTGGCGACGACCTTTGCGCCGGCGATCGCGGCGCGCGATGCGTCGCCCATGAGTTCCGGCATGCCGTACGGCGCCTCGAGCGATTCGAGCCCCGCCGGGCGCGGGTTGCCGGGGCGGAGATCGGTCGAGAGATCGACGACGCGTGCGCCGGCCGCGTGTGCGCGCGCGACGCGTTCGGCCGACGCGCCGTGCGGCAGCGCGGAGAAGACGAGCGCGACGTCGCCGAGCGGGGCGTCGTCGGCGTGGTCGAACGTGACCGGCGTCCCGTCGACGCGCACCGTCTCTCCGGCGCGCGAGGCGGCGGCGGCGAAGGCGAGCGCGAGGCGCGGGTGCCGCCGGACGAGGCGGATGAGTTCCCGCCCCGTGTAGCCGCTCGCGCCGAGAATGCCGACGGGATATTTATTCACCCGGAATGCATATACATTCACTCCGGACCCGTCAACCCGAGTGCGTCGCGGCCGACCGTGGCCGCATATCCCCCGCATCCCGTCTCGAAGCATGACCAGCAAGCGCGAGCGCCAGCACGCCATCCGCGAGATCGTCGAAGCGCGCCCCGTGGCGAGTCAGGAGGAGCTGCGCCTGCTGCTCCGGAAGCGGGGCTGGGACGTGACGCAGAGCACCCTGTCGCGCGACCTGCACGAACTGCGGCTGGCGCGCGTCCCGACGGCCGAGGGGGTGCGGTACGCGTTCGCCGAGTCGGGCGGGAACGTGGCGACGCTCGATCGCGGCGCGCTCGATTTCCTGTTGCCGCAGTTCTTCGACCGGCTGGACGGGACGGGGCCGTTGCTGGTGTTGCACACGGTCACGGGAGGTGCGCAGCCGGTGGCGGCGGCGATCGATTCGGAGGGGTGGGGGGAGATCCTCGGCACGATCGCGGGGGACGACACGATCCTGATCGTGTGTCGGAGCGAGGGGGCGCGGGAGAAGGTGGGGCGGCGGTTGGAGGGGATGGCGGGGGGGGAGTAGGGCGCGGGGGGGAGTGATCGGCAGGTTGGGTCGGTGTGTGGGAAGCAGCGGGGCGCCGGCGCGAGGTCGCGATTGGATACGAGTCGGTTTTCGCGAGCGGCACGTGGTAGGCGGCTGTGTGCAGTCGTGCGCATGAGCCGGCGCGATGCAGGGGCGCGGTGCCCACGTGGCCGCATGACGCAGCGTCACGGAAGGGTGTGGCCTCCGGCTCTCGTCGCTGAACGCGGCGAGCCTGGTAGGCAGGCACGGGATCATCTTCGCGCGCTCGGCACGGTGCAGTCATTAGGCTGCGTGCGCGGCGGCATAACGCGGTGGCAATCGTTGCGCGCGCGGTTGCAAATCATGCAACGGAGCGGCCTTGTGCGGCGGAGTGAACGCGGACAGCGTGCGTTAGGCTGCAGAGAAATGCAGCGTTTCGCCGGTGGAGTTGTGAAGTGTTGCAGTATAGTGGGCGTTAAGCACTCCTTGTGTTGCGTCACGTGACGCGTTACACTGGGGCGTGACCAAGACGTTCGCCGACAAGCGCACGGAAGCGCTATTCGTGACCGGCGGCGCCCCCCGTGTCCCCGCAGAGGTGGGGCGGCGGGCGGTTCGCAAGCTCGAGGCCGTTGATGCGGCCACGCGGCTCGACGACCTCCGGGTGCCGCCGGGCAATCGCCTGGAGGCCCTGCGCGGGGATCGGCGCGGGCAACACAGCATTCGCGTCAACGACCAGTGGCGCGTGTGATTCCGCTTCACGGACGGCGATGCGTACGACGTCGAGTTCTGCGACTACCACAGCTAAGGGACGGGAGGATCGCATGAGTGTTCCGAATCGTCGACCACTTCAGCGGCGGCCCGTGCATCCGGGGGAGATGCTCCGGGAGGAGTTCCTGCCGGACTACGGCCTCACAGTGGCCGGGCTGGCCGAGGCGCTCGGCGTGTCACGCCAGTCGGTCAACGAGCTCCTGCGGGAGCGGCGCGCCCTCAGTCCCGAGATGGCGCTCCGTCTCGGCAAGCTGTTCGGCAACACGCCGGAGTTCTGGCTCAACCTGCAGCGCAACGTCGATTTGTGGGATGCCAACGCAGCGGTGCGTGATGCCGTGGCGCAGATCGAGCCGCTCCGGGTGGCCTAACGTCGGGTTCAGGCAGACGGGCGGCACCGACCGATGCAGCATGCGGCGGGTGTTGGTTGGTGCCGCCCGCTGCCTAACCTTGGGGCGTTAGGTCGCGCCGGCTCCTCACGCGACGCGTCGCGCGAGCGACTGGCCGACATCGCGACGACTCGCGCCGATGCTCAGCAGCGCGCGGATCAGCAGGTCGAGTGAGACGCTCGGATCGCCGGCCTCCATCTTCGCCACCCGCGATTGGCTGGAGCCTGTCCGGCGCGCGACCTGCGCCTGCGTGAGCCCGGCCTCCGCGCGCCGCTCGCGCAACGTGCGGCTCAACGCCAGGCGCATCTCGACGAGGGCGACTTCCTCGGGGGTGAGCTGGAGGAACTCCGCTGCCGATCCGATGGTGAAGCCGGCCTGCTCCAGTTTCTTGCGGCGCTTCGCGTCCATGCCCGTGCCCTCCTCAGAGCGAGTCGTACAGGCGCAGCCGCCGCCGGCAGTCCGCGATGACGCGGGTGGGCGTCTGCGCCGTCGTCTTCTTGAATACGTCCGCGATCACGATGGCAGCGGCGTCGAGCCGGTAGATCACGCGCCACGTGGCGTCCGCATCGACGATCCGCAGTTCATGGCACCGGGGACCGATGCTGGGCATGGGCCGTGAGTGTGGCATGCCCAGGCGTTCCCCGGCTTGTAGCCGTCGGAGCAGCCACCCGGCCTCGAGGCGTGCCGCCGTCGAGAACGGCGGCGTCTTCACTTCCCCCCGCAGCCAGATGAGTGGCGTGTCGGTCGGTGCCATACCGGAAAGTATGTCAGATTCGACATGGCACAAGGGGCTTGAGTGCTGATGGGGGCGCCTAACGTCGGGTTCAGGCAGACGGGCGGCACCGAAGGATGCAGCATGCGGCCGCTATCGGCTCGAGCCGCCCGCTGCCTAACCTTGGGGCGTTAGGCGGCGCCCGGTCCGGCTTGTGCGCCTATATCCAAAAGTGTATACTGCGGCGTGCCCCTCAAGCCCCTCGCCTGGCTCGGCTCGGCCCTCGACGACCTGAAGGCGTTTCCGGACGACGTGCGGCAACGGGCCGGCTTCCAGTTGTATCGGCTCCAGCAGGGCTTGGAGCCCACCGACTGGAAGCCGATGGCGACGGTGGGCTCGGGGGTGCGCGAGATTCGCATCCAGATAGGACGTGCATTTCGCATCCTGTACGTCGCCAAGTTCACCGAGGCGGTCTACGTCCTGCACGCGTTCGAGAAGAAGTCGCAGAAGACCGCGGCCCGTGACCTCGCCATTGCCCAACAACGTCTCGCCGAGTTGACCGCGCAGCGGCGCCGCCGCTAGCGCGCCGCCGCTCCCGCGTCATCCGAGCCGCTCGCATGCCTACTCGCCCCAAGTCCGTCAGGCGCCCACGCGCGACGACCACGTCCTCCTCGAAAGCATCCACGGCCAGATCGGCGCGTGCCCGTGGGGCGGCGCCCACCGCCTTCGAGGCGCTCGGCTTCGCTCCTGAGGAGGCCGAACATCTCCGCATCCGCGCGGCGCTGATGCTTGCACTGGCGCAGCGCATCGAGCGCGCTGGTTGGACGCAAGCCGAGGCAGCGCGGGCACTCGGCGTGACGCAGCCCCGCATTTCGGATCTGCTGCGCGGCAAGATCGACCGCTTCAGTATCGATTCGCTCGTCGACCTTCTCACCGCTGCTGGCGCCGCGGTGACCGTCACGGTGCGTGCACGGCGGGCTGCCGCCTAACGTCGGGTTCAGGCAGACGGGCGGCACCGGAGTATGCAGTGGACGGCGGCTATCGGTTGGTGCCGCCCGCTGCCTAACCTTGGGGCGTTAGCTGGCGCTCGTCGGGTGCCTTCAGTGGCCGCGAGATGGCCATAACGCTTGACGGTATTAGCGCGGCGCGTTATGCTCTGGCATGATCGCCAGCTTCCGCGACCGGGACACCGAGCGCCTGTTCGCGCGCGAGCGTGTGCGACGCTACCCGGCACAGCTGCTGACCATCATGCTGCGGAAGCTGCGCGTGCTAGATGCGGCGGTGACGCTGGATGACCTCCGCATGCCGCCGGGCAACCGGCTGGAGAAGTTGCGGGGCGATCGGGCTGGGCAGCACAGTATCCGCATCAACGACCAGTGGCGGCTCTGTTTCGAGTGGCGGGATGGAGCGGCCCACGCCGTCGAGCTCGTCGACTATCACTGAGGAGGACGCCCATGGGTCGCAAGCTGGCGCCGGTGCATCCGGGCGAGGTCCTATTCGCGGAGTTTCTGGAGCCGCTGGCGATCTCGCAGTACCGCCTCGCGCGGGACATCAGCGTCCCGCCGCGCCGTATCAACGAGATCGTGCATGGCACGCGCGCCGTCACCGCCGATACGGCGCTGCGCTTGGGACGCTACTTCGGGACGTCGGCGCAGTTCTGGCTCAACCTCCAGACTCGACACGATCTCGACGTGGAGCAAGAGAAGCTGGGCGCGCGTCTGGTGAGTGAGGTCAGCGTGCTCGCCCGCGCCAGCTAACGAGCGGTTCGTGCGGACGGGCGGCACCAAGGCGCCGCACCGGTGGAAGTTGCGGTCGGTGCCGCCCGCCGCACAACCTTAGGCGTTGCTATGACTGGGCTGGTGTCAAGGGCGATGATCTGAAGCGGTCGGGCTGGTCGGCACGTGAAGGCAGAGAGTGGCGTGGGCCGGGGCAGTGGCGACGGTGGATCCTGCTGCTATACGCGGGTCAGCCCGAAGGCCGGAGCCGCAAGAATCGGATGCGTCGCGAGCGCCCACAGTCTCGGCACGGAAGTCAGGGCCGCGGTGTCCAGCGACCGTCTTGCATAACGCCCTCGGGGATCGCTCTCGTGCGTACCCCCGACCACACGCCACTCGAGTACGTCGGTCAGGCCGTGACCGGCGCGGCCATCGTGGGATCTGCTGGGAGGTCTTGCAGGACGGCCCAGAGGAAGCCGATGAGCTCACGCGGCACGGCGACGACGGCCACCTGCGGCTGCTTCCGGTAGCTGAGGTGCACGTACCGCGTGTGCAGCCGCTGCTGCGCTTTCCACGCGTGCGCGATCACACTGGCGGGTTGCCCGTCCTGTCGCTGCTTGAGATGCGCCGCAACCTTCGGGGGATAGCGGTAACTCCATGCCGCCTGGATGAGCGCGTGGCGACAGTGCGCGTTGCCGGCTTTCGTGATCGCGCCCTTGCGCTCGCGCTCCCCGCTCGAGTCCTCGCGCGGCACGAAGCCGAGGTACGCCGCGAGCTGCCGTGGCGTGGCGAAGCGGCGCCAGTCGACCAACTCCGTGGCGAGCACCATGGCGACGTGCGTCGACACCCCGCGGAAGCACTTGAGTCGGCCCGCGGCGGCGTGGAGCGCGGGGCGGAGCGCGAGCTGCTCGATCTCGCGGTCGAGGGCGTCGCGCCGCTGGAGCTTGTACTCGAAGAGCGCCAGGTACTCGCGGAACACGAAGCGGTCCTCGGGCGTGAGCGGCGAGTCGTCGCGGGCGAGCGCGGTGCGCCACCGCCGGTGCGGCTGCGCCCAGTGGGTGCCCTCGCGGTAGACGAAGCCGCGGCGGGCGAGGAACGTGAGCAGGTCGTGCCGGGACTTGAGCAGCTCGCGCTGCAGCGTCTCGCGGCAGCGGACGATGTCCCGCACGCGCTCTTCGGCCTCGGTCGGGATCCGGATCGGAGTGAGGTCACCCGAGCGGTAGTAGTGAGCGAGCTGCGTCGCGTCGTGCCGGTCGTGCTTGCGCTGGTGCCCCGGCTTCGTGGGGATGAGCGAGGGCGCGATCACGTCGCACGCGTAGCCCCATCCCGTCAGGAGCCGGTGGAGCACAGAGCCGGCGCCGCTCGCCTCCTAGCAACAGCGGAGGGTACCCTGGGCGGCGAGCCGGTCGAGGTACCGCCGCAGCTTGGCCGGGTCGTTCGGAAGCGTGTCGACCCGCGTGGGGGCCGCGGCGCCCGCCGGCAGCACGGCCGCGGTCACGGAGTCCTTGTGCACATCGAGCCCGACGTAGAGCGTACGGGCAGCGACGGAGTCGGCCGGTACCGCGGGACTGGGCACGGCCGGGGCACGTACGGCACGCGTCGACAATCGCATGGGCGGGTCCTCCGCATGATGCGGCGACTGCACACGCTCGCGTGTCTCCGTCGCCTGTGGCGCTGGTGACTCCGGCTCGTTCGGGAGGAGCTAACCCACGCGAGACCGGGGGGCCAGCCCAGTCATATCTTCCAAGTCGCGTCCGCTTGGGGATCCTCGGTGCCTTGCGGGGGTATATGACAGGCATATACATGAGCCATGGACGCCCGGCTCGCGCAGGTGGCCGCCGCGACCGGCTTCGAGTGGGATGCCGGCAACGCGACGAAGCACTGGACGAAGCACACCGTCGCCCAGCCGGAGTGCGAGCAGGTGTTCTTCAACGCGCCACTCGTGGTCGCGACCGATGCGGCGCACTCGACCGCGGAGGCGCGCTACTTCGCGCTCGGGCAGACGGATGCGGGACGCCGGCTCCTGGGCGTCTTCACGCTCCGCGGATCGCAGCTCCGCGTCATCTCCGCCCGGCCGATGAGCCGGCGCGAACGGGAGGTCTACGCGCATGCCCAAGCCGAAGAAGAGTAAGGTGGTCGCGCCAGCCACGCGGCCCGTGAGCGTGACGCCGCCGCGCTTCGCCTCGGAGGCGGAGGAGCAGGCCTTCTGGGCCGACACGGACTCGGCGCCGTACGTGGACTGGTCGGCCGCGACGCCGATGCGGTTTCCGGATCTCAAGCCGTCCACCGCCACGATTTCGTTGCGGCTCCCGGAAGGGATGCTCGCGGAGCTCAAGGTGCTCGCCAATCAGCGCGATGTGCCGTATCAAAGCTTGCTCAAGGTGTTTCTCGCGGAGCGGCTGGCGGCGGAGCGCACGCGGAAGCGTCGCGCGAGCTGAGCGCCTCACGTCGGGTTCAGGCAGACGGGCGGCACCGACCGATGCAGCATGCGGCGGCTATCGGGTGGTGCCGCCCGCTGCCTAACCTTGAGGCGTTTGGGCGAGCCGCGCCCTCAGGCAGTGTCCGAGGCGTCACCCTCCACCCGTGAGCCGCCCTTCATGCTCTCTCGCGTTGCCTGCGCCCTCGTGCTTCCAGTGGCCGCACTCTCGGGGCAGGCGCCCGCATACACGCCCGCCTACGAGCAAGGGTTCCCCGCGGTCGTCTCGCCGGGGCGCGAGCTCGTGCTGGTGTTCGTCGGCGCCTCCGGCTGCAAGCCGTCGAATGCGCCCGGGATGTCGCAGGCCGTCGAGCAGGCCAAGGTCGCCGTGGCCGCCCAGGCACGCGCGCGCGGCCTCCGGTTCGCGGCCATCGGCGTCGCCGAGGACATCCGGCCCGACTCGGGGCTCGCGTTCCTCGGGCGGAATGGCCGCTTCGACGAGCTGGTCGTCGGGCGCGCGTACCTGAATGCCGCGTCGTCGGTGCATACGGCCGGTCGCCCGCAGAACGGCGGCGGGACGCCGCAGGTGCTCGTGTTCGAGCGTGACGTGACGTTCCCGACGGCGAGTACGATTCGCTTGTCGGCGCCGGTGTACCGCCTCGAGCTGGTCGGCTCGGAGGCGATCCTTGACTGGGCGAAGGCGGGCGCGTTGCTCCAACCATGAGCGGCAGGACCGTCAGGCGGTCATGGTGCCGCGGCAGGCCCGTCGCATCGAGGCCCCATGCCGAACGTCGGGTTCGGGCAGACGGGCGGCACCGGAGGATGCAGCATGCGGCACCTGCTGGCCGGTGCCGCCCGCTGCCTGAACTCAGAGCGTCAGCCTGCGGCCGAGCTTTGGGGTATCGTGGTGACCGCCGCCTGCCCGGAGGAGCCATGACGGACGCTGCCCGCCTCGTGCATTCCGACCCCGAGATCCTCGGCGGCACCCCCGTCTTCGTCGGCACCCGCGTGCCGGCGCAGGCGCTCATCGACTACCTCGAGGGAGGGCACCCGCTCGATGACTTCCTCGAGGATTTTCCGTCGGTCACGCGCGCTCAGGCGGTGGCCGCCCTCGAGCTCGCGCGGGACGCCTTGCTGCGCGCGACGGCGTGAGCGGCGCGGACGCGTCGGTCACATCGCCGCGCCGCATCCTGCTCGACGAGTGCATCCCGCGCCGGCTCCGTCGGAGTCTGGCCGGTCATGACGTGCCTTCCGTGCAGGAACTGGGGTGATCGGGGACGAAGAATGGTGCGCTGTTGCGTCTCGCGGTGGCCGACGGATTCGCCGTGTTCCTCACCGTCGACCGCAACCTCGAGTACCAGCAGCACGTGCCGGGGCTCGGCCTGGCCGTCGTCGCGCTGTGCGCCCGCTCGAACGATATCGATGATCTCGCGCCGTTGATGCCGACGGTGCTGGAGCTGCTGCCCACGCTGCAGCCGGGGCACGTCGTTCGAGTCCCCGCGTAGCGCCTCGGCTGACGTCGGGTTCAGGCAGACGGGCGGCACCGACCGATGCATCGAGCGGGTGTTTTCGGTTAGTGCCGCCCGCTGCCCAACGTTGAGGCGTCAGGTACGCGGAGTCGGTCGCACGGACGATTTCGGCTGCGGGTGGCTGGCGACGCTATCTTGGAAGGGCGACTCCTGGAGGTAGTCATGAGCGATCCGACTCGCGTCATTCACAGCGAACCCGAGATCCTCGGGGGTACGCCCGTGTTCGTCGGCACCCGGGTGCCGTTCCAGACTCTCATCGACTACCTGGCCGGCGGGGACTCGCTCGACGAGTTCTTGCGCCAGTTCCCGAGCGTCGGGCGCGAACAGGCGCAGGCCGCGTTGGTGTTGGCGCGCGAGGCGCTCGAGGCGCGGCTCGTTGCCGCCTGAGCTGGGCGCGACCGAGTCGCCGGTCGGACACGCGCGCCGGGTGCTCTGCGACGAGTCGGTGCCGCACGACATTGCGGCCGCACTCACGGGGCACGACGTCGCCACGGTGCAGGGCGTGGGCTGGGCTGGCCGGAAGAACGGCATGCTGCTCCGATCCGCGCGGGCGGCGGCGTACGAGGTGCTGGTCACGGTCGACCGCAACATGGAGTACCAGCAGAGCATTGCAGCGAGTGGCCTCGCGTTGATCGTGCTCCGTGGGCGCTCGACTCGTGTCGCGGATCTGCGACCCGCAGTGCCCGAGCGTCGCGCGGCAATCACGATTGCGCAGGCGGGCACCGTCGTGCACGTTCGCGGCACCTGACGTCAGGTTCAGGCAGACGAGCGGCAGCGGAGTATGCAGTAGGCGTCGGCTGTCGGTTGGTGCCGCCCGCTGTCTGACCGTGGGGCGTCAAGCATCGCCACTCCACGTGCATACGGCTTCCGTCGATCCATGGTCCGTCTGACTCCAAACCGCCGCATGCCGCGCTTCATGTGCTCCGTGCTCATGCTCGTCGCGTGTGGCCGCAGCGTGGACAGCGTCGACGTTGCAGAGGCGCTCGTGGCTGCGACATGGCTCGAGGAGGCGTCCCAGCGCGGTACGTGCGCGAGCACCCCGCTCATGGTGACGAGTAGCGTCGCCCGACCCATGGCGCCGGAAGTCGCGTGTGCCATCGCACGGGTGGCGCGTGCCACGTTTCCGGCTCGTGGCGCCGCCGTCACCGCGCGACCCCGTGCATCCGCGGCCAGGTGCCGACACCGTTCCGGTTCATGGAATCACGGAGGCGCACGTCGATTACTTCGTGCCGGACGCCGCCGGCAGTGCGCGGTATCTGATCACCTTCGTCGCGCCCGCTCGTGGGCCGTTGCTGGCCGTCCTGATCGACTCGATCAGCGGCCAGCATTCGCTGGTGATAGCCGAGCGATTGCAGTAATGCCGTGGCGTTCCGCGAGCGGTGACGGCCACGGCGGCACGCGCGTGCAGCTGTGGCGACGCATTCCACACCGCGCGGGACCCGGCCAGCCTCACGTCGGGTTCAGACAGACGGGCGGCACCGAGGGATGCAGCGCGCGGCGGACATCGGTCCGTGCCGCCCGCTCTTTGACCGTGGGGCGTCAGCGAGTCCGGGGGCGGAACTCGTCCCATCCCGCTCGCGCGCCGCGCAGGCGGCGCACACGGCGTCGCGTCCCGCATCCCTGCTGGCCGAGTACAACGGAACACGTCATAAGAAATCCGTGACACGCTCGTCCGCCGACGCGGCCAGCGAAGCTTGGTTCAATGGCATCGACAGCCGGCGGGCGCGGCAGGCGTGCCCGGTGCCGCTGTTGGCCGTCGTGGCCCGCAATCTCACGCAGCTCAACCGGGTCCGTGAGCTGCGGGAACTCGCAGTGCCGCCGGGCAATCGGCCGGAGGCGGCGCTCAAGGGCCGCGCCGAGGCCAGCACGGGATCCGCATCGATGACCGGTGCCGAAGCTGCCGCCTGTGAGTTCTCTAAACTCTGACGCGGATTTTCTCTAAACTCTGTCGCAGCCGGTCCCCCTCGTCCCATCATCACGCCGACCCGCACACGCTGCGTACCGTGCCGCGTCCGCGCGTACGACACACTTCATGTCGACCGACGTGATTCGGAACGCGTGCAGCCGGCCACGTTCGAGAACTCACACCCGCCCGCGCCGTCCCAGGCTCTGTGCGAATCGCAGCAGGTAGCCATCCGGATCCTGCACGAGAAACTCGCGTTGGCCTTCCTCGGCGGCATCGCTCACGGCGTACCAGCTGTCCTGCACCGCGCTGAATGGCACGATGCCCATCTCCGTCAACCCGGCCAGCGTCGCGCACGCATCGCGCACGTCCACCTGCAGGTTCATGCCGCGTCCGAGCGGGCGATCCAGCGGCTCGACGTTCCACCCGGCATCATGCTGCTCCTCGAGCATGAGTTGTGCCTCCCCCAAGGCGAGATAAGCGAAGGGCGGCGCGGCGCGTCGGAACCGCACGGTGAAGCCGGCCGCGCAATAGAAGGCCAGCGATCGGTCCAGGCTCGTCACCGTCAACTCGGGGACGAGTGCGCTCCAGTATTGATCGGTCATCTCTTCCTCACCCTCCTGCAGAAGCGAGTGATTCGTGGCAGCGCCGCCACGACCTCGACGTCGAGCCGGCACTCCGGGTCGTCGAGCGCGGTCACGTCGACGCCTTGCGGAGCACTTGGTGGCGCACGGACATCGATGCGAACGTCATGTCTCTCCACTGAATGCACGTCGTTCCCGATGCACGCCCGTCACTGCGCGACATCGACCAGTCGCGCGCGCACCAGGGCCCGCGCGCGATGCACGCGGCTCTTGGCCCCCTCGGACGAGATGCCGAGCATGGTCGCCATCTCGGCAGCCGTGTATCCCTGCACGTCCTTGAGCAACAGGGCGGTGCGGTAGTCCTCGGGCAACGCGGCGATGGCATCGGCCAGCGCGATGCAGAGCGCGGGATCGGTCACGGGCGCGTGCACGCCTGCCTGATCGCTCATCGCGTCGAGCGACTCGACCGGCATCGGCCGCGCAAGGGCGGCCGCGGCGCGCGCGTAGCGCAGGCAGGCGCGGCGCACGACCTGGAAGAGCCATCCGGCGTAAGCGGCGACACGACGGAGTCCGCGAAGCTGGCGGTACAGGATCCAGAGCGCGTCCTGCACCGCCTCCTCGACGTCCTCGGCCTCGCAGTGCCGCCGCGCGTACCGGAGCAGTTGCGGGCGTGCGGCGACGATGAGCTGCTCGAGCGCCGCGCGGTCGCCGGCGCGCGCCAGCTCGACGAGGGCATCGACGGCCGGGTCGGCCGACGTGGAGACGGCGGCCGATTGTGGCGCCCGTCGGGCAGGGTCGGTCACCGCCTGCTCAGGGCCTGATCGATGCGGCGTCCGGCGAGCGCGCACATGGGGCAGAAACCGACGGCGGCGGTCGCCGCGGTGAATGCGGCGCTCAGGAGGAGGGTGATGGCCGCCGGGCCGTGATGCAGGCGGCTCCACACCACCGCCGCGCACGCGCCAATCGCGACGGCGGCGCCGATCCGGAGCCAGCGCTCCCAGGTCGGCAGATTCTTGACGTACAGGCTGGCGCGGAACATCGATCGCATCGAGGGCATGGTCGCTCCGGTGAAGAGGGTGTCACACAGGAGAGTCGCCGTGCCGCCGAATCGGTTCAACGCCGAATCTCGTGCCGCGAGTGGACGGGATCCGGTGCGCTCGGGGGCGCACCGATCCGTGGGATGCGACGCACGCTGCCCCACGTTCCGGCATCGTACTTTCTCCGCTGCCACCTCGTCCACGTCACGATGCACGACGTCCACCCCATCATCCCGTCCGCTGGCAACCTGCGACGCGACATGCTCCTGATCGGCGCGATCAGCGTCGGTGTGCTCGTCGTGCCGCCGGTCCTGCTCGCGTTCCTCGGTGTGCCGGACCGCGCGCGACCCGCCGTGCTCGGGCTGCTGGTCTTCCCGATGGTGCTGATCACCGTGGCCATGCTCACCGTCTTCGCGAAGTGCGTGCGGGCCGCGCGCACGGCACGCTTCGTCGTCAGGCCGGACGGATTGTCGCTCGAGGGCGACATCTGGGGGCGGCGCATCCCGTTGGCGGCGCTGCGGGTGACCGAGGCGCGCGTGGTGGATGCCGAGCAGGAGCCGGCGTTCGCGCCGCTCGAACGGCAGATGGGGACGGAGCTGTCCGGCTATCGGGCGGGGTGGTTCCGGTTGCGCAATGCGGAGCGGGCGCTCGTCTACGTGACGGATCGCCGCCGCCTCGCCTACATCCCCACCACGCAGGGGTACAGCCTGCTGCTCAGCGTCGCGGATCCCGCGGCGTTGCTCGACAGTCTCGCACGTGCGGCCGGGAGCGGCGTGCGAAGCGGGCGTGCCTGACGTCGCGTGCCGGCCGACGGCCGTCACCGATTCATGCAGTGCACGGCGGGTGTTCTTTCGGTCTGGCGGTCTGCATGATGTATCTGCGACGGGGCGCGCGGCGGTGACCATCCGCGGCGGCCGGCGGTACCGTGGTCGGGCCGTCCGGGCCTCGCTGCACATACCTGCGGAGCGACACATGACATGTGACATCCGACGCGCCACAGCGCTGCTCGGCGCCGTGTTCCTCGGCGCCTGTGCCGATGCGACGGAGCCGGCACCGTCGTCACCCTCTGCGCAGGTGGTGTGGACCGACGACGTCGCGCGCCCGGGGAGCGTGAGTGTGCGCGCCATCGGACCGACGACACTCGAGGTGACCGGCGTCGTGAGTGGCACCTGCCTGGCGCCGGGCCCCGTCCGTGCGCGCGCATCCCGCGACGGTGCGACCGTCGTGCTCACGATCGACGCACGTGTCGCCAATTCCGTCTGCCAGGTGGAGAATGCGGTGCAGTACCGCGCGCAGCTCTGGCTCAGCGCGTCGGACACGCCCGTGCGCGCCGTATCGCTCCGGCATCAGCTGTCGGGCGGTCGCGCGATGGCGACGGATACGACGATGGCGATCGTCACGCCGTGATACGGCGTCCGCCTCGCGAACACGGCATGGCGACGTTCCGTGCGCTCCTGCCGCGGGCGCTCGGCGCCGCTGCACTGGGGAGCGCCGCGAGCATCCTCGCGGTCACGCTCGGCATGCAGCTCGTGTCCATCATGAAGGCGCCGTCCGTGGCCGCGGCGCGCGAGCGCTTCGACAGCACGCGTGATGCGCTGGTGCTGGTGTCGTGGTTCGCGGCTTTCCTCGGCATGATCCCGGCCATGCTCGTGTGCGCGCCGATCCTCGCCTACGCTGCAGCGCGAGGACGTGCCTCGCTGCCGCTGGCGCTCGCGATCGGCGCAGCGCCCGGGCTCATGCTGTTGGGCGCCGGCGACGAGTTGAGCGGTGCCTTTCTCCTGTATGGTCTCCCGGCGGCGCTCTTCACGTGGGCGTTGTTCCACCGTCGATCGTTGTGGGCCGCGGACGATGGTGCGCCGTGACGTCGAGCTCGTGCCGACGCGTGAACGAGACGGATGCCGCATGCGGATGCGAGCCGTGCCGTCATCGAGTGGGCCGACCATCGGAAGCGTGGTGCGCGAGACGATCAGGTGGAATCACCGCTGACGCGAACGCACGGCGACGGTTGCGACCGGCGCACGACGGGCGGTTGGACTCGGCGGCGCACGCAATAGTGTTCGCGCATCGTCCATCGCCGTCGCACGCTCCCCGTGCCGCAGGACTCGCGCCCCATGCCGCTCCCCCGGCTGCACCTGTTCGAGCTCGAGGACCAGCCCTGGTTCCCGCGCACGATTCGTGACCTGGCGACCGATTACCTGCACTTCGTGCAGAGTCGGCTGGCGATGCACCGCCCGGCGGTGCCGCTCCTCGCCGAACTGGTGCGGCGCACGGGGGTGACGCGCGTCGTCGATCTGTGTGCCGGCGGTGCGGGACCGGTCCCCGCGCTCGCGACGGCGCTGCGGGCGGAGGGACTCGCCATATCGTTCGTCCTCACCGATCTCTACCCCAACATCCCGGCGTTCGCCGAGGTGGCGGCCGATGCGGACACGCCGGTGACGTGGGTCGCCGAACCGGTGGATGCGCGCGCGGTGCCCGCGTCGCTCGACGGCATCCGCACGCTGTTCAACGCGTTCCATCACTTCCGTCCGGCCGATGCCGTCGCCGTGTTGCGCGACGCGGCGCGGCGCGGGCAGCCGATCGCGATCTTCGAGTACCCCGACCGCCGACTGCGATTGCTGCCGGCGTTCGCGCTGCTCACACCGCTCGCGGTGCTGGCGGTGACGCCGTGGATCCGGCCGTTTCGCTGGCGGCGGCTCGCGTTCACGTACGTGCTGCCGCTGGTGCCGCTCACCTGCTGGTGGGACGGAATCGTATCGACGCTGCGCGCATACACGCCGGTGGAGCTCGAGCAGTTGGCGCGCGAAGTGGGCGTGCGCGACTATCGATGGCGCGTCGGACGCGTCGCCGTGGCGTCGCCGCCGAGCCGGCTCACGTATCTGCTGGGGTGGCCCGAGGCCGCGGGCGAGCCGGGCGTGCCGGTCGCCTGACGAGCCATGGTGCTCTACGCCGACATATGCATGTGACGGCCGCTTTCGCGCGGTGCGCGTCGTCGCCTACCCTTCGCCGTCGGGCCGCACCGATGCGGCCGATCCGCCTCCACCGATGCCAGGGTCGTGCATGGTCCGCAGTCGTTCACGCATCGGGCGTGTCGCACACGCCGTCCTCATCGCCGGCTCGCTGCTGACGACGCACGCACACGCGCAATCGCGCGCCGGCGCGATCGCGGTCGGCGGCGGGATCGGCATGATCGGCGTGAACGGCGACGGGACCGTCGGACAGTTCGCGATGAGCTACGATGCGCCGCTGACCGGTCGGACGCGGTGGTGGGCGGGGATTCACGCGGGGCGCGATCCGAATCCGGGTGTCGCGTCGCCGGGCATACGACAGGGCGTCACCGAGGTCGTCGTCTCGCTCGGACCGATGGTGCCGATTCGCGGACCGGCCGCGACGACCGTCTTTCTCGGCGGGGGGCTCTACGGCGTCGCGCGACGCTACGGCGTGGCGATCGAAAGCGCGACCGCTGAGCGCGTGTCACGAGGCACGGAGCTCCTCGCCGGCGGCGACTGGGGCGCGGTCGGCCGCACCGCGCTCGAACTCGGGCGGCCGGAGCGGATGAGCGTGCTGCTCGATGCGCAGTGGCGGTACGCGTACGAAGGGAGCGTGCGTCGATTCCAGCCGGCGTTCTCGCTCGGCGTGCGACGGACGTGGTGACGCGAGGTGACGTCGTGCGGGTGGGCATGGTCGGGGATCGCATGATAGGATGTGCAGATCACCGTGCGCGCACCCGGCGTCGTGCCCGTGCACCACGCACCGCGTCTCGTGCTTCGTGCCCATCGCGTCGACCATGCCCGACACCGTCACCCTCCGCCTCGTCATCGACGACCCCGTCCCCGGCGTCGCCCTCGCCGTGCAGCGCGGACGCGATGCGATCGTGCCGCCGGTGCGCATCACCGACGCGGCGGTGACCTTCGAGCTGACGGCGACGGTGCGCACGCGCCCCGACGGCACGCGTACGCTCGCGGGCGACGTCGTGCAGGGCCCGCCGGCGGCACGGTTCATCTACGTCACGGTCGGCATGCGCGCGGGACAACCCGGCTCACCGTGGGATCGCCGCGCCAAGGTGCCGCTGTCGTCGCTGCCGGAGACGCTGCTCGCGACTGCGTGCGAGCGCACCGACACGGTGCTCGTCGCACACATCGGCGGCCGCGCGCGCGACGGCGGGCCGGCGTGCGCGTCGGTGCCGCTCACGGGCGGGGGCTGGCGACTCGCGCCGCGCGGTGCGTGACGGGCGTGACACGCGCATGGCCACGATGATCTCGATCACGTCATCCCCGCTCGCTCACGACCCCGCCCACACATATCCGGAGGCGACATGACCGATCCCGAGCGCCACCTCTCCGAAGACCACGCGCGCCGCGTCCTCACGCGCGCGGTCGAGCTGGATGCGCACAGGTCGACACACGAGACGCGGCGCGGACGGGCGTGGGGGCGCGTCGGTGTTCGCGAATCGGCAGGCGCCGCGCGCGCCGTACACGGTCGGTGGTGACCGCGATGCCATCACGGGAGCCCCACGATGACGTACCCGCCTGAGTCCGATCGCGCTCCCGGGATGGCTCCGTTCATCACACGACCGACATCGCTCGGCATGCGCGTCGTGTACGCGTGTGTGGCGATCGGGTTCGCCCTGCAGCTGTACCTCGTACCGCCGGCGTGGGCCGCGTGGCGCGCGTGGCAGGCTGGCGTACCGGACCGCTATCCGGGCGAACATCGCGGAACCGTCCTGACCACGGTCGGCGGGCTGGCGACATGGTTGCTGGTGGTACTCGTGTTGGCGACGATGCGCCTCGTCGCCTCCCGGGCGACGTGGACGGCCGCACAACGTCGCCGCTACACGTCGATGATGATCGCGCAGGTCATCGCCCTCGCCGTGCTGATCGCGACGATCATCGCGCGCATGCCGGGTGGGCTCGACAGCCCCGACGTTCCGCGACGCAGCGCCGCTGTTCGTCGTGCGGTGGACGACGGCAGCGTGGTGCGTCCGTCCACGTGCCTCGAGCGCGTATGCGCATGATCCGCGACATCGCGATCCGGGCCGGAGTCGCGATCGTGCCGGTGTTCCTCGCTGCCTGCGGCGCCGAGCCGGACGACGTGCCGCTGCCCAGGGGTGCCCGCGCCTTCGCGCCGCCACCGGTCTATGTCCGCTGGTTGGCCGAGGTGCGTCGATGCAGCGATGCGCCGACCGGTGCAGCCGACGTCCGCTGGTACGAGGTCGACGGCGACTACTTCGAGATGAACGGACGCATGGTCTTCACGCACTACGATCCGCGCGCGAACCGGGTCGTGATCGCGTCCGCGATGCGGTTCGACGGAAGTGCCATCCGCCACGAGATGCTGCATGCCGTCACGCGTTCATCGACCCATTCGCGGTCGCTCTTCCTCGGCACCTGCGCCCACCTGGTGACGTGCCCAGAGGACTGCCTCGCGGATGCCGGCCCACCGCCACGGGAGCCCGCGGGTGCGATCCGGGTTCCGCTCGCCGAGATGCCGGTGACGCTCGACGTGACGCCCGCCGCGCTCTCGCGTTGGAGTGCCGACGACTTCCTCATCGCGACCATCGTCGTCCGCAACACCCGCGCGGTGCCGGTGGTCGTGCAGACGCCGACGCCGTGGGGCGGTCCGGACAGTCGCGGATTCGGCTACGCCGCGAGCACGGACGAGCGATCCGAGTGGTGGGACGAGCCGATGCGCCGTTCGTCGGTGCTCCGTTTCGCGCCGGGCGAGACCAAGCGATGGCAGATCGATCTGCGCGCGGCGAACTTCCCGGACGGTGCGCTTCGCGTGCGCGGGCACTACCTGCGTCGCTGGAGCGACGTGGTGCAGGGCACGATTACGCCATGACCGTCGTGTCGAGATCGGCACGTCCACCGTGCCGACGGAGCCACACCCATCGGGACACCGGCCGTCATGGGATTCCTCACCTTCTGCATCAACGTCACCCTCGACGGCTGCATCGACCACCGCGAGGGCGTCGCCGACGAGGAGACGCATGCGTACTACACGCAGCTCATGCGTGACGCCGGCGCGATGCTCTGGGGACGCGTCACCTACGAGATGATGGAGGCGTACTGGCCGGCGGTCGCGCGTGGCGATGAACCGGCGACGCCGGCGATGCGCGACTGGGCGGTCACGCTCGAGGAGAAGCCGAAGCACGTCGCGTCGACGACGCGCTCGCACTATCCGTGGCGCAACAGCCATCACCTGCGCGGCGACCTGCGCGCCGCCGTGCAGTCGCTCAAGGAGGCGACGCCGGCCGGGATCCTGCTCGGCAGCGCGGCACTCGCGACGGCACTGGATCGGCTGGCGCTGATCGACGAGTACCGCGTGCTGCTCCATCCCCGGATCGCCGGGCACGGCCCCGGATTGCACGAGGGCGGGCTGGCCGAGACGCGGCGGCTCGAGCTGGTGTCGTCCACGACGCTCGGCAACGGGGCCGTCGCGTTGCACTATCGGCGCGGCTGACCGGCGACGTTCATCGAAGCCGACCGCACGATCACGGAGAGCATCGTGTCCGAACCGGGTGCAGCCGCGAGCGTCACCGATCCATCCGACGCGACCTTGTCCGACCTGACCACGCCGCGACAGCGACAACGCTGGGCGACTACCCTCGCGGTCACGCTGTTCATGCTCGTCCGGCTCCTGCAGGCGGTCGACGACTCGTCGGCGGGCGCGTTCGTCTCCGCCGCTGCCCTGTTGGTCGCGACGGCGGTGCTCGTCGGGTGGGCACGCGGCGACGCGCCGCTCTCGCCTGCACGGTCACGGACGCTCCGCCGCGTTGCGCTGACGGTCGCTATCGGCGAGGCGATCACCGCGATCGAGCACCGCTCGACCTGGCGCGTGCTGGGGGCGGTCTGTGCGGTGCTCCTGGCGTTGTCCTACGCGTTCCGATCGTCGCGGCCGAGCGCACGCCGCGATGGCTGACGCGCACGGCGACCGTCCGCTGCCGCTCCGCCTCGCCGCACCGGCCGACATTCCCGCACTCCGCACGCTCATCGCCGACTCCGCACGTGGCCTGAGCGCCGGCTTCTACTCGGATGCGCAGATCGAGGCCGCCGTCGCGCACGTCTTCGGTGTCGACACGCAACTCATCGCCGACGGCAGCTACTTCGTGATCGACGGTCCCGATGCGCCGGTGGCCGCGGGTGGATGGAGTGCGCGCCGCACGCTCTTCGGGGGCGACCAGATGAAGCGCGGCGCGGACTATCGGCTCGATCCGACGTCGGAACCGGCGCGCATCCGCGCCTTCTTCGTGCATCCGCAGTGGGCGCGGCGCGCTCTCGCGCGCCGGTTGCACGCGGCCTGCGCGCACGCCGCCCATGCGGCGGGCTTCCGCACCTTCGAACTCATGGCGACGCGGCCGGGCGAACCGCTCTACGCCGCACTCGGCTTCACCGTCGTCGAGCGCGTCGTGCTCACGCTCCCCGGTGCCGTCGACGTGCCGTTCGCACGAATGCGGGCACCGATCGCGACATCGTCGGCCGGGACGACGCACGACGACGCGCACGACGACGCACGCCACGCACCGGCCTGACGTCGCGCGCGCTCAGTCGCCGCGCACCGCCGCCTCGATCGCCGCGATGTCGATCTTCGTCATCGTCATCATCGCCTCGAACGCGCGCTTCGCGACCGCCGGATCGGCGTGCGAGACGGCCTGCGTGAGTGCGATGGGCGTGATCTGCCACGACACGCCCCACTTGTCGCGGCACCAGCCGCACGCGCTCGCCGCGCCGCCGTTGCCGATGATCGCGTCCCAGTAGCGATCGGTCTCCTCCTGCGACGTCGTCGCGACCTGGAACGAGAAGGCCACGGTGTGCGGGAACGCCGGCCCGCCGTTGAGCCCGAGGCAGGGGATGCCGAGCACCGTGAACTGCACGGTGAGCACGTCGCCCGCCTTGCCGGACGGATAGTCGGCCGGCGCGCGATGCACGGCGTCCACCGACGAATCGGGGAAGGTCGCGGCGTAGAAGCGCGCGGCCTCCTCGGCGCGGCCGTCGTACCAGAGACAGATCGTGTTCTTCGCGGGCGCGGACATCGGGGGGTTCGCGGGTCGTGAGGGAGGGCACGCGGTGCGCATCGGAGCCATGCACCGCGCGGGAACGGGGAGCATGCGTCACGGTGCACGGGGCTGGCAAGCGCCGAACGCGACACCGCCGCGGCGGCGCGCGCACGCTTGCGCGGCGGCGCGGCCGGTCGCACCGTGGCGCCGTGCCTGACGAGCCCCGCGTTCCCGGCGTGTTCATCCACGAGACCACGGTCGGCACACCGCCGATCCGAGGCGTGCCGACGTCGGAGACCGCGTTCGTGGACGTCTTCGCGCGCGGGCCGACGGGGCGCGCGGTGCGCGTCCTGAGCTGGGCCGACGTCGAGCGGACCTTCGGCGGTCTCGATGCCGGGAGCGAGGCGAGCTACGCGCTGCGCTCGTACTTCGTGAACGGTGGTGCCGTCGCGTGGATCGTGCGCATCGATCCCGTCGCCGGCGCATGGCACGCCGGTGCCGCGTCGCGCGCCCTCGCCATGACGACGGCCCTCGCGCAGCTCACCGCGGACCGCGAGGCGACGTTCTCGCTGCTCTGCATTCCAGCCGCCGCCGCGCTTCCGGCGGTCGAGCACGCGACCGTGGTGCGTGCGGCGACGGCGTGCGCCCGCACGCGGTACGCGATGCTCCTGCTCGATCCGCGTCCGCAGGATGCGGCCGCTGCACTCGCGGCGAGCATCGGCGTCTGGGAGGCGTTGCGATCGCCCGACGCGGCGCTCTTCGTGCCGCGTCTCCTCGTGCGCGATCCGCTCGCCGGCGACAGGCCGCGCGCGATCGGCCCGTCGGGGGCCGTGGCGGGCATCTGCGCGCGCACCGACGCCGCACGCGGCATCTGGAAGGCGCCCGCCGGGATCGGTGCCTCGGTGCGCGGCATCATGGCGCTCGCCGAGACGATCGACCGCGCGGTGCAGGCATCGCTGAATGCGCGCGCGGTCAACGCGCTGCGCGACGTGGCGCCGCACGGCCCGGTGGTGTGGGGGAGCCGCACGCTCGACGGCGCCGATGGTCGCGCCAGCGAGCACCGCTACCTCCCCGCGCGACGCCTCGTGCGCTGGATCGAGGCGAGTCTCGTGCATGGCCTCGCGTGGACGGCGTTCGAACCGAACGACTCGTCGCTCCACGCGCGCATCCGCGGCCTCGTGCACGACTTCCTGATGCTCCACTTCCGCCAGGGTGCGTTCGCCGGCGACAAGCCGGAGCACGCGTTCCTCGTGCGATGCGATCGCACCACGACGACCGACGCCGACATCGCCGCGGGACGTGTGGTGCTCGTCGTCGGCATCGCGCCCGTCAAGGCCGCGGAGTTCGTGATGACGACGCTCGTCCTGCGCGCGATGGGCGTGTAGCGACGACGCGTGCGGCAGCGCGCCGCGCATCGCCACGCGTCACCCCTCCGCCCGCCCCGCCTCCGCCGCTTCCGCCGTCTCGAGCAACACCTTCGCCTCGGCACCACCGACGCTCCGTGCCCAGTTGTCGGTCGCCTCGCCGATCGGGCTCCACTGCGGCACCGCGAGATGGAGCCGGCCCGCGAGCGCGATCACGAACGGCTCGTAGCTCCGGCGCGCGTCGTCGAGGCGCGCCCACGTGTCGGCGTCGAGCACGAGTCCGACCTCGCGCAGGCGCGCGGCGAGCCGTGCACGTGCAGCGACCGTGAGCCGATCGATCGGCAGATCGTGTCCCGCGTGCGTGACGGTGTCGGCCGTGGTCGTCGCTTCGTCGACCGATGCGCCCGTCACGGGCGCCGCCGGAAGCACGCCGTCGTGATGCAGCGACGCGTCGTCGAGCCCGACGGCATCGGCCGACACGTCACCGTGCAGCGCGCGCGCCATCTCGACGACGGTCAGTCGCCCGATCGCGAACGTCATCCGTGCCTGGAAGCGCGGCAGCGCATCGTCCGCCTGCGTATTCGGATTGCCGGACTCCGCATGCTCCATGCGAACGCCGGCCGCCAGCAGGGCGCTCGCATCGAGCACGGTGCACAAGGCCGCGAGCCAGCTCTCGTTGTCGTGCTGCGAGCGATAGTAGCCCAGCATCGGATACGAGAGGTGACTCTCGAGCAGCTGCGCCGACCACTCCTCCCACGACTGCAGCAACGTGTCGAGCGCGGCGAGCCCCTGCCGCGACACGGCGTGGCGAGCCAGCAGCTCGGCGGCGGTGGGCGGCGAACCGGCGCGCGCATCGAGCCGGATCACGTGCGTCTCACGTTGCGAGAAGAGCTGGTAGAGCACGGGGAGATAGCCGACGACCACCGCCAGCACCGCGAAGCCGATGGCCGCCTCCGCGACCGACAGCAGCTTGCCGACGCCTGTGGGCGCGGTGACGTCGCCATAGCCGAGCGTGAGGAACGTCACGCCGCTGAAGTAGAGCTGGTTGCCGAGCGACGGCGACTCGTGGCCGAGCGCCGTGCGGACGAGGCTCCACTGCACGAGACCGAAACCGGTCACGAGTGCGACCACCCACAAGGCGATGAGCCCCATCATCGCGAGCGGGCCGTAGACGCCGAGCCAGGCGGGACGCAGTCGCTCGGGAAGCAGCGTGCAGCAGACGCGCGACCACGCGCCCCACGTGACGCGGAAGTAGAAGCGGACGAAGCGCATCCGCCGTCGCACGCGGCGCGGCAGGAGCATGACCTCGAACGCATCGACCAGTGTCGCGAGGACGAGGAACGTGCCGGCGAGCATCGCCGCGAGTGCCGTCCCGGTCATGCGAATGCGGTGGATCGGTCGCGTCGCCGACGACCGGCCGCACGCGACGCGACACGCACGGCCGGTCGTCCGCACATCGGCATCGACGACGCCGTCACGGCGCCACGAGGTGCTCCTGCACCTCGTCGGCGAGCGCTTCGGGCGCGAGGCGCCGCACGAGCTGTTCGATCTCGGCGTCGTGCGCGATCGCGAGCCCGTGATGCACGCAGAGCGCGCGCAGCATCTCGAGCGACTTGGTCGCCTCGACTTCGGCGAGCAGGTCGATCTGCAGATTGAGGTGCTGCTGGCGCGTCGTGTTCTGGCGCATCCGCCCCTGGATCAGGAGCACGGTGCACGAGATCATGATCGCCTCGAGCGAGAGCACCGTGCGCAGCCCCTCGAACGGCCACGGATCGATGCGCGGCACGCCGGGCAGGCCGATGCCGTTGACGACGATCCAGACCACGAGCACTGCGGCATGGGCGAGCCAGAAGCGGACGTCGCTCACGATCGCGGTGAGCGCATCGACGAATCGCTGTCCCGCCGTGCGCTCGGCGCGCGCGTCGGCCTCCATCTGCTTGACGGTGCGCACGTTCCGCTCGGCGACGCTGCCGGCGGGCGGCGACGTCGGCGGCGCGACGCGAGGAGCGTCGTGCGGCACGTCGTGCGTCGTCTCGCGCTTCGTGTCGCGCATGGTGTCGTGCATGCGGTCGCGCGTCCCGTCTGCGGGCATGTCGTCCATCACGAGGCGGAGGCACGGCGGCTCACGCCGTCGCCGTGCGATCGGACGCTGCGACGTCGGCGCGCGGCATGAGGAACGGCGACCGGTCGAGCCGTGCGAGCAGATCGGCCGGATCGTCGTAGATCGCGTCGGCGTCGGCGAGGTCGCCGTCACGCCAGCCGCCGCTCCGCAACGCGACGCAACGGACACCGGCCGCGCGCGCGGCCTGCACGTCGTACGGCGTGTCGCCGAGCATGATCGCGTCGGCCGGTTGCACCCCCGCCTTGCGGAGGGCGGCGTCGATGATGTCGGGGTCGGGCTTCGAGCGGTCCGCGTCGTCGGCCGTCGTGCGATCGTCCACCAGTCCCTCGACACCCGCGATCCGCACCAGCGCCTCGTACTCGTGCGCCTTGGCCGAGGTCGCGACGACGAGCACGAGCCCGTGCTGCAGCAGCGCCTCGAGGAGCGCGCGCGCGCCGGGCAGCGGCCGCACGGTGGGCAGCTCCTCGTGCATGAAGAGTGTCGAACGCCGCTCGGCGAGCCGTTCGCCGGCGTCGCTCGTCGGATCGAGCGGTGTGAGGGCGGGGATCACCTTGTCGCCGCCCATGCCGATCAGGCGACGCACACGGTCGAACGGGACGGGATGTCCCGCCTCGGTCAATGCGCGCACCCAGGCGCGGGCGTGCTGGTCGTTGCTATCGACGAGCGTACCGTCGACGTCGAGGAGCGCGGCGCGGGGGCGACGGGCGGGTGCGGACATGGGAAGCGACTCGAGGCGCGGGATGGCGGCGTGAACGGGCGACGACGTGGCCGTGCGGCCGCGTCGTCCCTCGACACCATGCGTATCCCGGGCCACCGGCACACCCCACCGCACCGTCCTCCCGCGACGGCGGGGGAACGCGGCCGATGTGCGCTCAGTGCGCGCCGATCGTCCCCACCACCGGCGCCTTCGCCAGCCAGCGGTCGTACCACGCCACGATCGCCGTGTGATAGTGCGCGAACTCGGCCGCCGTCGTCATCGGCGTGCCGTGGCCGCCGTTGACGTAGTTGACCCACTCGACGCGCTTCCCGAGGCGGCGCAGCGCGTAGTACATCTCGCGCGTGTTGAGCGCCGGGACGTTGTGGTCCTCGCCACCGGTGACGAGCAGCACCGGCGTCGTGATGCGGTCGGCGAAGAGGACGGCGGAGTGCGCGACGTATTTCAGGGGCGCCTCCCACATCGTCGCGCCGATGCGATCCTGGCTCGCTTCGGCCGCGTGCGTGTTGCGGTCGCCGAGTCGCGGCGAATCGGTGTAGAACGAGATCAGGTCCACCTTGCCCGACACGTTTACCGCGGCCTTGAAGCGGCGCGTCTGCGTGACGAGCAGGTTGGTGGCGTAGCCGCCGTACGAGGTGCCCTGCACGCCGAGGCGCGCCGAATCGGCGATGCCGGCGGCGACGAGATGGTTGGCGGCCGCGGTGACGCCCTTGAGCCAGGCCTCGCCGGGGTAGCCCGTCTCGAAGCGCACGCTCGGCTTCATGACCGCGTAGCCGCGAGAGACGAGCAGATTCGCGAAGCCGTCGAAGCCGTCGTCGAAGAACTGTTCGTAGACGAGGAAGATCGTCGGCAACGGCCCCGTCACGGTGCGTGGGCGATGCAGCACGCCCCACTGCGGCTCTCCGTCGGCGTCGAGATAGCGAACGAGTTCCGTTCGGGCGAGGCGTGCGCTCGTGAGCGATGCGTTCGCGTCGGCGAGGGCGCGTGCACCGGCGAGGCGCCCGTCGGCGATCATCGGATCGGAGGGGCGGTTGGGCTGCGCGTGCGCGAACGCAACGACCGCGCCGTCACGCGAGACCGCGAGCGCGGAGCGCGACGCGAGATCGCGCACGAGCGTGTCGGTGGCGCCCGTCGTCCGGTCCCAGCGGAGCACCGCGCGCTCCCAGCGATCGCGCGCGTTGGCCGCGAGCCAGATCCAGCGCCCGTCACCCGACCACGCGAGCACCGCAGGGCGCGGACGCGACGTGTCGGTCGAGTCGGGGAGTGCGGCGATGCGACGGAGCGTGCCCGTGGTGTCGACGAGCCAGAGGCCGTCCATGCGCGAGACGATCGCCGCATCGCCCGCCGCGCTCGCGCGCACGAGCGTCCAGCGCGACCGGGCGCGACGTGCGCGTGCGGCGGCGCTGGTGTCGCTCGCGGGCACGGAGTCGGGCGCCAGCACGCGTCGCCGCGCCGTGTCGCCGGTCATGCCGATGCGGAGCGTCCACAGCTGCCCCTCGCGCGCGTACCAGAGGCGATGCCCGTCCTCGCTCGCGAGCACCGTCGTGTTGCGCAACGACGCGAGCAGCACGCGCGGCGTCGTGTCGGCGCCGATGCGTGCGACCAGCCGCTCGGTGCGCCCCATGATCGTCGTGTAGTCCGTCTTCGTGCTGACGTCGTCGAACCACGCGCGCACGCTGCCGTCGCCCGACACGAACCACTGCGACACCATCCGCTCGCCGACGAGCACCGTGGTACGCTGCGTCGCCGGCGACCACTCGGCGATCGCGCGCCGGTTGCCCTCGCGCCGCAACGCCTCCCACGGCAGGAAGGGCTCGTCGTCGCCGCCGCGCAGTACCGTCACCGGCCCCTTCACGAGCGAGTCGAAGCGCTGCGACATGCGCGTGCGCCATGTCTCGCTCCGCAGCGCGAAGCGGAGCGCCGTGCCCGCGCCGTTCCAGCGGAGCTCCGACCCTTCGGCCACGTAGCTGCCGACGGGGAGCTTGGCGACGGTGCGGCGCGCCGTGGTGCGATCCCAGACGACGAGCCGGAGTCGGTCGTCGACCTGTTCGAAGAAGGCGAGCGATCGGCCGTCCGGCGACCAGGTCGCGGCGCGCACGGGTCGCGTGCCGGCGAAGACGCTCGTGCGCGCGAGCGTGCGTGTGTCGATGACCTCGAGCGTCGCGGGGGTGACGCGGTCGTACGTGACGTCACCGGTGCGCGCGGCGACCTGTCCCAGCCCGTCGCGCCGGCGCGTGACGGTGAGCGCGGCCCAGCGGCCGTCGTCGCTCAGGTCGGCGACGGTCGCGGAGCCGATGTCGAGGAGGTCGGCAGCGGTGAGCGTGTCTGTGGACACACCATGGAGAGCGACGGGCGCCGCGGCGAGTGTGCCGGCCGCGAGGAGCGTGTCGAGCATCGGCGTTCCGGTAGGGGACGCCCGGATCATCGTCGACGTGGCGGAGTGGCGCCAGAGGGGTGTCGGCGTGCGCGATCCATGCACGGCACGGGCGTTTTCTCCGCTGTTCGTCTTTCGTATCGTGTACGCGTCATCCGGTGCGTCGAGGTGCGCGCATGTCGCCCGTGTCCCGCCTGCAGTTCGTCCCGTCGATGCTGAGCATCACGTCGGTGCTCGTCGTGGCGTCGCTGCACCCGCGTGTCGCGGAGGGTGTGGCGCGACCGATGACGCTGGCCGAGTGGCTGCTGCCGTCGCTCGCGGGCGGGCTGGTCGCGACGCAGCTGTCGCTCGTGGCGCCGGGTGTCGCGCGTGATTCGACGCTGGTGAACATCGACCCGGCACTCAAGACACGCTGGCGCGCGCTGCCGCCGGACCGGCGTGCGATCGTGGACGCCGCGGCCGCACGGCTGCTGGTGGGTCTCGCGTGCTTCCTCTGGCTGCTCGGCGCGTCGTTCCAGCTGATGGCCTGGTCGCACGCGCACGGGGCGACGCGCACGACGAGTATTCCGTGGCCGTTGTTCGTGATGCCGGTGCTCGCGATGGTCGTGGGCCTGGGGGGCAACGCGGTCGAGGAGGCGATCAGGCGCGCGGAGCGGGTGGGCGCGTGAGCGGGTGAGCACGTGAGCGCGGAGCGTGTGCGCACGCCACGCGACATCGCCTTCGGCACAGTGTGTTCGCGCGCACGCCGACCATCCCACACCCGCGCGCTGGGTTCGAGCGCGAGGGCGAGGGCGTCATGAAAGCCGTTCGATCCGGCGCATGCCTGGGTGAGGCACCTGACGGCGGAGACTTGACAGTCGTCCATTCAGTAGACAATAGTCTACTACCAAGTTTCAGCAGGACTCCGGTCGTGCACCCCCGAGGTCTTTTCGTCGCCATGCCGCGTCCCTCGCCATCTCGACTCGACCCGCTCGACGCGCCGCTCGACGAACTGCTGGGTCAGGTGTCGCACCTGCGCATCCTTCGGGTGCTCGCGGCGACGACGCATCCCGTGCCACCCGTCGAGCTGCGCCGACTCACGCGCCTCGATCTGTCGGGAATCGGTCGTGCCATCGATCGCCTCGTGGCGTCGGGGATCGTGCGCGCGTTCGGTGTGGGACGGGGTCGAGTGGTCGCATTGCACGACGCGCACCCGTTCGCGCCGGTGCTGCGGACGCTGTTCGACGCGGAGCGGCGACATGGTGCGGCACTGGTGGCGGAGGTGCGGTCGGCCGTGGGCGCCATCACACCGGTCCCACGATCGGCGTGGCTCGAGCGTTCGCGAGGCGAAACTCGTGGTGCGCACGAGGCACCACTTCGCATCGGTGTGCTCGCGTCGCCACGTGATCGGGCAGCGATCGAGCGCCAGCTCGCGGTGCCACTGCGCGAGCTCGAGCGACGCTACGACATCGGGCTGCCCGTGATGATCCGGACCCGCGCGGATCTCGCGACCATGACGGAGGAGGAGCGGACGCGTGTGGCGGAATCCGAGTTGCTGGTCGGTGTGCCGCCGCTCTTCGATGCGTCCGTGTCGACGCCGATCGACGACGGCAGCCCGTATCGTGAACACGCCACGCGCACGCACGCGATGTACGATCGGCTGAGCCTGGACCGCGCCACGCGACTCTCGCACGCCATCCTGCGCGATCCGCGCATCATCGAGCGCGCGCAGCGCTGGCTCGACGCGCGGGTGCCGCACGTGGCCGTCGGTGAGCACGCCGATCTCGACGAGTGGGCGCACATCCTGACGCTTCCTCCGCACCGTATCGCGGCCGTCCTTCGCGACCCGAGCGAGCGCGGCACGCGCTTGCGTCAGAGTTCGCCGTTCGTGGGCACCGACGACGACGACGCGTGACGCGAGAGCAGCTCGAGCACGCGATCCGGGCGGCGTGCGAAATCGTGGGCGACACGGAGGTGTACGTCTTCGGATCCCAGTCCATCCTGGGTCAGCATCCCGACGTGCCGTCGACACTCAAGATGTCCGCCGAAGCCGACATCTCGCCGAAGCACCGGATCGATCGGGTGTCGTTGCTGGACAGCATCGGCGAGGACTCCCGGTTTCATCGCACGCACGGCTTCTACGTGCATGGATTGCCGATCGACGAGGCGGCGGTGCTCCCTGCCGGCTGGACGACACGTACGATCACGGTGCAGGCGACCGCGTCGAGCATCGGTCTGTGCCTCGATGGACACGACCTCGCGGCGAGCAAGCTGGTGGCATTCCGCGACAAGGACCGCGAGTTCGTGGCGACGTTGCTCGAGGCGCGGCTGCTCGGCGGACGCACACTCGTCGAACGCGTGTGGCTGCTGCCGCTGGCGTACGATCAGCGGCTTCGCATCGTGAAATGGGTCGACATCACGGTGCAGGAATTGGACTGAATTCGGATGCGGGTTGCGGACGTGGAGCAGCGCCTGACGGCTGGATGACGGGCACTTGGCGGGCGAGCCGGCGCTCCACCGTTGCAGCGGCTTCGCACCTGCCGGTGGCGTGTCGCCCACCCCAGCGAAACATCGTGACGGCGATTACACGGACGCCTCGCCACATTGCGATCCATCCTTCCGCCCTGGAGTCGACATGAGCGACGACCCCGTGACGTCAACGTACTTTCGCGCGCGACGCCTCGGTCTCGGCGACCGGGAGCTCGCGCGCCGGCTCTTCACGATGATGGCCGAGGTCTTCGACGAACCGTTTCGACCGCTCGAGGACGGGTACCTCGACCGCCTGCTCGCCCGACCGGACTTCTGGGCGCTCGCCGCATGCGATGGCGAAGAGCCGGTGGGCGGTGTGACCGCGCACGCCATGCCGATGACGCGGCAGGCGTCGACGGAGCTGTTCGTCTACGACATCGCGGTGCGCGACGACAGGCAACGGCAGGGCATCGGGCGTCTGCTCCTCACGAGGCTCCGCGAATCGGCGGCACAGGCAGGCATCACCGAGATCTTCGTCGCCGCCGATGCCGACGACACGCATGCGCTCGACTTCTACCGTGCACTCGGGAGCGACGAGGCGCCGGTGGTGATGTTCACGCTCGCACGAGACGGTCGTGATGCGTAACGGGCCAGGCGCGCGAGCGGGCACGCCGACTTCACGCGGCGTCGCTCACCCTGCTCCCATGGTTCCCCCCGCCCCGAACCGCCACGGCACCGCACGCTCGCGCGCGTCGCGCTTGCGGAACTCGCCCGGTGACTCGCCGAGCGCGCGCTTGAACGCCTTGCTGAAGCCGAACGCGTCGCCGTAGCCCACCGCCGCGGCGACCTGCTCGAGCGTGCGATCGCTCTCGGTGAGCAGCCGCATCGCGCGCTGCAGCCGAACGGTGCGCAGGTACGAGAGCGGCGGCTCGCCCATCGCGCTGCGGAAGCGCTCGGCCAGCGCGCTCCGTGAGAGGCCGACCGCGTGCGCGAGCGACTCGAGCGTCCACGGGTGCGCGGGCTCGGCGTGCAACCGCGCGACCGCGGCGCGCACCTGCGGATCGCGCACCGCGTGGCTCCACCCCGCCCCCGCCTCGCCGCGCGCGGCGACGGCGTCGCGCAGCAGGTGCGTGAAGAGCACGTCCACGAGCGCGTGCACCACCGAGTCGCGTCCCATCGCGCTCCCGCGCAGTTCGTCGGCGAGCATCGCGACGGTCAGGGCGACGGGATCGAGCGCGGCGCTCCGCGTGGCGCGGCGCACGAACCAGTCGGGAAGCTCGGTGAACAGCGGATGCACGGGCGCGTGCCACAGCTGCCACGCGCCGCTCACGAGCTGCAGTTCGGCGTCGGCGTCGACGACGGGCGCGGCGGCCATCCCGAGCGTCGCCACGGCGAGCCCCGCGAGCGTGCGGCGCGTCGCGACGTGATGCTCGCAGCCGCGCGCCATGAGCGCGATGTCGCCCGTCTCCAGCCGCAGCGGCGTCGCGCGCCCGGCAACGTGCACGTGACAGGTGCCGCGCAGCACGACGTGGAAGCCGATGCTCCGGTCGCACGGAAAGCGCAGCGCCTGGCCGGGCTGCACGGCGTGCGCGCCGAGGATGCGACGTTCGAACCCGACGTCCCGGAACAGGTCGGCGAGGAGGTCCATGGTCCGGAAAGCTACCGCAATCGGACTCGCGGACAAGAAAGCCGGACCGGAAGCCATTACGCGTCTTCGGCGGCGAGGGAAAGTTCCGGCGGTCATCCGATGACGGACACCGACTCTCCGACCGACGAGGATCTCCATGGCGACGTACCTGATGCTGGGCGCGAACGGCAACACCGGCAGCGAGCTCTCGCGGCTGCTGGCCGATGCGGGACATACGGTGCGGCGCGCGACCAGCCGCGCGACGACCGAGGCGGGATTCGTGCACCTCGATCTGGTCACAGGTGCAGGGCTCGACGCGGCACTCGACGGCGCGGATGGCGCGTTTCTCCTGTCGCCGCCGGGACACGTTGCGCAGGACGCGCTGCTGAACCCGGTCATCGACGCCGCGGTCCGTCACGGCGTGCGGAAGGTCGTGCTGATGACGGCGATGGGCGTCGATGCCGACGAATCGATCCCGTTCCGCAAGGCCGAGCGACATCTCGAACGGTCGGGGCTCTCGTGGAACGCGATCCGTCCCAACTGGTTCATGCAGAACTTCCACTCGTTCTGGGGCCACGGCATCCGCGCCACCGGCGCGATCATGCTGCCGACGGGGAAGGCCAAGGGGAGCTTCATCGACGCGCGCGACATCGCCGCGACGGCGTTCACGCTGCTGACGACCGACACGCATGCGAACCGCGCCTTCGACCTCACCGGCGGCGAGTCGCTCGACCACGACGAGGCCGCGGCGGTCCTCACCGAAGTGCTCGGCCGGCCGATCCGGTACCAGGAGATCACCGCCGACGAGATGCGCGGCGGGCTGCTCGCCGCCGGACTCCCGGCCCCGTACGCCGAGCACCTGCTCGTGATCCTCGAGCACTTCCGGCTCGGCTACGCGGCACGCGTGAGCGATGCCGTGCAGACGATCACCGGGCGCGCACCGCGGACGTTCGCGGACTACGCGCGCGACTACCGCGAGGCGTTCGCGCTCGATACCGCCCCGGTCTGACGCGGAAGGACGCGGAAGGACGCGGACGAACGCCTACGGACGATTACGGACGCGGATCCGGCGGATGATCACGGGTATCTTGCGGGGCGCGTGCCGCGAGGGCGTGCGCGCGTCCCGTCCGCCCACCCGAGCCCCGTCGTCCCATGCGTCCTGCCGTCGTCGCTCTTTCGATCCTCTCGCTCGCCGGCGGCGCCGTGATCGCGCAGGCGGCCGCCGTGGACCTGTCGGGCACGTGGAACTACGCCGTCGTGACCGAGAACGGCACCGGCACGCCGACGGTGACGATCACGCAGACGGGCGATTCGCTCGCGGGCACGTATGCGTCGGCGCGCATGGGGACGATCGGCTTCAAGGGGACGGTGCGCGACTCGGCCTTCACCTTCGCACTCGCCACCGATGGCGGCGCGACGCTCGTCTTCAAGGGACGGCTCGTGAAGGCGGATCGGGTGGAGGGGACGGTCGACTTCGGCGGCATGGGCGGCGCGTCGTTCACGGGAGAGCGGAAGCGGTGACGCGCGTCGTCGCGCTCGCGACGCTGCTCGCGTGCGCGACCGTCGGCCCGGGCGGCGCCGTCGCGCCGTCGGCCGCGGTGGCGCAGCTGCCCGCGCCATCGGCACCGGTTCCGGCGCGCGGCGTCGTGCCGCTCCGCTTCGACGACACGCCGCTCGCACCGGACGACCCGGAGCTCCGCCCGCGCGTGGGATCGCGCGTCGTCACTGCCGTCCCGGTACCGGGTGCACCCGATCGCGACGCGTACTTCGCGCAGCTGCGCCGTGAGTATCCGCTCGACTCGGTCGTCGCCGGTGCCACGACGGATCTCGAGCGCGTGCGACGCATGAGTCGCTGGGTGCGCACGCGATGGGAACACAACGGGAGCAACGAGGCGACCCGGAGCGATCCGCTCGCGATCCTCGCCGAAGCGCGCACCGGGAAGCGCTTCCGGTGCGTGGAGTACGCCGAGGTGCTCGCCGGTGCGTTGAGCGCGGTCGGCGTCCCGGCCCGCGTGCTCGGTCTGCAGCGTGCGGATGTCGAGACGGCGACGCGCGATGCCGGCCACGTGGTGGCCGAGGCATGGCTGGCGGATCGTCGACGCTGGGTGCTGGTGGACGGGCAGTGGGACGTGATCCCGTTCCTGGGTGACGAGCCGATCAACGCGCTCGAGCTCGCGCGCGCGCTCGACGCGTCCACGCCGGGGCTGCGTGTCACGAGTCTGTCCGGCACCTCGTCGCCGTTGTACGTGCGCTGGGTTCGTCCGTACCTCTTCCACTTCGTGGTGTCGCCGCGTCCCTGGACGACCGGCAGCGCGCCGGGTGCACGGCCGTGGATGCTCCTCCCGATCGGGGCGCCGCCGCCGACGGTGTTCCAGCGCACGTGGCCGCAACCCGACTACGTGCCGACGCATCGGCCGGCGGTGGTGTATGCGCCGCCGGTGACGCGGTGAGCGTGCGCCGCGCATAGGCGATGGTCGGACGTCGGCGCGTGCGCCTCGTCTCGTCCATGCACGTCACCGGCCTCGGCCGGGCTTGGCTCGCGTTCTCGCGCGGGATGTCGCATACATGGCGGCGTCCTCTCCCGGAGCCGTGATCGTGCCCGTTCCCGGATCGCTCGCCGCTGGGTCATCGCCGTCACGTTCCGCGCATTCGAACCGGCCGCGCGTCTTCATCGGGTCGTCGTCCGAACAGCTCGACGTCGCGCATGCCCTGCAACTCGATCTCGACCGTCATTGCGACTGCACGGTCTGGGACCAGAACGCCTTCGCGCTGTCGAGCACGATCCTCGACGACCTGCTGCTCCGGCTCGATCAATCCGACTTCGGCATCTTCGTCTTCGGTCCCGACGACCTCGTCACGATCCGTGACCGGCAGTTCGCGACGACGCGCGACAACGTCGTCTTCGAGCTCGGACTCTTCATCGGGCGCCTCGGCAGGGAGCGGACGTTCGTGGTGATGCCGAAGCATGCCGCCGACTTCCGGCTCCCGTCGGATCTCCTCGGCGTGACGCCGGCCGAATACGATGCGACGCGCCCGGACATCGAGGCGGCACTCGGTCCGGCATGCCTGCGCCTCCGCAAGCAAATGACGGCGCTCGGCGTGCGGCGCGATCGCGCGGCGATCGACGAGGTCCGCGTGACGTCGATCCTCGTCGCACTGGTGCCCGGCTGCGCCACGGCAGGCATCGAGCAGGACATCGCGATCCTCGAGCGTGCCTTCCCGAACCGTGTCGTCGTGCGCGAGGTCACGACGCCGGAGGCGCTCGCCCTCGCGATCACCGACGTCCGTCCGCAGCTGCTCCATCTGGTCGTGGACGTCTGGTCCGAGGACGGCAGTCTCATGTTCCCGGGGACCGTCGTCGGTGTGCAGCCGCGGCTGTCGGGCGAGCGGTTCGCAGCGCTGCTCGGTCGACACACGCCGGCCCTCGTCGTGCTCGCGGCGTGCGACTCGCTCCTCGCGTGCGATCGCATCGCGCATCTCACCAACGTCATCGCCGCAGGGGGGCAGATCCTGGTCGAGACGATCGTGCGCTGGCAGTCGATCTTCTACGATCGCCTCGCGGCGGGCGACTCGCTGCGCAGCGCGTTCGATCTCGCGCACGTCACCGATGCCCCGATGTCTTTGCGTCTCGCGCGCGATTTCGCGATCGTGCCCGAGCGCTGACGACGCGCCGCGGCCACCCGCTCGCCCCCCGCACCCATCCGCATGTCCATCTTCGAGATCATCGGTGAAGATCAGGACCCTGGCGATCTCGGCTCGGTGAAGGTGCGCCCGCCCGAGGCCGAGGGCGGAAGCGTGGGCGAGGTGGCGACGCGAGCGGTGGTGGCGTTCGTGATCCTCGCCATCGTGGGGACCGCCGCGGTGCGCATGGCGCGTGGCGTCGACGGGACGCTGCTCCCGCTCGGTGCGCTGGTCGTCTACCTGCTGCTCTGCACGGTCTTCTCGCCCGAGCCCGACGGCGACAACCTCGGCATGCTCGGCGGCGCGGTCGACAACCCGGTCCGCTGGTCGGACGACGTCAACCGCGGGCTGCTCGGCCTCGCGGTGCTGGCGGCGCCGGGCCGGTGGATGGTCGCGGCGCTGATCGAGGGCGTGCAGCTCGCGCGCGGCAGGCGGATCATCGTGCAGCGCGAGGTGGTGTTTCCGGCGCGGGGGGCGAGGCGGCGGACGGGGCGGGCAGCCCAGGGAACCGACGCGCCGGGCTGAAGTCGCGCGACGCCACCGTATGGATTTCGTGAGCGCGTATCGTCACCGCGGCCCCCAGCGGGCGAGGTGGCCGTCCGGATCGTGGACAGGTGCGTTCCCTCCCTCTGCCGCCAGTCGATCCGGCCAGAGCACGAGGCAGTCGCCGGTGCCGTGTCGTGAGGGCCACAGAATTCCGACCGCACCGAGTTCTTCGCGCGCGAGGCGCGCGATGTCCCATGTCGGCGGAATAGATGCGCTGGCCGAACCACAGCGTCTCCCAATCCACGAGATACTCACGCCAGAGCGGCAACTCCTCGTCGGCAACTGGTCGGGTGAGATCCACGATCGGTGACGCGGTGACGAGAAATGTCGCCAGCGTACCGGGCGGCATGAGGGCAGATCGGTTGCGGTACTCCGCGGCCGCGGTATCCGGAGTGCTCGCCAGATAGCGCGCTTCGAGTCCGGGCCAGTTGAATCGACCTCCCTTCGATGCCGCACCGGCACCGCTTTCCGGTTGGTGTGCCCATTCGGGCGAAAGCAGGCGATACCACGGTGCCGCGGGACCGACTGCGACGCGCGCGATCACCCGAGCGCGCCCGCCCGAAGTGACTCCATCCAATCCAGCAGCCGCTCCGTCTCACCGTCGGCGATGACGTCGATCGGCATGCGATAGCGGAAGACGCGGAGCGGCTCGGTACGGAACCACTGGATCGCGCGCGTCACATCGCCGCCCGCGACGTCGGTCGCCGCCATGAGCACGCGCACAATGTCCGAGAGCGTCCGCTGCAGCTGGGGGTTCGCGGGACTGTTCCGCACCGTGTCGCGGTGGACACGCGCGATACGGGCGAGCTCCTGGTACTCGAGCCCGAGCGCCTCGGCGACGGCGCGCGGCTGAAACGCGGGCGCGTTCGGGACACGCCAGGCATCGAGCAGGGCGGGAAATCCCTCGAGGACGGTCATTGGGACGCAGAGAGGATAACGGTGAACGGGTCCTGCCCTTCAGTATGCGCCGACTTCATGCTGAAAACAAGACGATCGGGCGACGAATCCGGCACGGTTCCATCGGCGGCAGCGAGCGCCCTTCGAGTATCGGGTGTCCGAGGCGCACGAGCTGGACCGCGGCGACTCCATACGACGGGTGGCGACGGGCGATCACCGATGGCGCGCACCACGCACTTGAGTCGTCGACCGGGACGACGCACCGCTCGCGAGGATTTCATCGTGCGACGCCACCATCCGTCGTCACAGTTCGACATGCCGCCCCCCCGTTCTCTCGCTCGACTCGATGACACGCATCGACTCGGCGCCGGGCGCGCACCGGCGGTGACGCGCATCGACGCGCACGCCGCACCGGGAACGCTTCATGCACCCGCGATCGTGTGGCGTTTCCCGTCTCGTTTCGCCTGCTGTCCGTCGCGGGCGCCCTCGGTGCTGCGGCTTCGCTCGCCTCGTGCCGCGATGCGGGCGGTGACTGCGCGGGGATCGTCGCGCCGACGCGCACACTCACCCCCTCGGTGACCTCGCTCGCCATCGAGGTGACGGAGCGCGCGCGCGTGACCACGGCGTTGACCGGTGGCTGCGCCGGTGAGCCGAGTGCGGTGTCGTGGGCGTCGAGCGACGAGCGCGTCGCGACGGTGAGCGGCGACGGTATGGTGACGGGCGTCGGCATCGGCACGAGCACGCTGACCGCGACCGCATTCGACGGCGTGACGCGCGCCACGGTGCCGGTGACGGTCCGCGCGCGCCGACTCCCGTGCACGACGGCGCGCACACTCGAGGTCCCGGGCACGCTCGACGGCACGGTGAGCGCGTCCGTCTGCCGCGACCTGTTCGGGCTGGGCGCGCTCGATCTCGTGCGCTATGCGGCCGGCGGTGGTCCGCTGTCGATGCTCGTCACGCTGCAGCCACGGTTCGCCGCGGTGTTCGTGCCGCTCCGCGCGCAGGGTGCGGCCGTGTCGCTCGGCCCGGTCGCCGATGGTGCCACGGCGCGTGCGATCGTGGTGATCCCCGCCGGCCGTGCCGCCGACAGCACCACCGGCGCGGCCGTCGGGTCGGTCAGCGCAGTGGAAGGCGGCGGTTATCGCCTCGTCACGACGCTCGCGCCCGATCCCGCACGCCTCTGCGTGCCGACGGTGACGGTGCGCGCCGTCGCGTTCGAGACCGCACTGTCGAGCGCCGACGAAGGCGACATCGTCGCCTGCTCCGTGCGCGACGTGCACCTCGTCCCGCCGATCGCCGCCGGTGCCCGCCTGCGCGTCGTGGCCACGACCGCGGCGATGCACATCACGATCCAGCTCGTCGAGACCACCGGCGCCCGCCGCGTCCTCGCGACAGCCTCGAACGGCACCGGCACCCGCGGCGGCCCCGCCACCATCACCTGGACCGCGCCGTCACCCACACCCGTCCTCGTCCGCCTCGTGCGCAACAACCAGCGCAGCGCCCGCGTGCAGGTCACGATCGATTGAAGGGCCCGATTCCAGATCCCCCTCATTGCAGTTCTTCCAATCCGTCCTACGTGTCCTACGTGTCCTACGTGCTTCCCGCTGTTCACGGAGCTTCGTCGACAGCACGAAGCACGTAGGACACGTAGAACGGATTGGATGAAGCGGAATGGCTTGATTCGGCTGTCTATCGCAGGCCGATGCTGACGCCGGCCTTGGCGGCGTAGGTCGTGAACGGACGGAATTCGACCACGCCGACATTGCCGAAGCGCTGACGAAGGAGCTGCGCGCCGGCGTCGAGGTTGACGGTGCGCGAGAGCTTCACGACGATGCCGGCGCCGCCACCCATTGCGTGGCCCCAGCTCTGGCCGCTCGGTGCGAAGACGAAGCTGCCGTCGACGCGCAGCAGCGCGATGCGCCCCGAGACGTACGGGAAGACGCGCGTCGAGGGGAGGGGGGGCACCCAGCGCGGTTCGACGAACGCACCGAAAACGCGCAGTTCGTCGTTGCCCTTGCTGTGACTCGTGAGCTGCGTGCCGATGCCGACGGACAGCGCGCCCAGCGATTCGGTGGAGAGGACGCGGTTGAAGCGGAACTGCGGTTCGATGCCCGCACCGCGGATCACCTGCCCGTCGCGCTCGATCTCGGTGAAGAGCGCGGCGACCTGCACGCCGAAGCGCTGTGCCGACTGCGCGGCGAGCGTGACCGGTGCGAATGCACCGACGAGGGAGGCCGAGACGGCGACGCGTGCGATGCGCGACGCACCGGGTGCACGTCGTGGGTGCCGGTACCTGTCCAACCGTGTCATGGGCGACGGAGCGGGCCGAAGGAGATCGACGTCGCGCGCGTGCCCTGACCATCGCGGGCGACGTCCATGATGACGGTCGCGACGCGCGCGACGCGTCGCCCCGCGGCGTCGTACTTCGCGAGTCGCACGTCGAACTCGGCGCGCACGCGCCCGCCGATGGTGTTGATCACCGTCGGTGCACTCGCGATCGCGGCGGCATGATCGTCGCCGTCCACGAAGAACTCGCGGTACTGCGACGCGAGCCTCGCCGTCGACGCGATGCGCTCGGCCTCGGCCCGCAGCTCGCCGCCGTTGGGCAGGATGACGGTCGGTGCCGACGACGGAATCGGGCGTGAAGCGGTCGTGGCAGGCGGTGGCGTCGTACGCGCCGGCGCGGTGCGAACGGCGGGCGGTGGCGGGCGCACCTCGTCGTCCACGGTTGGAATGCGGAGCGCGAGCGCGCGGGAGACATCATCGCGGATGCGCGCCTCCTCGCGTGCGCGTGCGTCCGCTCGTGCGCGGGCTTCCTCGCGTGCCCGTGCCACCTCTCGTGCACGCGCCGCCTCGCGGGTGCGCGCATCGGCTCGTGCACGTGCATCATCGCGTGCGCGTGCGACATCCCGCGCACGCGTCGCCTCGCGGACGCGGTCCGCGTCGCGCGACAGCCGTTTGGCACGCCGCCGCTCCTCCGCACGTGCGAGCGCGGCGGCCGCGAGTCGCTCGCGATTGCGCGCTGCGGCCGAATCGACGATCGGCGCCGCTGCCGGTGCGGATTCTTCTGCCGGCGCAGATGCGGAACCCGTCGCGACGACAGGCGTGCGCGCGACCGGCGCCACGGTCGGCTCGGCCGTCGTGCGATCGACACGGACCGTCGACGACCGTGGCATCGTCGTCGCCGTCGTGACCACCTCGGGTCGCGCGCCCACGAGCCAGACCGCCGTCGCCGCGAGGGCGAGTGCGCCGAGCGCCACGAGTGGCACACGCCGACGCGGTGTCGGCGTCGCGCGAACGTCGTCGCCGTCGAGCGGAATCATCAGCGGGCGGCCATCACCATCGGCGACGAGACCGAGCCGCGGTGTGGCGATGTCGTCAACCGGCGCGTGCGGTGGGATCGCGTCGTCCGTACCGCTCGTGCGCAGCGCGTCGCGGAGCGCCGCCGCACGCGATGCGGCTTGCGCCTGCACTGCGTGGGCGACGTGCCGCTGATGATGCGCGCGCGCTCGTCGGCCGAGCGCCTCGCGTGCCGCACCGCCGTCGCGTGGCAGCGTGCCACGCACCGCCTCGCGCACCATCGCGAGCGTCGGCCAGCGATCGGCGACGTCGGGGGCGAGCATGCGCATGATCGCGGCAGCGAGCGGCGGCGGACAGTCGTCGCGCACGCGTCGCAACGCAGCGGCTGGTCCCGCCGGCGCGCGATCCCTGGACGTCGGCGCGCGTCCGGTCAGCAGCGTGAAGGCGATGCGCCCGAGCGCCGCCTGGTCGTCGCCCTGTGCGAGCGTGGGCTCTTCGTCGTCCTCGATGATCGCGGCGGTACCGACGTCGCCGAGGAGCACGTCACCGCGCCCGTCCACGAGGAAGGTCGACGACGCGAGCGCCCCGTGCACCACGCCGGCCGCGTGCAGCCGCGCGAGCGCATCGCCGGCACGCATCACGATCCACCGCACCTCGTCGATCGACCAGCGCGCACCGGGCTCGTGCAGCGTCGCGAGCGACGCGCCGAGCACCAGCGGCATCACGCAACAGGCGAGGCCATCCGCCGCGCGCACGTCGAGCACGGGGACGATGCCCGTGCCACCGAGCGAGGCCTGCAGCCGAGCGGCGTCGAGCCAGCGCTCGACCCGGTCGGGATCATGCACACGCGTCGGGTCGAACACGCGGATCGCGACGGCGCGGTGCGCGACGAGGTCGGCACCGAGGAGGACGACGTCGGATCGCCCGCGTCCGAGCTCGTCGGTGACGTCGTAGCGGCCGGCGAGCGCCGTCCGCACACGCGCGACGAGCGTGGCAGCGGCATCATCGGCGGCGGTGTGGGCGTGGGCGACGTCGGTGGACACGGCGACGGCACGAGCGGCAAGCATCGCGCCAGACGAGCGCGACCGCGCGCCGGCGCGACGTGGTCACCGCACGATCACGGTGCCGGCCGCCCGGCGATGCGGAACAGCTCGTCCGCCGACTGCAGGACGATCGCGCGCAGTCGCGGCGCCAGCGTCGGCCGGTCGCGCAGGTAGGCACGCACCGTCTCCGCGACCGCCGGCGAGCGATGGCCGGCGAGCGTCACGTCGAGCCACCGCTTGGGGAGGAAGATGTCGCCCGTGCGCTGCAGCTCCTCGAGCAGCGCCAGCGCCGGTGCCACCAGCGGCGCGCTCGACTCGGCGCGCAGCGGATGGTGCACGAGCGCCATGCCCTCGAGGATCCACGGTTCGCGCCGGCGATTCTCGACGAGCCGGAGCGATTCGACGAAGCGCGCGCGTTCGGCCGCGTCGCCGACGGCTGCCGGCATCACGAAGGCGAGCCGCGCGCGCCGGTCGCCATTGCCGATGCGCGTGCGCTGCGTCTCGACGATCGTGCGCGCGTCGGGGAGACCGCGCACCGCGAGCTGCAGCGCGAGCGCGGTCTCGTCGTCCTCGCCGAGCACGAGCCCGGGCACCGCCTCGTCACGGCGCCAGGCGCGCACGAGCCAGCCGATCGTCTCGGGCGTGAGTGCCGTCGTGGACAGTGCGCGGAACCACGCGAGCTTCGCACCGGGCGTCGTCGCGCGCGCGAGTCCGTCGCGCAGTGCCACTTCCTGCGTCGCCGCCTGCGATGCGCGCACCGCGGGATCGAGCCAGCGCCACCACAGATCGCCGAGCGTGCCGAGCGCGCGCGAGACGAGCAGTTCATCACGCTCGGTGGCGAGCAGGGCGAGCACCGTCGCGTGCAGTGCCGTCGGCGTGACGCGACCGCCCTGCAGCTCCTCCTCGAGCGTGACGAGCGCGCTGCCGCGGAGCAGCGGATCGGCGAGCGTCGGCAGCGTGCGCAGGAGCGTGGCCCGCGACGAATCATCGAGCACCACGTCGCCGTACGCGAGCCCGCCGGCCGACGGCAACGCCCACGCGGCGCGCCAGCCGACGGCGGCGCGCACCGTGTCGGCGCCGATCGTGGTGGTGATGGTGGTGTCGCGGCCACGCCCGTCGCCGACCGCGATCGCGATGCGCTGCGGCCAGACGAGCCCGCGGCCGCGCGGATCGTCCTGCACCACGGTGACGCGCGTCGATTCTTGCGTCCCGTGTGCCTCGATGCGGTGCGATGCGGACTCGGCGCCACCGCGTCGCGTGGGCGGCGTCTCGAGTGATCGACTCGCTTCATGCGTGAGCCGTACGGTGAGCCGCGGACGTCCGGGCATGTCGACCCAGGCGCGGCTCCATGCGGTGAGATCGGCCGGCACGAGCGGGTCGAGGATCGCGACGAGCTCCGGCCACGTCGCGTTGCCGTACGCGTGGCGCGCGAGATACGTGCGCATCGCGCGACGGAATGCCGTCTCGCCGACGAGCAGCTCGAGCTGCCGCATCATCACCGGCGCCTTCTGGTAGATGATGGCGCCGTAGAGACTCCCCGCGTCGGCGAGGTCGTCGAGCGGCTGGCGGATCGGGTTCGCGCCGGCGGTGCGATCGACGTCGTAGGCGGCCGGATGGTGCGACAGGAAGAAGCGCAGCGGGTGGTTCACCTCGGGGAACGCCGGGTTCACGATCTTCGCCGCGAAGAAGTTGGCGAAGACCTCCTTGAGCCAGACGTCGTCGAACCATCGCATCGTCACGAGGTCGCCGAACCAGAGGTGCGCGACTTCGTGGGCGATCACGCTCGCGCGGCCGAGGCGTTGCGCCTGCGTCGCGGTGGCGTCGAGCATGAGCCCCGACGCGTTGTAGAAGATCGCGCCTGCGTGCTCCATGCCGCCGAACTGGAAGGACGGCGCGAGGAAGACGTCGAACTTGCCCCACGGATACGCGATGCCCGTGTAGGCCTCCATCCAGCGCAACGCCTGCGCATGCAGGTCGACGATCGCGTCGCGGTTGCGCGCCACCTTCGCGCTGTCGCTCTCGCGATGGAAGACGCGCAGCAGCCGTCCGTCGCGCACGGCGCTGTCGACCTGGAAGCGTCCCGCGGCGAAGGCGAGGAGATAGGTGGGCAGCGGCTTCGTTTCGGCGAAGCGCACGATGGCGCGCTCACCGACGGTCTGACGCACGAGCTCTTCGCCGTTCGCCGTCGCGGCCCATGCGCGCGGGAGCTCGAGCGCGAGCGTGAGGCGCGCCTTGAGATCCGGCTGGTCGAAGACGGGCATCGCCTGCCGCGCCCGCGCCGGGACGAAGATCGTGTAGAGGAAATCGTCGCTGCGGTTGAGCGGCCCGTCACCGGCGACGAAGCGCACCGTGACACGATTCGCACCCGCACGGAGCCGTCGTGCCGGAATGACGAGATGCCCGCCGATTGGCACGAGCGCGCCGATGTCGCGTCCGTTCACCTCGACGCCACGCACCTGCGCCGGCGTGGCGTCGAAATCGATCACCACGTCGCCGCCGCCACGCCGCACGAAGCGCAGCATCGTCGTGCCGGTGACCGGCTCCGACCGGTTCGCCGGCAGCGACAGCGAGACCTCGTAGGCCACGTCGCGGAGCGTGCGGGCGCGGTGCCGCGCGAGTGCGGCTGAAACGCCAGGGGCGAGGAGCGAATCGGTGGCGCGCGACGGCACCTGCGCGGTGAGCGGTGCCGTCATGCAGAGCCAGAGCAGTCCGATCGCGCGGCGAATCGAGGGCGGCATCGCGGTAGTCGCGAACAAGGATTTCAGCACGTAGGACACGTAGGGCACGGAGGCACTTGTGCGAGCGGCGGCGGTCGGTGGGGACGCCACGATCCTTTCCCTTGGGAAACGGCAACGGATTCGAGCGTGCCGCGACGATGCGTGTATCGCGCACGGTCGCATGTATCCCCTTTTCCAGTCTGTTCCTACGTGTCCTACGTGTCCTACGTGCTGAAAGGCTTTCCGGAGCTACGAAGGATCACGCGATCGGCACGCGGACGAAGGCGGCGTCGCCCATGGGGCGGTCGGTCCAGAGGCGGACGCCGCCGGTGATGGCGTTGTCGTTGTTGCCGGCGCGGGCGAAGGGGGGGAGCTGGTCGAGCTTCTTCACGTGGCCGCCGCCGAGGACGACGTAGTCGCAGATCAGGGCGCGGCGAAGGAGATCGGTGACGGTGTGGACGTGCTTCTCCCACTTCTTCCGGCCGAGGCGTTCGAGGCCGCGCTTGCCGAGGTAGTCCTCGTAGGAGCCGCCGTTGCGGTAGGGGAGGTGGGCGAGTTCGAGCGGATCCACGCGCCCCTCGTCCACCACGGCGTTGCCGAGCCCCGTGCCCAGTCCGAGGAAGAGCATCCGGCCACCCTCGAAGCTGCCGAGTGCCTGCATGGCGGCGTCGTTGATGAGCCGCACCGGTGCGCCGAAGGCACCCGCGAAATCGAAGTCCACCCAGCCGTGGCCGAGGTTGACCGGTTCGTGGAGGATGCGGCCGTGGCGGACGGGCGCGGGGACACCGATCGAGATCGCGTCCACCTCCCAGCCTCGCGCGACGCCGCGCACCGCCTCGACGAGCGACTCGGCCGTCAGCTCGGGGCCCGACGGGATGGCGTGGACTGTCATGTCCCACGAGCCCGCGAGCTTGATGTTGGTGCCGCCGATGTCGAGGACGAGGACGCGCATGTCGGGAGGGAGAGCGGTGCAGAGCGGGGCGGAGCGTCGCGACGGACATGTCGGCGACCGGGGGAGGGAACGTCGTCGCGGCGATGCGGCCGGCGCAACACCGGGGTGCGGCCGGCGGCCGGCCGACGTCGATGATCGAAGATCGTGGCCGACCGGCGGTGACGCGGGTATCCGTCGGTCGTCGGGAGGCCGGGAGTCGGTCGGACGTTCGGCCGGCCCCGCGATCGACGTGTCATCGACCGAGAGTCCACGCATGCCCGCGCTGTCAACCGATCCCGCCCGCCGTGCCGCCGAGGAGAAGATCCTCGCCGACGTGGAGGAGAGCGGCCTGCACGTTCGTCGCATCAAGGGCGACGAGGAGTATCCCGAGTTCGCCTACACCGTCGGCCTCGCACGCGGCACCGGTCAGGCCGAGGTGATCGTGGTGGGACTTCCCGCCGATGTCGCGCAGGAGCTGCTCAATCGCGTCGCGGATCTCGTCGACGAGGGGCGTCGCTTCGTCGCCGGCGATCGCGCGACCGACATCGCCGACGGCTTCCCGGTCGAGTTCCGCGCCGTGACGGCGAAGCAGGGCGAGGCGCACCTGCGCTGGGCGCACTGGCTGCACGGCGATGCGCCGTTCGACATCGTGCAGCTCGTCTATCCCGATCGGCACGGACGCTGGCCATGGGATCCCGCGACGGACAGCGCCTTCCGCTGGCAGCAGCCGCTGCTCGATGCGAAGAAGCTCCCCGCCTGGGCGCGCTGAGTCGACACGCGCGTCGCGCACGCACGACGAGACGACCACGAGCTCCCGCCACGGGCCCGCGCGCATCGCCGCGACGGGCCCGTCGCATTCCGGGTGAGGGTAGCTTCGACGGCACATGCCCGCCCGCTTCGCACGCCGCCTCGTCGCCGCGGCCTTCCTCCCCGCGTACGGCGCGCTCGCGCTGCAGTGGACGCTCCCGTGGCGTCTCGTCGCCGTGGGGTGGCGTCCCTACTTCATCGAGTGGTGGCCGAACGGCTTCATCGCGACGCTCTTCGCGACGCTGTTCGTGATCGGCTTCACGCTCGTCGGCATGGCGAACGCGCCGCGACGCCCGCGACGCTCGGCGCTGTACGTGACGCTCGCCGGGTGCCTGCCACTCGTCGCGCGATTCCTCGCCACCTTCGGCGGCCCCCGCGCCGACCTCGCGCGCCTCGACGACGCGATCGTGCGTTACGCACTCGCGCTGCTGTCGGTCGCAGCGGCCGCACTCATCGTGCGACGCGCGCGTGTTGCAGAGCGGGGAGCGGGCGTGTGAACGGCAGACCGCGGAGATGCGGGGGCGCGCGAAGGGACGCGGAGAACCGACTGTGGAAACAGCCGTCTCCGTCCTCCGGTCGTCTCCGTTGCTCCGAAGTTCCAAGGCAGTTCAAGATCTCGAACACACCATGAAAATCTGAGGAACGGAGGAGACCGGAGGACGGAGACATCGTCATCGGCGAGCAGTTCTCCGGTCGTCTCCGCTCCTCCGAAGTTCCAGGCAGTTCAAGATCTCGAACAGACGATGAACATCTGAGGGACGGAGACGACCGGAGGACGGAGACGACCTGGTTCGAGAAGTTCTCCGTCCTCCGGTTCCCTCCGTTCCTCAGATTTTCGATGTCGTTTCGAGATCTTGAACTGCCTGGAACTTCGGAGGAACGGAGGAGACCGGAGGACGGAGACGTCTTTTGCCACAGTCAGTTCTCCGCGTCCCTTCGCGTCCCCCCGCATCTCCGCGGCCTGCCGTTCCAGTTCACGACCCCACGTGCAACATCGAATCTCCCGTGGTGCGCGTCGCGATGAACGTGCCCATCGGCTCGCCCATGCGCACGGGGAGCTCGGCTTTCCACTTCTCGTCGAAGCGGATGCAGCCGTCGCGGAAGAGCAGCACGACGGTGGAGCCGAGGAGGAAGCGGCCCATCTCGTCGCCCTGTCGCAGCACGATCGTGCGATCGTCGTAGCGCCATTCGCGCAGCGTGCCGGGACGCGTGGCGTTGACGGGGCCGTGCCAGACGGTCGCCATGCTGCCGACGATCGTCGCGCCGACGAGCACCAGCACGAACGGGCCATGTGCGCCGTCGAAGACGCAGACGACGCGTTCGTTGCGCGCGAAGAGGCCGGGGACGCCGCGTGCCGTCGTCGGGTTCACGCTGAAGAGCGCGCCCGGGACGTGGATCATGCGGCGCAGCCGTCCGTCGCACGGCATGTGGATGCGATGGTAGTCCTTCGGGCTCAGGTAGAGCGTCGCGAAGCTGCCGCCGTCGAAGGTGCGTGCGAGCGTCGCATCGCCACCGAGCAGGGCGACGGTAGAATACGCGTGGCCTTTCGCCTGGAAGACGCGATCGCCCTCGATCGGACCGCACTGGCTGATCGCGCCGTCGATCGGGCAGACCAGATCGGCCGTGGCGATCGGGCGTGCACCGGGACGGAGCGGGCGCGTGAAGAAGTCGTTGAACGTCGCGTACGAGGCGATGTCCGGGTCCGCGGCCTCGGACATGTCCACGCCGTACTGCCCAATGAACCAGCGGATCACCGACGTCGTCACGCCGCCCGCACGCGCCGCGGCGAAGCGGCCGGCGAGCGTGGTGAGGAGCTGCTTGGGGAGCAGGTACTGGAGCGCGACGGCGGGCGACGGCATGCAGGCGTGGGTCGGAGGCGACGACCGCCCAATGTATCGAACCCGTCGCCGCCCGCCGTGTAGGATTCGGCGACCGTCACCAGGGAGTCGCGCGTGGGAACCGGCGTTCGCGGAGTGCTCACACTGGCTGCGTGCGTGGTCGTGGCCGCGTGTGCGCGACCGACCATCGTCGCCCCGCTCGTCCCCGATGCCGAGCTGCCGCGCGCCGACACGCGCATTGACCGGCGCGTCGCGCTCGTGATCCCCCACACGTTCGGCGTCGAGCGTCCCCGGTTGCACGATGTGCACCAGGTCTTTCCGCCGACGTACGCGACGCTTGGCGCCGGCGCGGAGGACGCCGTGCGTCGCTGGGCGCGTGGCACCTTCACGCACGTCACCGAACGGCACGTCACCGACGACGAAGCCGCCGCGATGCTGCGCGGCGAGGTGGTGCCGGGCGACGCGGACCTCGTGCTCGTCCCTAACTTCGACGGGCCGTCGCAGGGGAGCGTCGAGTGGCGCGCCGCGAACTGGCTTCGCCTGCGCCTCGATGCGCGCGACCTGCGCGACGGCGCACGCAGTTCGTGGTCGGCGACGGGCGAGTCCACGACGCGGCTCTTCGAAGCGTACGAGCCGGGCCCGATGCGACGCGCACTCGTCTCGGCGCTGCGGACGCTGCACGATTCGGTGGGCACGCGATTCGGCACCGCACGCGCGCCGTGACGCGCGGCCCGCGATCGAACGTCGGTCGCCACGGCGCGGTACGACCGCCCGAGAGGTCTGCGGCCACGTCACTCCCGAGCCCCATGCGTCCCGACTCGCGCGCTCGTCTCCGCCCTCCTCGCCGCGCTCGCGCCGCGTCGGCCGTCGTCGTCATGTCGTGTGCGTTCGTGCTGTCGGCGTGCATCCAGCGTGTGCCGGTGACGCCGACGCCCGCGCCGACCGATGCGCAGGCGCGCGTGGCCGATCCGCCGATCGCGCGACGCGCGGTGCTCCTCCTCACGCCGGCGTTCAGCACGGCGCGCCCCGTGAGCGAGAACGGCGATTTCCTCGAGCGCGTGGTGGTCGAGACCGCGGTCGGCCAGGCCGCCGATTCGCTGCTGCGCGCGTGGGCGACGCGCAGCTTCCACGGCGTCGAGGTGCGTCGCCTCGACGAGGCCGCCGCACTGCGCGCCTTCGTGAGCGAGACGGCACCCGATGCGGTGGTCATCATCCCGCGTTTCGAGGGCCAGCAAGGGAGTTCGGCATTGTCCTTCATGCCCGCCACCGCGGGCGTCCGCCTCGACATCCGCGTCCCGCGCACGGGGGCGGTGCATTCGTGGCTCGGCACCTCGCGGGTGCGGGGCGGCTGGCTGCTCGATCGGGCGGGACGGCGGAGCGGCCGTGCGCTGGCCGAAGCACTGGCCGCGGTGACCGATTCGGTGGTGCGGTATCGCAACGAGTACTGATCCGCACCCGAGCCGTCTCGCCTTCATCGGGCTCGCGGCCGCGACGCTGTGCCTCGGGCTCGCGGTGCACCTCGGCCTGCGTGGCGTGCTCCCGCCCGCGGTGCACGACGTCACCGGCGACGCGCTCTGGGCGACGATGCTCGCGTGGTGGATCGGCGCGCTCGCACCGGCGCAGCCGGTCGCGCGTCGCGCACTCGTGACGTACGCGGCGTGCGTCGCCGTCGAAGCGAGCCAGCTCGTGCACACACCGCTGCTCGACACCGTGCGAGCGACGCTCCCTGGACGACTTGTGCTCGGTAGCGGCTTCGATCCGCGCGACCTCGTGGCGTACGCGGCCGGCGTCGCCGTGGCGTGGGGTGTCGAGCGCGCCTGGCGTGCGCGCGTGCACGCGATGTGACGGCAGGCGGCATGTGGCGTGCAGGGACGGCATCGCTCACCGTCCGTGGCGGCCTCGCCGCGCATCGCCAGCGCGACCCGGACGAGTGGACGACGTGGCGCCGCGCCGGCGACGAGGTCGAGCTCTTCAAGCACGGCAAGCGGTCGTCGGAGTGGAAGGCGGTTCCGTTCAGGACCGTCTACCGCACGCTCCCCGCCGATTTCCGGCTCGACGCGACGTATCGCTCGATCGGCGGCGGCGGCAACGTCGGCATGGGCGGCAGCGACATGCTCGTCGGCTGGCGCGACCTGCGCTTCGTCCGCGACGGCCGCTTCGAACGCGGCGGCGGGAGCGGCGGCTCCGTGAGCGGCGGCGGCGCGACGACCGTCTTCTCCGGCACCGCCGCCACCCGCACCGGCCGCTACACGATCGACGGCCTCGAACTCGTCCTCCGCTACGACGACGGCACCTCCGAGCGCCGCATCATCGTCACCAACCCCGACGACCCCCAGGCGCTCTGGCTCGACGGGTACCCCTACACCCAACCCCGCGAACGGGCCCCGCGGCGGCGGTGAGTTTCCTGGCGTTCCTGCTCCGGCCCACTTCTCCCGCAGCCTCCGCTGACGGGCGCGTTTCTCGGGCGTTCGTGTTTCGCCGTCACCGTCAACAGCAATTTTTTGACGAGCCTCCGTTCGCGGGGGATTTCCGGCGAAGGGGGATCGTGGTCGGTTCCGGGTCCAGGCATCGCCCTCCGCTCGGCCGGGCGGTGACGGCCGAGGCAACCACAGGACTGCCACTCCCCTGCGCGAGCGGGCGCATGCCCGCGCGCGGGGCCCATCCTAGAATTTTTTGTGGGTGTTCGGTCCGCACCGGTGCGCACCACGCGCGCCATGGCCCACCGAGCACCCGTTCCGATCTGTTGCAGTCCTGTGGTTGCCTCAGCCGTCACCGGCCGGCCGAGCGGAGGGCGATGCCTGGACCCGGAACGCACCACGATCCCCCTTCACCGAAAGCCCCCCGCGAACGGAGGCTCGTCCAAAAAATTGCCGTTGACGGTGACGGCGAAACACGAACGCCCGCTGAAAAGACAGGAACGGCAGGCAACGACAGGAACGACAGGAACGACAGGAACGGCAGGGCACGACAGGAACCGCAGGACCGCCCCTTGAACACACCCGAGGAAGTCTGCAAGTTTATGCAGCACCCCTGAATAAGTATTCAACCGGAGCGGCCCATGCCCCGCAAGATCGCACTCGCCTACTCGGGCGGCCTCGATACCTCGATCATCGTCCCGTGGCTCAAGGAGCATTACCCGGGGGCGCAGGTGTACTGCGTCGCCGCCGACATCGGCCAGGGTGACCTGGCGGGCGTCCGCGAGAAGGCGGTCGCGTCGGGGGCCGAGGACTGCATCGTGGTGGACCTGAAGGAGCAGTTCGTCCGCGACTTCATTTTCCCGATGATGCGCGCCGGCGCGATCTACAACCGCAAGTACCTCCTCGGCACCTCCATCGCGCGCCCGCTCATCGCGAAGGCGCAGGTCGAGGCGGCGCGGCAGGTGGGTGCGGACGCGCTCGCGCACGGCTGCACCGGCAAGGGGAACGATCAGGTCCGCTTCGAGCTGACGTACATGACCTTCGCGCCCGACCTCGAGGTCATCGCGCCGTGGCGCATGTGGGACATCCGCTCGCGCGAGGACGCGATCGCCTACGCCAAGGCGAAGAACGTCCCCGTCGTCGCGACGGTCGAGAAGATCTACTCGCGCGACGAGAACCTCTTCCACCTCTCGCACGAAGGGGGTGGCCTCGAGGATCCGAACTGGGAGCCGGTCGAGGACATGTTCGTCCTCACGACGTCGCCCGAGCAGGCGCCGGATGCGGCCGAGTACGTGACGATCGGCTTCGAAGCCGGGACGCCGATCAGCGTCAACGGCGAGAAGCTCGGCCCGTTCGCGCTCCTGTCGAAGCTCAACGAACTCGGTGCGCGCAACGGCGTCGGCCGCATCGACCTCGTCGAGGATCGCCTCGTCGGCATGAAGAGCCGCGGTGTCTACGAGACGCCGGGCGGCACGCTGCTCTACACCGCGCACTCGGAGCTCGAGCAGCTCGTGCTCGATCGCCGCACGCTCTCGGCCAAGGACCTGCTCGCCCCGCGCTACGCGGACCTCGTCTACGAGGGCCGCTGGTGGACCACCGAGCGCGAGGCGTACGACGCCTTCGTCGGCGTCACGCAGGAGCGCATCACCGGCACCGTCACGCTCAAGCTCTACAAGGGCAACGTGATCGTCGCCGGCCGCCAGAGCGCGCACGCGATCTACGACGAGCGCTTCGTCACCTTCGGCGAGGACAACGTCTACCAGCAGTCCGACGCCGCCGGCTTCATCCGCCTCTACGGCCTCCCCTATCGCGTCCGCGCGCTCAAGGACGCCGAGATGGGCCACACCCCACGCTGGGGCACCGCCGACGCCACCGAGTCCGTCCCGGTGTCGCCGGCGACCAAGGGCTGAACCCGTCTCCCGTTTCTTCGAGCGCGGTACTTCGAGCGCGCATCGCGGGTTGCGGTGCGCGTTCGAGTTTGGCGGAACAGCTATGGGACTGCAGGCAACGACAGGAAACGACAGGAACGACAGGACGTCGGCGCGCGTGGATGATTCGACCGGGTTTGGCGCAACAGCCATGGGACTGCAGGCAACCACAGGAAACGACAGAAACGACAGGACGTCAGCGCGCGTGGATGATTCGACCGAGCTTGGCGGAACAGCCATGGGACTGCAGGCAACGACAGGAAACCACAGGAACGACAGGACGTCAGCGCGCGTGGACGATTCCGCGCAGTTTTTCATAAAGTTTTGTTGATTGTCCCTCTGCAGTACCTGGATCATCGCGCTGAAGTCCTGTCGTTCCTGTGGTTTCCTGTCGTTGCCTGCAGTCCATGGCTGTTGTCGGTTCGCAGTTGTCGGTTCGCAGTTGTCGGTTCGCAGTTGTCGGTTCACCGTTGGCAGTTCGCAGTTGGCGTTGGCAGTTCACGATCCGGAACGACCACGACATCGTCGCGCGAGCGAGCCGCGGCGCAGGAGCTGGTGAGATGAGCACGGAGACGACGCACAAGCTGTGGGGCGGTCGGTTCGGGGGGTCGCAGTCGGCGTTGCTGGATGCGGTCAATCGGAGCATCGGCGTCGACTTCCGGCTCTGGCCGTTCGACGTGCGCGGGTCGCAGGCGTGGGCGCAGGGGCTCTGGTCGGCGGGGATCCTGTCGGCCGAGGAGAGCGAGCGCATGGTCGCCGGGCTCGAGGCGGTCGCGCAGCGGATCGCGGCGGGGGCACAGCCGGTCGCGACCGACGAGGACATCCACACCATGATCGACCGTCTCCTGCACGAGGAAGTCGGCGATCTCGCGAGCCGGCTCCACACGGGACGCTCGCGCAACGACCAGGTCGCGACCGCCGCGCGGCTCTGGACGATGGACGCGTTGCAGCGCCTCGATGCGCTCGTGCGCGACCTGCAGCAGGTGCTCGTCGAGCACGCCGAGCGTGAGCGGGCGACGCTCCTGCCCGCGTACACGCACCTGCAGCGTGCGCAGCCGGTGACGCTCGCGCACTGGCTCCTGTCGCACTTCTGGCCGCTCGAGCGCGACCGGCAGCGGCTCGCCAACGCGCTCCGCACCGCCGGCGTCCTCCCGCTCGGCTCAGGGGCGATCGCGGGGACGGCGTTCCCGGTGTCGCGCATCCTGCTCAAGGAGCAGCTCGGCTTCCACGCGCTCTCGCCCAACAGCATCGATGCCGTCGGCGATCGCGACTTCATCGCCGACACGCTCTACGCCTGCACGATGATCGCGACGCACGTCTCGCGGCTGGCCGAGGACTTCATCCTCTTCGGCACGAGCGAGTTCGGCTTCGTGCAGTTCGGCGACGCGTTCAGCACCGGGTCGAGCATGATGCCGCAGAAGCGGAACCCCGACGCGCTCGAACTCGCTCGCGGCGGCGCGGCGCGCGTCTTCAGCGATCTCACCTCGCTGCTGGTGACGCTCAAGGGGCTGCCGTCCGGCTACAACAAGGACCTGCAGGACGACAAGCGCGCGCTGTTCGACGCGGTGGACATGCTGGAGCTGGTGCTCCCCGCGACCGCGGGCGCGCTCGCCGAACTGACCTTCCGCCGCGAACGCATGGCGGCCGCGCTCACCGCGGGGATGATGGCGACCGATCTCGCCGACTATCTCGTGCGGCAGGGCGTGACCTTCCGCGAGGCGCACAAGGCCGCCGGGTCGCTCGTGCGCCAGGCCGAACTCGCGGGCGTGGAGCTCGACCAGCTCCCCGACAGCGCCTTCCCGCAGGCCCATCCCGCGTTCGGCCCCGACACCCGCGACGCCCTCTCGGCCGCGACCTCGGTCTCCCGCCGCTCCGTCCCCGGCGGCACCGCCCCCGACGCCGTCGCCGAGCAACTCCTCGCCGCCCGCGCCGCCCTGTCCCCCGTGGACACCGCCCCCGGCAACCGCCTCGACCCCGTCGTCGTGCGCTGACTGCACTACGGGTGCGGCGGGCGCGACGGGTGCGGCGGGCGCGACGAACCGACAACAGCCTTCAACGCGACGGGCGCGACGGCGCGACGGGCGCGTTGGGCGGACTTCCGCTCCACGGAACGACCATCCCCGTGGGGCGGCCCTTTTTCTGTCGTGTCTGTCGTGTCTGATCTCCGAAATCGGTTGACCCCAGCCGACCCTGTGCAAAGGCACGCTCGTCGCGCCCGTCGCGTCGTCGCGCCCGTCGCGTTGAAGGCTGTATCAGTTCGTCGCGTGCGTCGCGTCCGTCGCGTCCGTCGCCCGTCGCGTCCGTCGCGATCGTCCGTGAATGGAGACAGGGAACGATGCGGAACGACACGGGCCCCGGTCGCCGTGAGGGGGACCGGGGCCCGGGGATCGTCGGCCGATCAGAAGAAGATGCCGGCCGTGATCGGGATGTAGCGGGCGGTGCGCGAGCCGTTGCCGAGGTCGATACCGCCGTTCACGTTGTGCACGCGGGCCTCGACGAAGCCGGAGAGGCCGAGGAGGCCGACCTTGACGCCGACGCCGTAGTTGTAGCCGAACTTGCGCGTGTCGGCGTCGAAGGTGTTGCCGACCCGGTCGATGTTGAAGCTCGACGAGTACCAGCCGCCGCCGCCGATCAGGTACGGCTTGACGGGGCCGAGCGGGATGATGTTGTAGACCGCGTTGGCCGTCGCGGAGATGATGCGCGCCTCGTTCGAGTTCGTCCCGGTGATCGAGTTCTGCACGTCGAACTGCTTGCCACCGAACGAGTTGTACTGCAGGTCGCCGCGCAGCTGGAGCGGGAAGAGCGGCGCGCCGATCTGCACCGTGCCGAGGAGGTTCCAGCCCTGCTTCTGGATGTCCTGCAGCTCGCCGCTGGGCGAGGTGTAGCCGCCACCGAGGCCGAGGGAGAGCTGGGCGTGGGCCGGGCGGGTGACGAGGGCGAGGGCGACCAGCGAGGCCGCGGCGACCGTGCGGAGCGAGCGCATGCGTGCGGGGGCAGAGAGTGACACCGACGGCTTCCGGACGCACCCGAGTACGGCGTCCGTGTCCGGCGGGGGGACGGCTCGGCGACGGCGCCGGTCACATCCGGAGTTCACCTAGAGCATGCATCGGGCCGTCGCGCGGCGCGAGCGTCGCAGGAGGGCTGTCGGCTGGGGTGACGGGCGCGAACCGCGTGGTGCTCACGCCGTCTCGACGATGGCGGCCGCCGCGAGCCCGCCCCGTGCCGCGCCCTCGAGCGAACTCGAATGGAGCGCTTCGCCCGCGAGCACCAGGCCGGGCCGCACCGTACGCGCGGCGAGCCGGCGCTCCACGCTGCCGGGGGGCTGCGGGAACTGGCTGCGCGGCACGCGCCAGGTCGCGAGCACCGTGGTGTCGGCGGGGAGCGCGCCGCCGCGAAGCCGCGCGAGATCGGCGCGCGTGCGGTGCTCGAGCGTCGCGTCGTCGAGCGTCGCCGGTGCACCGACGATCGTCGCCGCGGTGAGCGTCATCCCGGCCGGCGCGTACGACGGCGCGACCTCGGTGATCGTGATCGCGTGGCTCACCGTCGCGTCGGGCGCGGCGTTGAGCCAGAGCGCGGTGCCGGCGAGGATCGGCTCGCGCGCGGCGAGCCAGAGCGTCGTGCAGCCGCGCGCGTCCGTGGGCGGTGCCACCGCGACCCCGGCGCTCGCCGCGAGCGTCGCGCACGACCACGGATCGACCGCGAGCACGACCGCATCGGCGTCGAGCACGGTGCCGTCGTCGAGGACGACGCCGGCTGCGCGGTCGTCCGCGACGTGCACCGCGCGCACGCGCACGCCGCAGCGCACGGCATCGGGTGTGAGCGTCGCCGCGAGTTGCGCGGGGATCGCGCCCATCCCCGTGGCCGGCACCGCGGTGCGGCCGGCGGCGAGCATCTTGAACGTGTAGAGCAGCACGCTCGCCGACGTGTCGAGCGACCGGTCGAGCAGGATGCCGCCGTAGAACGGGGCGAAGAAGCGGTCGATCGCGAGCGGCGAGAAGCCGCGCCACTGCAGGAACTCGCGCGTGGTGTGGCGATCGAAACGCGCGTCGAAGCAGTCGTCGAACGAGAGCGACGCGGCGAGGAGCCGCAGGCGCAGCATGCGCGCCGCATCGAGCAGCGGAAGCTGCGGCGCACGAAGCGTGGGCAGCAGCAGCGCGGGATCGGCGAGTGCATCACCGACCAGCCCCGGCTCGCCGTCGACGCCGCCGAGCCGCGCCGCCGGTGCGAAGGGCCGCAGGGCGAGCGCGTCCATGTCCAGCTGCTCGGCCAGCCGCGGATACGCGGTGAAGAGCACCTGGAAGCCGTGGTCGAGCCGGAAGCCGTCGCGCACCGTGGTGCGCACGCGTCCGCCCACCTCGTCCGCCTGCTCCAGCACGCGCACCGCATGCCCCGCCCGCGCGAGCGTCCGCGCACAGACCAGCCCCGCGATCCCCGCCCCCACCACGATCACCCGCACGTCATCACGCTCCGTCGTGTCGTCGTCGTCGCGAGAAAATAGCGTGTCATCGGCACTCCTCGTGGGCATGCGCCGTCGAAGGTCATGAGCATGAGCCGCATGAACCGCTTGAACCACGGAGTTCACGGCGGAACCACCCACGGCGGAACTGCCCACGGTGTCACCTGCTATGCACCCATGCTGCAGATGAATCGCATGACCTTTTGTCGGTCGTCTGCGTGCATGTCCGTCCGCCGAGCTGCATTGGCCACAGCCGGTGCCGTGGGCGCTTCCGCCGTGGGCCGTTCCACCGTGTCCCCCGTGGTTCCGGCGGTTCGCGCCGATCGTGGTGAATGCGACATGCGTGCACAGAGCAGCAGCAACGCACACCGGCCGGGCCCCGTGAGCGGGACCCGGCCGGTGAGAACGGCGTGCGACGCCGGTCGTGCGTCAGCCGAGCTTGACCACGCCCTCGGCCGCCGGGCCCTTCTGCCCCTGCACGATCTCGAACTCCACGGCCTGTCCCTCGACGAGGGACTTGAAGCCGTTGCCCTGGATCGCGCTGAAGTGGACGAAGCAGTCCTTCGACCCATCATCGGGAGTGATGAAGCCGAAGCCCTTCGCGTCGTTGAACCACTTCACCTTACCGGTCGTCCGCATGCCGACTCCTGGTTCCTTCCCCGCGCCGGCGTGACCGGTGGCGAGGTCTCACGTGTCGCGGGCCTGTGTTGGGATCCCCCGCGCGGATCGGGCCGGATCCACAGCGGACCCGGCCGTCGTCGGCGAAGATAGTGTGCGTGCAGCGCGCAAGGCAGACGGCCGCGCGATCCGTCGGCGACGCGCGCAATGCGACCAGCGCTCGCGCATCGCCACGGCGCCGCGATCAGGGCTGCGGCGCGGGAGTCGCGGGCGCGGGCGTCGTCGGTGCCGGCGCGACGGGCGCGGGCGCCGTCTGGCCGGGCACCGCTGCGGGCGTCGGTGCCGACGGGACGTTCGACCCGGCCGGTGCGCTGCCGGGGAAGGGCGTCGCCGACGTCGCGCCGCTCAGCGACTGCACCTTCTTGACGAAGTACTCCGTCTCGCCGAAGCAGGTCGTCGGCAGGAACTTGTGCTGGTCGTAATCGAGCTTCACCTGCCGGCCCAGCGACGCGTTGATCTCGGCCGCCACGGCATCGTCACGCACCGTGAAGCGGAAAATCTCGGGGACGACGTTCGGCCCGTTGGCCAGCGCCATCTCGCCTTCCCACGTCTTGCAGACCCACCCGCGCTTGGAAAGCTTCTGCACGAAGCCGGCGCGCTCGCCCATGGAGTAGGAGTAGTTCAGCGCGATCGTCACCCAGAGCGCGACGAGCGCGATCGGGATCACGACAAGGAAGAGGATCGCCGTGGTGATCCACTTGCCCTTGCCCCCCTTCTTCGGGGTGGGGGCGACGGCGCCGCCTCCGGTGCTGGCGGTGCCGGTGGTCTGGCGGCGCGTATCGGTGGCCATGGCTGGTCGAAGCTCGTGGGTGGGGGAGATCGGGACGGCGGGCGCGTCGCGGAGGCACCGGCGACGCGTGGTGCGCCGACGCGGAGGCGGCGTGGTTCGTCGCGGCGACGCTCACGCTGCGCGCCCATCTCCGCTAATGTCCAAGACGGGCGCGGCGCTGACCAGCCCCCTCGCGCAACCCGAGGGGCCGTCCGCCGTGCCCCTCGTGCCACTTCCGCGGCCCGCGCGCCGCCGGCGCCTCCCGCCGGCCCCGGTCCGCCCCAGCCAGCGCGCCACGTGACCCGTCCTTCGATGTACGCCCCCCGCCGCCGGACCGTGACGGCGTGGATCGGCGGCGTCCCCATGGGCGGCGACTTCCCCGTCGTCGTCCAGTCCATGACCAACACCGACACCGCCGACGCCGCCGGCACCGCCGAGCAGGTCGCGGCGCTCGCGCGCGCCGGCTCGCAGGTGGTGCGCGTCACGGTCAACAACGACGAGGCGGCGCAGGCGGTCCCCGAGATCGTGCAGCGACTCGCCGACATGGGCGTCGTCGTCCCGATCGTCGGCGACTTCCACTACAACGGGCACCTGCTGCTCACGAAGTATCCCGCCTGTGCCGCCGCCCTCGCGAAGTACCGCATCAATCCCGGCAACGTCGGGAGCAAGCATCGCGACGTGAACTTCCGCAGCATCATCGACGTCGCGATCGCGCACGACAAGCCGGTGCGCATCGGCGTGAACTGGGGGTCGCTCGACCAGGACCTGCTGACGACGATGATGGACGAGAACGCGCGCAGTGCCACGCCGATGGACGCGCGCGACGTCTACATCGAGGCGATGATCGCGAGCGCGCTCCGCTCCGCCGAGCTGGCCGAGGAGACGGGGCTCCCGCACGACCACATCGTGATCAGCGCGAAGGTCTCGGTCGTACCCGACCTCGTGGACGTCTACCGTCGCCTCGCGTCGCGCTGCGACTTCCCGCTCCACCTGGGCCTCACCGAAGCGGGGATGGGGGCGAAGGGGATCGTCGGCAGCGCCGCCGGCCTCGCGATCCTGCTGGCCGAGGGGATCGGCGACACGATCCGCGTCTCGCTGACGCCCAAGCCGGGCGGCGACCGGAGCGAGGAGGTCTACGTCGCGCAGCAGATCCTGCAGTCGCTCGGTCTCCGCAGCTTCGCGCCGCAGGTGACGGCGTGCCCCGGCTGCGGTCGCACGACGAGCACCTTCTTCCAGCGCATGGCCGAAGACATCCAGGGCTACCTGCGCGAGCAGATGCCGGTCTGGCGCGAGAAGCATCCCGGCGTCGAGGAGCTGCGCGTCGCGGTGATGGGGTGCGTCGTCAACGGGCCGGGCGAGAGCAAGCACGCGAACATCGGCATCTCGCTCCCCGGCACCTTCGAGGAGCCCAAGGCGCCGGTGTACGTGGACGGTGCGCTCAAGGTGACGCTCAAGGGCGACGCGATCGTCGCCGAGTTCCTGCAGATCCTCGAGGACTACGTCGCGCGCACGTATCCGGCGCCGACGCCGGCGGGCGTGGCCTGACGACACGGGACGCGCGCGTGCCGCGTCGCGACGCCGTCGTCGCAGGTGCGGCATCCGCGCTCCCGCCGTTCGATCGACTCGGAGAGACGACGTGACGACATCGCTGTTCGCGCTCGCGGGCCTGCTCTGCACCGGGCCGCGCGTCGTCGCGCACGACGCACATCGTGCTGCACGGCCGCATGTCGTGCACGACACCGTGCGCGCCGACTCGGCGATCGCCGACGCATGGGGCGCGGCGGTGCCGTTCGCGCAGTTCGCGCCGACGATCCGTGCGCGCAAGGACGAGTGGCGTCGCGGCATCGACAGTGCGCGTGTCGATGCGGCGACTGTGGCGCGTGGTCGCGCGGTGGGCGGCACGTGGCGGCTGCTCGTGGTCGCGACCGACAACTGCGGCGACTCGATGCGCGCCGTGCCGGTGCTCGCCGCGCTCGACGATTCGCTCGCGAACGTCGAGCTGCGCGTTGTGTCACCTTCGCGCGGTCGCGCCGTGCAGGAGGCGCACCGCACCTGGGACGGCCGCGTGGCGACACCGACCATCGTGCTGCTCGATGCCGCCGGACGCGTCGCCGGCTGCATCGTCGAACGCCCCCGCCCCGTCCGTCACGACCAGCGTGCCGCGCGCGGCGCCGTGATGGCGGGCCAGCTCACCACCGACTCCCTCACGCGCACCATGCTCGCCTGGTGGCGCACCGACCGCGGCGCCGCCCTCGCGTCCGAAGCCGTCGATCTCCTCGTCTCCGCGAAGGACGGCTCGCCCCTCTGCGAACGCGGTCTCGCGCCCGTCCGCTGAGGGCGCGACGGGCGCGACGGGCGCGACGAACAGACGGGAAAACCTGAACGCGACGGCCGCGACGACGCGACGGGGTCGGTGCGGGCGGCGGACATCGGTGCTCGAGCCAGTCGAACGGCAACCGATAGGAACAGCAGGAACGACAGGGTACGGCAGGAACGGCAGGAACGGCAGGAACCGCGGCGCTTCATCAGCTCGTGGCGCGCGCGGGCGCCGTCGCTCGCCGCGAACCCATCAAGAGCCTTGGATGGGTCCCGTGTGCACGACGGCTGACGGTGCGCGTGGATGCTCGTGCCGTCCTGCCGTTCCTGCCGTACCCTGTCGTTCCTGCTGTCCCTCGTTGTTGCAGTTGCCTGCCTGCCGCCTCGACGCCGCAGCAGACACGCCGACCCCGTCGCGGCGTCGCGGCCGTCGCGGCCGTCGCGTTCAGGTCTTTGTCGGTTCGTCGCGTTCGTCGCGCCCGTCGCGTCCGTCGCGTTCGTCGCGCGATCAAACGGGCGCGAGGGCGAGGGCGTCGACGAGGTCGGCGAGTTCGGCCATGATCGCGCCGTCGAAGCCGACCTGGCGCAGGCGGTCGTGGGTGGCGCGGTGGCGGGTGATCGCGGCGTCGCGGCCGCCGGCGACGCGGCCCCAGACGGTGGCGGGCTCGATGGTGCGGCGCACGTCGGCGAGGAGCGAGCCGGTGGCGTGCACCGCGTCGGCCGCGCACACCCAGCGGGCGCCGTCGCTGGCGGTGGCGAGGCGCGCGAGGAGGTCGTCGTGCTGCTCGTCCTTGCCGAGTTCGATGCCGTCGTCGTCGGTGCGCCGGCGGGTGACGGCGAGCACGTCCTCGAGCACCGGTTGGCCCCACTTGCGGCCGATCCGCTCCACGAGATCCTCGCGCGTCACGCCGTCGCGCACCGAATCGGCGACGACGTCCTGCAGGATGCCCGCGACCACCACGTCCTCGTCGCAGCCGTAGCGCGTGAGGATCAGCGCGACGTTCGCGGGATGCGTGGCGTACGGCGCCGCCGTCCCTTGGCGCACCTGTCGGTCGTGATGCTTCGCCGCGAAGGCGAGGGCGTGATTGACGCGATCGGAGTAGCCGCGCATGGCTGCGGAAGCGGGGGAAGCGACGTCGGAGAAGATAGCCCGGCGCGCCGAGCCCGCATCGGGGGGACGTCGGACGGGACCGTCCCCGATACGCGACGACCGATGCGCGCGTTCCTGTGGTGTGGCGTGACGACGGGCGCCGCAGCGTGACGGTACATGGGGACAGTCCCCTCTGTCCCCCGCTGGGACGGTACATGGGGACAGTCCCCTCTGTCCCCCGCTGGGGACAGAGGGGACTGTCCCCATGAAGCCTTTCAGCGCATCGCGTCGGGCGCGAGCGCAAGCCGAAGATCCAGCAGCAGCGAAGCCAGTTCCTGAAAGATCACGCTCGACCCCGCACCCTGCGGCGACATGGGGACAGTCCCCTCTGTCCCCCGCGGGGGACAGAGGGGACTGTCCCCATGAAGCCTTTCAACGCATCGCGTCGAGCGCGAGCGCGAGCCGCAGATCCAGCAGCAGCAGCGCCAGCCCCTGGATGATCACGCCCAGCCCCGCACCCTGCAGCCCGCCGTCCGTGCGGAGCCGCCACCCCGTCACCGCGAGCGCGACGCCGATGCCGATGTAGCCGCCATCGAGCCCGATGTTCAGCCAGAGGAAGCGGTCGAGCGACACCATCCCCGCGAAGTCGCGGAGCGCGAGCCCGCGCAACGCCCAGAACGCGATCGCGAGATCGATCAGCCCCCACGCCCACGTCTGGATCGCGAAGTGGCGCAGCAGCGGGCTGTCCACCTCCTTGCCGCGCAGCACCAGCGAGAGCGTCGCCCCCGTGAGCAGCGACGCGGCGCCCCAGAGGATGAGCCGGTCGAGGTGACCCTTCTCGAGCGCGAGGAGCTGGTCGGCCCACATCGGCGTCGCTCCGCGTCAGCGTGGCACGAGCCGCCGTTCGTCGGCGCGCTCGAGCGCCGCGGCGACCTGTTCGGCGAGCGTGTCGTCGTCCTCGACGTCCGCTTCCCAGAGGATCACGCCGGCCGGCGGGCGCCCGTGTGTCAGCGTCACGTCGCGACGCGCCTGCGCGAGCCAGTCGGCCGACGTCTGGCCGACGCGTGCCACGAGCACCACGACGGCGTCCGGTGCTTCGGCCGCGAGCGCCCGCTGCAGCTCGAGGAGCGTGCCGGCGCGGATGCGCAGCACGTCCGGCGCGACGGCGGCGACGGGCTCCACGTCGGCCCATTCGGCGCGGGCGAGCCGCGCGGGCTCGACCTGCACCGCCGGCAGGCGGGAGGGCGTCGCACGGCGGGGCCGCGCCGTCATCACCGCTTGCCCGGCACGCGGTGCCGCCAGGTGCACGCGGCGGCCGTCGTACGCCGCACGCTCGGCCACCCGGGCGGCGGTGCGGAGCGCGAGCGTCGCATCGTCACCGACGAGGGCGAGCGCGCGCGTGCGCAGCAGACTCGCGCCGACCTCGAAGGCGAACTGCGCGAACGCGCTCCGCAGCGCCTCCTCCGTGCGCGCATCCGCTTCCTCGACGACCAGCAGCACCGGCAGTCCGGCGATCGTCGCCGCCTCGCCGGCATCGGCGACGCGCGGCCGGCGGAGCTCGAGCGCCAGCGCCACGAGCAGGGCCACACCGATGCCCACCACGACGCTCGCGGCGAGCATCGCCGACGGTGGCGCCAGCGCCCCGACGCGACGCTCGGCGCGGCGCTGCAGACTGTCGCGCGCGAGGGCGCGCCCGCGTTCGTCCTCGAGCGCGCGGGAGACCGCGGCGAGGCGGCGTGCGACGCTGTCGCGCGAGGTGCGCGCGCGCGCGTGACGCAGCGAGTCGGCGGTCCGGCGTGCCGCGAGCTCGGCGAGCGTGGGCCCGGCGGCTTCGACGACGACGCCGCGCATCGCGGCGGCCAGTGCGTCTCGGCGTTCGAGGGCGAGGCGCTCGATCGCACGTCCCGTCGCCGTGACGCGGCTCGACAGGTCGAGATAGATCGGATCGACGCCGCCCACGGCATCGTACTCGTCGCGGGCGCGCTCGGCCGCCGCGAGCGAATCGGCGAGCGTGCGCGCGCGCGGATCGCCGGCGAGGGCGGGATCGTTGGCGAGCGCGCGCCAGCTCGATGCGAGCGGGGCGTTCTGCGCACGCACGAGCCCCGCCGTGAGCGAGGCGACGCGTGCCGCGAGCGTGTCGATGCCCGCGACGCGTGCCGCCGGCGCGAGCGATGTCCCGACCGCGGCGCCGTCACCGCCCGTGACCGGCGCGGCGACCGACGACGGCGCCGGTGTGCCGTCGGCGGAGCTATCCGCGACCGTCGGGACCGGGCGCGACACGGTGCGCCGCACGACGGCACCCGGAGGCGGCGCGGCGAGGAGCGCGCTGTCGGCGCGCAGCAGTGCGGTCCGCACGCGGCCCGCCGACGCCGCGAGCGCGGTGGTGTCGATCGCCGGCGGGATGCGACCGAGCGCCGCACGTTCGGCGCGCGTCATGTAGAGCAGCGCGCCCAGCACCGCGCCGCCGGCGAGGAACCCCACGACGGTGGCCGCGAGGCGATGTCGAGCGAGGTTGTGCGCGCGGGCGCGGAAGAAGCGCACCGCGGGGAGCGCCGTCGTCGGCGTCGGAGCTGGCGTCGGAGCGGAAGTCGCGACCACGGCTCAAGCATAACGGCGCCCGGACCGCGAGGCCCGGGCGCCGTGTGCGACCGAAGACGATCGGGTCCGCTTACTGGACCGTGATCTTCATCTTCATGTTCATCGCCGCGTGCGGGGTGCAGACACCCTCGTACGTACCGGCGGGGACGTTGCCGAACGAAACCGTGTAGGCCTCGCCGTCGGTGACCAGCATCTTGCCCGAGAGCGAGCCGTTCGACTCCGGCATGTTCGCCGACATCTGGGCCTTCGCGGCCGCCGGGAACGTCGCCTCGTCGAAGGCGATGTTGTGCGGGCCGCCCTTGACGTTCACGAACTTGATGCCATCGCCGGCCTTGATCGTGATCTCGGCGGGCTCGTAGCGGTAGCCCTTCTCGTCACCGATCATCTTGACCTCGTGGGTCGTGCCGGTGATCGCCGCCGCAGCACCCGCAGCCGCCGGAGCCGCCGCGGCAGCCGCCGCCGTGTCCATCGCCGGCGCCGCAGCAGCCGGCGCCGCGGCCGTGTCGGCCGCCTTGTTCTCACCGCCGCCGCACGCCACGAGGGCGAACGCGCCCGCGAAGATCGCGAGGTTCTGGAACCGCATGTTGAGCTGTCTCCCGAGAGTATTGATTCTGGAACGGGGTCCGGACCCCGCCCCGCGTCCGGTACGCGGACGCGCGGCATAAGCATAGAAAGCCCGGCCCCGGCGGCAAGGGGCGACGAGCTCGCCAACCCCTCGTGTGGACACGACTTCGGTGCATCGGGCACCGCGTCGCTGCCGGCCGCCGGGCACCGGCGCTCCTGCGTACACCGCGACGCGCTGAAGATCCCGTGCATCCCCCGACGCGCACGACAGCCACCTCGGGGGCGCGACCCGCGAGTTCCCAGCCCGACCCGCGTCGTCCGTCACAGGCAGGCGGGCGGCCGGGGTGCCGTGATCGCCACATCCGCGACACACTCCCCGCGGACCGCCATCACATGACCTCGCCTCGTTCGTATCGCGCCGATCTCGATGGCCTGCGGGCCGTCGCCGTGCTCGCCGTGCTGTCGCATCACGTCGCGCCCACCGTGCTGCCGGCCGGATTCGCGGGGGTCGACGTCTTCTTCGTGCTATCGGGCGTGCTCATCACCGGCATCGTCGCCGACGAGGTGACCGCAGGGACGTTCGCATGGCGCGCGTTCGTGCTGCGTCGTGCACGGCGCCTGCTGCCCGCGCTCGTCACGGTGCTCGCCGCCACGGCATTCCTCGGCGCCTGCCTGCTCACGGGACCCGAGTTCGTCTCGCTCGCCCGGCATGCGATGGCGGCCGCACTCTCGGGTGCGAACGTGCTGCTCTGGCGCGAGGTCGGTTACTTCGACACGGCGGCCGAGAGCAAACCGCTGCTGCATCTCTGGTCGCTCGGTGTCGAGGAGCAGTTCTACCTCGTCTGGCCATTGCTGCTCGTCGCGCTCGTGCGGTCGGCTCGACCGTGGCCGCGCGTGGCGATCATCGCGACGCTCGCCACCATCTCGTTCGCGCTCGCCGTGCGCATCGCACCGGGCGCGCCGGAACAGGCGTTCTACCTGCTGCACACACGTGCGTGGGAGCTGCTCGCCGGCGCGCTGCTCGCGCTCGTGTCGCGCGCATGGGCGACGCACCCGCTGCGCCGACCGACACGCACCGCGACACACGGCGCGGCGATCGCCGATGTCGGGCACGCACCGTCGTCGGGCGGTGCGCACCTGCGCGCGACGCTCCTGTCGTGCGGCGGCGCCGCGCTGCTCGTGGTCGGGGCGGTCGTGATCACGCCGACGGTCGCCTGGCCCGGATTCGCCACGCTGCTCCCGGTCATCGGCACCGCGCTCCTCATCGCCGCGGGGCCGGAGGGCATCGTCAACCGCGCGCTCCTCGCGACGCGCCCCGCGGTCTGGCTCGGCCTGCGCAGCTATCCGCTCTATCTCTGGCACTGGCCGCTGCTCTCGCTGCTGCACATCGTCGCGCCCGATGCGGGGTTCGACGCCGCGGACACGCAGCGGATCGCGATCGTCCTCGCGCTGGTCGCGATCGCACTCGCCGATCTCACCTACCAGTACATCGAACGTCCGGTGCAGGCACGCGTGCAGGCGCGCATCGCCGGGCGTGCCGTGCGGCTCGCCGATCTTCGTCCCTTCGCACGCGCCCTCGCTGCGGTGCTGCTCGTCGGTGCCACGATCGTCGCGTTGCACGGCGTGCCCGCGCGCTACGCGGCCGTCGGCGGCGACGAACGCGCGATCCTCGACGCCGCGTCGCGCGAACGGATCGAGGCCGTGAAGGCGGCGAGCACGCGCTGCACGCCCGAAGCCGCGACGCGGCAGGGGAGCTGGTGCTTCCGTCATGGCGAGTCGGCGCGCATCGCGATCCTCGGTGACAGCCACGCCGAAGCGCTGCATGCGATGCTCGCGCGCACGCTCCCGCGTGGCGAGGGCGTGCTGCTGGTGGGGCGTCCCGGCTGCGCGCCGACCCTGCTCGACGACGTGCGCGAAGCCGATTCACCCGCCGCGCGCATCCGTGCCCGCTGCCGACGCGCGGTGCGCCTCGCACACGACTTCATCGCCCGTGAACGCACCGTGCACACGGTGCTCCTGGCCGCACGCGGCGCCTACCACTTCACCGCGACCCCCGTCGGACGCGAGACCGGGCTGCCGATCCTCCCCGTCGCCGTCGATTCGCTCCGCCCCGACACCGCGCGCCTCGCCGCACTGTGGGAAGCGGGGATGGCCCGCACGATCGACACGCTCCTCGCAGCGGGGCGACGCGTCATCGTGGTGGTCGATCATCCGGAACTCGGCTTCGATCCGCGCAGCTGCCTCGAAGGACGCCCGTTCGGGCTCCGCACCGTGCGCACGCCGTGCGCCGTGACACGCGCGGCGTTCGACACACGCACGGCGTCCTACCGCGCGGCGATCGCCCGCCTCGCCGCACGCTTCCCCGCGCTCGAGCGCTTCGATGTCACCGCGTCGCTCTGCGATCGGCGCGCCTGCCGCGCCCTCGTCGCGGACACGCTGCTCTACCACGACGACGATCATCTCTCGCTTCCCGGCGCGCTCGTCGCCTACCGGGCACTCGTTCCCGTGCTCGCGCAGCGCGCGCTCGCGGCCGAGCAGCGGTGACGGCCGGCATCAGGACCGCGCTCGTGACGGCCGCGTGATGGACACCTGGACCACACCTGGTTCACGCCTTAACCACACCCGATTCACGCCGCATCCGCGGGTCATGCACACGCGGCGTTCGCCGAGACACGTGTCGCCCGACTCGCATCGGTTGCCCGCAGTCACGTCCGGCGCCCGATTGACCGCGCCGACGAGGCGGAGTAGACTCGCCGACGTCATGCACAGCTGCGCCGCGCACCACCACCACCGTCATCATGGCCGCCGCCCGACGGGCGTCGTCCGGGTGTGGTGCTGCGCCTGAGTCCGTCCGGCGCACGCGCACGACCTCGGCGGCCCGTCCCCTCCGGACGGGCCGCCTTTTTTCTGCCCGATCTCACGCTCCCGCTCCACCTGCATGCTCCGCATCGCGTTGCCCAACAAGGGACGTCTCGCCGAGGACGCCCGCGAACTCTTCACCGACGCCGGCCTCGAGGTGCGCGTCCGCGGTGACCGTGCCCTGACGGCGTCGCTCGGTGGCGAGTTCGAGGCGATCTTCGTGCGCGCCGCCGACGTCCCCGAGTTCGTCGCCGACGGGGCCGCCGATGCCGGCATCACGGGGGCCGATCTCGTCGCCGAGTCGGGACGCGTGGTGCAGGAGCTGCTCGACCTCGAGTTCGGGAAGTGCCGCCTCGTCGTGGCCGCGCGCGACGACAGCGGCATCGGCACGCTCGACGACCTGCGCGGGCGACCGCGCGTCGCGACCGTCTTCCCGAACGTCACGCGCCGTTTCTTCGAACGGCAGCGCGTGCCGGTGGACGTGGTGCCGGTAAGCGGGGCCGCCGAGATCGCGCCGCACCTGGGCATCGCCGACATCGTCGTCGACCTCACGAGCACCGGCTCGACGCTCAAGGTCAACGGGATGCGCGAAGTCGTGACCGTCATGCAGTCGAGCGCGCGCCTCGTCACCTGCCGCGACGAAGGCGACCCGCGCCGCGCCACGCTCGCCGAACTGGTCGACGCACTCGCGAGCGTGCTCCGTGCACGCGGGCGACGCTACCTGATGGCCAACGTGCCGCGCGCGCAGCTCGACGCCGTCAAGCAGATCATCCCCGGCCTCAACGGCCCGACCGTGATCGACATCATGAACGGCGGGTCGATGGTCGCGGTGCACGCGGTCGTCCCTGCGGCGACGATCTTCCGCACCGTCGCGGCGCTCAAGCAGGTCGGTGGCGAGGGAATCCTCGTCACGCGCATCGAACGGCTGATGCCCTGAGCCGCGCCCACGAGCCCATGACGATCATCCCCCTGCGCGTTCCCGGTGGCGCCGCGCGCGCCGCGCTCCCGTTCCGCTTCGGCGGGCGCATCGCCGACCTCTCGGCCGACGATCGCCGTGCGCTGTGCGACCGCGGCACCTCGGGCGACGCGAGCGTGCGCGATGCCGTCGCCGCGATCGTCGCCGACGTGCGCACGCGTGGTGACGACGCGCTCCGCGACCTCGCGCTCCGCTTCGACGGCGTGCACCTCGCGTCGTTCGAGGTGCCGCGCGCCGAGTGGGACGCGGCGCTCGCGTGGCTCGATCCCGAACTGCGGCGCGTGCTCGGCCGCGCGGTGCACAACGTGCGCTCGGCGCACGCCGCCTTCCGCCCCGTCGCCACCGAAGTCGAGACGGAACCCGGTGTCACGGTCGGCCGACGCCCCGATCCGCTCGCACGCGTCGGCGTCTACGCGCCCGGCGGCCGCGCGACGTATCCGAGTTCACTCGTGATGGGCGTGGTGCCGGCCAAGGTCGCGGGCGTCGGCGAGGTGATCGTCTGCACGCCGCCCAACCGCGACGGACGCCCCTCGCCGGCGGTGCTCGCCGCCGCCGCACTCGCGGGGGCGGATCGCGTCTTCGTGCTCGGCGGCGCGGGTGCCGTCGCCGCGATGGCGTACGGCACGGCGAGCGTGCCGCGCGTCGATCGCATCGTCGGGCCGGGCAACGCGTACGTCGCCGAAGCGAAGGTGCAGTGTTCGGGCGCCGTCGCGATCGACTCGCCCGCGGGGCCGAGCGAGCTGCTCGTCATCGCCGACGAGAGCGCATCGCCGCGCGTCGTCGCCCGCGAACTGCTCGCGCAGGCCGAACACGATCCGCGCGCGGCGGTCGTCTGCGTGGCGATCGGCGACGCGGTGGCCGACGCGGTCGCGCGTGAGCTGGTGACGATGCTGCCGACGATCGAGCGGCGCGACATCGTCGAGCAGGCGTTCGCGTTCGCGGGCGGGATCGTCGTCGCGCACAACGCGATCGAGGCGGTGCGCTTCGCCAACGACTGGGCGGCCGAGCACCTGCTGCTCGCCGTGGACGAGGACGCGCGCGATGCGATGCTCGCACAGCTCCGCAACGCGGGGACCATCTTCGTCGGCGAGAGTGCGTCGGTGGCGTACGGCGACTACATGACTGGCGCGAACCACGTCCTCCCGACCGGTGGGCTCGCGCGGTCGTTCTCCGGGCTCTCGACGCTCGACTTCGTCCGCTGGACGACGTGGCAGCGTGTCACGCCCACGGCCGCCGCGTCGCTGGCCGACGACGTCGGCCGCTTCGCCGATGCCGAAGGGCTCCCCAATCACGCCGCAGCCGCGCGGCAATGGAGGCGCGCATGAGCGCGAACCGTGATGCCGGCGCGCCGCGCATCGGGCGCGCGGCGTACGCCGACGTGCCGCTGTACGACCCGAAGCGCGTCCCGACCGCCATCGACCTCTCGGACAACACGAATCTGTGGGGCATCCCGCCGATCGCCGAGCGCACGCTGCGCGAACTCCCGTGGCAGAAGGTGACGCGTTATCCGTCGCTCTACGCGGCCGACCTCAAGGCGGCGCTCGCGACGCTCGCCGGCGTCGCGCCCGACATGGTCGTCACCGGGTGCGGCTCGGACGACGTGCTCGATTCGGCGATGCGCGCGATCGGTGACCCGGGGATGCTCGTCGCATACAGCGACCCGACGTTCGCGATGGTGCCGATCTTCTCGCGCATGAACGCATTGCGTGCGGTCGGCGTCGCCGGACTGGCGGATGGCGTCCCCGACGTGGACGGGCTGCTCGCGACCGGCGCCGACATCGTCTATCTCTGCGCGCCGAACAACCCGACGGGTCGGCTCGTGCCGCGCGAGACGCTCGTGCGCCTGCTGCGAGACTTTCCCGGCTACGTGATCCTCGACGAGGCGTACATCGACTTCGCCGGTCCGGACGCGTCGCACGTGCCGCTGCTCGCCGCGCACGAGCGGCTGCTGCTGGTGCGCACGATGAGCAAGGCGTGGGGGCTCGCCGGGATGCGCATCGGCTACGCGCTCGCGCAACCGACGCTCGCGGCGGAAGTCGAGAAGAGCCGCGGGCCGTACAAGGTGAACGCGCTGGCCGAAGCGGTCGCGCTGGCCGCGCTGACGCACGATCGCGACTGGGTCGACGCGCACATCGCGCTCGCGATCGAGAACCGGCGGCGGCTCGAGACGATTCTGTGCGAGATGGGGCTCGCGCCGATCCCCTCGGCGGCCAACTTCACGCTCGTGCCGGTGGACGGCTGCGTCGAGGTCGGCGCGGCGATGCGTGCGCGCGGCGTCGCGGTGCGTCCCTTCCCGGCGCTCCCGCATCTCGGCGACGCGCTCCGCATCTCGGTCGGGCCGTGGGAGCTGGTGCAGCAGGCGGTCGATGCGTTGCGCGCCGTGCTCGCCGCGCGCGGCCCGCTCCAGCGGACCGACACGATCGCCATTCCGCGGGCGATCGCATGAGGATCGCATGAAGATCGTCGTCTTCGACTACGGCGCCGGCAACCTGCACTCGCTGCAGAAGGCGCTCGAGCGCCCGGGCGTGACGGTCGAGGTCGCGCGCGATCCGCGCGAGGCACTGCTCGGCGACGCGCTCGTGCTCCCCGGCGTCGGGGCGTTCCAGGCGGCGACCGCGGCACTCGGTGCGCACGTCCTCGCGATGCGCGCCGCGATCCGCGACGGCCTCCCGACACTCGGCATCTGCCTCGGCATGCAACTGCTCTTCGACGCGAGCGACGAGGGTGGTGACGCGGGACTCGGCGTCATCCCCGGTCGCGTGCGGAGATTGAAGGCGACGCGCGTGCCGCAGATCGGCTGGAACCCGCTCGTCGACGCGGACGACCCGCTGCTCGCCGCGAGCGGACTCGCGACGCCGTACTACGCCAACAGCTTCGTCGCCGCGCCGAGCGACGATCGCACGGTCGTCGCGTGGAGCGATCACGATGGCGATCGGTATCCGGCGATGGTGCGCGCCGGGGCCTGTGTCGGCACGCAGTTCCATCCCGAGAAGTCGAGCACCGCGGGCGTCGCCTTCGTGCACGCGTGGGTGCGCGAGGTGCGCGATCGCACCGAGACGCGTGACGCGCGCGCGACCGCCGCGGTCGTCGGTGCGATCGCCGCGCATCGCAACACCGAAACGACGACGGAGGGGCGATGAGCCTGCTCGACTGGGACTTCGGCTCGCCGGGCGGGCTCGTCGCCATTCCCGCGGTGGACCTGCGCGACGGCGCGTGCGTGCAGCTCGTCGGCGGTGACTACGCCGCCGAGGCGGTGCGTCGCCCCGATCCGCTCGTCGTCGCGAAGGAGTGGGAGGCTGCGGGCTTTCAGGCGCTCCACATCGTGGACCTCGACGCGGCGACGGGGCGCGGCTCCAATCGTCGCGCGATCGAACGCATCCTCGACGACACGTCGCTCGACGTGCAGGTCGGCGGCGGCGTGCGCAGCGAGGACGCGATCCAGGCGCTCCTCGACGCCGGCGCACGTCGCGTGGTGCTCGGCACCAAGGCGTTCGAGGATCGCGACTGGCTCGAGGAGATGGCCGCGCTCTTCCCGCAGCGGCTCGTCGTCGCCGCCGACGTGCGCGATCGCAAGGTGACGGTACGCGGCTGGGAGACGACGCTCCCGCTCGACATCGAGGACGCCGTGCGCGAGCTCGATGCGCTGCCGCTCGCGGGCATCCTCGTCACCGCGGTGCACAAGGAAGGGCAGCTGCAGGGCGCCGACCATGCGCTGATGACCGACGTCGTCGAGGCGACGGCGTTGCCCGTGATCGCGAGCGGCGGCATCACCACGCCGCTCGATCTTCGTCGCCTCGCCGACGCGGGCGTGCGCGCCGCCGTGCTCGGCATGGCGCTCTACACCGGCGCGCTCGACCCGCACGCCACCGCCGAGGAGTTCGCCCGATGAGCACCGTCCGCCGCGAGACGAAGGAGACGACGATCACCTGCACGGTCACGAAAGGGAGCGGTGTCGCTCAGGTCGCGACGGGGCATGCGTTCCTCGACCACATGCTCGTCGCCTTCGCGCGCTACAGCGGGCTCGATCTCGCGGTGCAGGCCACGGGCGACCTGCCGCACCATCTCATCGAGGACGTCGCGCTCTGCCTCGGCGCCGCCGTCGCCGCCGAACTCCCGCCGACCTGCGCGCGCTACGCCGATCGCGTGATCCCGATGGATGACGCGCTCGTGCAGTGCGCCGTCGATCTCGGCGGCCGCCCGTACTATCGCGGCCGCCTGCCGAGCCGCATGTGGACGCACTTCCTGCGCTCCTTCAGCGACGCCGCCAAGGCGACCGTCCACGTGCGCGTCCTCCGCGGCTTCGACCGGCATCACATCGTCGAAGCCTCGGTCAAGGCACTCGCGCTCTGCGTCCGCGACGCCTTCGTCGACACCGGCGCCGTCTTCAGCACAAAGGGCGCCGTCGCGCTCGAGGTGACGCCGTGAGTTCCGGTGTGTCGCGGCACAGCGGGAAGCACGTAGGACACGTAGGGCACGTAGGCATCCGCGCGGAACGTGAACGTGCGTGCGGTCCCCAAAGCGTCTTTTCGCTGAAGCTGCACCGGTGCCGGCGCGTCACACGTACGCCTACGTGTCCTACGTGCCCTATGTGCTTCCCGCTGTTCGAATTCGCGCGAAAGCAGAGGCTGGCGCTCGCATGCTGACGAATCGGTTGATCGTCTGCCTCGACGTGCGCGGCGATCGGGTGGTCAAGGGCGTGCAGTTCGTCGGCCTGCGCGACGTGGGCGATCCCGTCGAGCTGGCGCAGCGCTACGAAGCCGAGGGGGCCGACGAGATCGTCTTCCTCGACATCGGCGCGAGCGCCGAGGCGCGCTCGACGCTGCTCGACGTCGCGCGGCGGACGGCGGAGCGACTGTTCGTGCCGCTCACGATCGGTGGCGGTGTGCGCACCGCCGACGACGTCGCGGCGACGTTGCGTGCGGGGGCCGACAAGGTGTCGCTCAACTCGGCCGCCGTCGCGCGCCCCGAGGTGCTGACCGAGTGTGCCGATCGCTTCGGCGCACAGTGCGTCGTGGCGAGCATCGACGCGAAGCGTGATGCGCACGGCACGTGGAAGGTCTGGACGCACGGCGGCCGCACCGAGACGCCGCTCGAGGCGGTCGCGTGGGCGACCGAGTGCGTCGCACGCGGGGCGGGGGAGATCCTGCTCACGAGCATCGATCGCGACGGCGCGCGCACCGGCTACGATCTCCCGCTCACGCGCACGATCGCCGACGCCGTCCCCGTCCCCGTCATCGCCAGCGGCGGCGCCGGCCAGCCGAGCCACGTCGCCGACGCCATCACCGAAGCCCGTGCCGACGCCGCCCTCGTCGCCGGCATCCTCCACGACGGCCTCGTCACCGTGTCCGAACTCAAGGACGCGATGCGCATGGCCGGCGTGCGCGTGCGGTGATGGGTGCGCCGACACTGACGACCGCGGAGATGCGGGGGGACGCGAGGGGACGCGGAGAAAGGCTTTGGAAAAAGTCGTCTCCGTCCTCCGGTCGTCTCCGTTTCTCCGAAGTTTCCTGGCAGTTCAAGATCGTGAACAGACTTGGGACATCTGAGGAACGGAGGGGACCGGAGGACGGAGACCGCTGTTTCCAAGATCAGTTTCTCCGCGTCCCTTCGCGTTCCCCCGCATCTCCGCGGTCGTCAGTCGCGACGCACGCAGCACCGCAGTGGTCCACGTCGCTGCACGCATCGTCGCACGCTCCCGTTCCGTTCCAACGCCTGACTGCGACGCGATGACGACGTCTTGGCTCGATCCGGTCGCCGAACTCGCGCGCATCGCCGGTGATGTGGCGGTGCAGCACTTCCGGCGTGATTCGGCGGTGGAGTGGAAGGGCGACGGGTCGCCGGTGACGATCGCGGATCGGCACGCGGAGACGGTCGCGCGCGAGTGGATCCGCACGCACTTCCCCGACGACGGCATCCTGGGCGAGGAGTTCGGCGAGGAGCGGCCCGATGCGCCGCGTCGCTGGATCCTCGATCCGATCGACGGGACCAAGAGCTTCATCGCCGGCGTCGCGCTCTGGGGGACGCTCGTCGCGGTCACCGAGGGTGAGCACGTCCTCGCAGGGGCGATCCACGCACCGGTCACGAACGAACTGGTCGTCGCGGCGCGTGGCGAGGGGTGCTGGTGGAACGGCGTGCGCGCGCAGGTTTCCACGACGTCGTCGATCGAGCGGATGGTGCTCTGCACCACCGACGATCGCTTTCCCGATCGCCCCGTGCGCCGCGCGCGCTGGCAGGCGCTCGCCGATCGTGCACGCGTCGTGCGCACCTGGGGCGACTGCTACGGCTACCTCCTCGTCGCGACCGGGCGTGCGGATGTCATGGTGGACGATCTCATGAATCCGTGGGACGCGGCGGCGGTGCAGGTCGTCGTCGAGGAGGCCGGTGGCGTCTTCACCGACTTCCGTGACCGCGCGACCGCCTTCGGCGGCGACAGCGTCGCCACCAACGCCGCCCTCGCCCGCGCGGTCCGCGATGTGCTCATGCCCGGTGGCGACCCCGGGCTTCCGACCAGCTGATCCGCCGCTCTCCGACTCCACGATGGCACCCACGCTCGACCTCGACGCCCTCGACTTCGCGAAGGGCTCCGGCCTCGTCACCGTCGTCGCGCAGGATGTCGACACCGGTGACGTCCTCATGGTCGCACATGCGGACCGCGAGGCGTTGCAGCTCACGCTCGACACGCGGCTCATGCACTATCGCTCGCGCACGCGCGGCCTCTGGAAGAAGGGCGAGACGAGCGGACATCTGCAGCACGTCGTCTCGCTGCACGCCGACTGCGACGGCGATGCGGTGCTCGCGCGCGTGCGTCCCGCCGGCCCGGCCTGTCATACCGGCGCGCTCACCTGTTTCACCGATCCCGGCGTCGCACCGCCCCCGCCCGATACGCTCGCCGCCCTCGACGCGACGATCGCCCAGCGCGCAAAGGGGATCACGATCCACGAGCGCGAGCGCCGCGAGGTCTCGCGCAGCGGCAGCGATCATCCCCGTCGAACCACCGCCGCCGTCGACGACACCGCGCCGAAGCCCAGCTACACGCAACGCCTCCTGCAGGACCGCAACCTCCGCCTCAAGAAGGTCGGCGAGGAGACCGCCGAACTCCTCGTCGCCATCGCCGACATCCAGCGCCAGAAGGCCGCCTCCGAAGCCGCCGACCTCCTCTACCACACCCTCGTCGCCCTCCGCGCCATCGGCGTCTCCCTCGACGACGTCCGCCGCGAACTCGCGTCCCGCGCGACGGACGCGACGGACGCGACGGGCGCGACGAACGCGACGGGCGCGACGGGCGCGACGGACGCGACGAACTGACGACGGCCTTCAACGCGACGGACGCGACGGCGCGACGGACGTGGTGCGGTAGGCGGGCGGTCGTGTGTGGTCGCTATTGCTGGAACTGCCGTTGACACGGAGGCACGGGGGAGACCGGAGGCACGGAGACGGCGGCGCGTCGGGCGAGCGTTCGCGCAGTGCGAGTGACCGATTGCTTGGATGGGCTCCGTGTTTGGCCGGCGCCCGGTCCCGGCGCGGCGCTCGACGAAAAGCGGAGCCCATCCAAAGAACGTCACCGGCCCGCCGCGCCGACGCCCGCCTGCAGCGCAGGGCCCTCCGTGTCTCCGGTCGTTCCCCGTGCCTCCGTGTCAACGGCAGTTCCGGTGATGCTCGACTCGCACGACCGCCCGCCCCACGCACCGCGTCCGTCGCGCCGTCGCGCCCGTCGCGTTCAGGTCTTCAGCTGTTAGTCGCGTCCGTCGCTCACGTCGCGCTCTGACGGAATCAGAACCCGGCGACGCGCCCTGCGGAGATGCGCGACGGATCGCCCACGTATCCCGCCACGAGTCCGTTGAGGTACTGCCGCGAGACGCGTTGGATGTCGAGCGGTGTGACCTGCCGGAGTTCGTCCACGAACTTCGCCGCCGAGCGCCAGTCGCCGCGGTAGAGCTGCGAGCGGGCGAGGAACGTGGCCTGGTCGGAGTTGGTCTCGTTCTCGAGGAAGAACTCGGTGATGAACTGCTGCACGAGCAGCTGCAGTCCTGCCGGATCGATGAAGCCGCGCTTGAGCGACGTCACCTCGCGGCGCATCAGCGCGAGCACGCTGTCGGGCTGCGTCGTCGTCACGTAGAGCCCGGGCACGGTGTACGCCTTCTCCTCGAACGGCGCCTCGACGGCGTACGTCAGGTTGCGGCGCACGCGCACTTCGGTGAAGAGGCGTCCGCCGAGTGCCGCCATCGCGATGCGCATCGGCTGGTAGTCGGGCGAGTCGGCGCGCGGGCCGGGCCACCACCCCTTGAAGTAGTTCGTCGGCAGCGACCGTTCGATCGTGTGCAGCGCGCCCGCACGCGACGGGGGCGGCGGTGGCGCCTTCCACGTGTAGCTCCCCCGAGGCAGCGTGCCGAGGGTACGCCGCACCGCCGATTCGACCTGTGCGCGCGACAGGTCGCCGACGACGACCAGCAGCATCCGGCTCGTCGTGAACTGCGTGCGGTGCCACGCCTTGAGGTCCGCCGCCGTGAGGCGCTGCACCGTGCGCGCCGTCCCTTCGGGCGAGATCCCGTACGGATGCCCTGCGAAGGCGACGCTGTCGGCGAGATGATCGAGCAGGTTGTCCGGATCGTCGGCGCGCTGCGCGATCGCGCTCAGCAGCTGCGTGCGCACGTAGCTCACGTCGGCCGTGTCGAGCCGCGGCGCCATCACGCGATCGGCGAAGATCGCCCATGTGCTGTCGAACGTCGCCGTGGTGCTGCGGAGCGCGAACATCGTCCAGTCGAGCTGCGGGCTGGTGGCGATCGCGCTGCCGAGCCGCGCCATCTTCCGCTCCAGCACCGCGCGCGGATACCTGCGCGTCCCGCGCTCGCTCGCCTCGAGCAGCACGAGCTCGATCCCTGCCTTGTCGGCCGGCACGTGGGTCGTCCCGCCGAGCAGGTACAGGTTGGCCGCGACCACCTCGTTCGCCGACACGCGCCGATGGATGACGCGCAGCCCGTTCACCTCGAAGCTCGTCGTCGTGCTGTCCGCCGCCAGCGCGCGCGCCCGCGCGTTCGCGACGAACGTCTCGTGCGTGTCGTGACCCGTCGGCGTTCCGTGCAGCGCCGGCGAACTGCGGGAACGCAGTGGACGCGGAACGGACGGCGAGGTCGCCGAGGAACGCGGCGTCGAGTCCGTGACGCGACCGAAAGCGATGGTCGGGTCGACGTCATGATGGTCGCGAGGCGCCAGCGACATCATGTCGTTCGCGCTCGCACCCACGCTCACCGTGCGCACCACCGCGACCCCGCCGTCCCTTCCGCGCTCCCTGCGTTCATGCTGTTCCGCACCGACGCGCGGACCACGCACCGCTGCGACCTCGCCGTTCCCCCTGCGCCCTCTGCGTCCATGCCGTTCCGCACGGACCCGGACATCCGCACCACTGTGCGGAACGCGCGCCACCGCGATTCCGCCGTCCCAGCTGCGGTCACGCGGTTGTGCCCGGACACCCGCATCGACACCCGACAGCACGAGCACGACCCCGGCCACGACAGACGCGCGCGCGATCACGGCCGCACCTCGCCACCCGTCACCGGCCCCGTGATCTCCGCCTCGGTCAACCGCAACCGCCGACGGTCCTCCGCACTGATCAGCACCCCCGTCACGCTCGGACGCCCGACGAGGAAGCGCGCCGCGTAGCGCTGCAGATCGGCCGGCGTCTGCTTCGCCATGTTGTCCACGTAGCCCATGAAGTAGTCGAGATCGGCCACCGCCCACCAGAAGCCGATCGTGTGCGTGAGCTCGCTCGTCTTCTCGATGCCGAACCGGCTCTCGGTCCCGCGCTGCGCCTTCACCGCCTCGAGCTCCGCCGCCGTGAAGTAGCCCGCATCGTCGAGTTTCGCGATCTCGCGCCAGAGCGCGGCGAGCGCCGGCTTGAGGTTCTCCGGCGTGGTCTGCCCGCTGATCGTGATCGGCCCGACCTGGTCGAGCGTGTAGTAGTTCACGCCGATCGCCTGCCAGAGCCCGCCGTCGGTGAGCGCGCGCTGGAAGCGCGATCCCTTGGTGTTGAGCGCGTCGCTGAACACGTCGGCCGCGTACGTCGCATCGCGATCCCGTCGCACGCTCGGCCCTTGCCACTGCACCAGCACCGTCACCGCCCCCACCGGCGCCTCGCTGATCACCGCGCTGTGCCCCGCGAGCGGCGGAATCGGCGGGATCGGGTCGGCGATGAAGGGATCGGCACCCTTTTCCCACGAGCCGAACGCCGAATCCGCGAGCGCGAAGACGTGCGCCGGGTCCACGTCGCCGGTCACGATCAGCGCCGTGTTGTTGGGGACGTAGTACTTGCGCTGGATCGTGCGCATCTGCTCCGGCGTCACCGTCCGCAGCACGGTGCGGCTCCCGATCGTGTTCTTGCGGCTCGTCTGCCCGGGATAGAGCGCGGCCGTCATCGCCTGCGTCAGCGCGAAGCCCGGCGACGCCTCGTTGCGATCGTACTCGCCGAGAACGACCTCCTTCTCCTGCGCCAGTTCATCGGGGAGGAAGAGCGGCCCGCGGATCGCGTTCGCCATCAGGAAGACGCCACCACGGAGCGAGTCGCTCGGCAGCGTGACGTAGTAGTTCACGCGCTCTTCCTGCGTCGTCCCGTTGAACCGCGCCCCCAGCTCAGCCGCGCGCTGCGAGAAAGCGTCGGCGTTCGGATACGCCTTGGACGCCTTGAAGAACATGTGCTCGTACATGTGCGCGAGCCCTTCGTACTGCGGCGGCTGCGTGAAGGCGCCGTTGCGGACGTTCAGCTCCACCGTCGCGATCGGGATCCCGTGGTTCTCGACCACGATCACCTCGAGCCCGTTCGGCAGCACGCGCCGCTTGATGATGCGCTCGAGATCCGCGCGCTGCGCGACGAGCGAGGAGGCGGCCACGACGAGCGCGACACCGGCGACGAGCACCCTGCGGAAGACGGTCACGACGGTCATGCGGCAAAGGTCATCGATGACAGGCCCGCCTGTCACCGGGCGGCCACGCACTCCCCCCGCGGCCCCGCCCGCCACCGCGGCCACGCCGTGCACTCTGACACCTGATCCCGGTTCCGGTTCGACCTGGCGGGTGCGGTGCGGCAGGGAGACCGATAACTGCCGACCGCGGAGATGCGGGGGGACGCGAAGGAACGCGGAGAACCGACTTTGGAAAGTGCCGTCTCCGTCCTCCGGTCGTTCTCCGTTCCTCGGATTTTCCGAGTTCGTTCACGATCGTGATCTGGCAGGGGACGTCCCAGAAACGTCGTCTCCGTCCTCCGGTTGTCTCCGTTCCTCGGATTTTCCAGTTTGTTCAAGATCTCGAACAGACAAGGAACTTCGGATGAACGGTGAGAACCGGAGGACGGAGACATCTGTTTCCAAAATCAGTTTCTCCTCGTTCCCTCGCGTCCCCCCGCATCTCCGCGGTCGGCAGTTCCTACGATGCCTGCGACGCACGACCCCCACCTGCCGGCCACGAACGTCGACTGGTGAGCGCGGACGGCACGTGATTGGTTTGGGCCATGACCGATCACCCCGCCGGCGGGCGCGTGCCTGCCGATCCGGCGGCGCTCGCCGCGCTGGCCGCTCGCCTCGATCCGGCCCGGCTCCGTCGCGACGTCGCGCTCGCCCCGTACACGACCTTCCGCATCGGCGGCCCGGCCGACCTGTTCTACGAGGCCGACTCGGGCGACGACCTCGCGGCCGCGATCGATGCCGCACACGCCACCGGCGTCGACTGGTTCGTCCTCGGCCTCGGCGCCAACATCCTCGTGGGCGACTTGGGCTTCCGCGGACTCGTCATCCGCAACCGCGCGACGCACGTCACCTGGCATGCGGATCACCGCGTGACGGCCGAGTCGGGGGCGGTGATGGGTGACCTCGTGCACGAGGCGGTGGCGCGCGGGCTCTCGGGCTTCGAGCACTACATCGGCATCCCGAGCACCGTCGGCGGCGCGATCTGGCAGAACCTCCACTTCCTCTCGCCCGCGCCCGAGCGCGAGCGGACGATGTTCATCGCCGAAACGTTCGAGTCGTGCCGGATCCGCACCGAAACGGGTGAACGGCGCGAGGTCGACGCGGCCTACGTCGGCTTCGGCTACGACGACACCGTCTTCCACCACCGACGCGACGTCGTCCTCGACGCGACCTTCCGCCTCACCCCCGCCGACCCGTTCACCCTGCATCGCATCCTGCAGGAGAACCTGAGCTGGCGCGGCGCCCGCCACCCCTGGCTCGAACACCATCCGAGCGCCGGCTCGATCTTCAAGAAGATCGAAGGCGTCGGCGCCGGCCGCCTCGTCGATCAGTGCGGCCTCAAGGGCCACCGCATCGGCGACGCCGCGATCACGCACATCCACGCCAACATCATGGTCAACCTCGGCCATGCCACGGCGACCGACGTCCGCGCCCTGATCGCGCACGCCCAACAGGCCGTCGCCGCCAGGTTCGGCCAGCACCTCGAACCCGAGATCGGCTTCGTCGGGCAGTTCGCGGCCTGATCTCCTTCCGCGGGCGCGTCGAACGGCGCGACGGACGGCGCGACGGACGGCGCGACGAACTGCAACGGCGACAGCCTTGAACGCGACGGACGCGACGGCGCGACGGAGGGCTGCGGTATCGACGGGACTTCCGATCCGATGTCCTCGACTCGCAATCGACTGACGTATTGATGTTTCGTTACTGATTCCCTTCATGAAGGGTGCAGCACAGATCGGGCCGCCCCACATGATGGAGCGACCCGATTTGCGATTGCGCCCGTCGCGTCGTCGCGTCCGTCGCGTTGAAGGCTGTGGCCGTTCGTCGCGTCCGTCGCGTCCGTCGCCCCCGTCGCGCCCGTCGCTGCGGGATCAGGTCTCGGCGGGGACCTGCGTCGGCACGGTCACGGTGATCTGACGGGCCTTGGCGGCTTCCGCCTTGGGGACGGTCACGGTCAGCACGCCATGCTCGAGCGTCGCAGTGATGCGCGCGGCATCGACATGGTTCGGCAGCGTCACCTGGCGCACGAAGGCACCGTGCACCCGCTCGCCGCGGTGCACGCGGACCGAGTCGTCACGCGCCGGCGCCGCCCGCTCGCCCTTGAGCGTCAGCACGCCACGCTCCACGCCCACCTGCAGCGACTCGGCCGACACGCCGGGCAGATCGACCACGAGCGTGTACGCCGCCTCGGTCTCGCTGATGTCGAGCGCAGGGGTCCAGCTGGCGGTCGGCGCCGACAGCGCCTGGTCGAGGAACCGATCGAGCTGCCGGTCGATCGCGCGGAAGGTCGTGGTCGCAGGGAAGAGCATCCGGGTCGTCATCATCGTGTCATCCTCCAGACATCAATGGCACTGGAGCGCTCATCGCCACCCCTCGGTGGTGCGCCCTCGCCTACATGCTGGAGGCAACCGTGGGACCATCCGAAGCTGCTCGAACCGGCAGACGCCAGAGCGTGCGGTGCGCCGATCCGTCAGCCTGGCTGCAGCTGTGGCAGGAAGATGTGGGCGTGGATGTGGACGCCCCCCCGAATGGTCCGCCGCGGAGCGTTCTTCGGCTCGTGCGATGTGCGAGTGGACCGCGCGAGGAGCTCGCGACGAGCGCCTGCGCATGCCGACCGCGCGGATCGAGTCAGCCACGAACGATGGAATCGCTACACTGGCGCAGATCGCAGAGAAAACCCAAACGATTGAACGACAGCGACCTGGAGCGTGCGACCTCACGTTGCCCACGACACATGCATCCGACGCTGTGACGTCCAGACGTCAGAACTTCGAGTTCACGCCGATCAGGATCTGCCCGTTGTGGTTCGACCGTGCGCCACGCTCGCGCGCCAGCGAGTCGTAGTCGTTCTGGAAGGACAACCGCAGCCCTGCCCGCTTCGAGAGCGAGTACTGCACCGCGGTCACGCTCGACGCGAGGAACCGGTCCACCGACGCCAGCTCCGGCCGGTACCACGTCACGTGATCGAAGTTGAGCCGGTCGGTGAACTGGTTCCGGTAGCGCAACCGCGCAGAGAGGCGGGCGAGCTCGTCACGGACGATGGGCGCCGGGCCCGGCTGCCCGGCGACCGGTCGCGGCAGTGCCGCCACTTCGGCCAGCAGCGCCACCGAGACGTCGAGCTTGTAGACGGTGTCGCAGTCGATCACGTACTTGTAGCCCACGCCGGCGTTCACCCGCTGGTCGATCCGCAGCTCGAGACTCCGCTCGACGCTCGCCAGCAGGAACTGCACGTGCGTGTCCTCCGGCCGGCGGTCGACGCTCGCCGAGAGCTGCCAGCTGCGGCGGTCCATGACCTGATCGCCGTTCCGCGACGAGGCACCGATCAGGTAGCGCCCGTCCAGCCGGACCCCCCAGAGCGAGTCGGCGCGCGACACGCCGGCACGCGTCGAGAAGATCGCCTGCTCGGTGTTGCCGTACAGGTAGTTCCCCGCGATCTCGACGGTACGCTCCCAGCGCGCCTGCCCGGCCACCGGCGCCGTGGCGAGCACCAGCGCCGTCGTGCCCCCGAGTGCGACACGCATCGTGCCGCGCAGCGCACACCGCACCGTCGCCGGACGACCCGCGCCGAGTCGTCGCGTCGCGTCGTCGGGCCTCACGGATTCGCTCACGCGATCCCCTCCTTCGCCCACGCCGCCCACTCCGACTCGGCCGACCCGACCGTCAGCTTGTGTGCGTTCCGCACGAGCGGTTGGACGAGCAGGAACGGTTCGTCGAGCAGCAGGTCGAACCACTTCGCGTCCGAGTAGCGCGAGGGGCCGAGCCCCAGCTCCAGGAAGCGACGGCTCGTGCGGTCGACGAGCGCCGTCACCCCGAACTTCTGGACAAAGCGGTGCAGCTCCCCCTTGGCCGGCGGCCGTTCCGCGAGATCGACGAAATGGACCTGGATCCGACGCTCGGCGAAGAAGCGCAGCGCCTTGCGCGTGTCGGCACTCTTCTTCGTGCCGAAGACCTGGACGGGCATCGAGGGGAATCGCGTGTGGAGTGCAGGAGTGTGCTCGCATCATAGTTTGCACCGGCCACGATGACGACCGGTCGCTACGCGCCGCCCTGGTTCCTCCGGAACCCGCACGCCCAGACGCTGTGGGGCAAGTTCGTGCGCCCCGACGCGCCGATGCCCCACCTGACGCGCGAACGCTGGGCGACCGACGACGACGATCACGTCACCCTCGTCCGCCTGCGCGCCCATGAACCGCGTGCACCGCGACTCGTGCTGCTGCACGGGCTCGAGGGGACGGAGCGTTCGCACTACGTCGCGTCGCTGCTGCGCGCGGCGTGGCATCGCGGGTGGGGCGCCGACCTGCTCGTCTTCCGCTCGTGCGACGGGGGGCTCAACGCGCAGCCGCGCTTCTACCACTCGGGCGAGACGAGCGATCTCGCACATGTCCTCGCGCGCCTCGCGGACGAGCACCCCCACGCCACACTCGTGGCGTGCGGCGTCTCGCTCGGTGGCAACGTCCTGGTGAAGTATCTCGGCGAGCCGCGCTCCGATCGGCCGGCATCGCTGCGCGCGGCCTGCGCCGTGTCGGTCCCGTACGATCTCGAACGCGGCTCGCGCCACATCAGTCGCGGCTTCTCGCTCGTCTACGAGCGCAGCTTCCTGCGGTCGCTCCGCGCCAAGGCGCTCGCCAAGCGCGACGTCTTCCCCGATCGCTTTCCGCCGGTCGAGGCGATCACCGCGATCCGCACGCTCTGGGAGTTCGACGACCGCATCACCGCGCCGCTCCACGGCTTCGCCGACGCGCGCGACTACTACACCCGCGCGAGCGGCAAGCGCTTCGTCGCCGGCATTCGCATCCCGACGCTTCTCCTGAGCGCGATCGACGATCCCTTCCTCCCCGCCGACGTCCTCGACGAGGTGCGCGCCGCCGCCCGCGAGGCGCCCGCCGTCACGCTCCAGTTCGAACCGCACGGCGGCCACGTCGGCTTCGTCGTCGGCTCGTCGCCTTTCCGTACCGACTCCTACCTCGCCACCCGCGTCCCCGCCTTCCTCGCCCAGCACCTCGACGCCGACGCCCACGCCGCCGCAGCCGATGTGCTCGCGCGCGATCCGGTGCGTGGGTGAGTGTGCATGGCGTCCTTCGTGGAATGGCGAACCGACGGCCGCGGAGATGCGGGGGCGACGCGAAGGGGCGCGGAGGTGGGCGAAGGGCGAGCGGCGCTCGTCGTCCGGAAATCGAATCGACGTCCGATGGAATGTGGACGGCAACGAGGATGCGCATGTGTCGTAGGAGTTCCTCGGACGAAGCGAGAGACATGAACGACACGGTGCTCCTTTCCGAATTTTTCCAACATCATTCCGGTGACACGATTCACATGAATCGACCACCATGACCTTCGCACGTCGATCCGCTCCGCGTCACCTCGCGCGCACTCCGCATCTCCGCGGTCCGGCTGTTCCGCCGCTCGCCCTTGCGCTCATGCTCGCCGCGAGCGCCTGCGCACGCGCGAGCGCGCCGCCGCCGAACACGGACGTGCTGCCGATCGCGAGCGATGCGGCGGCCGAGTCGCTGCTCGTGGACGTGCAGGCGCTCGACGCGACGATCCGTGTCGATGCGCGCTATGCGGGGCGCGACAACTTCACGGGGGCGCCGCTGCCGGGCTACGGCGCGAATCGCGCGTGGCTGCGTCGCGAGGCGGCGCAGGCGTTGGTGCGCGTGCAGCGTCGGCTCGCCGCCGATGGACTCGGTCTCCTCGTGTGGGATGGCTACCGCCCCGTGAGGGCGACGCTGGCCATGGTCGCGTGGACCGAGCGCACCGGGCGGCAGGCGCTCGTGCGCGACGGCTACATCGCGAGCCGCAGTCGTCACAACCTCGGGCTCGCCGTGGATCTCACGCTCGTCGAGCTCGCGTCGGGGCGTCCGCTCGACATGGGGACGCCGTTCGACACCTTCGACGCCAGCGCGCACACCGCCAACGCCACCGGCGCGGTGCGCGTCGCCCGCCAGCGTCTCGTCGCGGCGATGGAGGCCGAGGGCTTCCGGAACTACGCGCAGGAGTGGTGGCACTTCAGCTACGACGTGCCCGGCGCGCGACCGTTCGACCTGCCGATCCGATGACATCCGTCCACGTGCGCCGCGCCTCGAGGGTCCGGCACCGCTCGCCTGCCCGTGCCGTCGTCGTGCGCGGCATCGCCTCGATCGCTGGCGTCGTCGCGGCGAGCGTGTGCACCGCGCCCATGGCGGTCGCGCAATCGACCACGACGTCGTCGTCATCGAGCGTCGCGGCACCGGCCGCGCTGCCCACGGTGCTCGTCATCGCCACCGGCGGGACGATCGCCGGCACGCAGGATCGGCCCGGCACCACGGCGTCCTACCGCGCGGGGCAGCTCACCGCCGCGCAACTCCTCGCCTCCGTTCCCTTCCTCGATCGCATCGCGCGGCTCGAAGCCGAGCAGTTCTCGAACGTGCCAAGCACCTTCATCGGGCCGGTCGAGTGGCTGGCGCTGGCGAAGCGCGTGAACACCGTGCTGCGCGAGCGTCCCGACATCGCGGGCATCGTCGTCACGCACGGCACGTCGCGGCTCGAGGAGACGGCGTTCTTCCTCCATTGCACCGTGCGCTCGGATCGCCCGGTGGTGCTCGTGGGGGCGCAGCGTCCTGCCACCGGCTTGTCGGCCGACGGTCCCGTCAACCTCCTCGGCGCGATCCGCACCGCGGCGTCGCCCGCGGCGGTGGGCAAGGGCGTCCTCGTCACGCTCGACGATCGGCTCGTCGCCGCGCGCGACGTGCGCAAGCAGTACGCGCGTGTCGGTGGCTTCGGCGAGGGCGAGATGGGCATCCTCGGCACCGTCACCGGCGAGGGGCCCGTCTTCTTCTACGCGCCGGTGCGACGCTTCGGACGGGCGAGCGAGTTCGACGTCGCGACGCTCGACTCGCTGCCGACCGTCGAGCTCCACATGTCGTATCCCGGCAACGCGGGGCCGCGCGTGACGCTCCCGCTGCCGGCGGGGATCGTCGTCGCGTCGACCGGCTTCACGCGCAGCGAGACCGATGCGTTTCGCGCGCTGCGCGAGAAGGGCGTGCTCGTCGCCACCGCGTTCCCGTCGGGTGACCAGGTCGATCGCGCCGCGAGCCGCGAGGACACCGATCTCGATACCCTCCGCCCGCCGACCACGCTCCTCGATTCGCTTCGCCTGCTGGAGCGCCGCGCGCCGCCGACGATCGGGACGCAACATCTCACGCCCGCCAAGGCACGCATCCTCCTCATGCTCGCGCTCACCCGCACGCGCGAGCCGCGTGGCGTGCAACGGATCTTCGCGGAGTACTGACGTGCATCGCGCGACCGTGTCGCACACGATCGTCACACCGACCCCTCCGGTTCGTCGGCCCATGCGTTCAGGATCACGGATCGTCTCTCTCCCTCCACACCGACTCGCCCCGATCATGCGCCACGTCCTGTCCGCGGTCGCCCTGGCCGCCACCGCAGTCCCGCTCGCCGCACAGGCCTCCGATCCTCACGCCGGCCACGCGATGCCCGCTGCCGCCGCGGCGTCGGCGCAGCAACCCGACGATCGCACGCTCCCCGCGGGCTCGGCGACCGTCGCCGCGCGGCTCGCCGCGTCGCCGCGTCATGGTGAATGGGTCATGATCGCGCGCCCCGGTCGTGATTCGATGCGCGCGTGGGTCGTGTATCCCGAGCGTCGCGACAAGGCGCCGGTGGTCGTCGTGATCCACGAGATCTTCGGCACGAGCACGTGGATCAAGGGCGTCGCCGATCAGCTCGCGGCGGCGGGCTACATCGCGATCGCACCGGATCTCATCACCGGCATGGCGCCGCTCGCGTCACCCACCGACACGATGCCTGCGCAGGCGGCCGTCGCCGCCGTGCGCTCGCTCAAGCCCGCCGACGCGCTCGGCGACGTCCAGCTCGCGGCCGACTTCGCGATGAAGCTCCCCGCCGCACTGCCGCGCTGGGGCGTGGTCGGCTTCTGCTGGGGCGGGACGATGTCGTTCGAGACCGCGGTGCGCGCCGACCCCAGGCTCCGCGGTGCCGTCGTCTACTACGGCACGTCGCCCGCCACGCCCACACTCGCCGGCGTCAAGGCACCGGTGCTCGGCCTCTACGGCGAGAACGACGCGCGCGTGAACACCACCATCCCCGCCGCCGATTCCGCACTCAAGGCGCTCGGCCGCCGCTTCACGCCGATCACCTTCGCCGGCGCCGGCCACGGATTCCTGCGGCAGCAGGACGGGCAGAACGGCGCCAACCTCGCGGCGACACGCGAGGCCTGGCCGAAGACGGTGGCGTTCTTCCGCGAGGTGTTCGCTCGCTGAGCGATCCGTGAGGACGCGGCACGGATGGCGACGCGCCGTTCGTGTCGCGGCTTCACGGATGCGGTAGACTTCTCGTCGATCCTCGATCGCCGGTCGCACCCCGTCGGGCGCGGCCGGCGCTCCTGTCTCCGCGCTCGGCGTCGTCGCGCGCCGAGCGTCGACTCACTGCGCCGCCGTCCCGTTCCGTGCGTTCCGATCTCCTCTTCCACGTCGCCGTGCTGGGCGGGTTGCTGCTGCTCGTGCGTGTGATGATCGCCGGTGTCGAAGCGCCCGGCGCGACGCCACTCACCGCCGGCCAGAAGCTGCGCGTGCGCCTTGGCCCGGCGCTGATCGGGGTCTTCCTGCTCATCACGGGGAGCGTCGGCTCGATCGCGCTCCCGCTCGGTCTGCCGTTCAAGGCGACGATCGCGACGGCGCTCCTCTCGGGCGTGGTGGTCGCGACGCTCGCGAAGAACCTCATCGTCACCGCCGCGTCGTTGCCCGTGACCGATCACGAGTTCGATCCGCGCTACGCGTTGCAGGGCGTGCCGGGCGTGGTCATCGAGCCGATTCCGTCCGCGGGGCAGGGCGCCGTCGAGCTGCGTGGTTATCGTGGTGTCGTGGTCGCGCGCTATGCGGCCGAATCGGTCGATGGCGCTCCGCTCCCGGCCGGCGTCGAGATCGCCGTCGAACGCGTCGAGGGCGAGGTCGCGTACGTCGAGGCGTGGAGCGCGGTCGAGCGTCGCTTGTAGCGTGTCCGTGGCGTGCGACGTCGTGCTGCGTCGAGCCACGTTCGGTACGGTCACCGTCATCGGGCACGACGGGACACGAGGCCGCCCGCGGAACCACGTCGGTGCGCCGACGTTGATGCTATCCCGACCCGTCAGTCGCACGACGACGCACGCGATGTCTTGCGGCGACGCGGTCCGGGCGCGCTCTTGAGCGCAGGGAAGGCATCGCCGGATCGGTGGTGCCGTGTGCCGGGACCACGACGGGCCTCGTGCCGGAGACGGCGGGGCCGCGCAGGAGGACGCGACATGTCGGATGCCGCCTGGTTCGTGCTGGTGTTCGGCGGACTGTTCGTCCTCCGCGGCATCGCCGCGACGGTCGTCTTCCTCTGCATCCTCCCCGACGGCGTGCGCTGCCCGCAATGCGACGCCGAGACGCTGCACGTCGAGGGACGCCGCCTGCTGCGCTGGATCCCGCGCATGCGTCCGAGCTGGTGCACCGCGTGTGGCTGGGAAGGCATCCTGCGCCGGACGACGCCGCCCGTGCCGCCACCCGCGCCGCGCCACCGGGACACGCGCGTCGCCTCGAGCTGAGGCCTCGCGTCGTCGGGTACGACGACCGCCTCGTGACACGCATGACGCTCGCGTGACGGAACGCGTGACCCGCGCACGCCTCGCAGGGTAGGCCCGATGGCATCCGTGATGCACGGTGCGTTGTGTCACGATCGACCACGTCCGTTCGACGCGCGTCATCCCATCGGAGCGTCCATGTCGTTCGCCCCCCGCACCACCCGGTCCGTGCACACCGTCGCGGGCTCGGTCGTCGTTTTCATGGCGGTCGCCTGCACACATGCGACCCGGCCCGTCGATAGCGCCTGGTCCGCGCCGGGCCGTCTCGTGGTGGACGCACCCGCGCGCTTCGTCACCACCGACGCGAACGACATCGACGGCGCCCCTGCATCCGGCTGCGCGTCACGACTCGTCGATCGTCGCTACGGCATCGAACTCCAGCTCGTCCGCGCCGCCACGACCCACGACGCCCAGTGGCGCGGCGACTACCGCGCCGCCACCCCCGCCCGCTACGACGTCGCCGACGGCGAACTCCTCCGCGTCGAATGCGCCACCGGTGTCCCCCTCGGCGTCGTCCCCGGCACCGTCACGGCAACCGGCCCAATCGGCTCGTCCCGCTGACGATTCGGGCGCGACGAACGGAAGACGCGCGCGACGAACAGCTGAAGACCTGAACGCGACGGGCGCGACGAACGCGACGAACGGCCACAGCCTTCAACGCGACGGCCGCGACGGCGCGACGAAGTCGGCGCGTCTGCTGCGGCGCCGGGGCGGTGGGCGGGCAACGGCAACTACTTGGTACGGCAGGAAAGACAGGGTACGGCAGGAACGGCAGGACGGCGCGAGCATCCACGCGCACCGTCCGGTGTCGTGCACACGGGACCCATCCAAGGTTTTGATGGGTTCGCGGCGAGCGACGGCGCCCGCGCGCGCCACGAGCTGACGAAGAGCCGCCGTTCCTGCCGTTCCTGCCGTACCCTGTCGTTCCTGCTTCACCAAGCAGTTGCCGTTCGGCACGTCTCGCACCGATGTCGCGCGGCCCGCACCGACCCCGTCGCGCAGTCGCGGCCGTCGCGTTCAGGTCTTTCGCAGTTCGTCGCGTTCGTCGCGTTCGTCGCGCCCGTCGCGTTCAGGTTGTCCGTCTGTTCGTCGCGCCCGTCGTCAGTTCGTCGCGCCCGTCGCGCGCCACGGCGAGGCGGCGGCTGTCGAGGGCGGGGGCGGGAGGGAGGCCGGTCACGGTGAGGATGTCGCGTTCATCGAGAGTCTCGCGATCGAGCAGGGCGGTCGCGAGGGCGTCGAGGGCGGGGCGATGGATGCGCAGCAGGCGCACCGCTTCGGCGTGGCTGTCGTTGATGATGCGGCGCACTTCGTCGTCGACGGCTTGCGCGGTCGCTTCGCTGATCTCGCGCGGGCCGCTGCCACCGCCGAAGGGGCCGCCCAGGAACTGGTTCTGCCGCGGTGCCAGCTGCACCATGCCGAGTCGTTCGCTCATCCCCCAGCGCGTCACCATGCTGCGGGCGAGGCTCGTCGCCTGCTCGATGTCGTTCTCGGCGCCGGTGGTCTTCGTGCCGTAGACGACTTCTTCGGCGGCGCGTCCGCCGAGGATGCCGACGATGCGGGCGCGGAGATAGGCCTCGGGATAGTTGTAGCGGTCGGCGTCGGGGCGCTGATAGGTGACGCCGAGTGCCTGACCGCGCGGGACGATCGTCACGCGATGCACCGGATCGGCGCCGGGGACGACGAGACCGAGGATCGCGTGACCGCCTTCGTGGTACGCGATGCGCTCGCGGTCCTCGCGGTCGAGCACGAGCGGGCGCTCGGGACCGAGGATGATCTTCTCGAGTGCATCGAGGAAGTCGCGCTGGCGCACGGTGTCCTGCTCGCGTCGTGCGGCGAGGAGTGCGGCTTCGTTGACGAGGTTGCGCAGGTCGGCACCGGTGAGCCCCGGCGTCGCGCTGGCGAGCTCCTCGAGCGAGACATCGGCGCCGAGCGGCACGTTCCGCACGTGGACGGAGAGAATCGCCTCACGCCCCTTCTTGTCGGGCGGGTTCACCACGACGCGGCGATCGAAGCGGCCGGGGCGGAGCAGGGCGCGATCGAGCACGTCGGGTTGGTTGGTGGCCGCGAGGACGATGATCCCCTGTCGTCCCGAGAAGCCGTCCATCTCGGTGAGGATCTGGTTGAGCGTCTGTTCCTGTTCGCTCGAGCCACCGATCGCGGTGGCGCCACGGGCCCGGCCGATCGAATCGAGTTCGTCGATGAAGATGATCGCCGGTGCCTGTTCGCGCGCCTGCTTGAAGAGGTCGCGCACGCGAGCGGCACCGACGCCGACGACCATCTCGACGAATTCGCTCGCGCTCATCGAGAAGAAGGGGACGCGCGCCTCGCCCGCGACCGCGCGTGCGAGCAGCGTCTTGCCGGTGCCGGGCGCGCCCACGAGCAGCACGCCCTTGGGCGCGGCGCCACCGAGTCGCGTGTACTTCTGCGGGTCGCGCAGGAAGTCGACGATCTCCACCAGCTCGTTCTCGGCTTCGTCGATGCCGGCCACGTCGGCGAAGGTGATGCGCGTGTCGGCTTCGATGTCGACGCGCCGCGCGGTACTGCGACCGAGACCACCGGTGAGTGCGCCCCCGAGTCCACCCGCACTCTTCGCGGCCCGTCGGAAGAGCCAGACGTAGAGCGCGATGATGAGCAGCGTCGGTGCGAAGCCGAGCAGGATCGACGTCCATCCGCCGTCGTCGATCGGTTCGGCGGAGATCTCGACGCCGTTGGCGATGAGCAGCTGTTCGAGCCCCGGATCGGCGAACGTCGGCAGCTCGGTCGCGAACTGCGAGACCCGTTGCGGCACGACGTGCCGTGCGAGTCCGAAGCGTGGTGCGTTGCGTCGCGCGATGCTGTCGGCCGCGGCCGAATCGCGCGGCCACGTGATCGGCGCGACGAAGCGTCCGGTGATCGACGCGCCGCGCGAGTAGATGGCGGCGATGTTCTTCCGTGCGACTTCCTGCTTGAAGAACGTGTACGGCACCGTCGCGACGGAGGCCGGCGGGAAGAGGAGTCGCGAGATCGCGACGTTGGCGAGGAGGAGGACGAGGAAGATCAGCCAGGTTCGCCGCGGCGGCATGGCGCGCGGCGTCTTCTGCTTCGAATTCGAATCACCCGTGGTCGCGTCGCCGGCATCGCTGCCCGGGGCGGGGCGCTTCACGCCGCGGACGCCATCGGGTGGCGGGTTCTGGCGCGCCGCGCGCGGGCCGTGCGCGGTGAGGGGCGCGCGATCGCCGCGCGCGATGAAGGCCGGATCGGACGGGGGCGGCATGGCGGTGCGAAGCGGAGGCGAGGGCCGCGCTCGTCACCGCGGAATGCGGCGGGTGCGCAGCGTCGCCCTCCGGTGGTGCACGGGCGATGCCGACGGCACCGGCGCCGTGTCGGAGAGCGACTCCGTCGCCGACCGCAGCGTGCCGCTCCGTTCCCCGTCTCACCGATGCCGCACGAACAGCTCGAGCCACTCCGGCCAGTTCGCCGGCAGCTCGACGAAATCATCGAAGTAGGTCAGCCCCGCCCTCTCCAACAGCTCGATCGCCGTCCCGACGTCATCCCCGTTCGGCAACGGCCCCACCAGGAGCAGCTCTCCTTCGACCCGAAACTCGTCCGCCGCCAGCGTGAAGATCTCATCCAACGCCGCCCGTACGAGCCCCGCCCCATCGAACGCGGCTCGGCGGATCGCGATGGTCGGGCCATGGGAGTCCAGAGGGAGTGGCATATGTGTAACCTATTGATTTGTAACGAGTTAGTGGGGTTTTAGCCCGATTCGACACACCGCGTGCAATCTCGCACCCACATCCGGCCCCCCGCCATGAGCGCCCCCGCGACGAGCGCGACGAGCGCGACGAACAGACGGAAAACCTGAACGCGACGAGCGCGACGGCGCGACGGGGGCGCGGCGCTGCGCGCCTGCGCGCGAACAGACTTTTTTGGGAACAGCAACAGACAACGGCAACTGATCGGGGCGCTGCGCGCCCGAGTTTCGGGAGTTGGGGAGTTTGGGAGTACGGCGGTGC